>Ga0247829_10001380_pt1 | contig 11012 bp, 11 predicted proteins | sample 12C_Control_Day4_FD_207765 | JGI IMG/M metagenome (GOLD analysis project Ga0247829, IMG submission 207765) | Soil microbial communities from agricultural site in Penn Yan, New York, United States - 12C_Control_Day4 | ecosystem: Environmental > Terrestrial > Soil > Agricultural land | place... | reverse complement strand
GAGCTGCAGCGGTATCGCGAGGCGCGCACGCGCGCCTCGCGATACCGCTGCAGCTCCTCCGTTAGCCACACGGCCGCCGGCATGTCGACCTTGCCGCATTTCACGCGATAGGCGTCGCCCGACACGCTGCTCCGCGACGCGATGTCGCGAATGAAGTCTTCCGCGGTGGTGATGCGGCTCGCGGCGTAGCGGAATTTCCCGGCCAGGTGCTCGCCGGCCTTTTGCGCCGGGTAATCGGCGCCATTACGCACGAACGTGCAGGAAGAGCCAGCCACGAACTCGAGCAGGTGATCGATCTCCCGCTGCGCCGACCCATCGGGGTTGGCGAAGACGGCTGACGAAAGCGCGAAGGTCAGCGCCGCTGCGAAGGCGGCGAGCCGGCTGTGGCGAGCGATCATGGGATGTTCGAAACGGGCACCGCCTTCCGACCGTGCGCCGCAGTCGGCGGTTCCCCGGATCACGGCGTTACGCCGCTTTCAGCGCTTCGACGCGGATCTGCTCGGTGAGCTGCGCCTTCAACGCGGAGAACTCGGGCGACGTCTTGACCGTGTAGTGCCGCGGATGTCCGAGCGGCACCGCGACCTCTGCCTTGATCCGTCCCGGCCGCGCCGACATCACGAGCACGCGATTGGCCATGAAGATCGCTTCCTCGATGTCGTGCGTGACAAACAGCACCGTCTTTCGCTCGCTCTCCCAGATCGACAGGAGGAGCTCCTGCATCAGCGAGCGCGTCTGGTTGTCGAGCGCGCCGAACGGCTCGTCGAGCAGCAGGATCCGCGGCTCGTTCGCAAGCGCGCGCGCGATCGCCGTCCGCTGCTGCATGCCGCCCGACAGCATCTTCGGATAGTGATTCTCGAAACCGCGCAAGCCGACCTTGTCGACGTAGTGCGCCGCGATCTCGGCCTGCCGCGTCTGCGGCATCGCCTTCTCGCGCAGGCCGAAGCAGATGTTCTCGACGACGGTGAGCCACGGGAACAGCGTGTAGCTCTGGAACACCATGCCGCGATCCGCGCCCGGCCTGCGCACGGCCTGGCCGTCCAGCCTGACTTCGCCGCTGGTCGGCGTGTCGAGTCCGGCGACGATGCGCAGCAGCGTGCTCTTGCCGCATCCCGACGGCCCGAGGATCGTGATGAAATCGTTGTCGGTGACGGCGATCGACGTCGGCAGCAGCGCCTGCGTGGGCGGTCCGCCGTGCACGCCGACAAACGTGCGCGAGACGTTGTTGATCGCGAGCGCGCTCACGACAACGCCTTCGCGCTGACGCGCTTCGGTGCTTGTTCGCGCTTGGGGCGGCCCTGCGCGCTCACGACGATGCCTGCGCGCTCACGCGTTCCCTCAAACGATCGCCCACGGAAAGAGCGCCCGATTCGCCTGCTTGAACGAGAGATCCGAGATCAGCCCGATGATCCCGATCAGGATGATGCCGAAGATGATCTGCCCGGTGTTGAGCAGCGCCTGGCTGTCCGTGATCATGTGGCCGATGCCGCTCGACGCGCCGATCAGCTCGGCGACGATCACGTAGGTCCACGCCCAGCCGAGCACGAGCCGCAGCGTCTCGGCGATCGAAGGCGCGGCGCTCGGCAGCAGCACGCGCCGCACGATCCCGGTGGAATTGGCGCCGAGCGTATAGGCCGCTTCGACGAGATCGCGGCGCGTGGATCCCACCGTGACCGCGACCATCAGCACGATCTGAAAGAACGAGCCGATGAAGATGACGAGAAGCTTCTGCATCTCGCCGATGCCGGCCCACAGGATCAGCAGCGGAATGAACGCCGACGCGGGCAGGTAGCGCGCGAAGGACACGAACGGCTCGAAGAACGCCTCGACCGGCTTGTACGCGCCCATCGCGATTCCGAGCGGCACGCCGACAGCCGCGGCCAGGATGAAGCCGCCGAGCACGCGCCAGATCGTGATGCCGACATCCTTCGCGAACCCGAATTGCGTGAACAGCAGCCACCCTTCGTGCAACATCGTCAGCGGGTCGGCGAGGAACGTCTTCGGCACGAAGCCGCCGAACGTCACAATGCTCCACGCGACGACGAAGAGCACGAAGAACGCCAGTCCCAGCGCAACCTTGCGCGCACGACTGACGGGAACAAGCGGCGTCATCGGAGCTTCACCCGCCCTCGCGGTTCCCCGCCACGGCGGCGACGGGGGATCGCGCTGAATGACGTGCGGTGCGCTACTTGATGTACCGCGTGTCGTAGAGCGAGTCGATGTCGGGCACCGACTTGATGATGCCGATCTCCTTCAGGAGCTCGGCCGCTTCCTTGCTGAACTGCTGCAGTTCCCCGCTGAAGAATTTCTGGTTCGCGGCCTTGTCCTGCCAGCGCAGGTATTTCGCCGAGCCGCCGAACTGCTCGCCGGTCTGCTTGACGTCGGCGCCCATGATCTCGTAGCTCTTCTGCGGATCCTTCTGGATCATCGCGACCGCCTCGAAATAGCTGTCGGTCAGCGCCTGCGCCGCCTTCGGGTTGTCTGCAAGAAACTTCGGCGTGCAGCCGAACGTGTCCATGATCATCGGGTAGTCGAGCGTCGTCGCGATGATCTTGCCCGCCTGCGGATTCGCGCGGACCGTCGACAGGTAAGGCTCGTACGTCATCGCCGCGTCGTTCTGCCCGGCGACGAACGCCTGCGCCGCGGGACCGGGCTCGAGGTTGACCACCGTCACGTCCTTGACCGAGAGCCCGTTCTTCTTCAGGAACCACGCAAGCGTGAAGTACGGCGCCGTGCCGGGCGCGGAAGCCGCGACCGTCTTGCCCTTGAGGTCGGCGATTTTCGCGATGTTGCTGCGCACCACCATGCCGTCGGCACCGTAGCTCTTGTCCATCTGGAAGATCTGCTTCGTCGCGACGCCGTTCGCGTTCCAGACGACCCAGGTCTCGACAGTTGTAGCCGCGCATTGCACGTCGCCCGACGCGATGGCGAGATGGCGATCCTTCTGCGGGATCTTCTTCATGTCGACGTCGAGGCCGTTCTTCTTGAAGATGCCGGCCTCCTTGGCGAGCGTGAGCGGCGCGAAGCCGGTCCAGCCGGAGTAGCCGATCGCCACCTTGGTTTGCGACGACGCCGGAACCGAAAGCGCACCGAGCGCGAGCCCGGCCGCCATGAGCACGATGTTGCGCATGAAAGCCTCCCTTTGACGAATGACGCCCGGCATTATGAGGCATCCCCGGCACCGCGGATTACAATCGGCCATGTGTCCGGACACATGAAATCGCTGCATGCGCCCGCTGCCCTGCTGCCCGACGGATGGCAGAGCGGCGTCGCGCTCGCCATTGGCGACGATGGTCGCATCGAGCGCGTCGAACGGCGCGCCCCGGCCGCAGGTGACGAGCGCCTGGCGGGACCCGTGATCCCGGCGATGCCGAACGTGCACTCGCATGCGTTCCAGCGCGCGATCGCGGGGCGCACCGGTTTGCCGTCCCCGGCGCACGACGACACGTTCTGGACGTGGCGGCAGGCGATGTACGCCGCCGTCGACCGGCTCGACGCCGATGCATTCGAGGCCATCGCCTGCCAGGCGTACGTCGAAATGGCGAAGGCGGGTTACGCCGCAGTCGCGGAATTCCACTACGTTCATCACGATCCGCACGGGAAGCCGTATGCCGATCCCGCCGAGCTCGCATGGCGCATCGTCTCCGCCGCGAAGACGGCCGGGGTCGCGCTCACGCTACTGCCGGTTTTCTACGCGCACGGCAACTTCGGCGGCGTAGCGACCACGCCGCTGCAACGCCGATTCGTGCACAGCACGTACACGTTCGAGCGGCTGTTCGACACGCTCGCGCGCAAGGCGGGCGAGGAAGGCTACGCGCTCGGCATCGCACCGCACAGCCTGCGCGCGGTGACGCCGGAAGAGCTCGAGAAGATCCTGCGGCTCGCCACACCGCAGACGCCGATTCACATTCATGTCGCCGAGCAGACGCGCGAGGTCGACGACTGCCATGCGTGGAGCGGCATGCGTCCGGTGGAGTGGTTGCTCGCGCACGCGCGCCTCGACGCGCGCTGGTGCGTCGTCCACGCGACGCACATGACCGATCGCGAAGTCACCGCGCTGGCTGCGAGCGGCGCGGTTGCCGGTTTGTGTCCGTCCACCGAAGCCGATCTCGGCGACGGCATATTCAGCGCGGAAAAGTATCTCGCAGCCGGCGGTGCATTCGGCATCGGCACCGATTCCAATACGCTGATCGATCCGTTCGCCGAAGTGTGCCAGCTCGAATGGTCGCAGCGGTTGCGCGTGCGCAGGCGCAACGTGCTGGCCGGCGAGCCGGGCCGGCCGGTGGGCGTTGCGCTCTGGGCCGCGGGCGCAGCAGGCGGCGCGCAAGCGATCGCACGCCCAGCCGGAACGATCGAAGCGGGCCGGCGCGCCGACCTGATCGTGCTCGATGTCGACGAGCCCGCGCTTGCCGAACAGCCACTCCTCCACTTGCTCGACGCCGTGATCTTTGGTCCGGCCCGCAAGCCCGTGCGCGACGTGCTGTGCGGCGGACGTTTCATCGTGCGCGAAGGCCGCCATGCGCGCGAGCAGGACGTGCTGCGGCGCTACCGTGCGGCGCTCGCGCGCATCGACCCGGGGACCGCCCCGAACTGAGCGCACAAGCCGACGCGCATGTTCACTACGCTCCTCACGAACGTCCGCGTCGCGACGATGCGCGACGCCGCCGGGTACGGCATCGTCGAAGACGGCGCGCTCGGCATTCGCGACAGCGAGATCGCATGGGTCGGCGCGATGCGCGACCTGCCGCGCGATGCGAAGGCCGCGCACACGATCGACTGCCGTGCGCGCTGGGCGACGCCTGGCCTCGTCGACTGTCACACGCATCTCGTGTACGCGGGAAACCGCGCGAACGAATTCGAGCGCCGCCTCGAGGGCGCTTCCTACGCGGAAATCGCCGCCGCCGGCGGCGGCATTCGGGCCACCGTCGAGGCGACGCGCGCAGCGAGCCCCGACGCGCTCGCGGCCATCAGTGCACCGCGGCTCGCGGCAATGGCGGCGCAGGGCGCGACCACCGTCGAGATCAAGTCCGGTTACGGCCTCGACACGGAGGACGAGCTCAAGCAGTTGCGTGTCGCGCGGCTGATCGGCGCGCGCTGCGATGTCGACGTGCGCACCACGCTGCTCGCGGCGCATGCGGTGCCTCCCGAGTACGCGGGCCGCGCCGACGACTACGTGGAGCGGGTGTGCAGCGAAATGATCCCGGCCGCGGCGCGCGAAGGCGTCGCCGATGCCGTCGACGCCTTTTGCGAGACGATCGGCTTCACCGCGGCGCAAACGCGGCGCGTGTTCGAGGCCGCGCGCGCCAACGGCCTGCGGGTCAAGCTGCACGCCGACCAGCTCTCCGACGGCGATGGCGCGGCGCTCGCGGCCGAATTCGGCGCCCTTTCCGCCGACCACCTGGAATACACGAACGAAGCCGGCGTCGCGGCGATGGCACGCGCCGGAACGGTCGCCGTGCTGCTGCCGGGCGCGTACTATGCGCTGCGCGAGACACGCGCGCCGCCACTCGCGGCATTGCGCGCCCATCGCGTGCCGATCGCGATCTCGACCGACTGCAACCCGGGAACCTCGCCCGCGACGTCGCTGCCGCTGATGATGAACATGGCCTGCACGCTGTTCGGCATGACGCCGAGCGAGGCGCTCGCCGGCGTCACGCGACACGCGGCTCGAGCGCTCGGTCTCGCGGATCGCGGCGCGCTCGCGAACGGAATGCGCGCCGACGTCGCGCTGTGGGACATCGCCGAGCCTGCCGAGCTCGCGTATCGCATCGGTTGCGATGCGTGCGCCGCCGTATTTCGCGCGGGCCGCCTCGTGCGCGGAACGCCGTGACGTTGCACGAACGCATCGTGGTACGCGTCGCACGCGGAGATTCATGATGCTGCTGTGGCAGATTGCGCGGGGCGATTCGCCGCTGATCGTGAGCGTCCCGCACGCCGGCCGGCACGTTCCCGACGCGATCGCGCTGCGCTTGTCGCCGCCGGCACGTCGCGTTCCGGACACCGACTGGCATGTCGACGAGCTGTACCGCTTCGTTTCGGCCACGGGCGCGACCCTGATTGCGGCGACGCATTCGCGCTATGTCGTCGATTTGAATCGCGATCCTTCGGGTGCGGCGCTCTACCCCGGTGCCGACAACACCGAGCTGTGCCCGACGCGCACGTTCGCCGGCGAGCCGGTCTACCTTTCCGCGGAGGAGCCCGGAGAAGCGGAAATCGCCGCCCGGCGCGCGACGTTTTTCGACCCTTATCACGCGCGGCTTGCCGGCGAGATTGCACGCGTGCGCGAACGGCACGGCTTTGCGGTGCTGCTCGACGGTCACTCGATCGCGTCGCGGGTGCCGCGTTTTTTCGCGGGACGGCTCCCCGACCTGAACCTCGGCACGAACGAAGGTTCGAGCTGCGCGCCGTCGGTTCAAGCGCTCGCGATGGACGTCATCGCGGCGGCAAGCGAATTCACGCACGTGGTCAACGGTCGCTTCAAGGGTGGCTACATCACGCGCCGCTACGGCACGCCCGCCGATGGCGTGCATGCCTTGCAACTCGAAATGGCGCAGAGCTCGTACATGGACGAAGCCGATCCGGAGTCGTTCGACCCCGGCCGCGCGGCGCCGCTCGCCCGCGTGCTCGAGCGGCTCGCGATCGCACTCTCCGAGTGGCGTCCATGAACGTCTGCGCGAACGTGCCGGAACCGGCTGCTCGGCGATGATTCGCGTTTACGTCGCGCGCCAGCGGTACGACGCGTATCTCGTGGCCGACCGGTTGAACCAGGCCGGGATTCGCGCGCACGTGTTCAACGAGCACATGTCGAGCATTGCCGGTGACGTTCCGCTCGACGTCGCGCAGCCGCAGGTGTGGATCGCCAACGATGCCGATGCGCCGCGCGCGCATGCGCTGTTGCGCGAAATGGAGTTCGACGCGGCGCGGCGCACGACGCCGCTCTACTGCCGCAAGTGCGGCGAGCAGTCGCCCGGAAACTTCGACCTGTGCTGGAACTGCGGCACGTCGCTCACGTGACGCCTTCATGCTCGCGCTGAAGTTCGCGCGGAGCGTCCTTCGCGCGGCCTGAGGACTTTCGTCCAAAGTCGTCGCTCGCGCATCGATCAAGGCGTACACCACAACACGGCGCCCGCCGATGGGCGGTCGTTCCGTGCAACCATGCCAATGTCATAATGGCCGTGGCGTTACGGGCGGAGACGCGCGATGCACGAGCGACCGCCGCGACGCTCATTCGCAGCAACGATCCGGAGTCCGCATGAAACGAGTCCTTCTTGTCGCCGCCGCGATGGCCTGCGTGAGCACCGCGCTTGCAGCCGACGTCGGCGTTTCGGTCAGCGTCGGCCAGCCCGGCTTCTACGGGCGCATCGACATCGGCAGCATGCCGCCGCCGCGCCTCGTCTACCGCGAGCCGATGATCATCGAGCCGGTCGCGGTCGGCGTCGTGCGGCAGCCCATCTACCTGCACGTGCCGCCGGGACACGCGAAGCACTGGCGCAAGCACTGTCATCGCTACAACGCCTGCGGCGAGCGCGTCTACTTCGTGCAGGACGCCTGGTACAACGACGTCTACGTTCCCCGTTATCGCGCAACGGCCGCGCCTGTCGCGACCCCCGTGTACGCGTATCGCGGACCGCCGGGCAGTCGCGTGCACGTCGTGCCCGTGACCTCGGTGCGTACCGTGCTCGGCACGCCGGAGCGGCGTTGCTGGGTCGAGCGGCAACAGGTTGTCGAGCAGCACAGCGACGCCATCAACGTTCCCGGTGCGATCGCCGGCGCGGTGATCGGCGGTGTGCTCGGGCACCAGGTCGGCGGCGGGCGCGGGCAGGACATCGCCACGGCCGGCGGAGCGGTCGCGGGCGCCGCCATCGGGGCCAACGTAGGCCGCGGCGGCACAACCGTCCACACGCGCGACGTGCAGCGCTGCGCCCGTTCGGAGCGCGGCGGCCGTCCCGAATACTGGGACGTGACGTACAGCTTCCGCGGCGTCAAGCATCGCGCGCAACTCGCGGCGCCACCCGGCCCCACGATAACGGTCGACGACAGCGGCCGGCCGATCGGATAGTCGCTGCGGAGATCGGCCGAGCGGATCGTCTCCGCAAGCACTGGCCTATCGCATAGTCGCCACCGGCACAGCAACGTCGGATCGTCTTCGCCGGCACCGGCGAAGACCTGCGGCCCTGCGGGGCCGCTTTTTTTGCGCGTTTCGACGGCGCGTGACCGTTCACCTATTCGGGCCTCGCGCGACCGTTCGCGCATGCGCGCCTCGCGCGCGGCGGCCCGCCCTTGCGCCGGCATTCGATTCGGCGCAGCGTAGCGGCCGGCGTGGCGCGCCGCATTCGCAAACTCCGCGCGCCGGGGAGAGCGCTTGAAGAAGACGCTGTACCAGATCCTCGAAGTCGATCCGAACGCGTCGGCAGAGGAGATCGAAGCGGCCTATCGGCGGCTCACGGCCATGCGCGATACGCAGTGGCCGGATGCCAACATGCCGGGGCTCGTGCGCCAGGCGCACGAAATCCTGTCGGATCCGAAGCGGCGTCGCGGTTACGACGCGTCGCTCGCGGCGCCGGCGGTAACGGCCTATGCGATGCGCGACGCGAGTCCCGCGTTCGTCGAGACGTGGGGCAAATGGATCGTTGCCATTGCCTTGCTGGCAGGCGTCACGTGGTGGTCCACATCCCATCGGGAGCCGCCTGCGCCGCCCGCCGCTCCGACGAGTCCGGTTGCGGCCAAGGCGAGCGCAGACGCGGTGGACCCCGCGGCCGCCGGCGCGCAAACGCGCACGACGACTGCGGAACCCGCTTCGGATGCTTCGACGTCGTCGAGCGTGCAGGGGACGCAGGCCGCGCCTCCTGCCGTCACGGCTGCGCCGCCGGTCGTTGCAGCCGCAGTCACACCACCGACGCCTTCTGTCGCGTCGATGCCCATCCAGAAATCGGCCGAGACGCTTTTCGCCGACGTCGCGCCCAGCGTTGCGCGCGTGAACGTGATGGATGCTTCCGGGCGCATGGTCGGATCGGGCAGCGGCGTCGTCATCGACGACGGGGTTCTGCTGACGAGCTGCCACGTGGCGACAGTCGGCGCGAAGCTCACCGCCAAGCTCGGCGAATCGGTGCTGCCTGCGACGGTCGCGCTCGCCGACGAGGTCTACGATCTCTGCCGCCTGAACGTACCGAGCATGCGCGCGCCGCCCGTTCCGCTCGGCAGCGTCGACACGCTGCGCACCGGGCAGCGCGTCTATGCGATCGGAGCGCCGCAGGGCCTCGAGCTTACATTGAGCGAAGGCATCGTCTCCGCGCTGCGCAAGGTCGACGGCGGAACGGTGATCCAGACGACGGCGCCGATCTCGCCGGGATCGAGCGGCGGCGGACTCTTCGATGCGTCGGGCCGCCTGGTCGGCATCATGACGTTCCAGCATCGTTACGGCCAGAATCTCAATTTCGCGCTCCCCGCCGACTGGATCCCGCAGATGCGCGCGCGCCGCGCAACGGAGCCCGGCTGGCGCGCATCGGCGGTCGCGGATCAATCGCAGATCGGCTCGCCGCTCGCGTTGCTCGTCGGCCGCTGGCTCTGCCGCGACTGGACCACGGGCAGGACGGGACATTACAGCTTCGAGACGGACGGCCGCGTGAGCATCGCGATGAGCGACACGCGTGACGCCGCGACGCTGCGCTATGGCGTTTCCGGCAGGACGCTGCAGATCAGCGATGCGAAGCAGGCGGTCTCGATGGCAATCGAGGAGCTCACCGCGCGCAAGCTGATCCTGCGCGGCCGCGAGCGCAGCATCGCGTGCGAGAGGGAATAGGTAACGTCGGTCGTTGACCGCCGCTATTCGCCGAGCAGCGCTCGCGGCCGCGACGCCGCCGCGCCGTCGTCTGCGGTCGATGCATCGTCCGGCGCGTCATCCGCAGGCATCCGCGCGCGCCGGCGCAACACGGTGACCCACACTGCGATGCCGGCCGCGAGCAGCACGAACGGTCCGAACCACAGCGCGTACGTCGTCGCCTTGACCGGAGGCTTGTAAAGAACGAAATCGCCGTAGCGGGCGACGAGATAGGCGCGGATGTCGTCGTCGCTCTTCCCGGCGACCGCCAGCTCGCGAACTTCCTTGCGCAGGTCCTCGGCGAGCGGCGCATTGCTCTCGGCGAGCGTCTGGTTCTGGCAGACGAGGCAGCGCAGCTCGTTCTCCAGCGTCTTCAATCGCGCATCGAGCGCGGGATCGCCCTGCGCACCGAACGCCGCCACGCCCAGCAGGCCCGCGATCAGCAACGACAGCCACCGGAGTCGGAGATGCAACCCCCGGTGTCGGAGGTGCAACTCCGTGGTGTCGCAGACGTATCGGCGATGCCGGTTCACGACTTCTGCAGCTCGCGCACCAGCGGAAGGATCGTCTGCCGCAGCGCGTCGGCAGTGAGCGGTCCGATCTGCTTGTAGCGAATGACGCCGCTCTTGTCGATGACGAACGTCTCCGGCACGCCGTACACGCCGAAGTCGATGCCCACGCGGCCGTCGCGATCGACGATCGACAGCCGATACGGATCGCCGTTGGCGGCGAGCCACGCGAGTCCGTCTTCCGGCTTGTCCTTGTAGGCGAGCCCGATCACCGGGACGACGTTAGCCTTCGCGAGATCGACGAGCAGCGGATGCTCGACCTTGCACGACACGCACCACGACGCCCACACGTTCAGCAACCACACCTGACCGCGCATGTCCTGCGTCGTCAGCGTCTGCTCGGGGCGATGAAGCTGCGCGAGCGAGAACGCAGGCGCCGGCTTGCCGATCAGCGGCGACGGCACCTCGCGCGGATCGCGGAACAGTCCGACGAACAGGAAGCCGAGCACGACGAGAAAGATCGCGAGCGGCAGTGACCAGCGAAGCCACTTCGTCGGTACGGCTCTGGATTCGGCAGTGGCGTGGGTCGTCGGCATGGCGTGAAATTCCGTGCTGTTAGCGCGCGAGCGCCGCGGCCGCGGCGGTGATGCGCTGCCGCACGGCAATCCGGTAGCGGCGATCGGATACGG
>Ga0247829_10001379_pt1 | contig 11016 bp, 6 predicted proteins | sample 12C_Control_Day4_FD_207765 | JGI IMG/M metagenome (GOLD analysis project Ga0247829, IMG submission 207765) | Soil microbial communities from agricultural site in Penn Yan, New York, United States - 12C_Control_Day4 | ecosystem: Environmental > Terrestrial > Soil > Agricultural land | place: USA... | reverse complement strand
GTCGAGGGTCTCGGCCTGGCCGAGACCCTCGACCCCGACCCCTAGCCGGGCGTTGTTCATCATGGTGAACATCGCCGCCAGACCCTTGTGCGGCTCGCCGACCAGCCAGCCGCGGGCGCCGTCGAACTCCATGACGCAGGTCGGGCTGCCGTGCAGGCCCATCTTGTGCTCGAGCGCGATCGGGCGCACGGCGTTGGCGACGCCCGGCCGCCCGTCGGCTCCGGGCAGGAGCTTCGGCACCAGGAACAGCGAGATGCCGCGCGTGCCCGGTCCGCCGTCCGGCAGGCGGGCGAGCACTAGGTGGCAGACGTTCTCGGCGATGTCGTGGTCGCCCCAGGAGATGAAGATCTTCTGCCCGGTGAGCGCAAAGCTGCCGTCGTCGCGCGGCTCGGCGCGGGTCCGCACCGCGCCGACGTCGGATCCCGCCTGCGGCTCGGTCAGGTTCATCGTCCCGGTCCAGTCGCCGGCGACCAGCCGCGGCAGGTAGATGGCCTTCGTCGCCGCGTCGGCGTGCGCTTCCAGCGCCTCGATCTGGCCCTGGGTCAGGAGCGGGGCCAGCGACAGGGCCAGGTTCGCACCGGCGAACATCTCGCCGATGCAGGTGGCGAGGACCACCGGAAGCCCCATGCCGCCGTGTTGCGGATCAGCGGCGATGCCCACCCAGCCGCCCGCGGCGATCTGCCGGTAGGCCTCGCCGAAGCCCGGGGTCGTCCGCACCACCCCGTTCTCGAGTCGCGCCGGCGCCAGGTCGCCCGCCCGCCGGAGCGGCGCGAGCACGTCCTCGGCGAGCCGCGCCGCCTCGGACAGCACCGCGTCGATCGTCTCCGGCGTCGCCTCTGCGAAGCGTGCCGTCTGCGCCAGCCGGCCGGCGCCGAGCACCCGGTCGAGCAGGAATCGCATCTCGCCGACCGGAGCGCGATAGGTCATCAGGGCCTCCCGATTCGGCTTTCCGTCCCCCGCGCGGCCGGCTTATCTGGCGGCGGCGCGAACCCGAAATCCTCTAGGACGGTCCGTACCGGGCGACAAGCGGGACCGAGCATGGCCGACCTCGACACCGTCACGCTGCCGGACAGCGCGGAGGGCCTGCGCGCCGCCGTGGCGCTGCTCCGGGCGGGGCAGCTCGTCGCCTTCCCGACCGAGACGGTCTACGGACTCGGCGCCGACGCCAGCGACCCCGCGGCCGTCGCGCGCATCTTCGCCGCCAAGGACCGCCCGGCATTCAACCCGCTGATCGTGCATGTCGCCCACCGCGCCGCCGCCGAACGGCTCGCGGTGTTCTCTCCCGAGGCCAGCATGCTCGCCGACCGCTTCTGGCCCGGCCCGCTGACCCTGGTGCTGACCCGCCGCCCCGACGCCCGGCTGGCCGGGGCGGTCACCGCCGGCCTGCCGACGGTCGCCCTGCGCGCCCCGGCGCATCGCATCGCCGGCCGCCTGCTCGACACCTTCGACGGTGCGCTCGCCGCTCCATCGGCCAATCGCTCCGGCTCGGTCAGCCCGACCACGGCGGCCCACGTCCTCGACGGCCTCGCGGGCCGCATCGCCGCGGTGCTCGACGGCGGCGCCTGCCGGGTCGGCCTCGAGTCGACGATCGTCGGCTTCGAGGGAGCCCGGCCGGTGCTGCTCCGCCCCGGCGGGCTGCCGGTCGAGGCGATCACCGAGGTCCTCGGCCGGCCGGTCGGGCGGCCGGCCTCCGCCGGGATCACCGCGCCAGGCCAGCTGGCCTCGCACTACGCGCCGCGGGCGCGGCTCCGCCTCGATGCCATCGGCGCCGCGCCCGGCGAGATCCGGCTCGGCTTCGGTCCAGGCGACGAGCCCGCGCTCAACCTTTCTCCGAACGGCGACCTCGCCGAGGCCGCCGCCAACCTCTACGCGCACCTGCGCGCCGCCGACGCGCTCGCCGCCCGCACCGGGGGCGGCCGCATCGCGGTCGCGCCGATCCCGCGCGAGGGCCTCGGCGCCGCGATCAACGACCGCCTCGCCCGCGCCGCCGCCCCCCGCAGCTGACGGTCGCGGACGCGGCGACTCAGCGTTCGCCGGCCCACGGACCGTGGTGCGTGCCGGGCTCGCCGATGCGCTCGAAGCCGTGGGCGCCGAAGAAGTCGCGTTGCGCCTGCAACAGGTTGGCGGTCGATCGCGCGGTCCGCATCATGTCGAAGTAGCCGAGCCCGGCCGCGAGCGCCGGCGTGGCGATGCCGGCCTCGGCGGCGTCGGCGACGACGCGGCGCAGCTGGGCGTGGCTGGCGCGCAGGCGCTCGGCGAAGCGCGGCGCGAACATCAGGTTGTCCCCGGGGTTCTCCGCCAGCGCCTCGGCCATATCGTCCAGCATCGCCGAGCGGATGATGCAGCCGGCGCGCCAGACCCGGGCGATGCCGTCGAGCGGCAGCGACCAGCCGAACTCCTGCGACGCCGCCGCGAGCACGCCGAAGCCTTGGGCGTAGCAGGCGATCTTGCCGGCGAGGAGCGCCGCCTCGAGCGTGGCGGCATCGAGGCCCACGCGGGCGGCCGGCATCGGGAACAGCGCGGCGCCGGCCTGCCGCTCCTCGATCCGGGCCGAGATGTTGCGCGCCGCCACCGCGGCCTCGATCGCGGTCGCCGGAGCGCCGAGGTGCTGGGCCTCGATCGCGGTCCAACGCCCGGTGCCCTTCTGGCCGGCGCGGTCGAGAATGACGTCGACGACCGGCCGGCCGGTCGCCGGGTCGGCGGCGCGGCAGACGATGCCGGTGATCTCGGCGAGGTAGGACTTCAGCGGCCCCCGGTTCCAGCCTTCGAAGATCGCGGCGATCGCCGGCGGATCGAGGCTCAGCCCGTCGCGCAGGAGGCCGTAGATCTCCGCGATCATCTGCATGTCGGCGTATTCGATGCCGTTGTGCACGGTCTTGACGAAGTGGCCGGCGCCGTCGGTGCCCATCCAGGCGGCGCAGGGGGTGCCGTCGAACCGCGCCGCGATCGCCTCGAGGATCGGCGCGACCCGGTCCCAGGCTTCGCGCGGCCCGCCGCCCATGATCGAGGGGCCGTGACGCGCGCCCTCCTCGCCGCCGGAGACGCCGATGCCGAGGTAGCGCCTCCCGCTCGCCTCCGCCGCGGCGGCGCGGCGGCGGGTGTCGTGGAAGTTGGCGTTGCCGGCATCGACGACCATGTCGCCAGGCCCGAGCAGCGGCGCGAGCGCCGCGATCATCCGGTCGACCGGCTCGCCGGCGGGGACCATGAGGATGATGGCGCGCGGGGTCCTGAGCGCGGCGACGAGAGTGGCGAGGTCGTCGCAGGGAATGATGCGCGGAGCGAGCGGGCCCGCCTCGGCGGCGAAGGCGCGGGTGACCGAGGTCGTCCGGTTGAAGACGGCGATCGAGAAGCCCTTCTCGGCGATGTTCAGTGACAGCGCCGCGCCCATGGTGCCGAGTCCGACGAGTCCGACGTCCGCTGGCATGGCATTCCCCTCTGCGGTCGCCGGACTATGGCGACGCTGCCAATGGACGGCAAGGCACGGTGGGCGCCCGCGGAAAATCCCTGAAACACCTTCGGACGACCAATGCTGGTTGTCCTGCAGTTTTTTCGATAACGTCTCCGGGGAACGGATCTTCGGAGGGGAGTTCGATGAATTCGGCAGCGACATCAAGCACGGAAATCGAAGTAAAATCCAGACGGCCCGAAGACGAAAAGCTCGGCGCCGTCGCGAACCTTGCCTATGGCTTGCAGCACATCCTGACGATGTATGGCGGCATCGTCGCCGTCCCCCTGATCATCGGCCAGGCGGCCGGCCTCGATCCGGGTGAAGTCGGACTGCTGATAACGGCCTCGCTCTTTGCCGGCGGGGTAGCGACCATCCTGCAGACGGTGGGGCTGCCCTTCTTCGGCTGTCAGTTGCCCCTGGTGCAGGGCGTCTCGTTTTCCGGGGTCGCGACGATGATCGCCATCTCGGGCCAAGGGGGCATTCCGGCGATTCTCGGCGCGGTCATGGCGGCCTCGTTCCTCGGCCTCCTGATCGCCCCGTACTTCTCCCGCGTCATCCGCTTCTTTCCGCCGCTGGTGGCCGGCATCGTCATCACCGCCATCGGCCTGACACTGATGCCGGTCGCCGGGTTCTGGGCGATGGGCGGCAACCCCACCTTGCCCACCCACGGCAGCGTGGCCAACATCCTGCTCGCGGGCGTGACCCTCGTCATCGTGCTCCTGCTCAGCCGATTCGGAAGCGCCGCGGTGTCGCGGCTGTCGATCTTGCTGGCGCTGCTGATCGGCACGGCGATCGCCTTCGCGGTCGGCATGACCGACTTCTCCCGGGTCGCCAGCGGACCGGTCTTCGCGCTGCCCCAGATCTTCCACTTCGGCTACCCGGTCTTCGGGATCGCGGCGATCGTCTCGATGTTCATCGTCATCCTGGTGACGCTGGTCGAAACCTCGGCGGACATCATGGCCGTCGGCGAGATCGTCGACACGAAGGTGGATTCGCAGCGGCTGGCCAACGGGCTGCGGGCCGACATGCTGTCGAGCACGCTGGCGCCGATCGTCGGGTCGTTCACCCAGAGCGCCTTTGCCCAGAACGTCGGGCTCGTCGCGGTGACCGGCGTCAAGAGCCGCTACGTCGTGGCAACGGGCGGCCTGATCCTGGTCGCGCTCGGGCTCCTGCCGGTGATGGGGCGGGTCGTCGCCGCGATCCCGAGCCCGGTTCTCGGCGGCGCCGGCATCGTCCTGTTCGGGACGGTCGCCGCCAGCGGCATTCGCATTCTCTCGAAGGTCGAATACGAGAACAACATGAACCTGATCATCGTGGCGACCTCGCTCGGGTTCGGCACCATTCCGATCGTTCTCCCTGAGTTCTACCATCAGTTCCCGTCATGGGTGCAGACCATCTTCCATTCCGGCATCAGTTCTTCGGCACTGATGGCGATCACGCTCAATCTCGTGTTCAACCACTTGGTCGGCGGCAGCATGGAGCACCCGGCCGCGGCCGAGCGGCTGATGCGGCTCTCGGACGTGGCGAAGCTTCAGCACGGGGACCATTTCCTGGAGGGCAAGCTCTACGACGTGGACGGCGAAGAGGTTCCGTTGACCGGGGGCGGGGGCCATTGAGCCCGACCCGTTCCCCGGGAAAGCCCGCGGCCTGACCGGAGGGTCAGGTCGTCGGCACGCAGGGTCGAACCTGAAGCGAGCCCGCGTGCAGGTCAGTCATGCCACGGTCCATTGTGCGACAATCGGTCTCGCCCCATCGTCCTAGCCCGGAGGATTCCATGCCGCGCCTTCTCGTCCAGAACGCCCGCATCGTCACCATGGATGCCGACCGCCGCGAGCTCGACGGCGACGTGCTCGTCGAGGCCGGCGCCATCGCCGCAGTCGGAGCGCTCGCGGGGACGCCGGCGGCGGAGGGGGCCGAAGTGCTGGACGCCTCCGGTTGCGTGGTCACGCCGGGGCTCGTCAACACCCACCACCACCTCTACCAGACGCTGACCCGAGCGGTTCCGGCCGGGCAGGACGCGCTGCTCTTCGGCTGGCTGAAGACGCTCTACCCGATCTGGGCGCGCTACCAGCCCGAGGACATGTTCGTGTCCGCGCAGCTCGGCCTTGCCGAGCTGGCGCTCTCCGGCTGCACGATGAGCTCCGACCATCTCTACGTCTTCCCGAACGGCGCGCGGCTCGAGGACACCATCGAGGCGGCGAAGACCGTCGGCATCCGCTTCCATCCCACCCGCGGCGCGATGAGCGTCGGCGAGAGCGCCGGCGGCCTGCCGCCCGACAGCCTGGTCGAGAAGGAGCCCGACATCCTCGCCGACATGGTGCGCGTGGTCGACGCCTTCCACGACCCGGACCCCGGCGCGATGGTCCGCGTCGGCCTCGCCCCCTGCTCGCCCTTCTCGGTCTCCACCGGCCTGATGCGCGACGCGGGAGAGCTCGCGCGCGACAAGGGCGTGATGCTGCACACCCACCTCGCCGAGAACGACGAGGACATCGCCTACTCCCTCTCGCAGTTCGGCTGCCGTCCCGGCCAGTACGCTGAGGATCTTGGCTGGACCGGCGACCATGTCTGGCACGCGCACTGCGTGAAGCTCGACGCAGGCGAGATCGACCTCTTCGCGCGGAGCGGCACCGGCGTGGCGCACTGCGCCTGCTCGAACTGCCGGCTCGGCTCCGGCATCGCCCCGGTGCGGCAGATGCGCGATGCCGGCGTGAAGGTCGCTCTCGGCGTCGACGGCTCGGCGAGCAACGACGCCGGGCACCTGCTCGCCGAGGCGCGCATGGCGATGCTGCTGCAGCGCGTGCGAAACGGCGCTGACGCGATGAGCGCGCGCGAGATGCTCGAGATCGCCACCCGCGGCGGCGCGGCCGTGCTCGGGCGCGGGGCGGAGCTCGGGTCGATCGAGGTAGGCAAGCGCGCCGACCTCGCGGTATGGGACGTCTCGGGGCTGGAGGCGGCCGGATCCTGGGATCCGGTGGCGGCGCTGGTGCTCTGCGGGCCGTTCCGGGTCCGCGACCTCGTCGTCGAGGGTCGGACGGTGGTACGCGACGGCGCGCTGGTCGGGGTCGACCTCGGCTCGGTCGTCGAAGGGGCGAACCGGCGCGTCGCGCGCCTGCTCGGCTGACCGCGGACCGGCCCGCAGCATCGGAGCGCCGGGGTACTCGCGGAACGCAACTTGCTTTTTCGCGGCGCTCAGCGACACTGGACCGAACGTTCGACCTTCAGGCAGCATGCAGCCGAGACGCAACCGACTTCCGGCTCCGCCGGGACCTTCTCCCGCGGCGGAGCTTCGTGCGCTCTATCGCCTGACCGACCGGCTCTACCGGGCCGCGGCTCTCGAGGATGTCTACGAGGCGGCGCTCGACGCGATCGTCGACACGCTCGGCTGCCGCAGGGCCTCCATCCTGCTGTTCGACGAGCAGGGCGTCATGGCCTTCGTCGCCGCGCGCGGCCTTTCCGGGCCCTACCGCCGCGCGCTCGCCGGCCACTCCCCTTGGAAGCCCGGCGACCGCGACCCCGAGCCGCTCCTGGTTTCGGACATCCTCGATACGTCGGAGCCCGACTGGATCAAGTCCACCATTGCCGCCGAGGGCATCCGCGGCCTCGGGTTCATTCCGATCGTCGCCGATGGCGAGGTCGTCGGAAAGTTCATGACCTACTACCCGAAGCCGCACGCGTTCCCGACCCGCGAGGTCGAGCTGGCGACGACGATCGCCCGGCAGGTCGGCTTCAGCGTCCAGCGGGCGCGGGCCGAGCGGCTGCGACGGCTGGCCGAGGAAGGACTGCGCGAGTCCGAGCAGCGCTTCCGCCTGCTCTCGGAGCAGGCGCCGGCCATGATCTGGATGGGCGATGCCGCCGGCGGCTGCCTTCACCTCAACCGGACGCTACGCGCGTTCTGGGGCGTGCCGGAGAAGGACGAGTCCGGCGCTGCGTTCGACTGGAGCCAGACCGTGCATCCGGACGACCGGGACCAGCTGTTCCGGACGATGCAGGCGGCGCTGCGCGCGCAGCAGCCGGTCCGGCTGACGGCGCGCTACCGGAGCGCCGCCGGCGAATACCGGGTGCTCGAGACCGACGCCCGCCCGCGGTTCTCCGCGAAGCGCGAGTTCCTGGGGATGATCGGCGTCAATACCGATATCACCGACCGCGTGCGGGCCGAGCAGGCGCTGAGGCTGAGCGAGGAACGCTTCCGCCTGGCCGTCGAGGCGGCGCCGAGCGGCATGCTGATGACCGACGGCTCCGGGCGCATCCTGCTGCTGAACGCCAATGCCGAGGCGCTGTTCGGCTACGGCCGCGAGGAGCTGATCGGGCGCCACGTCGAGGTGCTGGTCCCCGAAGGCTTCCGCGACGCGCATCCGGGCTTCCGGCAGGACTATCACGAGGACCCGGCAGCACGGCCGATGGGAGCCGGGCGCGATCTCTTCGCGCTGCGCAAGGACGGGACCGAGCTGCCGGTGGAGATCGGGCTGAGCTCGATCGCGACGCCCGACGGAGTCCTGGTGATCGCCGCGATCCTCGACATCAGCAGCCGCAAGGCCGCCGAGGCCCAGCGCGCGCTGCTGCTCGCCGAGCTCAACCACCGCGTCAAGAACACCCTTGCGGTCGTGCAGGCGCTCGCGCACCAGACCTTCCGGCATGTGGCCAGCCCGGAAGCACGCCGGTCGTTCGAGGGCCGCCTCGCCGCGCTGGCCGCGGCGAACGACATGCTCACCCGGGAGGACTGGGACAGCGCGTTGCTCGCCCGGCTGGCGGCCGACGTCCTGCACGCCGGCACCTCGGGCGGCGAGCGCGTGGCGCTCGCCGGTCCGCGCGTGTTGCTGTCGCCGACGCAGGCGGTCGCCCTGACCCTCGCCCTGCACGAGCTCTTCACCAACGCGCTCAAGTACGGCGCGCTGTCCAACGACAGCGGCCGCGTCGACGTCGCGTGGCAGCTTGCCGAAGACGACGCCGGGACGCGCCTGCACCTGACCTGGACCGAGACCGGCGGCCCGCCGGTAAGCGCCCCGGACCGCCGCGGCTTCGGCTCGCTGCTGATCGAGCGCGCCCTCGGGCAGGATTGCGGGGCGACGGTGACGATCGACTACGCGGTCACGGGCCTGATCTGCAGCATCGAGGCGCCGCTGGCCGCGCCGGCCGGCGAGCAGCCGGCGATGGACCGACGCTGACCGACCTTGGCGACTTCCGCGCCGTGCTGGCGCCCCAGCCGGCGAAGCGCTGCCTGCCGATCAGGCGTCGACCGGCTCCTTCGGCTGGTCGCCGTTCTGGCGGTTGCCCTCGTTCAGACGCGCCGGCAGGCCGTTGGCCCAGGCGCTGATCGAGCCGGCGCCGAGGCAGACCAGCAGGTCGCCGGGCCGGCACTCGGCGCGGGCGAAGTCGGCGAGCGCCTCCTCGCCGGCGAGCGGCAGGGCCCGGCGATGCCCGTGGGCGATCAGCCCGCCGACCAGCGTGTCGCGGCTGATGCCGTCGATCGGCGCCTCGCCGGCGGTGTAGACGTCGGCGATCGCCACCACGTCGGCATCGTTGAAGGCCGCGCAGAACTGGGTGAAGAGATCGCGCAGCCGGGTGTAGCGGTGCGGCTGGTGCACGGCGATCACCCGGCCCTTGGTCGCCTGGCGGGCGGCCTTCAGCACCGCCGCGATCTCCACCGGGTGGTGGCCGTAGTCATCGATGATAGTGACGCCGTTCCACTCGCCGACCTTGGTGAAGCGGCGGTTGACGCCGCCGAAGGCCGCGAGCGCCGCCTTGATCGCGGTCGGGCGTACGCCGAGGTGGCGGGCGACGGCGATGGCGGCCAGCGCGTTCGATACGTTGTGGTCGCCGGTCATCGGCAGCGTCACCCCCTCGATCACCCGTCCCTCGGCGTTCAGCGCCACGTCGAACACCGCGCCGCCGTTCTCGTAGCGCAGGTTCCGCCCCTGCACGTCGGCCTGCGGCGAGAGGCCGTAGGTGGCGACGCGGCGGTCGGTGATGCGGCCGACCAGCGCCTGCACCTCGGGGTGGTCGATGCAGCAGACCGCGAGGCCGTAGAACGGGATGTTGGAGACGAAGGTATCGAAGGCCGCCTTCACCCCCTCGAAGTCGCCGTAGTGGTCGAGATGCTCGGGGTCGATGTTCGTCACGATCGCCACCGTCGCCGGCAGCTTGACGAACGTCCCGTCGCTCTCGTCAGCCTCGACCACCATCCACTGCCCGGCCCCGATGCGCGCGTTCGAGCCGTAGGCATGGATGATCCCGCCGTTCACCACCGTCGGGTCCATCCCGCCGGCGTCGAGCAGCGCCGCCACCATCGAGGTGGTGGTGGTCTTGCCGTGGGTGCCGGCGACCGCGACGTTCGACTTCAGCCGCATCAGCTCGGCCAGCATCTCGGCGCGGCGGACGACCGGGAGGTTCTTCGCCCGCGCGGCGTCGAGCTCGGGGTTGCCGGGCTTGATCGCCGAGGAGATCACCACGACGGAGGCGCCGTCGAGGTTCTCGGTCTTCTGGCCGACGAAAATCCGCGCGCCCTTGGCGGCCAGCCGCTCGGTGATCGGGCTCGCCTTGGCATCCGAGCCCTGCACGCTGAAGCCGTGGTTCAGCAGCACCTCGGCGATCCCCGACATGCCGATGCCGCCGATGCCGACGAAGTGGATCGCCCCGATGTCGTGGGGCAGGCGGGTCTCTCCGTTCATGCGGTCCTTCCTTTCTCGGCCAGGCGCTCGACGAGCGCCGCCAGATGTTCGGTGGCGTCCGGGCGTCCGGCGTCGCGGCTCGCCGCCGCCATCGCCGTCGCGCCCTCGGGATCCGACAGGATGGCGGCGAGCGTGCCGGCCAGCCGCTCGGGGGTGAGGTCGGCCTCGCGGACCATGAACGCCCCGCCGGCCTCGACGAGGCCGCGGGCGTTCGCCGCCTGGTGGTCGTCGGTGGCGAACGGATAGGGCACGAGGATCGCCGGGCGGCCGATGGCGCTGATGTCGGCGACCGAGCTGGCGCCGGCCCGGCTGATCACCAGGCTCGCGCCGGCGAGCCGTGCCGGGAGGTCGTCGAAGAAGCCGCGCAGCTCGGGCGCCATGCCGAGATCCTCGTAGGCGGCGCGCACCCGGACCATGTCCTCGCGGCGGACCTGCTGGCTGAGGCGCAGCCGGGCGCGCAGCGCCGGGTCGAGGTGCTTCATCGCCTCGGGCACCGCGCGGCCGAAGAAGCCGGCGCCCTGGCTGCCGCCGATGACGACGAGCCCGACCGGCCCGGCGTCGCCGGGTGTCGGGTAGGCGGCGCCGAGCTGCGCCAGCACCGCGCCGCGCACCGGATTGCCGACGTGCAGCCCGCGCGCCCCGGCGGGCAGCGCCGTCGGCCAGCTGCCGCAGGCGACCACCTCGACCCTGGGCGCGAAGCGCCGGTTGACCCGGCCGAGCACCCCGTTCTGCTCGTGGATCAGCCGCGGAATCCTCAGGAGGCCGGCGGCGAGCATCGCCGGCAGCGCCGGGTAGCCGCCGAAGCCCGCCACCACCGCCGGGCGGTCGCGGCGCATCGCCGCCAGCGACTGGAAGGTGCCGGCGGCGATCGCGAACGGGGCGGCGAGGCGCGCGAGGGCGGAC
>Ga0247829_10001377_pt1 | contig 11017 bp, 5 predicted proteins | sample 12C_Control_Day4_FD_207765 | JGI IMG/M metagenome (GOLD analysis project Ga0247829, IMG submission 207765) | Soil microbial communities from agricultural site in Penn Yan, New York, United States - 12C_Control_Day4 | ecosystem: Environmental > Terrestrial > Soil > Agricultural land | place: USA... | reverse complement strand
GAGGTGATCGCCGGGATCGCGCTCGGACCGTCGGTGTTCGGCGCGCTGTGGCCCGAGGGCATGACGACGCTGTTCCCGCAGCCGTCGTTCGAGCTCCTCAAGATGCTGAGCCAGATCGGCCTCGTCTTGTACATGTTCCTCGTCGGCCTCGAGCTCGATCCCAAGCTCCTGCGCGGCCGCACGCACACCTCGATCCTGATCAGTCACACCAGCATCGTCGTGCCGTTCAGCCTCGGCGCGGCGACGGGCCTGTGGATGTACGACAGCTACGCGGCCCACGGCGTGGGGACCACGGGCTTCGTGCTGTTCCTCGGGATCTCGATGAGCGTGACCGCGTTCCCGGTGCTCGCGCGCATCCTGTCCGAGCGCAACCTCATGTCCTCGCAGGTCGGCGCGATCGCCATCGCGTGCGCCGCCGTCGACGACGTGACCGCGTGGTGTCTGCTCGCCTTCGTGGTCGCGGTCGCCCGTGCCCACGCGGTGACCGAAGCGCTGTGGACGACCGGCTTCGCGCTCGCCTACATCGGCCTGATGGTGTTCGTCGTGCGGCCCTTCCTGCGCCGCCTGGCCGAGCGCGTCGGAGAGCGCAGCGGGCTGACGCCCGACATGATGGCGATCATCCTGGTGATGCTGATCGCCTCGGCATCGATCACGGAGGTCATCGGCATCCACGCCCTGTTCGGCGCGTTCCTGCTGGGCGCGATCCTGCCCAAAGACGGCCGGTTCGCCGAGATGCTCGTGGACAAGCTCGAGTCGGTCGCCGTCGTGTTGCTGCTGCCGCTGTTCTTCGCGTTCAGCGGCCTGCGCACGCAGATCGGCCTCGTCGATGGCGCGCAGGACTGGCTCGTGACGCTCGGGCTCGTCATCGTCGCCAGCGTCGGCAAGTTCGGCGGCAGCGCCGTCGCCGCGCGCATCACAGGGCTGCCGTGGCGCGAAGCGAGCGCGATCGGCATCCTGCTGAACACGCGCGGCCTGATGGAGCTCATCGTGCTCAACATCGGCCTCGACCTCGGGGTCATCTCGCCGACCGTGTTCACGATGCTCGTGATCGTCGCGCTGGTGACGACCTTCGCGACCACTCCGCTGCTGCGCTGGGTCTACCCCGAGCACACGCGCATGCACGTCGCCGCGAGCCGCGAGTCGCTTCAGCTCGTGGAGCGCGGCGCCCCGTTCACGCCGCTGATCTGTCTGGCCGATGACAAGTCCGGTCACGGCATGGTGACGCTCGCGTCCGGGCTCGTGCCGCGCGGCGCCGAAGGAGCACGCGCCTACGCTCTTCACCTCAGCCCATCGACCGACCGGCCGGCGACCGAGCGCCGCAGGCGCGAGACCAACGAGCAGGCAGCACCGCTGCTCGTCGCGCAGCTGCGCGCGAACGAGGTCCAGCTCGACCTGCGTACCCTCGAGTTCGTCTCGACGGAGCCCGGCCTCGACATCTGCCGTACCGCCGAGGCGAAGCAGGCCTCGATGATCCTCCTCGGCTGGCACCGCCCGTTGCTGCTCGAGGGCGTGCTCGGCGGCACGGTCAAGAAGGTGCTCGCTCACGCGCGCCGGCCTGTCGGCGTGCTCGTCGATCGCGGGCTCGAGCAGCTCGGGCGCGTGCTCGTCGCCGTCGCCGGCAACGCCGATGACGCTGCCGTGCGCCAGGTCGCGAGGCAGCTCGGCGCGGCCTCCTCCGCGGAGGTGACCGTGATGGAGAGCGCGTCGGAAGATGCCGTGCTCGCCGCGGCGGCGAGCGGCTACGACCTCGTCGTCGTCGGGGTGAGCCGCGAGCGCGTGCTCTCCGACGCGGGGATCTCCGTGCTCGCGGTCCATGCGCCACGCGAGGCCGCGTCGTGAGCGCCACGCTGGGTGTGACGCTGCGGCTGCTGCGCCTCGAGGCCGGCCTCAGCCTGCGCGAGCTCGCGCGCCGGGTCGGCGTGTCGAGCACGTACCTGAGCCGCATCGAGAACGGACTCGACACCGCGCCGACCTCGCAGCGGCTCGAGGCCATGGCGCACGAGCTGCGCGTGCCGCCTGCGGTGCTGATCGAGCTCGCGCAGCGCGTGAGCCCGCTGCTCGTCGACTACGTCGCCAGCGAGCCCGACGCCGGGTCGCTGTTCCTCGAGATCGCGCATCGCCAGCTCGATCGCCATCAGCTCGCCGAGGTGCGCCGGTTCCTCGACGAGCGCTTCCCCTCCACGCGCAAGGCCGCGCCCGCGATGCACCGGCTGTCCGACCTGCTCGCGCGGGACCGCATCGTCGTCGGCCTGCGCTGCGAGGAGCTCGACGACGTGCTCGATGTCGCGGTCGGCCGGCTCGCCACGGATCCACACGTCGACGTGCGCGCCGTCACCACCGCACTCTCGCGACGCGAGGCCGAGCTCTCCAGCGCCATCGGCCACGGCATCGCCGTGCCGTGCGCGTACGTCGAGGGCGCTGCGCCCGCCGCCGCCCTGGTGACGCTCGCCCGCCCGCTGCGCCGCGCCAGCCCCGATGGCCAGCCCGTCCGCCTCGTGATCGTCCTGTGGGGGCCGCCGCGCGCCGGTGCGCGGATGCCGGGCCTCGTGGGCATCGCTCGCCTCAGCGCGCGCGGACTCGCGGACGAGCTCGGCCACCTCGACTCGCCCGCCCGAGTGCTCGCGCGCGTCGCCGAGCTCGAGGGCTACGCCCCCAAGGCCTCCTCGTGAGTGGTCGCCGCGTGAACACTCACCACCGCCTGCTCGCCGCGATCGCGGGCGTGGCTGCCGCGAACCACGTCGCCGCCGCCGGCCCGGCGCCGGGGACGCTCGCGCCCGGAACCGGCTCGGTCACGCTGACCACCGAGGTCAATGCATCCAGGAACGCGTCCGGCGAGCCGGTGTCGATCGCGCCCGACCTCGCCGTCGGCGTCACGCCGAGGCTGACCCTCGCGATCATCCACTCGACGTTTGGCATCACCGGCTTCCGCGGGAGCGCCGGTCGCGGCCTGTGCGTCACCGGCGCCGACGCGGGCTGCCCGCGCGTCTACCCGGGCGGTGGTCTCGAGGCGACGTTCGGGCTCGTCCACGGCGCGCTCGGCGCGAGCGCGCTCCTCGGCGCCTACGCCCTCGATCTCGACGCCGGGCATCACGGCGCCAAGCTCGGCTTCAAGCTCAAGTACACGCACGGGCGCGCCGCGCTGACCTCGATGCCGAGCGTGTTCGTCGCCGCGACCGCGCGCGAGGGCATGCCTCCCAACCGCGATCTCCTCTGGTTCCCCGTGATCGCGAGCTACGCGCTCGGCGGCGGCGTGAGCGCGAGCGTCGCCGCCGGCGTCAAGGGGCCGCTCGCGTCGCTCGGCGAGCGCTACGAGCTCGCGCTCGCCGGCGGGTTCACCTACGCCATCACGCCGAGCTGGACGCTCGGCGGGACGTGGGCCCACGGCAAGCTCGTCGCCGGCGACGCCGTGCTCCCCGAAGGCACGCGCGGCCGCGACCTCCGCGCGATCCACCTCTGGGTCACGACGATGCTGTGACGATCATCCGTCGAGGAGGGTCTTGAGCTCCGTCAGCTGCGCATTCGAGAGCGCGTTCCACAGCATGTCATCGTCCTGGAGCACCCCGTGGTGGAAGTCACCGGTCCACGGGTGGTTCTCGAGATACAGGTACAGCTCCCGGCGATCCTGAGGCGACGCCGTGCGGAACAGCCGCATGACGCCGTTGGCCTCCTCGGAGGAGGTCCCGCCGGTGAACATCTCCTTCACGTTGGATGCGGTCATCAGCGAGCGCGCGGTGCGATACCGATCCGCGAGCGACATCCCGGCCAGATCTTTGTCGGTCCACTGCTTCATCGTGCCGCGCGCGTCGCGGGCGTCGGTGTGCGGTCCCGACTGCGCGATCTCGTTACGAGGGTTGTCATGACGGTCGGTCTGCATCCGCCCCTTGTCGTCACGATGCACGGTCGTCGTCGAGCCCTCGTTACCGCCGAACAGGCGCTGATACGCCGTGCCGGCCCTCACGCTGACACCGCCCCAGAGCTCGCTCAGCATCAACAGCAACGCCTCCCCCTTGGGGCCGGCGCCGACGTTGCAGCCGTGAAGGACGACGATGGCATCCGGCGCGAAGTGCCCGCGCAGGCGCCGGAGCTGGTCGCGATCGACGGCCCGCATGTCCAGGTGAAGACCGCCCTCGGCGTCCTGGACGCCCTGCCGGCCGGGACTGCCGTGCCCGGTGATCGTCAGCTTGCGGATCGGTCGCGCCTGCGCGCGCTCCAGGATCACGTCGACCATCTCCTGAACCGAGCCACCGATCACCTCGCCGAACGTAAGCGCGCGCTCGACCCGCATCACGTGGTCGTCGCCGTTGCCGATGTAGTCGATGTCGATAGGAGCGCCGTGGAGGTGGGGAGCGGGCCGCTTGGGAGTGGTGCCGTGGCGCTCGGCATCCAGCCGGGACGCGTCCCACATGAACGTGCTGTAGGCCGCGGTCGCCCACGCGTTGCCGCGCATCTGCTGCGTGAGCCGCATGATCTCCGAGATCGGGTCCTTGCCGAAGTTGGAGCCGGAAGACCGAACGAAGATCTCCAGCATCAGCTTCGCGATGTCGTCTGGACTCTTCGCGTTCGTGATGAACGGCTCCAGCGCGCGCACGGACGCGGGGGACATGTGCTCGTTCGCGTGGTCGCTGTCGGCCCTGGTCCTCGCCTCTTCCTTGCCCGCGCGTTCGCTCATCGTCCCCATGGTACGGGCGAAACCGGGGGGCGGATGCCCGAAATCGACTCTAATTCAGGCCGTCGTCACCGCTGGTCAAGTAGCGCGCCATCACGGTCTTCTGGCCGATCGCCCCGAAGTCGACGGTCACCTTCTGGTCCCTGCCGTTGCCCGTGACGGCGACCACGCGTCCGTAGCCGAGCGTCTGGTGCATGACGGTCGCACCGACGGCGAGCTTGCCGCCGCGCAGGTCGTCGTCGATGTTGTAGACCGGGTCGTCGTCGTACTCGGCCCGCTGATCCATCTCGTCCCGCGCGCTTCGTCGCCCGCCCCCACGTCCCGCGCCCCCGCGTGGCCCGCGCTCGCCGCGTCCGAGGAAGTTGCCATCGACGATCCGCGGCGGCGCCGGCGTCGACGGCGTGCGCCCGCGCGGTGCGGCGAGCGAGCCGGGCGGCAGATCCTGGATGAACCGCGACGGGCCCTGGATCCGGATCTCGCCCCACACCCGGCGCGTGCGCGCGTACGACAGCACCAGCTTCTCCCGCGCGCGCGTGATCGCCACGTACGCGAGCCGCCGCTCCTCCTCGAGCGCCGCGTCCTCGCTCTGCCCGTCGCGTTCGCGCAGCGACGGGAACAACCCATCCTCCATGCCGGTGATGAACACGAGCGGCCACTCGAGCCCCTTGGCGATGTGGATCGTCATCAGCACGACTTGCTCGCTCGCGGTCTGATCGCCCGCGCTCGACAGGGCGATCCGCTCGAGGAAGCCGTTGATCGCGCCCGCCGCCGGCACCGCCTCGTCGTCGTCGAACATCACCTCGCCTCCGCCGTCTCCATGCTCGTCGTCGCCATGTTCATCGTCGAAATCCGACGCCGTGGTCACGAGCTCGGCGAGGTTGTCGAGACGATCGCGCGACTCGGTGGAGCCATCGGCCTCGAGCTTCTGGCGCAGCCCGCTGCGATCGACGATCTGGATGATGGTCTCGGCGACCGACGCGCCCTGCGCGATGACGTCCGCGAGGCCCCGCATGAGCTCGACGAACGGGATCAGCTTCTTGCGCACCGCCGTGCCGAGGCCCCCCACGTCGCCGCGCGCGGCGAGCTTGCACGCCTCGAAGAGGCCCGTGCCATGGGCGCGCGCCGCGGCGCGCAGCCGCTCGACCGTGGTCTCGCCGATGCCACGCGCCGGCACGTTGACCACGCGCTCGAACGCCGAGTCGGCGGCCGGGTTGGCGAGCAGCCGCAAGTACGCGACGACGTCCTTCACTTCCTTGCGCTCGAAGAACGACACCGCACCGACGACCTTCGCCGGCACGCGCGCGGCGCGCAGGTGCTCCTCGAGCACGCGCGACTGCGCGTTGGTCCGGTACAGGATCGCGATGTCGCTCGGTGACAGCGGCCCGTCATCGAGCGCACGCCGGATCGACTGCGCGATGTAGTACGCCTCACCGCGCTCGTCGCCGGCCTGATAGATCTCGATCGGCTCGCCGCCGCCCTGATCCGTCCACAGCGACTTCTCGTGCCGGTCGTGGTTGTGCTTGATGATCGAGTTCGCCGCGTCGAGGATGGTCTGCGTCGACCGATAGTTCTGCTCGAGCTTGATCACCCTCGCGTCCGGAAAGTCGCGATCGAAGTCGAGGAGGTTCCGCGGCTCCGCGCCGCGCCACGCATAGATCGACTGATCGTCATCGCCGACGACGGTCAGGTTGCGCGTCGCCTCGGCGAACTTGCTCACCAGGTCGTACTGGACCTTGTTGGTGTCCTGGAACTCGTCGACCAGCACGTGGCGGAACCGCACCCGCAGGTGCTCCGCGGCCTCGTCGACGTCGAACAGCCTTAGCACCTTGAGCAGCAGATCGTTGAAGTCGACCGCGTTCTCCTTCGCGAGTTGCGCCTCGTACAGCGGGTAGATCGTATCGACGACGTCGTCGAACGCGCCGGTGCGCACCGCACGCGGATCGACGCCGCGGTTCTTGGCGCGATCGAACCGCGACAGGATCGTCCGTGCCGAGACTTGCTCCTCGAGCGCCGTCTCCTTCAGCAGCTTCTCGACCAGCTTGATCTGGTCGTTGTCGTCGAAGATCACGAAGCCCTTGCGTAGCCCGACGTGCCCGCCCCAGCGCCGCAGCAGGCGCGCGCACGTCGCGTGGAACGTGCCGATCCACATCGCATCCGCCGCCTCGCCCAGGATCTCCCTGAGCCGGTGCCGCATCTCGCCGGCCGCCTTGTTCGTGAACGTCACCGCGAGGATGCCCCACGGCTCGGTCCCGCCCTCGACGAGCCGCGCGATCCGGTGCACGAGCACGCGGGTCTTCCCGGTGCCCGCACCGTCGAGCACCATCAGCGGCCCGTCGCCGTGCTCGACGGCGGCGCGCTGCTGCTCGTTGAGCGGCATGCGGTCCACCCCCGAGGGGTAGCACGCCGCCCTGACACCGACGTCTCCCCTCAACACGAGCCGAAAACGAACAACGCCGGTGCCCCGAAGAGCACCGGCGTCGACGATCGCGCAGCCTTCGCTTAGAAGGTCAGGCGCAGACCGACGCGCGCGTTGGCCGGCGCGTAGCGGCTCGTCGTGTTGCCGAAGTTCGGGTTCTTGCCGATGGGCACGCCCGTCTCGTTACCGCGGCTATCGATCGTCTTGACCCACGTGAGGTCCTCGTACGTGCCGCCCGACACCGGGTTCGCGTTCTGCTCGGTGCCCGCCGTCGAGTTCGGACCCGACAGCTTGTACTGCGGCGCGTAGTTGTCGTCGATGCCGGCCTCGCCCTGGCGGTTGTAGATGTTGTACAGGTCGAGGAAGACCTCGAGGTTGTAGCCCTTGCGCAGCTCCTTGGCGTAGCCGAGGTGCACGTCGAGGCCGTGCTCGAAGTCGGTGCGGCCGATCTGACCGCGCGGCAGGAGGAACGACTCGTTCGGTCCGTACAGGTAGTGACCCGCGAGCGCGTTCTGCGGGATGCCCGACAGCGCGCGGAGGCGAATACCGACGGTGGCCTGGCCCGCCTTCTTGAAGTCGAACGTGTAGTAGCCGTCGAGCTTGATGTAGTGCGGGCGATCCTGCGGCAGCGGACCGACGCGGTTCGACAGCAGCTCGATCAGGTCGTACTGCGACGAGATGTTCGGGTCGACCTGGCCGTTGTCGTACGAGATGAGGCCCGGGTAGTTACCGGTCGTCTTCGAGTACGTGTACGAGCCCTGGACGTACAGCTTCTTCGAGAAGCGGCGGGTCATCGTGAACTGCAGCGCGTTGTAGTCGCGGCGCGGCTTGTCGAACACGCGGATGCCCTTGTACAGCTCGAGCTGGTGGTTCAGGCGGTTCTTCTCGGCCGGATCGACGGCCGCGTCGACCCGATCCATCAGCTTGCGCTCCTCTTCATTGGACCACTCGCCCGGGTTCGCGATGATGTACGTGTCGGCGCCGTCGGTCGACACGTCCTCGATCACGCGGCCCATGTAGCGGCGCTGATACGCGACGCCGATCTTCAGGTCGTCGAGGATCTCGTACTCGAAGCCGCCGATGATCTCGTCCATGTACTGCGGCTTGATGCCGGGGGCGATGAGCACGCCGCTCGCACCGATCAGCTGCTCCTGCAGGCCGGCGATCGGCTCGGGCGTGCCGTCCGGGTGGTTGAGGCAGTTGAGGCCGTTCGGGCCGCCGATGTTCGGATCGGTCATGCCGCACTGGTCGGCGTTGAACACCTGCTCGTAGTTGACCTCGCCGCCGAACGAGCGGTCGTTGATGTCCATCGGGATCGACTCGTAGAAGCGACCCCAGTGGCCGTAGAGCTTCGAGCGGCCTTCCTTCGTCCAGTCGTAGAGGACGCCGATACGCGGCGCGAACATGCCCGTGAGGGACATCGCGTTCGTGCCGAGCTGCTCGCCGGTCAGCGGATCCTGGCGGTTCTGCAGGAAGTCCGCGTACCGCATGCGCTGCTCCTCGTAGCGGATACCCGCGTTGAGGGTGAGGTTCGGCTGGATCTGCCAGGAGTCGCGCAGGTAGACCGACCAGTTGAACGTGTTGCCGTTGACGCGCGTGCCGGGGTCGCCGAGGCGGCCCGAGGTGATGTCGCAACGGAAGCGCAGGTTGGTGCTCATCGCGCCGCGGCCCGTGTTGTCAGGCGTACGGCACTCGGAGTCGAAGCGCGGGTCGACGTTGTTCATGTCGGCCGGCGAGCCGACCTCGCCGAGCAGCTGCGCCCAGCGGCTGACGACGACGTACGAGTCGACGACGTTCTGCAGGAACATGCCGCCCGAGTAGAGGCGGGTCTTGTTGGAGACGAGGTCCTCGGCGTCGATACCGGCCTTGAGCTCGTGGCTACCCGCGGCCTTGAAGCGCTGGGTCACCGACAGCTTGGCCGCGCGGCGCTGCTCGACGTCGTTGATGATCGAGCCCGGACCACCGATGACGTACGAGCGCGTGTCCATCGGGCAGTTCGCGTCCTGCATGAAGACGTACGGATCACCGGTGGGCTGGCCGACGTTGCCGTTGCGGCACATCGACTTGGTCCGCTCGGACTCGCCGTTGTAGCCGAGCGCCCACGTGTAGAGGTCGCCGTCCTGGAGCACCTGCAGAGGGTCGTTCGCCTGCATCGCATCGTACGGATCGTCATCGATCCGATCGCGGTGCCAGCCGACGACGGCCTCGACCTCGGTCTTGTTGTCGTTGAACTTCGACGTCCACTTCGCGGACACGTCGGTGGTCAGCACCTTCGTGCGATAGCCGCTCGTGCGCGGGCCGAACACGCCCTCGCCCTCGGCCTGACCGGGCAGCGCCTGGAACCCGACCTGGCCCTGGTGCTCCGGGGTCGCCGCGTAGTTGATCTTGGCGATCGCGTTGAGCGCGCGACGCGACGCGCTGCGGGTCTCGCTGTCCACGGGATCCGTGATGTAGAAGCCGGTCGCCGGATCGAGGTCCGCCGCGCCGTCCGCGAAGCCGCCGTTCGACTCGAGCTCGGCGAAGCCGCGCGCACCGATCACGCAGTCCGACATCTTGCCGGCGTCCGGACCGTCCTGGATGAGCTTGCGGCAGTCGGTGCGGCGCTTGGTCTCGCGGAGGATGTCCGTCTTGCTGAACGTCGGCGCGACACCGACGAAGAACCACAGCTTGTCCTTGATGATGGGGCCGCCCATCTCGACGCCGAAGTCGCCGTAGTAGGCGAGGTTCGCCGTCGCATCGATCGAGCCCGCGTTGGTCGGCGTGCGCTGCACCTCGGCCGTCAGCCAGCCCGGCTGGTAGGTGCCGAACACCGAGCCCTTGAACTCGTTCGAGCCGCTCTTGGTGACGACGTTGACGACGCCACCGGTCGCGCGACCGTACTCGGCGTTGTAGCCACCGGTGATGACCTCGATCTCCTCGATGAAGTCGTTGATCACCGGCGAGCCGACCGTGCCGTACGTCAGGCCGGTCGTGTTCACGCCGTCGACGTAGTACTGGTTCTCGAGCGACGACGAACCGGAGAACGAGACGCCGAGGCCGTCACCCTGCGAGCCGGCGGCCGCGCCGAGCGTCGACTCGAACGAACGCCCCGGGACCGGGATGTTCTTGATGTAGTTCTTGTCGATCGTGATGCCCTGGGTCGTCGACGTGGGGTCGATGACCGGGGCGGAGTCGACGATCTTCACGACCTCGCCGCCGGCGGCATCCTGGTTCAGCTTCTGGAACACCGGCGTCACCTTGTTGACGCCGACGACGATGCCGCTGCGCTCGAGCTTGATGTCCGCGTAGTAGAAGGTGATGAGGTACTCACCCGGCGGAAGGTCGGAGATCTTGTACTGACCACCTTCATCGGTGATCGCCGTCTGATCCATCGACGAGGACGAGGTCGCGATGATGGTGACGCCCGCGAGCTTCTCACCGGTCTTGGAGTCGGTGATGATGCCCTGGATGGCGCCCTTCGTCGTCGACTGCGCTTGCGCGTCCGACGGATCGACGAGGTGAACAACACCGAGGCTGGTAGCCCCGAGAGTTGCAGCGAGGAGGAGCTTGGTGGGCTTCATGATCTTGCCTTGTGCCTCTTAGTTGCCCGTGGTGAACGTGAAGACCTTGGCCGCGGGCGCCCCCTGGCCGTACGTGTCGTGGACCGTCGTCGGAATGGTGAGCGTGTACTCCGTGCTCGCGGCGAGCCCGCCGGCGATCGTCACCTTCAGCTCCTTGAGGTTCGCCAGCGTGACCGTCACCGCGCCACCCGGCGCGGGCGTCAGCGTGATGCCGTTGATCGTGGCCGGATCGAGCGGGACGTTCGCGGCGAGGTCGATCGGATCCAAGCGGCTGACGCCCGTCATGCCGGGGCCGAAGCCGGTGAGATCGAAGTCGAGCGGGACGGTGGTGAACGAGAACGCCGAGACATCGCCGGCCGCGCAGCCATTCTTGGG
>Ga0247829_10001374_pt1 | contig 11026 bp, 10 predicted proteins | sample 12C_Control_Day4_FD_207765 | JGI IMG/M metagenome (GOLD analysis project Ga0247829, IMG submission 207765) | Soil microbial communities from agricultural site in Penn Yan, New York, United States - 12C_Control_Day4 | ecosystem: Environmental > Terrestrial > Soil > Agricultural land | place... | reverse complement strand
CATCCTCCCGTTGTATCTGGTGCTCGGTCTCGGGCTGAGCCCGTTCATGTTCGGCGTCGTTGACGGCCTCTATCCGGGCGTCACCGCGCTCGTGAGATGGGGGGGAGGGGTGCTTGGCGACCGTACGAGACAGCACAAGACCCTGGCGGCCGTTGGCTACGGCATCTCGGCGATCAGCCGTGTCGTCTGGCTCCTCGTCGGCGGCCACGTGCCCGGTATCATCGCCACCGTCACCGCCGATCGCATCGGCAAGGGGATGCGCACCGCACCACGGGATGCCCTGATTTCGCTGAGCACGCCGCCGGCCGGCCTTGGCTCCGCTTTCGGCGTCCACCGCGCCATGGATGCGGCGGGCGCGATGCTCGGTCCGTTGACCGCGACCGCCTTGCTCCTGGCGGCGCCGCAGCGTTTCGATCTGGTGTTCGTCGTCAGCTTCAGCCTGGGCATCGTCGGCCTCGCGGTGCTGGTGCTGTTCGTACGGACTTCCCAGGCCAGGCCGAGTGCGGCTCAGAGTTCGGCGACGCGGTTCCCGGCCTGGGGCGTCGTGCCGCGCCAGCGCGGTCTCTGGCTGACGCTGATCAGCGGCGGCGCGCTGGCCCTGGTGACCATCAGCGACGCATTCGTCTACCTCGTCCTCCAGCGGCGCGGCCTGGTGGCGCCGTCGACCATCCCGTTGCTCTACGTTTGCACCAACGCCACCTACCTCGTGCTGGCGGTTCCGATGGGAGGCCTCGCGGATCGCTGGGCGCGATGGAAGATCTTCATTCTCGGTCACCTCTCCCTGGCCGTGGTCTACGCCGTCTTGCTGTCGCCGGTCGATGGCCGCGGGCTCGTCCCCGTGGTGCTCGTCTGCCTGGGCGCGTATTACGCCGCCACCGATGGCGTGCTCTCGGCGATGGCCAGCGCTGTCCTGCCGGGTACCGACCGGGGATCCGGCCTCGGTCTCCTTGCCACCGCCACCAGCCTCGGGCGGCTCGGGGCATCGCTCATCTTTGGCTGGGTCTGGGCCTCGTGGAGCGAAATCGCCGCGCTGACGATGTTTGCGATCGCCCTGCCGCTGGTAATCGTGGCGAGCGCGATCGTCCTCTCGCGTGCGCAGCGGGAGATAATGACCGCATGAGCGGGCGTGTCCGGGCCTTTGTCGCCGTCCTCGGCGTGGCCATGACGCTCGTGGCCAGCTACGCCTGGTTCACCTGGAGCCCGTCGCCGGGGCCCGCGGCGCCGGCAACCTCGGCTCCAGACCCTTCCGAAACGGTACCCGCCCGCCTCGCCGCGATGCCCTCGCCGCCCTTTGCCATGGTGCGCAGCCTGATCGCGGACGATACGCACGGGCGCATAGGCGTGATCCCCTTGGCGGCGCCCGCGGGACCGAGGTTCATCACCAAACTCGCCTGCGAGCGTCTGTCCTACGCGTCCGGGCACGGCGTGTGCCTGACGCTCGGCGCGGACGGCATGCGCACCTCCTACACCGCCGAGATCTTCGACTCGTCGTTCGAGGTGCGGGGGCGCGTCCCGCTCACCGGAGTTCCCAGCCGGGTGCGCGTATCGCCGGACGGCCGCCGTGCGGGCATCACCGTGTTCGAGGAGGGCCACTCGTACGCGGAGCAGGGTTACTCCACCCGGACAACGCTCATCGACACGTTGGGAGCCGGCACCATCGGCGATCTCGAGTCGTTTGCCGTCACGCGCGACGGTCGTCCCTTCCGGGAGGTCGACTTCAACTTCTGGGGCGTGACCTTCGCCAAGGGTGGCAATCGGTTCTACGCCACGCTGGCGTCAGGCGGCGTGAAATACCTGGTCGAAGGCGACGTCGATGCGCGAGCGGCGCGGGTGGTCGCACGGGACGTCGAATGCCCTTCGCTTTCCCCCGACAATAGGCGCGTCGCCTACAAGCAGGCTTACACAGACGCTCGCGGCATGGGCTGGACATTGCACGTACTCGAACTCGCCACGATGTCCGACACGACGCTTGGCGCCGAGACGCGGAGCGTGGACGATCAGGTTGAGTGGCTCGACGATGGGCATGTGATGTATCACCTGCCTTCGTCGCGCGGCGCGGATATCTGGGTCATGAGCACCGACGGCACCACACCCCCGCGTCTCCACTTCCCGCTTGCCTACTCGCCGGCGGTCGTGCGGTGAGCCAGGTCTTCTCTACCGCGGCTCGGCGGTGACGACGGCCAGGGCATCGGCGCTTGGCGACACGGCCAGACGCGTGACGGCACCCAGCCCGTGCTTCGAGACGTCGAGCACTTCCCGCCAGGTGCTGGTGGCTCGTGTCCAGGCCAACACCTTCGTCCCGGCTGACATCAGCAACGTCCGTCCGTCGGGCAGCCATTCGTAATCGCGATCCAGGCTGCCCTCCGCCGTCCCGGTCATCGTCTCGATCCGGCCCGAAGAGGGGTCAAGGGACTTGATCGAGTATTGGCCCTCGGACTCCCGCTGCACGAAGCTCACCAAGGTGGTCCCAGGAACGAGTCGCAAGGTGCGGCCGATGTCGCGAGCCACGATCTCACCCGCACCGGTACTGACCTGCGCCAGTTGCAGGGTTGCGCGTTCTCCCAGGACATAGAGTGCCAGGCGATCGCCGTCGATCCAGGCGTGGTATCCGACGGGCTTGATGTCCGTCAGCACCAGTACGGGGTCGTGTCCCCGACGATCGAACTGCCACAGTCGCTGGGTGCCATCGGGCTCGACCCTGATTACTGTGAACCCGTCGCGCGCGAGTCGGGCTGCGGTGGGCCGGACAGCGGGAACCGTTGGCGAGTACTCGCCCTCAGGTGTCCGGGTGAGCTGTTGCGTCCGGCCGGTCGTGCGATCGAACTCGTAGATGTCCGTCTGCTTGCCGTCGCGATTCGCGGTGAACAGGATCCGCCGTCCATCGCGATCGAAGTGGGGCTGGTTCTCGTAGCCGGACGTGGTGGCAATTGGCTGAGGCTTGGCCGCGCCCAGCGCCTGCAGTCCGTCGGCCAAGGAGAACAAGTAGATGTCGGTCGGGGATTGTGGGCGCAGGGCTGGCTGGCCGAGGGCCAGAGCGGTGACCAAGACGGTGATGACCCGCATGTTCGGATTCTACTGGCTGCACGCTCCGATCTCACGCTCGCGGCGTAGACGAGCGTGTGGCGACGCGAGCGATCAGCGCGAACGGCGGAAGGCCAGGGTTCGAGTCAACTCGGAGCCGTCCCCCGAGCGGGACGTGAAGCTGAGTTCGAACGTGTCGCCATCGACCCGGAAGCGGCGCACGAAGTCCTTGCCCAGGTCTTCCGGAAAGAGCGAGCCCTGGATGTGATGCATCACCGTGCCGGCGGTCTCGTCTACGGTGAACGTTCCGAAGTAGGCGTCGTAGCCGAGAACGACCCGGGCGTTCTTCGCATCCTCCGCAGCCGCCGGCTCGGTGATGGCCTGGGCGCGGCCTTGCCGCATCATCTGCAAGGCCATGTGCCCACTGGAGCTGTAGAACAGGCGGCCAATCGGCTGCTGGCCCAGGACCGGATCGTTGACGACCTCCCCACCCGACCGTCGGACGGCCCTCGACTGCAGCTCCCACGACCCGAGCATTCGCTCGCGAGCGCCGCCGGCAGGGGCTGGTGAGGCGCAGGACGATAGACCTGCCATCGCGATACCCGCGATCAGCGAGATGAAGGCACGTCGGGCCACGGGCATGGCCAAGTAGATTCCCGCGGGCATGCCGAAGTCAACGGCGGCCAACTCCGACGTTGGCGCCCCGATGTCGTCGTCAGAGCCTCGCTTAGAGCAGCGACGCCGGAGGTGGCCGCCCACAATGTTGTCAGCCGGACGACAATTCCGTAGGCGGGCCAACGGCCGCAGCGCTGAAACGCGCACGATCTGGAATACACCGTGACGAATCGGGACGGCGCGAGCTTTGCCTTCGCCCGCGGCCGGAGGTGTGGATGATCAACGGGCAGTCAATTGTGATCAGGGGCGATATCTCGGGCAGCGAGGATCTCGTGATAGCGGGCCGGGTTGAAGGCAGTATTTCGCTCGACGGGCGGGTGCTGACGCTGGCCTCGGGGTCGCACGTCGTGGGCACCTTGTCGGCGGCGTCAGTTGTGGTCTCGGGGACGGTCGAGGGCAGTATCGAGGCAGGCGAACGTCTGGAAATTCGGGACTCGGCCGTCATCGAGGGCGATCTGAGCACACCTAAGCTGCTGGTAGCGGAGGGGGCCGATTTGAGAGCCACCATCGACATGCCGGCCCGGGGCGCTCGCAAGCCGGCGATGGCGGGCGCGGCCTGACAGTCGGGAACACCGGGGCGACTTCGGGGTGCGCTACGATTGGGCGCCAACCGAGGTCGCCTTCAGATGCTCCTGTCCCCCGCCCGATTCGCGTCCCTTACACTGCTCGTGCTTGCGCTCGCGGCCGCCATGCCGCGACTCGTCGCGCAATCCTCGGTCATCGCCGTCAGCGGCGGCACCCTCATCGACGGCAACGGCGGCGCGCCAGTCCCCGACGCGGTGATCCTGGTACGCGACGGGCGAATCGCCGCTCTCGGACCGCGCAGCGCCGTTCCGGTGCCCGCGGACGCGCGGGTCATCGACGCCGCCGGCAAATTCGTGATGCCGGGACTCATCGACACCAACGTGCACCTGTCGCTGTACGGGGGTGTGGCCGAGCGCTACGAGACCCTGGCCAAGTATCACCCGCGGCAGCAGGAGATCGTCCTCGAGGCCGCACAGATCGATCTGAGGCACGGCGTGACGACCGTCAGGGACAGCTACGGGCTGCTCACCCCGCTGGCCGCGGTGCGCGACGAGATCGCCGCCGGAAGGGCCATCGGGAGCCGAATCCTGGCCGCCGGCAACATCATCGGATGGGGCGGGCCCTACTCGGTCAGCTTCAGTCTGATTCGTGAGCTCAACCTCACGCTGTTCCAGGAGCAGGTGAACGACGAGGTCTCGCACGGCGTCGGCGAGGACCTCGTGGACATGACACCGGACGAGCTGAAGGCGGCGATCCGGGCGTATCTCGATCAGGGCCCGGACTTCCTCAAGTACGGCGGCACCGCGCATTTCGCGCGTCCGTCGTTCGTCGGCTTCTCGCCCGAGGCGCAAAAGGCGATCGTGGACGAGGCCCACTCACGGGGGAAGGTGGCGGAAACGCATGCGACGACGGCCGACGGCCTGCGACTGTCGATTGCGGCGGGCATCGATCTCATCCAGCACCCAGAGGTGCTCGGTCTGCGTGAGCTGCCTCCAGCGCTCGTGCAGACGATCGTCGAGCGGCAGATTGTCTGCTCGATGCTGGTCAGCACCATCACCGGCGAAGCGTGGACCAAGCACCTGAAGGACGCCGACGAGGCCACGAAGAAGCGCGCCGAGGCTGACAAACGCGGCGAGGGCGGCGGGTCACGGACGAAGACCGCAGCAGAGCTGCGGCAGCGGCAGGCCGAGGAAGGGCTGGAGCTCGAGACGCGACGGAAGAACGCGCAAGCGCTGATCAGGGCTGGCGCCGTCGTCACCGCCGGCACCGACAGCTACTGGGCCGCGGCGCCGGAGTTCACGCGCACGCCGAAGCCGCGCAACCAGGATCACGGCATCGGCACGGTCATGGCCATCGAGGGGCTCGTCGAATTGGGCATGTCGTCGGCCCAGGCGATTGTGGCCGGAACGAAACACGGCGCGATCGCGGCGCGGGGCCTGGCCGAGTTCGGGACGCTCGAGGCCGGCAAGCGCGCGGACGTGCTCGTCCTGGATGCCAACCCGCTGGAGGACATCAAGAACCTGCGCAAGGTGTCGACGGTCATCAAGGACGGCGCGTTGATCGACCGAGAGGCGCTGCCGAAGGCTCGCGTGCTTTCGCGCGACGTGCAGTAGGCGATCCGTAAGGCCTGTCCCACACCGGCCACGCGAATGCCGCCGGGGACTTCAGAATCCCAGACGGACGCTGAGCTGCATCGTGCGGGCGGGCCGTGCACTCGAAATGATTCCGAACCCGGCGGCGCCGAGGTTCCAGATCCAAGGCGAGGACTTGCGCTACGGCGAGAACGATCGGCCCACGTTTGACGGCCGCGAAGCCAGAACGAGTCGCGTCGAGCGTGTAGGAGCCGGGCACCAGTCCGGAGCTCCGGTACACGCCCTCTTCGTTACTGACCGTCGCCGTCCGGACGCCAGTGGCGTCGTTGACGACTTCCACCGTCGCCCCGGGCAAGGCTCCCCCGCTCGCGTCCTGGACGATGTCCGATATCACCCCAGAGCCGCTCTGCGCTGCGAGGTCGATGGGGGTCAAGGGCAGGCCGGCGGTGATGAGTCCGGCGGTGATTATTCGGATCATGATAGGGACTTCCTGGTCGTAATCGAGTCCGCGATCGCCGCCAGCGTCGTCCCGTCGAGGATGCGCGCGGTCTCATCCCGAACGCTCTTGAACAGCGTGCGGACGGCGCAGTCATCCTCGTCCGGGCAGTCGTCACAGGCTTGGTACGCCGTCTGACTGGCACATGGGACGAGCGCCAGCGGTCCGTCGAGCACCCGAATCACCTGTCCTGCGGTGATCTGATCCGGGGGGTGGCGCAGGAGGTACCCGCCGCCGGGGCCTTTTCGGCTTAATACCAAGCCGTGACGATTGAGGTCGAGCAGGATGGCCTCGAGGAACTTCCGGGGGATGCCGTCCAACTCGGCGAGATCGGCGATGAGCATGGGCCCGCTCTCATGGTGTTGAGCTAGTCGCAACAGCGCTTTCAGGCCGTATTTGGCGCGTTTGGTCAGCATTCCATTTACTCTATCGATTAATAAAGTGAAGGCAAGCATGCCGTGGCACGACTGACGTCATCGTCATCAGGGCCTCGGGCCCGTTCCAACTTGACGGCCTCCCTGCGGGGTGGTCGGTTTCGCGCAGCGGATCGGGCCCGGGGCAGAGGCCTGGGGCGTCCGGTCATGGGCGTTTTGCGCGAGGGTCTCCCCGTAACTGAGTGGCATCCCCGACCGGGAAGCGGCGAGGTTCAACTCTAGCCGGCTGAGAGTTCTGCCCTCTATTCGCTCATCGGCGGCTCTACGGTTTCGGCATCTGCCGCGCCGAACTCGCGCCGTGAAGAGACGAGTTCGGTCTCGCCACCATCCTGCCGTGGGGCACCCACGACGAACGCTCACGGTGACCATGCGTTACCATTGCGCGGCTGAGGACGCCGGCGGCCAGTGACTCAACGGGCGCGCCGACTGGACTTACACGATGGTGAACCGCGTGGTCGCCGATCCGGACATCAGCGGCACCTGTGAACGGACCCGGTGCGCTCGATCCTAGAGCGCGCCGGACAGGCATGGCGCGCGCTCACGCCGCCACGACGCGCAGTCCTGGCCTCGACGCTGTGGGCGGTGGCGACGCTGCCCGTGCTCAGCCGCCTGGTCATCGGACGTGCGGCGGACGACCTCAAGGTCTTCATGAACGGCGCCGACGCCGTGCTGCACGGCCCTCTCGTGTACCGCGATGTGGTGTTCGAATACCCGCCATACGCGCTCCTGTGGTTTCTACCGCCGCGCGCGCTGTCGCACGATCTCGGCAGCTTCCGCCTGGCGTTTGGACTGGAGATGTGGGCTGCCGATGCCCTCGTCAAGGCGCTTCTGCTGTGGCACGGGGTACGCCATCGCGGGGGGCTGCACGACTTGACGCCGTTTCTGGCGTACTCGCTCGGCAGCGCCGCGCTGGGGCATCTCCTGCTGCAGCGTTTCGATCTGGTCCCTGCGGCGCTCACCCTCGGCGCCGCGCTGGCGGTGGCCGGCGGCTCGGCGCTCCTCGGCGGGTTTCTCGTAGCGGTTGGTGCAGGAACCAAGCTGTACCCCGCGCTTCTGGTGCCCGTGCTCGGCGTGTTCGCCTTGCGTCACGGGCGCGCCGGGCTTGCCCGATTCACCGGGGGCGTCGCGCTGGCCAGCGCTCCTCTGGCCGTCGCCGTGTTCTGGATTCCGTGGTGGCGCTTTGCCTCGTATCACGTGGAACGCGGTCTGCAGGCGGAGTCGCTGCTGGCGTCGATTGTCTGGGCGCTGCACTTCGCCGGGGTTCCCGCGGGCTGGGCGCTGGTGTGGAGAGCGGTGGAAGTGACCGGCCCGCTGGCTGCGGGGCTGGTCGGGCCTGGGCAGCTGTTGTGGGTCGTGGCGACGCTCGCGTGTCTCGCGTCGGCCACATGGACCGCGTGGCGTCTGAACTCGGTGGCCTCGCAACCGCCTGTCGGAGCCATGGCGGCAGTGCTGTTGCTGCCCATTGCCGCGTTCGTGGCGACCAATACCGTGCTCAGTCCTCAGTTTCACCTGTGGCTGTTGCCGCTGGCCGCCCTCGTGCTGTCTAGACCGCCCCGAGAACCGGAGATCGCACTCGAACCTGCGGGAGTGCCTCCGGAGGCGCTCCGAGCAGCCTGGTGCATTGTCGCCGCGACACTCATCGTGCCCGTCTTCTATCCGAGCCGGGAGTACGCGGCGGGACTCGGGCTCTGGCGGACCGCCGTGCTCGTACTGCGAAACGGCCTGTTGATCTACGCCACGGCCTGCCTTTGGGCCGGTGTCAGGAAGCTAAGACGGGCGGTCGGCCGGCAGAAGCGTGTTTCCTTTTCGCCACTAGCTTAATGAATCGCGTTCCCTCTCGACAACGTTCCCCGAGACCGCGATGACCGCCACCTTTGTCTTCCCATCGGGGGCCTTCCGCGATCGGTCTGGTGTGACCTCGGGGAGAAAAGGAGCATCAGTGAGATGGCATCACGCTTGCCTCTCGGTGCGGCATGTCCGACACCACGATGCAATCGGCATATGACGAGCCGACCGTTATGTGGCGTATGCGGCGCGCTGGTGGACAGTCGTCGCATGCCATCATTGGGCCGCGGCTGAATGGAGTGGCCGTCATGTGGTTCGTCAACGGCCATCCGGTTGGGCTTCGAGAATTCGACGACTGCATCGGCGCACTGCGCTGGAGCGAGCAAATGCAAGCCCAGAACTGGGCCGCGGGTTGGCGCCTCGCGTCCGAGTAAGAAATATCCTCGGCGACCGTTCCAGCACCGCGAGCATTTCAGTGTCTCGTGCGAGGGGTCAAACCCGGTAAGATGCCCCGCAACACGGGAGCATAGGTGATGACCAGCACGGGAGCCAGAGTTCGACGGCGTTCACTGCTCACGGCCGCAGCTGCGACGGCAGCCGCCGCCGTCGTGCGCGGCCAGGCGCCGGCCTCGTCGACCGCGCCGCCGGTGACGACGTTGGCCGATGTGCCGTTGTCCGACAACGCGACCATCACCGTCGAACGACGCGACGACATCGTCTTGATCGGCATCAACCGGACCGCAACGCACAATCGGTTCGACGGCGCGACCCGGCGGCGGATGGGCGTGGTTTTCTACGCCTACGACCGCGATCCGTCGCTGCGGGCCGCAGTGCTCTTCGGCCACGGCGACTGCTTCTCACGCGGCATCGACGTGGACGCGGCGCAGGCGAGCTTCCAATCGGGGCAGCCGGCCGTGGACCCGAGCGGCACGGTCGACATCCTCGGCAAGGCGACACCGCCGCCGGGGAAACCCGTGGTGGTCGTGGCGCACGGTGACACCTGGAATCTCGGGCACGAAATCTATCTCGCCTGCGATGTCCGCATCGCGGCCGCCGACACCGAGTTTGGACAGGACGAGAACACGCACGGCCGCTTCCCCGGCGGCGGTGCGACCGTGCGCTTCGTCCGTGAAGCGGGTTGGGGCAACGCCATGCGCTACATGCTCACCGGCGATCACTGGAGTGCCGGGGAGTCATATCGGATGGGCATCACCCAGCTCGTGGCACCGACGCCGCAGGCGGCGCTGGAGGCGGGCATCGCAATGGCCAGGAAGATCGCCGCTGCTGCGCCGCTCTCGACGAGGGCAACGCTGTCATCCTCACGGCACGTGACCACGCCGGTCGAGGCCGACGCCCTGGCAAAGACCAACGCCGTCTACGCGGCGCTCTATAAGACGGAGGATTTTCTGGAGGGACGACGGGCGGAGGCGGAGGGCCGACCGCCGAAGTATCGAGGGAAGTAGCCGCGATAACGCTTTTCCACCGGCCCAGCTCATGCGTATAATGATGCCATCCTGAACATCACACCCGGCTTTCGCCTGGGTCCCCACGAAATCACCTCGCTGCTCGGCGAAGGGGGGATGGGACAGGTGTATCGGGCGACCGACACGTACCTGAAACGCCAGGTCGCGCTCAAGGTCCTCCCCGCGTCGGTGGCCGCTGACCCGGAGCGGCTCGCCCGGTTCCAGCGCGAAGCGGAGGTACTCGCGGCGCTGAATCATCCCCACATCGCACAGATCTACGGGCTCGAGAAGGCGCCCGACGTCACCGCGCTCGTGATGGAGTTGGTCGAGGGCCAGGAACTATCGGACCGCATCGCGCGCGGGCCCCTGCCGCTCGACGAGGCGCTGCCTATCGCCAGGCAGATCGCCGAGGCCCTCGAGGCCGCGCACGAGGTCGGAATCGTCCACCGCGATCTCAAACCGGCCAACATCAAAGTGCGGCCGGACGGCACGGTGAAGGTGCTGGACTTCGGCATCGCCAAGGCTCTCGACCCGGGTGCGACGAATGGGCTCGCGAACTCGCCCACCATCACGTCCACGGCGATGACGGGAGCGGGAGTCATCCTCGGCACCGCTGCCTACATGGCGCCGGAGCAGGCGAGGGGGAAACCGGTCGACAGGCGAGGGGACATCTGGGCGTTCGGCGTCGTCCTCTTCGAAATGCTGACCGGCCGGCGCGCCTTCGCGGGAGATACGACCTCGGACGTGATCGCCGCCCTGCTGCTCCAGGAGATCGACTGGCGCGCGTTGCCCGCCGGCACGCCACCTCGGCTACGGTGGCTGCTGGAGCGATGTCTCGACCGGAACCCGAGGCAGCGCTTGCGCGACATCGGCGAGGCGCGCGTCGCGCTCGACGAGCTGGCGCAGGATGCGAGCCACAAGGCCGACGTGCGCGTGCCACCGGCCACAGCCATGTCCGCGCTTCCTGCGCGCGCCGGCCGTTCCACGACCGTCGTGTCTGCCGTTGCTCTGCTCGCACTTGGCTTGGTGTTGGGG
>Ga0247829_10001371_pt1 | contig 11035 bp, 10 predicted proteins | sample 12C_Control_Day4_FD_207765 | JGI IMG/M metagenome (GOLD analysis project Ga0247829, IMG submission 207765) | Soil microbial communities from agricultural site in Penn Yan, New York, United States - 12C_Control_Day4 | ecosystem: Environmental > Terrestrial > Soil > Agricultural land | place... | reverse complement strand
GGAAGTCGATGTCAGCTGTCGCTGCCGCCGTGACGATCGACGGCGTCCCCTCCAGCGTCATGCCGACGATCGCGACCTTGATGCCGTTGAAGTGGTGGATCGCGTAGGGCGGGAAGATCGTCTTGCCGGTGCTCTTGTACGTCACGTTGGCGGCGAGGAACTGGAAGTCCGCCCCCTCGAAGCCATCGCCGGCGAAGCACCCCTCGACAGGATGGCAACCACCGTTCTGCATGCGTGTGAGCTCGGCTGAACCTTCGTCGAACTCGTGGTTGCCGACCCCGTTGTAGTCGAGGCCGATGAGGTTCATGGCTTCGATCGACGGCTCGTCGTGGAAGATGGCGGACACCAGCGGCGTGGCACCGATCAGGTCGCCGGCCGAGACGAACAGCGTGTTCGGGTTCGTCGCACGGAGGTCGCGGACGTAGCTCGCGAGGAATTCGGCGCCGCCCGCCGGCGTAGCGCCGATACGACCGCCGGAGCTGGTCGCGTCCGGCGGCCGCAGCTGGCCATGGAAGTCGTTGAGGGACAGGATCTGGACGTTGGTCACCTCCGCGCTCGTCGGAGCTGGCCCACCGGGCGGCGGATCAGCCGACGCGACCGAGGCCGCAGCCGTGACCGAGGCGACTCCGAACACCACGAGTGTGGCCAGATGTGCGCGCTCCATACCGGTTCCTCCCGACGATCCCGCTGTCGCCGCCGTCGTCGACGTGACGTGAGAGAAACCTATCCCATGCGGGCGGAAGGCGCACTCGGCTCCACGGGTGACCTCGAGCGACTCTTCACATGCTTGTGCATCCCGGACGGCTCCTCGCCCCCTCCACCAACCGGGGCCCGGGGGACAAGCTCCCCCGGCCCCGGTCACGGGCAGCGCCTCAGCTCGGCTGCGGGACGATGCGGATGTAGGGCTTCGGCGACTTCCACTCGCCGAAGATCTCCTTCGCCTCGTCGTTCGACACGGAGCCGGCGATGATGACGTCCTCGCCCTGCTTCCAGTTGACCGGCGTCGAAACCCGATGCTTGGCCGTGAGCTGGAGGGAGTCGATGACCCGCAGCACCTCGTCGAAGTTGCGCCCCGTGGTCATGGGGTAGACGAGGACCAGCTTGACCTTCTTGTCCGGGCCGATCACGAACACGTTGCGCACCGTCTGGTTGTCAGCGGGTGTCCGGGACTTGGCGTCGCCCGACGTGCTGGCCGGGAGCATCCCGTAGAGCTTGGAGACGTTGAAGTCGGCGTCGCCGATGATCGGGTAGTTGGGCCGGGAGCCCTGGGTCTCCTCGATGTCGTCCGCCCAGGCCTGGTGGTCCTCGGTGGCGTCGACGGAGAGCCCGATCACCTTCACGTTCCGGCGATCGAACTCAGGCTGCAGCTTGGCCATGTACCCGAGCTCGGTGGTGCACACCGGGGTGAAGTCCTTGGGGTGCGAGAACAGCACCGCCCAGGAGTCCCCGATCCAGTCATGGAAGTTGATCCGGCCCTCGGTGGTGTCGGCCTCGAAGTCCGGCGCCGTCTCGCCAATGAGCAAACCCATCCTCGTGTCCTCTCTCCTAGCTGCTTCTCGCAGCTGCACGACGTTCCCACACGCGGCTGAGACGATATCGGGCAGCCGTCGATCTGCTACCGGCCGTCCCGAGTGCGCACGACAGACTGCGTTCGTCTACGGGTAGCGCCGCGCCAGGACCGAAGGGGACACGTCCCGGCCCGGCAGGAGATCGGCGGAATCTATGGGTGTCCCCCAGGCCAGCGAGCACGGGACGACGCCCGCCCAGACCCGGAGCGTGAGGTCCTCCTCGTCGTCGACGGGATCGCCGGTGCGGACCTTGGCCGAGGCCTCCTCGATGTCGAGACGGAGGACGGACGTCACCTTGAGCTCCTGGTCGTTGGGGCCCCGCACCTCGTCCCACCGTCCGGGCGCCAGGTGCTCGCTGATGACCCGCAGGCCGTGCTCGCGCTCGTCCCCTTCGACCTTCTGGGCGCGACCGAAGGCAACGACCGAGCGGTAGTTCATCGAGTGGTGGAAGGCGGACCGGGCCAACACCAGGCCGTCTACGAGCGTCACGGTGAGGCACACGTCCACGCCACCGGCGAGGTCGCGCAGCAGGCGGCTGGCCACGGAGCCGTGGAGGTAGAGCGAGTCGCCGTCCCGCCCGTAGAGCATGGGGATCACGATCGGGCGACCGGCCGCCACGAAACCGACGTGGCCGATGAGGCTGGCGTCGAGGATGGCGTGGATCGTGGGCCCGTCGTAGGCCGCCCGCTTCGGAACGCGGCGGACGCGCGAGCGCGCCGAGCGCGGCCCGGTCGAGGCGGTAACCGCTGTCGCTGGGGCGGTCTCCTCGACCGAGCTCACAGCTCGGGGACCATGTGGGTGGCGATAGCGACGCGGTTCCAGGCGTTGATGGCCACGACGGCCAGCAGGAGCTGGCCGAGCTCGGCCTCGGAGAACTCGGCCGCGGCGTCGCTCCACACCTGGTCCGTGACGCCGCCCTGACCGATGAGCGTGACTTGCTCGGCCAGCGCGAGAGCGGCCCGCTCGCGCGCCGTGAAGAAGATCGACTCCCGCCACGCGGCCAGGGTGGCCAGGCGGCGCTCACCCTCGTTGGCGGCCAGGGCGTCCCGGACGTGCTGATCGAGGCAATAAGCGCACCCGTTCAACTGGGACACCCGGATGCGGATGAGCTCGCGGAGGCGGGGCTCGAGGTCGATGGAGCGGTCGAACGCGTCGAGGGCCCGGTACGGCGCCGGTGCCGCCCGCCCGACCGCCAGGCGGGGCTCGATGGTGGCGAGGAGCTCACTGATCGTCATGGACCCACGGTACGGCAGAAGTGGATCAGGAGTAAGGTCCAGTCCAATGCAGACTCACTGGTCCACTTCCTCCCGGCGAGCGGGAGGCACTGACCTCCACCTGGAGGTGGGGCCGGGGGGCCGGCGCAGCTCCATCGAAGAGGCGCTGCGCGGGGCGATCCGGGAGGGCCGCCTGGCGACGGGCACGCGGGTCCCGTCGACCAGGGTGCTTGCCTCAGACCTCTCCGTCGCTCGCGGCACCGTCACTGAGGCCTACGACCAGCTCGTGGCCGAGGGCTGGCTGACGGCTCGGCAAGGTTCGGGCACCGTCGTCGCCTGGGCCGGTGACCATCGGCCCAACGGTCACGCCGCGGCCCGGACCGCGGCGACGCCGGCGCGGCACGACTTCCGGCCGGGCAGCCCGGACGTCTCGTCGTTCCCTCGCCGCGAGTGGCTGGCGGCCGTTCGCAAGAGCCTCCGCACGATGCCCGACGCCGACCTGCGCTACGGGGATCCGCGCGGGCTGCTGCGGGCGCGAGAGGCTCTCTCCAGCTACCTCGCGCGGGCGCGCGGGGTGCGATCCGATCCCGACCGGCTCGTGATCTGCAGCGGGTTCGTACAGGCACTGGCGCTCCTGACCGCGACCCTTCGGCGCGAGGGGGCGGCGGTCGTGGCGATGGAGAACCCGTGCATGAACGCCTACCGGACGGTGGCCGCCCGCGCCGAACTGTCCATCCGCTTCCTCGATGTCGACGACGACGGGGCCGACCCCACGCCGCTCGCTCGCGCCCGGGCGTCGGGAGGGCAGGGCTGGGGTGACGTCGCGGCCGTCCTGCTCACGCCCGCCCATCAGTACCCGACCGGCACCACGCTGGCCCCCGATCGACGCGCGGCCTTCGTCGACTGGGCCCGCCACCACGGCCGGATCGTGATCGAGGACGACTACGACGGTGAGCACCGGTACGACCGTCAGCCCGTCGGCGCGCTGCAGGGCATGGATGCCGACCACGTCGTCTACGTCGGGACGGCGAGCAAGAGCCTGGCGCCGGGGCTCCGCCTCGGGTGGATGGTGCTCCCGGCCGACCTGGTGGACCCGGTCGCCTCGGCCAAGGAACTGGCCGACCGGCAGTCGGGGGTCATCGAGCAGTCCGCGCTGGCCGAGCTCATCACCTCCGGAGGTCTGGACCGGCACATCCGCCGCAACCGGCTCCGGTACCGGCGACGCCGGGACGATCTCGTCGCCGCACTCGGCACCGTGCCGGCGATCCGTGTTCGGGGCATCGCCGCCGGGTTGCACGCTGTCGTCGACCTCCCCGACGACGGCCCGGCGGAGGCCGATGTCGTCGCGTCGCTGGCCGCGGCCGGGGTCGTCGTGCACGGACTCGGTGGTTACTGGCACCGACCGCGCTCGCGCCGGCCCGGCATCGTCGTCGGCTTCGGGACGCCGGCAGAGCACGCCTTCCCGGCCGCGCTGGCCGCATTGACCGATGCGTTGCGGCGGGCCGTGGCAGGCTCGCTCCCATGAGGATCGCGGTTGTCGGAGGTACAGGGCTCGTCGGGCGTCACATCGTGGACGCGTTCGCCACCACGGACGTCGATGTCGTCGTCGTGTCGCGGGAGAACGGCGTCGACCTGAGCACGGGCGCCGGCCTCGACCAGGCGTTCGCCGGCGTGCAGCGCGTCATCGACGTGAGCAACGCGGGGACGACCGACGAGGCCGAGGCGACGGCCTTCTTCACCGCGGTTGGCCAGCACGTCCAGGCCGCGGCCGGACGAGCGGACGCTGACCGGATCGTGCTGCTCTCGATCGTCGGCATCGATCGCGTGGCGTCCGGGTACTACGCAGCCAAGCTCGCCCATGAGGAGGTCACCAAGGCGGGCGACGTGCCGACCGTCGTGCTGCGGTCGACCCAGTTCCACGAGTTCGCCGGCCAGGTGCTCACGTGGGACCGCACGCGCGACGTGAGCCGCGTGCCGGAGATGCTCGTGCGGCCGGTTGCCGCCGGGACGATCGCCGAGGAGCTCGTCGAGCTCGCCCTCGCGGATTCCCCGTCGGCCACGTCCGACGTCGGCGGCCCGCTCGTCGAGCAGCTCGTGGACCTTGCCACGAAGCTGGCCGCCCGACGCGGTGACCCCGACAGGGTGGAGGGGCACCGCGACGACACGGAGCGTGCTGGGCTCCTGGCCGCCGGCGCACTGCTGCCGGGTCGGGACGCCCGCCTCATCGGTCCGACGTTCGAGGAGTGGTTGGACGCGGGCGAGCGCCTGCCGCACCTGGCCTGGTGACATCGCGGGCGCACGGGGGTCCGTGCATCGACCGCCTCGCCGTGCTGGCACCCGCCGCGCGACGGGGCTGGCACCCTGGCTGAGCAGGCGCCGCCCGGTGCACCATCGCGGCATGGCGCGCCGCGGCCGAGCTGCAGGAGGGACGGCGACACAGGCCCGGCTGGCGGCCACGGCCCGCGCCCTGCGGGAGGTAGTGGCCCACCGGGAGCTGCGGCGGGCCGAAGCGGCCTTCGCCCTCACCATCACCAGCGAGACCGCGTTCACGGTGGCGCTCGGCATCGTCGCCTTCCGCGAGGGCGGGGCCGGTGCGGTCGGTCTCGTGGCGTTGCTGCGGACGGTGCCGTCGGCGCTCGGGTCCACCGTCCTGACGCCGTTCGCCGACCGTACCCGCCGCGAGTTGGTGCTGGCGGTGGCGACACTGGTGCGCGCCGCCGCCGTCGGTGCTGCTGCGTTGCTCTTCGCGGCCGGGGCCCCGGCGTGGACGATCTACGCCGCCGCCATCGTCGCCACCGTCGGCGTCACGATCTTCCGGCCGGTCCACTCCGCGCTACTGCCGCTCCTGTGCGCCGAGACCACGACGCTCACCAGCGCCAACGTCGTGCGCGGGATGGTGGAGGCAGCCGCGATGCTGGCCGGCCCGGTGCTCGCCGGGGTCCTGCTCGCGCTCGCCGGTCCGACCGCCGTGCTCATGGCCGCCGCCTTCCTGGCCGCCGCCACCGCGCTACCGCTGCTCGGCATCCGCTCGCCCGCCGGCCGCCGGCCCGGGCCGGCCCGGGTCGGCACGGTGCTCTCCGAGGTCGGCGAAGGAGTCCGCGTTGTGGCGCAGCACCGCGATCTCGGGATGGTGTTCGGGCTCGGCTTCGCGCAGACCATCGTGCGCGGCGCCCTCAACGTGTTCATCGTGGTGGTTGCCTTCGACTTGCTGGACCGAGGTGACAGTGCGGTGGCGGCGTTCGCGGCGGCGGTCGGCCTCGGGGGGATATTCGGGTCCTTCGGTTCGTCGTTGCTCGTCGGCAGCCGCCACCTCGGGAAGTGGCTGGCGATCGCGCTCGTCCTCTGGGGTGGGCCGATCGCCGTCATGGGCGCGGCGCCGGCGCCGGCCGCCGTCTTCGCGCTGCTCATGGTGGTGGGCCTGGCCAACGCGGTCATCGACGTGCCGCTCTTCACGCTGCCCGTGCGACTGGTCGACGATGCGGTGCTGGCGAGGGCGTTCGGCCTGTTCGAGGCCATGATCGCCCTGGGTGTCGGGTTGGGCTCGGTGGCCAGCCCGGTCCTCATCGCCATCGCCGGTCTGCGCGCCGCGCTCGTGGTCATCGGCCTGCTGCTGCCCCTCCTCGCCGTCGCCAGCTGGCGGGCCCTGCGCGCCCTGGACGGCCGCCTCGAGGTGCGGGACGAAGAGATCCGCGTGCTGCGCGCAGTCGGGATGCTGGCGCTGCTCCCGGTGCCGGCCATCGAGCACCTCGCCAGCCGGCTGCACCGCCGGACCCTGCCCGCGGGAGAGCGGGTGTTCGAGCAGGGTGACCTGGGCGTCAGCGCGTTCGTGATCGTCGGCGGCACGGCCGACGTCATGGGCGACGGCCGCCTGATCGCCCGCCTGGGCCCGGGGGACGCGTTCGGCGAGATCGCCGTCCTGCAGGACGTCCCCCGCACCGCCGCCGTCGTAGCGGACAGCGATCTTGATCTCTTCGAGCTGGACCGCGACGACCTGCTCGAGGCCCTCGGCCGCCATCAGCCGAGCGCCGACGCCGCGTACGCCGTCGTGGCCGGGCACCTCTCGAACTACCGACCGGCGACCGTCGGGGCGTGACGTCAGTGCCAGCGGGCGGCCAGGCGCGTGACAACCTGCGCGAGTGCGACGGGACGAGCTCGAGCGGTACCGGGGCGCGCCCGTCGACGACCTCGTGGGACCGGGCCTACGCCTCCTGCTGGTCGGGATCAACCCGGGATTGTGGACGGCGGCCGTCAACGCCCACTTCGCCCGGCCCGGCAACCGCTTCTGGCCCGCGCTTTACCGGGCCGGCATCGTCGATCGGCCGATCGACGCGTCACGCGGTCTCACGCCCGCCGATGCCGACCTCCTCGTCACGAGAGGCGTCGGCATCACGAACATCGTCAATGTGGCCACCGCCCGAGCGGACGAGCTCACGGTCGAGCAGCTCCGGGACGGCGCCCGTCGCCTGGCGACGCTCGTGCAGACGGCTGGGCCGCGGGTCGTCGGGGTGCTCGGCCTCACCGCCTACCGCCAGGCGTTCGGACAGCCGAAAGCGGTGGCGGGGCGACAGCCAGAGGACCTCGGCGACGCGGAGCTGTGGGTCGCGCCGAACCCCAGCGGCCTGAACGCGCACGCGTCGCTCGCCTCCCTGGCGGCGGACTACCGCGAGCTGGCGGTGCGCGCCGGCGTGCCGGTCGGCCCGCCCGTCGCCTGACTCGTTCGGCGTGCCGTTCCCAGGTTTCTCTCAGCGACTGCCAAGGGTCGCGGGAGCATGGATTGCGAGGATGGGGCCATGACCCCCCTTCACGAAGCCGAACACGACCACGAGCACGACCGGGGCCTGGCCTACGACCTCCCCCGCCTGATCGGTCGTCGCCGGGCCCTGCAGGTCCTCGGTGGCGCCGGTCTGCTGGCCCTGGTCGGCTGCGCGTCCTCGAACGACAGCGGCTCGGGTACCACGGCCGGCTCCGGAACCACTGGGACGACCGGCACCTCCGGAACCACCGCTGCTTCCACGGGCGCCACCTCGGCCACGACGGCCGCCACGACCGGAGCCGCCACGGGCGACGTGGACGTGATCCCGGAGGAGACGGCCGGGCCCTTTCCGGCCGACGGGTCCAACGGCCCGAACGTCCTCACCGAGAGCGGGGTGGTGCGGAGCGACATCCGCAGCAGCTTCGGCTCGTCCTCCGGGACGGCCGAGGGCGTGCCGACCACCATGTCGTTCACGGTCGTGGACGCGGCCGGGGGAAGCGCGCTGGCCGGGGCCGCCGTCTACGCGTGGCACTGCGACCGCGAGGGTCGCTACTCGATCTACTCCGAGGGGGCGCAGGACCAGAATTACCTCCGCGGCGTGCAGGAGACCGGCGCCGACGGCGTCGCCACCTTCAGCACCATCTATCCCGCCTGCTACGACGGGCGCTGGCCGCATGTCCACTTCGAGGTGTACCCGAGCCTCTCCGACGCCACGTCCGGCGGCAGTCCGATGGCGACGTCGCAGATCGCGCTGCCCGAAGAGGCTTCGTCGGCGGTGTACGCCAGCGAGGGATACGAGCAGAGCGTGCGCAATCTCAGCCAGGTGTCGTTGGACACCGACATGGTGTTCAGCGACGGTTCGGAGCTGGAGACGCCGACGGTCAGCGGGTCGGTCGACGAGGGCTACGCCTTCGCCCTGACGGTGGGAGTCACCGTCTGACGCGCGGCTACAGTCCCGGCGTCATTCGGTAAGCGACAACCGGTGGGGGGTGTGACGTTCGATGGCTGAGGTCGTCCCGGTAGACGTCTTCTTGGATGGTTGGTACCCGGGCTGGACGCCCGAGCTGATCGACGATCCCTGGCTGCGGATGAAGTCCAAGCCCTTCAGCAAGGAGGACGAGGACCGGTTCTGGTTCGCGGACTTCCACTGGCCACGCGGGTTCTCGCCGCTCGGCTTCTACTTCGTCAACACGGCGGCGATGACCACGCAGCTCGCCGCGCACCAGCTGCCGCTCCCGCCCGCCGGCGGGCTCGTGCAGCGGATGGGCGGACCGTTCCTCTACGAGGGCGAGGTGCCGATCACCTCGCCGTGGGAGATCGGCTTCCGCGCCGCCCGCATCGAGAAGAACATGCCCAAGTTCCTCGGCAACTTCGATGCCATCTGGGAAGAGCGCAAGTGGGAGCTGGAACTTGGGCTCCAGCATTTCGAGAGCTTCGACTTCGCCGGCACGTCACTCGCCGACATCGGCCAGTTCGTGGAGGACGCCACGATCTTCCAGCTCCGCGCCTGGGAGATTCATTTCGAGATCATGTACCCGCTGCTGGCAATCTACCTGCAGCTCTACGGCGTGTGCGCGTCCAACGGCGTCGACCCCGGCAACATCGCCAAGATGCTCCAGGGTCGCGACTCCAAGATCATGGAGTGCGACCGGGCCATGTGGGACCTGGCCGACGAGGCCAATCGCCTCGGCATCGCCGACGTGTTCGACACCGAGCCCGAGCAGATCCGCGGCGCGCTGTCGGCGGCCGGCGGCAACGCGTCGACCTGGCTGACGAAGTTCGACGACTTCCTGAATGACTACGGCTTCCGGACCGAGGGCATCGCGGACATCAACATCCCGTCGTGGATCGAGGACCAGTCCTCGCCCCTGGGCCAGATCCGCAACTTCATCCAGGCCGACGAGCGGCACGACTTCGATGCCGCTCTGACCGCGTCACACGCCGAGCGGGACGAGGCGATCGAAGCCGCTCGCTCGAAGCTCAGCGGCGACGCCCTCGGAGCTTTCAACGAGCTGCTGGGCATCTGCTCCGTCGCCAACTTCGCCTGGTGGAACGAGGACCACAACTACTACATCGATCTGCGGGCCTCGATCCCCGTCCGGCGCGGTGCGCTGGCCCTGGGCGAGGCCGTCGGTGCCGACCGCTACGACGACGCCACCTTCCTCTTCATGCCCGAGTTGCGACAGGTCTACCGGGGCGAGCGGCAGTGGAGGGACCTGCAGTCGATCGTCACCGCCCGCCACGAGTACTACGACCACTACCAGGGCCTGCGGAGCACCATCCCGAAGGTGATCGGCACCATCCCGGACAAGGTCGAAGATCCCGTACTCATCGAGATCTTCGGGATGCACCATCACTTCTTCGATGCCCTCGCGGCCGACGGCACGTCCAACGTGCTGACCGGCTTCCCGGCTTCCGCGGGCAACTACACGGGGACGGCGCGGGTGATGCTGTCGGCCATGGAGCTGTTCGACCTGGAGGAGGGCGAGATCCTCGTCACGGAGTGCACCTCGCCCAACTGGACGCCGGCCTTCGCCATCATCGGCGCCTGCGTCTGCGACGGCGGCGGCTCGCTCACGCACGCGGCGACGGTGAGCCGGGAGTACGGCATCCCCTGCGTCGTCGGAACGTCGATGGCTACCTCACGGATCAAGACCGGTGATCGCATCGAGGTCGACGGCACCAAGGGCACGGTCACGATCCTCGAGCGCGCCGCCGAACCTGTGTGATCGGGCCTCGGTCAGGCGAGGACGGTCCGGAGTGCGGCGACGACGCCGGCCGGCGCGTCCCACTCGGCGAGGTGGCCGGCGCCGGCGATGACGGTGCCGCCGCCCCAGCGTTCGATCCGGCTCGGCGGCATGAGCTCGTCCTGGTCGCCCCAGATGACGACCTTCGGGCAGGAGATGCGACGGAGGCGATTGCCCAGGCCGCGCTCGCCGAGGGGCCAGACCATGCCCGCCGCGGCGACGTCGCACAGGTAGCGGGACACGGGTGCCTCCTCGTCGCCCCGCTCCCCGAAGCGGTTGGCGAACGCCTCCGGGACGCCCTTGGCGAAGAGGTGCTCCATGCGCTGGGGCGCCGGGACGGCGAACAGATCGAATCCGGGGTGATCGGCGTCGCCGATGCCGAAGGGCGCTACGAGACCGAGTGCCGTCACCGCCTCGGGTCGCAGCGCGGCCAGCTCGGCCGCCACCATGCCGCCGATCGACGCGCCGATCACCGGGCAGGGCAGCGCGCTGGTGGCATCGAGGGCGTCCCAGAACATCGTCAGCCAGCCCAGGTGGTCGTCGGGGGCGACGAAGCCCGGTTCGCCATCGAACCCGGCGACGGACGGGACGACGATCTCCCACCCGTCGTCGGCCAGCGACCGCACGGCGGGCGACAGCTCGGGGTGCCCGGCGATCCCCCACAGGTAGACGAAGTGCCCGCGGCTCCCACCGCTCATCGCGCGTTCTCCGGCCAGTACGGATCGGGGTATTCGGAGAACAGCGTCCGCAGGC
>Ga0247829_10001370_pt1 | contig 11037 bp, 11 predicted proteins | sample 12C_Control_Day4_FD_207765 | JGI IMG/M metagenome (GOLD analysis project Ga0247829, IMG submission 207765) | Soil microbial communities from agricultural site in Penn Yan, New York, United States - 12C_Control_Day4 | ecosystem: Environmental > Terrestrial > Soil > Agricultural land | place... | reverse complement strand
CCTTCTGCGTCGGCTCGTCGTCGACCACGTCGTCGGCGCGCGCCGCGGGTGCCGCCGCGGTCACCGCCACCACGACGATCGCCGCGCGCCTCACTGGTGCGGCCTCGCCTGCTTGACGTAGAGGCGCGGCTCCTCACCCGGCAGCCCCTCGAACTTCCACTCCACGTCCATCGCGTACCAGCCCTGCCCGGCCCCGTACGCGCTGCGGAAGTAGGCGTGGATGCGCGCCAGCGCGTCGGCCAGCGCGAACAGCTGGGTCCGGGTCAACACGCTCTCGCCCGGCGCGACCAGGTTCGAACGCTTGAGGTAGACCACCGGCTGGCCCTGCTGCTCCCAGAACACCAGCATCTGGTCGGTGGTCACCCCGGCCGGCGGCAGCACGACCGATTCGCCGCCGAGCTGGGCGTTGACGTAGAACGCCGGGTTGAGCCCGCTGGTGTCGTAGGGATTGTTGGTCAGGGCGACGCCGTTGGCCTCCTCGTCGGGGAACGAGCGATGACAGAGCAGCGCCATCCCGACCGCGAGGTGATCGATCCCGCGGTAGCTGCGCTCCTCGAACGCCTTGAAGTTCCACACGCTCGCCCACACGCCGCGGATGGCGTCCTCGATCGGCTTGTCGGGATCGTCGGGATCGCCGCTCAGCGACGTGTACAGGCCGGCGCCGGTGAAGCCGTCGAGATCCTCGGCGTTGGTGCTCGACCGGAACCGCATGCGCACCCCCGGGTAGTCGGCGGCGAGCTTGTCCTTCACCAGCTGGACGAACCCGGCGTCGAGCGGCGCCGCGACGATGTCGGCGCGCAGCTGCGCGAGCTGCTGGTCGCGCACCGCCGGATCGTCCTGGAAGGTCGGGTCGGCGAGCATCGCGGTCACCCGCGTGTCGAACCCGTGCTGCTCCATGAACTGGCGGTAGTACGCGACCGGGATGGCGAAGCCCTTCGGCATCGGCACGCCCTCGACCAGGGTCAGCGCCCCGAAGTGGGCCGCCTTGCCGCCGTAGGCGCGGGTCGCCGCCTTGACCGCGTCCTTGATGGTGGTGCCGGTCAGGTCGATCAGGTCGACGTCGTCGCGGAGGTCGGTGGCGGTCAGGTCGAGGCCGGGGACCTGGATCTCGGTCGGCCGGTGGTCCTCCCACCAGGCGTCGGCCTCGGCCTTGGTCACCTCGACCACGCGGTACTCGAACAGGCCGACGGTCAGCTTGACCCACTTGCCCTCGAGCGCGCGCAGCCCGGCGTCGGTGAACGCGCCGCGCAGCGCCATGTTGGGCGTGCCGCGGTTCTTCGACAGCACGTTGACGTGCGACAGCGGGGTCTGGAACTCGTCGGTGATGATGCCCATGGCGACCGAGATGTCGTTGGGCACGTGATCGAGCACGGCGATGTCGCGGAAGCTCAGGTACGCGGTGCCGGCGCTCAGCGCGTCGGCGGTGAAGAACCGCAGCTGGCCGTAGCTCTCGGCCGGGTTGAGCGGCTGGTAGGTGATGCCCTGGTACAGCTCGTCGGTGGTGATGACCTTGACCGACGCCGGCAGGGTCCGGGCGACCTCGGCCACCGCCTCCGACGTCGGGTGGAAGTAGAGCTGGTCGCCGACGAAGGCGTGGGCCGCGATCGCCGCGTACGCGGTCGCGATCATCGTCGCGTCGGCGCTGTCGTACGGCGAGATCTCGTAGACCCACTTGTCGGGCTGCTCGTAGTGGGTGAGCGCGCCGAGCAGGAACCGGCGACTCGGCGAGAAGTACTCGGTGGTGTTGAACTCGGCCAGCATCGGCACGATCGGCCGCCCGCCGCCCGACAGGTGGGTCGACGCGAACTGGTAGTGGGTCTCGTAGGTGACGCTGTTCTGGAAGTAGAGGGCGTCGCCGTCGACCCGGTCGACGATGGTCTTGACCGAGCGCGCGCCCGGGATGGTCGCGTCGAGCGGGCGCGACGCCAGGGCGTGGAAGTCGTCGATGCAGCCGACGGTGGTGAGGAACTCGGTCGCCTCGTCGGCGCCCTGGCAGGCCGGCGGGTCGTCGCCGCAGCCGGCCAGCGCGGCCGCGACGGCCGCGGCCGCGGCCGCGATCATCGGGATGGACCTCATCGTCGACCTCACGGCAGCGTGTACGCGCGCAGCTCCTCGCGCTGCTCGCCCTGTTCCATGATCTTGCCGACGCCGCGCGCGAACCAGAACGTCTTGTCGGCGGCGCCCGAGGTGACCTTGCGGACGCGGAGCGTCGTGAACGTCCCGGCCGGGACGGTGACCGCCTCGTCGACGGCCTCGACCGACCAGGTCTCGTCCTTGGACACCGTCTTGACGCCGGCGACCGGATCGATCTCGACCTCGGTGTAGCTGATCGACCAGCGCGCGCCGAGCGTCAGGTGCTCGGGGGTCTCGTCGACCCGTAGCTTGCCGGGGACGTAGAACTGATCCGACGCCAGCGTCCCGGCCGCGTCGAATGACTGCTCGCGGTGGCGGATGATCGACGTGCAGCGATCCTCCTGCCAGCTCACGGTGTAGCCGTCGAGCTTCTCGGTCCGGATCCGGAACCCGACCACGCCGACCTTGCGGTCGCCGACGTCCTCGAGGGCCTCGACCGTGTTGCTCTTCTGGCGGGCCGGGGTGTCGGGCTCGCTGACGTCGTAGGTCCAGGTCGCGCCGATCGCCAGCGGCAGGTAGCGCGTGGCCAGCGGCTCGGTGCAGGTGATCGTGCCGCCGCCGTCATCGGTGGTGGCCGGCGCGTCGTCGCCGCACCCGGTCAGGCCGGCCACCACCGCCGCGAGGGCGCCCGCGAGCTCACGCCGCACGGATCCGGCCCCCCCTCCGGCCGTGGTCGTCGCGGCGGGCGCCGCGGTGGAAGACGGTGATCTCGGCCGCGTCGCGCAGCAGGTCGACGCGGTGGACGTGGACGCGGACGACGTCGAGGCCGGTGCGCTCGGCGAGATCGCTGAGCAACGCCGGCTGCTGATCGGGCCGGAGCAGCGCCAGGTTGTCGTAGAGCATCGGCGTCGAGCCGTGGCTGCGCGCGGCCGGGGTCAGCTCGAGGATCGCGGTGATCCCGCAGATCATCCCGTTGACCAGCAGCAACTCGGAGGCGCTGATCTTCTTGTTGGCGACCCCGTTGATGATGCCGAGGCCGATCATGATGAACATGTAGGTGAGGTCGCGCATCCGGATCTCCTCGGTCCGGTAGCGCAGGATGCCGAACACCGCGAACAGGCCGAGCGCGAAGCCGAGCTCCATCGGCACCTTGCGCAGCAGCACGCACATCGAGAACGTGATCAGGTTGAACACGTAGTAGGTGAAGACGAACTCGCGGTTCTTGTAGAGCCGGTAGTAGACCCCGACGATCACCAGCGAGGCGACGGCGAGGTTCAGCCCGAGCCGGCTGACCAGCTTGAGGAAGTCGCCGGGGTCGATGAATCGTTCGGTACCCAGGAAGTCGTTCACACCAGCCTCCTCTCGGTCGCGCGCAGGTCGGGCAGCAGGCGGTTGCGCCGCAGCTCCGGGTGCATCGCGGCGGTCGCGATCGTGTACTTGCTCATCGATTGCTCGCGCAGCCCGGCGCCGCGCACCGCCCGCATGACCGGCGTGCGCACGCAGAACGGCGCCTGCTTGACCTCGATCACCGCCAGCCCGCCGAAGCCCCACTGCCCGCCGGCCAGCTCCTCGGCGGTCAGCCCGAGGTCGATGGTCACCCGCTCGTTGGCGTCGGCGCCGACCAGGCTCACCCGCCGGAAGTCGATCCGCATCACCGGCCGCAGCTCGTCGACCGCCAGCCCGACGTGGGCAGCGAGGAAGGCGCGCTCGGCGTCGCCGAGCTGCTCGGCGCCCCACGCCAGCGCGATCCGGTGCTTGTCGGTGACCTGCTCGTTGCGCTTGGTCTTGACCTCGAGGAAGGTCAACGCGCGATCGGGGTAGTGGCGGATGCGGATCTTGTGGCGGATCCGCCGCCCGCGGCGGTGGGCGTGGAAGCAGTCCCGCTCGGGGGTATCGAAGTACAGGCTGCGGTAGCTGGCGACGTTGCCGCTCGGCACCGTCAGCGCGGCGTAGGCAGGGACGATGCGCTCGATGATCGCGGCCACCGCCGGGATCGGCGCGACGAACTTGGTGTCGACCCGGCGCAGCAGCTCGCGCCGCGCCAGCAGCTCGGCGGGGGCGGCGGTGGGAACGAGGGCGATCACGGGGGCGGCCGGTGACGAACGAGCCGCATCCTAGTGACGCTTTCGTAAGAGAATCTTAAGCTCGGTCGCCGAGGCTCGGAGCACCCCACCCGGAGGCTCCGATGCGGACTCGGTCCTGGACAGTGATCTCGATGGTGCTGGTCGCCGCGCTCGCCGCGTGCGGCAGTGACGCCGGCGGCGACGGCAGCGGCGATGGCGACGGCAGCGGTGATGGCGACGGCGGCGGCCCCGACGCCGGCGGTGGCGTCGACGCCCCCGACGTCCGCTTCAGCTTCTTCGTCACCAGCCTGGCCACCATGCGGGCCCAGTCGGGCAGCCAGGACGGCTTCGGCGGCAACCTCGGCGGCCTCGCCGGCGCCGACCAGATCTGCCAGCGCGCCGCCGAGGCGGTCGGCTTCGGCCACAAGACGTGGCGCGCGTTCCTCAGCACCTACAACAACGGCTCGCCCATCCACGCCATCGACCGGATCGGCGAGGGCCCCTGGTACGACCGCAACGGCCGCCTGATCGCGATGAACAAGGCCGGGCTGATCTCCGGCAACCGGCCGGCCGGCGACGCCGCGACCATCAACGATCTCCCCGACGAGAACGGCACGCCGCTGACCACCCTCGGCGACACCCACGACATCATGACCGCCTCGAACACCGAGGGCCGCTTCGACGGCACCAGCGCGGCCGCGTCGTGCCAGGACTGGACCAGCGCGTCCGGAAGCGTCGGGGCGAACCAGGTCCGCTGCGGCCACTCGTGGCCGGCGATGAGCGGCCGGCACTGGATCCGCGCCCACACCCTCCATGGCTGCGCGCCCGGCGTCAACCTGGTGCAGAACGGTCCGGGCACCGGCAACAGCGTCGGCGCCGGCGGCGGCTGGGGCGGCATCTACTGCTTCGCGCTGGAGCCGTGATGACCGCGGCGCGCACGATCGCGGCCGTGGCCGTCCTCGCCGCGTGCGGCGGCGGCGACGACGACGGCGGCGGCGACGGCATCGACGTGTCGGGGCTGACCTACCAGGCCTGCCCGCTCGATCGCCACGTCGGCGGCTTCGACGTGATCCTCGGCGACGGCTACACCGGCGTCCAGGGCCAGGTCTTCGACGCCATCACCCCGAGCCGGGTGACCGAGACCCTGGCGACCAGCGGCCCGTGCGCGTGGGTGCGCTCGCCGATGCGGGTGTGCGACCCGGCGTGCCCGACCGGCCAGACCTGCGGCCTCGACGGGACCTGCGTCGCCCAGCCGGTCGCGCAGGACGTCGGCACCGTCAGGGTCGAGGGCCTGAAGGTCGCGGTCGAGATGCCGCCGCGCCCGCCGGCCTACTTCTACAGCGTGACCGGCACGCTGCCGCACCCCGGGGTCGCGCCTGGTGCCGGCGTCCGCCTGCGCGCCGACGGCATCGAGCTGCTCGGCCAGGGCATCGATCCGCTGGTGGTGCCGGTGTCGACCCTCCAGGTCGAGCCCGGCGCGGCGGTGCCGCTGACCTGGACGCCACCGAGCCAGCCCGGTCCCACCCGGGTCGAGCTGTCGCTCAACGTCAACGGCCACGGCCTGGTCGGCAGCCACATCGAGTGCGTCGTCGACGACACCGGCGCGTTCACCATCCCCGAGCCGCTGGTGACCAGCCTGCTGGCCGACGGGCTGTCCGGGTTCCCGACCCTGACCATCCGCCGCACCACGACCGACTCGACCGACACCGCCCACGGCTGCGTCGAGCTCGACGTCGAGGCCGCGGTCACCCTCGACGTCACCATCCCGGGGCTGATCTCGTGCGACGGCGACGAGGACTGCACGCCGCCGGCGACCTGCGGCCCCGATCTGACCTGCGGATGAGCGCGCCGGCGATGGCCAGGATCCTGCTCATCGAGGACGACGCCGAGCTCGGCGCGCAGATCGTCGCCACCCTGCGCCGCGCCGGCTACGACCCGACCTGGTGGCGGACCGGGCGCCACGTCGATCCCTCGACCCTGGCCGGCCTGGCCCTGGTCATCCTCGATCTGATGCTGCCCGACACCTACGGGATGGACATCCTCAAGGAGCTGCGCTCGGCGTCGGAGGTCCCGGTGCTGGTGCTGTCGGCGCGCAACGACACCGCCGACAAGGTCCGCGCGCTCAAGCTCGGCGCCGACGACTACATGACCAAGCCGTTCTGGCCCGAGGAGCTGATCGAGCGGGTCCGGGCCCGGCTGCGCCGGCCGGTGCTGTCGCGCGTGATCGAGCGGGTCGAGCTCGGCCGGCTCGGCCTCGACGTCGCCACCCGCGCCGCGGTGGTCGACGGCACGCCGGTCGAGCTGACCCGGGTCGAGTTCGAGCTGCTGGTGGCGCTGGCCCGGCGTCCCGGCATCGCGGTGACCCGGACCTGGCTGGCCGAGCACGTCCTGCCGCCCGGCCGCGACGGCACCGAGCGCACCCTCGACGTCCACGTGTCGCGCCTGCGCAAGAAGCTCGGCAGCGGGGTGCGGATCGAGACGGTCTGGGGCATCGGCTACCGCCTGTCGACCGAGGGGACGTGAGGCTGCGCACCCGGCTGGCGGTGGCGACGCTGGCCGTGACCGCGCCGATGGTGCTCGGCCTGATGTGGCTCGACGGGCGAGCCCGCCACCGCGCCGCCGAGTTCGTCCTCGGCGACGGCACGGCGCGCCGCCTGCAGGATCCCGAGCTGCGGGCCCGCTGCGAGGCCGCGCCGGCGAGCTGGGGCAAGCCGCGCCTGCGACCACCGCCGGCCGGCGCCCGCGCCCGGCACCCCGGCCACGCGCCGGGTCCTCCCGGCGGCACCCCGCCGCTCCTCTACGCCTACGACGAGCGGCTGGTGTCGACCAACCCGGACGCGCCCGCGCTCGATCCGGCGCTGCGCCGCGCGCTCGACGCCGACCACGACACCTATCCGCTGCCGGCCCGCTGGTACCACGACGACGTGCTGGTGCTGGTGCGGACGCCGTGGGCGACCGGGCCGTGCGCGTACGTGCTGGCGCGGGGCACGACCTCGCCGGGCTTCCTCGGCGCGCTGCTGCCGGCGAGCCGGATCTGGCTCCTGCCGCTGGTCGCGGTGATGATCGCCATCCTGGTCGCGGTCGGCCCGGTCATCGCGCGCATCCGGCGGCTGACCGCGGCGGTGCGGCGGACCGCCGACGCCGGCTTCGCCCACGACGTCGACATCGGCGGCCGGGACGAGGTCGGCGAGCTGGCCCGCGCCTTCGACCACGCCGGGCGCGAGGTCCGCGCCCAGCTCGCCGCCAAGGATCAGCGCGAGCGCGCGCTCCGCGACTTCCTGGCCAACACCACCCATGACGTGATGATCCCGCTGACCGTGCTGCAGGCCCACCTGGCCACCCTGCGCGAGCACCTCGGCCGGGGCACGCCCGCCGATCCGGCGGTGCTGACCTCGGCGATGGACGAGGCCCACTACATCGGCGCCCTGCTCCACAACCTCGCCGTCACCGCCAAGCTGGCCGCCGTCGACCCCGGGCTGCTCGAGGGTCAGGTCGACCTCAACGCGCTGGTCGCGCGGGTGGTGAGCCGGCATGCGCCGATCGCCCGCCAGCGCGCGATCGCCCTCGAGCACGCCGTCCCCGACGCCGCCCTGACCACCACCGCCGACGTGACCTTGCTCGAGCAGGCGGTCAGCAACGTGGTCTACAACGCCGTCCGCCACAACCGCACCGGCGGGCACGTCGCCCTGATCCTCGAGCGCCGCGACGACGACCGGTTCCGCATCCGGGTGATCGACGACGGCCCCGGCATCCCGCCCGAGCAGCTCGAGCGCCTGTTCGAGCGCGGCCAGCGCGGCGATCAGGCGCGGACCCGCGCCCCCGACGGCCAGGGCCTCGGCCTCGACATCGCCACCCGGGTCGCGCGCCTGCACGGCCACGACCTGCGCTTCGGCCCGTCCGAGTTCGGCGGGCTGCAGGTCGACCTCGAAGGGCCGCTCCGCGCCGCCGGCGACGATCAGGACGAGCCGAGCTCGCGCCGCAGCGACTCGATCACCTCGGCGTAGCTGGTGCTCTTCACCACCTCGGCCAGCTCGGCGGTGTAGCGCGCGACCAGGTCCTGGCGGCCGCGGGCGACCGCGTCCTTGCGGGCGTGCGACAGCGTGACGAACGCGCGCTCGGCGTTGACGAAGTACTCGGCGACCGCGATCACCGCGCGGGCGGCCGACGCGGTCACCGACCGCGACGCGTCCTTGAAGGTGAAGCGGCGGCCCTCGCTGTTGGTGACCGCGACCTCGACCGTGCCGAGGGCGTCGAGGCCGGCGCGCCGGCGCTTCGACTCGATCTGCGCCTGCACCGAGAACCCGGCCAGCTCGATCGACTTGAGCGACTGGTACTCGCGCGAGTAGCGCTGGATCAAGCAGCCCCACAGGGCGTCGATCGGCCCGACGCCGTCGCCCTCGATGGTCGTGGCGGCGCCGTTCTCGGTGACCTCGACGGTCACCTTGGCCGCGACCTCGGGCACCTCCTCGGTGGCGAGGCGCGCGAGCTTGAGCTCGAGATACCCCGAGCCGAGGATCCGGCGGATCAGATCGAGGTTGTCTCCCGGTACGCTGGTCACCTGTCGAGGATAGCGCACGGGTGCGCCATCCGCCCGCGTCGCGATCGACCGGCGCTCGGGGGGCCACCTGGCAGGATCACACCGTCACGGCATAGTCGCGCCGTGACTCGACTTCGTGTCCTGCAAGACCACGTCGCCGCGCTGCGGCACTGTCGCGCGTGCCCGGGGATGATCGGACCGGTCGTGACGGGGATCCCGGTGCTGTCGCCGGTGATGCTGATCGGACAGGCGCCGGGGGCCAAGGAGGGCCCGGCCGGCAAGCCGTTCGCCTGGACCGCCGGCAAGACGATGTTCAAGTGGTTCGAGGACATCGGCGTCGGCGAGGAAGCCTTCCGACAGCGGGTCTACATGGCCGCGGTCTGCCGGTGTTTCCCGGGCAAGGGTGCGAAGGGTGGCGATCGCGTCCCGTCGCCCGACGAGATCCAGGCCTGCTCGCGTCATCTCGAGGCCGAGGTCCGCACCCTCCGCCCGGCGCTGGTCATCCCGGTCGGCAAGCTGGCGATCGCCCAGGTGCTCCCCGACGCGGCGCGGGCCCAGCTGGTCGACACCGTCGGCGCGCTGCACCGTACGAAGTTCCACGGCGTCGAGGTCGACGTGATCCCGCTCCCGCACCCGTCGGGGGCGTCGACCTGGCACCGGGTCGAGCCGGGCAAGGCCCTCCTGCAGCGGGCGCTGGCGCGGATCGAGGCGCACGCGGCGTGGGCGCGGGTCCGGCTGGCGACCGCGGCCTGAGCCGAGCCGAGGGCGAGGCGAGTAGTCACGGGAGATCGGGCGAGCCCGTCTGCGGGCGAGACCGACCGATCGATGGGGCCCGTGACCGGCCGGTCACGGGCCTGAGCCGGGTCCAGGTCCGGTCCAACGCTGCAAGCCGCGACGGACGCGTGGACACCACGGCGCCACTCGGGCATGAACACACTCGAACCCCATGCCGCCGCCTGCCGCGTCCGCGGTCGCCGACCTGCTCGCCGACCTGATCGCCTTCCGGACCCACCACGCGCCGACCGGCGGCGCCGCCGGCGCCGGCGACGAGCTGGCGCTGTGCCGTCACCTGGCGCCCCTGCTCGCCGCCCGCGGCGCCGACGAGGTCCAGGTGGTCGAGACCGGCCGCCGCGCCGGCGGCCCCGGCGGCTACGTCTACGCCCGCTGGGGCCGCCCTCGCCTGCTGATCAACTCGCACCTCGACACCGTGCCGGCCAACACCGGCTGGACCCGCGACCCGTGGACGGCGGAGATCACCGCCGACCGCGTCTACGGCCTCGGCGCCGCCGACACCAAGGGCGCGATCGCCGCCGCGCTCACCGCCCTCGAGCGCACCACCCCGCGCGACGTCGCCGTCCTGTTCTCGGGCGACGAGGAGCGCGGCACCGCCGCGGTCGAGCACTTCCTGGCCTCGCCGGCCCGCGCCGGCCTCGAGCGCGCCATCGTGTGCGAGCCGACCGCGCGCACCGCCGGCACCCGCCACCGCGGCGTGCTGTCGTACCGGGCCCGGGTCGCCGGGGCCGGCGGCCACTCGTCGAACGCCGACCACATGCCGGCGCCGATCGTCACCATGGCCCGGCTGGCGGTCGCGCTCCACGGCCTCGGCGTCGAGCACCGCCTCGCCGGCCCGCCCGACATGCAGGGCCTGTGCATGAACGTCGCGACGCTCGACGGCGGGGTGGCGTTCAACGTCGTCCCCGACGGGGCGACGCTGGGCTGGTCGATCCGGCCGTGGCCGGGCTTCGATCGCGCCGCGTGGGAGGCGCGCCAGGCCGAGGCCGCCCGCGCCGCCGAGGACGGCGCGCCGATCGTCATCGAGCCGCAGGTCGAGCACGCGCCGTTCGGCTGCGACGATGCGGTGCTGGCCGGCCTGGTCGCCGGGCACGCCCGCGAGCGGGTCGCGCTGCAGTTCTGGACCGAGGCCGCCCTCTACCAGGAGGCCGGCATCGCGGCGATCGTCATCGGCCCCGGCGACATCGCCCAGGCCCACGCCCCCGACGAGTGGGTGACGCGCGCCGATCTCGACTGGGCGGTCGACCTGTTCACCCGCGTGCTCGAGGCGTCCCGTGGATCATGACCACACCGAGGCCGGCGACCTCGTCCTCCGCTTCCTGTCGAGCATCGGCCGCCCGGCCGAGGCCCAGCAGTACCTCGACCTGTTCCGGTCCGACAACGCCGAGCGGTTCGCCATCGTCCACGTCGCCGACGCGGTGGTGCGCCAGGCCGCCGACGCCCTCGCCGTCGAGCTGCGCTACCTGGTCGACCTCGGCCTGACCCCGGTGGTCACCTTCGGCGCGGTCGAGCCGCGCGGCGCCGCCCGCGCCGCCGATCGCATGAGCGAGCTGCTCGGGCCGGTGCCGACCC
>Ga0247829_10001367_pt1 | contig 11039 bp, 10 predicted proteins | sample 12C_Control_Day4_FD_207765 | JGI IMG/M metagenome (GOLD analysis project Ga0247829, IMG submission 207765) | Soil microbial communities from agricultural site in Penn Yan, New York, United States - 12C_Control_Day4 | ecosystem: Environmental > Terrestrial > Soil > Agricultural land | place... | reverse complement strand
TTCCCACGGAAGGCGAGGCTGGGTTTCCACGCGCCGTCGGCCAGCCGCGAGGCGAACTCGGCCTGATCGCGCCGCGCGTTGAAGGCACGGAGGTCCGGCCGGGAGGGCAACGAGAGATCGAGGACCTCGCGGCCTGGAATCTCCCGACCATCGTCGAGCGTCCCGACTAGTGTCAGCGCCTGTCCCTGCGGCAAAGACAGCACCGTGCGGACGGCCTGCACGGCCGCGCTCGCTTCCGCCGTCACCTGGATGCGCCGAGCCCGTGAGTTGGCGAGCTGCACCTCGGCCTGCAGCACGTCGAGGCGCGCGACTGTCCCGGCGTCGTAGCGCGCGCGTGCCAGCTTGAGCTGCATTTCGGCGAGCCGGATCTGCTCGTCGGCCACGCCCAGGCCCTGCTGCTTCAGCAGCGCGTTGTAGAACACCTCGACCACGCGGTACTGGAGGTCCTGCCGGCTGCGATCGAGCTCGAGCCGCGAGGCGTCCAGGCCCGACTCCTCGATCGCGTGAGCGTTACGGAGCCGTCCGCCGGTGTAGAGCGGCTGCGAGATGTCGAGTCCCAGGATGTTCTCGCGCTGGAAGTTCGCCTGGAAGGTCGTCTCGCCGGGCCCGAAGATGCCAGGTGGAATCCGAATCAGCGGAAACCGCTGCGACGGCGTGTACAAGTAGTTGAAGTTCACCTCGGGCAGGTAATTGGTCCTGGCCTCCGAGACCTTGGCCTGACTCTCGTGGACGCGCTCCTGGACCACCTTCAGCCCCTGATTGGCGCCAAGCGCGCGTTCGAGCGCCTGGTCGAACGTCAAACTCAGGGCACTCTGCGGACGCGCGGCCGGCTCGGCCAGGGATCGGACTGGTGGCGTCTGCGCGAAGGCGTTGCTCGCCGCCAGGAACCAGCCGACCAGGGCCAGCACGAGCAAAACACCGGCAATCCGCGCCGCGGGTGCCAACCTCGACGCAGGCTGCGAGCGCCACGCCTGCATCCGCGCCAGGATGCGGGCGAGCAACAGGTAGGCCACGGGCACGACGACCAGGGTCAGCGCCGTGGACGTAATCAGTCCACCGATGGTCGCAATGGAGATGGGCGCACGGAATTCGCCGCCCTCGCCGCGACCCATCGCCGATGGCAGCATGCCGAGGATCATCGCCATCGTCGTCATCAGAATCGGCCGCAGCCGGATGGGGCCTGCCTTCAGGATGGCGTCCTCCACCGACAGCCCCTCGCGGACGTACTGATTGGTCAAATCGATCAGCAGGATCGCGTTCTTCGTGACCAGGCCCATCAGCATGACCATTCCGATCATCGCGGGCATGCCGAGGTTGTTGCCGGTCAGCAGGATCGCGAGCAGCGCGCCGACGATCGCGAGCGGCAGTGACAGCATGATCAGCAGCGGCTCGAGGAACGACTCGAATTGCGAAGCCAGCACGATGTAGATGAAGGCGACGGCCAGCAGCAGCGCCAGCCCCATCGCGGTCGCCGATTCCTGCATCAATTCGACGTCACCAGCAAAGCCCCATTCGAAGTTCGCCGGCAGGGCCACCCCGGCCATGACCTGTGAGACGTCCCTCGTCACGTCACCGAGGGCGCGGCCTTCCAGCTCGATGCCGATCTTGGCCTGCCGACGGCGCGCTTCGCGCTGGATGTTGGTCGGGCCGATGCCCGGCTCCATCCGGACGATGTCCCCGGTACGGACGAGGGCGCCGGTGGGAGAGTAGAGGGGAGCGTGGGCAATCGTCTGGAAGTCGTTGCGGAACTCCGGCGCCAGTCGAATGCGGATGTCGTATTCCTTGTCGCCCTCGCGCAGCCGCGTCGGCACGACTCCCTCGACCATGCTGCGCAGCTGCATCGCGACCGTGCCGACATCGAAACCGATGTCAGCCGCGATCGAGCGGTTGACGTGCGCGACCATCTCCGGCTGGCCGCTCTCCAGCGAGCTGTCGACGTCCACCGCGCCTGGAATGACGCTGATCTTCGCCACCACCTCGTCGTTCAAGCGCTGCAGCGCGTCCATGTCGTCGCCCCGCAGGTAGAGGTTCAGCGGAGCCTCCGACGGGGCGCCCTGCATGAACTCAGGATCCGCGACCGTCATCTTGAGCAGCGGAATCGCGCGCAGCCGTTCGCGCATCTCCGACTTGATGGCCGGCATCTTCCGCTCGCGCTCGAACTTCTTCGACGTCTTGATGCGGAGGTTGGCCCGCAGCGGGTCGCCCTCGAGACCGACGGTGGAGAACACCTGTCGCACTTCGGGCTCCTGCCGGACGACCGCTTCGACCTGGGCGACATACTCGGTGGCCTGCTCGAACGACGTGCCCGGCGGGGCCTCGATGTTCACGACGAACTCGCCGCGATCTTCGACCGGCACGAACTCCGTGCCCATCACGCCCAGCGTGGACAGGCTGCCGAAGAACACCAGCGCCGCGAGCGCCACCACGGCCCACGGGCGGCGCACGCTCCAGCCGAGGACGGCGTGGTACTTCTGGTCGATGCGGTCGTAGAACGCGCCCCATCGCTCCAGGAGGCGACCCATGCGGGTGCGCGTCCGCTCTTCGGGAGGGACGAATCGCACGAAACGGGACGACAGCATCGGGTCGAGGGTGAAGGCGACCAGCAGCGACATGAACACCGCGAACGCGATGGTCAGCGCGAACGACTTGAAGAACTGGCCGACAATACCGGTCATGAACCCGACCGGCAGGAAGACAGCGAGGATGGTGAATGTCGTGGCCATGACCGCGAGGCCGATCTCCGCCGTGCCTCGCTGGGCGGCCGTCACCGGATCCTCGCCGTGTTCCATGTGGCGGTAGATGTTCTCCCGCACCACCACGGCGTCGTCGATCAGGATGCCGATGACCAGCGACAGCGCCATCAACGTCATCATGTTGATGGTGAAGCCCACCACGTACATGAAGAAGAACGTTGCGATCACCGAAGTGGGCAGCGCCAGCGCGGAGATGAGAGTCGACCGCCAGTCGCGCATGAAGATAAAGATGACGAGCACGGCCATGAGGCCGCCGAAGATGATGTGGCCGCGCACGTCGCTCACGTTCTCGCGGATACCGTCCGCATCACTGTGGACGGGGCGAATCTCGAGTTGAGGGAAGCCGGGCGCGAGCCGTGCCAGCGCTGCTTCGATCTTGGAGGCGATGTCCACGGTGTTGGCGCCGGACTGTTTCCGGACCGAGAACGACACGGCATCGGCCCCGTTCAGGCGCGTGGTCGACGTCCGCTCCTCGTAGCCGTCGACGACCGTTCCAACGTTCTTGACCCGCACCGTCGATCCGCCAGTGGATCGGAGAATCACGTTCTCGATTTCGCCGACTGCCTGGAACTCGCCCTTGGTGCGGAGCGAAACCGACTGCCCGTCGCGCTTCACCTGGCCGCCGGGTACGTCCAGGTTCTCGGCGGTCAGCTTGGCCGCGACCTCCGACAGGGGGAGGCTCAGGGCTTCGAGCCGCCGCGGATCCAGATTCACCTGGATCTCGCGGACCTCGCCGCCGTTCACCTGCACCGCCGCCACGCCGTCGATCTGCTCGAGGAGCGGCTTGAGATCGTCCTCGACCTGACGCCGGGTGACATCGCTCGGCTGGCTGGATCCGACTGCGAACACCATGATCGGAAGGGCCGCGACGTCGAACCGCTCGATCGTCGGATCCTCGATCTCCTGCGGCAGGCGCGAGCGGATGGCGGCCACCTTCTCGCGAACTTCGGCGGCGGCGGCCTGCGGATCCACTTCGAGCCGCAGTTCGACGCCGACCCGAGAGAACCCCTCGGTGGACGTGGAAATCACGCGCTTGACGCCGTTGATGCCGGCGATCGCGTCCTCGATCGGCTCGGTGACCAGCGTTTCAACTTCCTCGGGCGCGGCGCCCGGGTAGATCACCGACACGTTGACGAACGGGAAGTTGACCTCGGGAAACAGATCGATACCGAGCCGCGTCATCGAAACGATGCCCAGCACCACGAAGCTGAGAATGAACATCGTCGCGAAGACGGGCCGCTTGATGGAGGTATCAGAAATCCACATGATGCTGACTCGACGAAATGGAGACGTTGGTGATGGTCAGTGCGTGGGTACCGGACGCACGCGGGCGCCTGGGGCCACCTGGCGCCGGGCATCCGCCACGACGGTGTCGCCGGCCGCGAGCCCTTTGACGATCTGCACGCGCGCGCCGTCGTTGAGGCCTTCGGTCACTTCGACCGGTGTCACGGTGCCGTTCTGGACTCTCAGCACGACACGTTTCCCTTCACGGGTGCCGATGGCCTCGCGCGGCAGCAGCAGGGCGTTCGCCTGGCTCGACGCGACGATACGCGCGGTCGCGTACATCCCCGACAGCAGGTCCCGCTGCTGATTCGGGACTCGCACCTCGATCCGGAAGTGCCGGTTCCGTTCGTCCACCTCCGGTGCGATCGCTGCCAGCTCTCCCTCGAACACCTGGCCGGGTTTGGCCTGGGCCTCGATGCGAGCCTTCATGCCCACCCGCAGGCGTCCGGCCTCGAGCTCCGAGACACCGGCCTCGAGCTTCATCTGCCGCATATCGGCCACCACCACGACTGGCGGGTCGCCGGGAATGGCGCCCGCGTCGTAGTTCCGCTCGACGACGAAGCCAGTCAGGGGCGAGGTGATGGTCGTGTCCCGCTGGACCTCACGGGCTCGGCGGAGCGAGGCCTCGGCCTGGGCGAGGTTCGCCGCCGCCAGATCCCGCTGCGCCAGTCCGGCGCGGTGTGCGGTTTGCGCCGTGTCCAGACGCTGACGCGGAAGCGCGCCACCCTCGAACAGCACCTTCGCCCGATCGGATTCGAGCGCGGCGTTGGCGAGAGACGCGTCCGCGGTCTCGAGCCCTGCCTTGGCCACCGCGACGGCAGCGGCCGCCGCGTCCGCCTGCGCGTCAATCTCGCGTCGGTCGATCCGCGCGATCACCTGTCCAGTCGTGACGGCGTCGCCAATCTCGACGAGGACCGCTTCCAGCGTCCCGGGCAGCCGGGGCTTGACCGCGACCCGGGTGCGCGGCGCAAGCGTGCCTGAGATCTCGAGGGCGGCCTCGATTGCGCCCATCGACGCGGTGACGACCGGAACATCGACGGTGGCAGCCGCGGGTTCGGCCGCGGCTGTCTGAGCCGTGGCTTCCGGCGACTGACAGCCCGCCGCCACTACAGCGACGCCGAGGATGAGGACAGGGATGATGACAACGCTACGATTCATCGGGGACTCCAACGGCCGCGACGCCCGCACGATCGGCATGGCACTCGCGGGGATTGAACGTGATCGAGCAGCCGGACCGCAGGCCGGCGATGACAGCGTCGAGCACGTCGCCCGCCAACAGGTCGCGGTCCTCGTCGGGAGCGAGACGCTCGCACAAGGCCAGCACCGAGGGGCCGACCAGCGCGGCCCAGAGCACGTGCATTGCCGCGATGGGATTGAGCGTGGGTGGCAGCTCGCCCGCATCGACGGCACGCTGCAGGCCCGTGGCCGCGTCGGCCATCATCGACTGCAGGATCTCGAAGCCCTCCCAGCCGTCGGTGATCTGCGGCACCGATCGATCGACGAACAGCAACTCGAAGTACGCCGGCTGTTCCTTGGAAAACTCGTAGAACGCCCACCATCCGGCCCGGACCTGCTGGAGGGGCGTGCCCTGGCGGCTGGCGGTCTTCAGTTTTGCGTCGAGTCGGCGGAAGCCGTCTTCGGCCAGCGCCAGGTAGATGTCGTCCTTGCTGCCGAAATAGCTGTAGATGGCAGCGGGGCTGTATTCGATCCGCTCGGCGATCTTGCGGATGGAGACGTTGCGATACCCTTCGGTGGTGAAGAGGTCCCGCGCGGCCTCGAGGATGGCCTGGCGAACGGCCTGTTTTTCGCGATCCTGGCGCTCTCGGCTACCCATGAGATTGAACGGTGTTCATTGACCTAACGCTATTAGACGCGGGTGGGTGCCAGCAAGTTCCGGCTTTCACAAGCGGTTGGTGATCACTCACTAAATGACTGACTACAGGAGAGTTGCGTGCGCCGCGCTGGCGATCGCCGCCGCCACATGGGTGGCGCTCCTGGTGACCGCGCCCTTGACGGCGGCCGTCGCCGCGCCCGTGGGCGGGTGGCTGTACGCCGTGGGCTCGCTCATCTGCCATCAGCGCCCGGAGCGTTCGTTCCACCTGGGGTCGGCCCAACTGCCCGTGTGCGCCCGGTGCCTCGGCCTCTATGCTGGTGGCGCGGCGGGGGCGATCGCCTGGGCGATGGCCAGCCGTCGCGTGCGGCGCGTCTGGCCGGCGCGTTCTGCCGTCATCGCCTTGGCCGTCACTGGAGCGCCAACCGCTGTGACCGCAATCGCCGCGTCACTGGCGCTCGGCGATCCCTCCAACGCCTGGCGCGCGACGCTGGCGGTGCCGCTCGGGGCGGTGGGCGGGCTCGTGGCCGGGGCGCTGGCCACGGATCACCTGAAGTAAACTGCTCGGTGGTGCCGCCCGCTGTCGTGTGGATCGTGTCGTGGCTCGTGCCCGGAGCCGGACATCTCCTGCAAGGACGCCTTCAGAAGGGCGTTGTCTTCTTCGCCGCCGTCTCCGCGATGTTCGTCATCGGCCTGGCGCTCGACGGACGGCTCTTTCCGTTCGATTTCTCGGAGCCGCTGGTGGGCCTCGCCGCCGTCGCCAATCTCGCCGCCGGCGTCCCGTATTTCGTCGCCTCCGGGATGGGGGTCGGTCGTGGCGTGGTCACATCGGTCGCCTACGAGTATGGCAACGCCTTCCTGATCGTCGCCGGGCTGCTGAACATGCTGATCGCGCTTGATGCCTTCGACGTCCGGCTCGGGCGGAAGTGAGCGTGCCGTGACCAGTCACCTCGGCCTCCTCCTCCTTTTTGCGTTCTTCGTGTCACTCGTCTTCGCGGTCATCGGTCGCGACACTCCGCGCGAGCAACTGCGCCTCGGCCTGAAGTATTTCGGCGCGTTCGTCGGCGTCGGGCTCGTGCTCGGCTGGCTGATGCTCCCGCTTCCGTTCTAGGCCAGGCTGGCGGCGTGTCGACACCCATTCTGCGATTGTGGGCGCCGGTCGCGCTCTACATGGCCGTCCTGTTCGCGCTGTCCTCCCAATCGGTCCTGCCCGGGGCCTCCCTCACGCCAGACTGGATGCAGCACGGCGTCGCGTACGCCGGGCTCGCGGTCGTCACCTTGCGCGCCACGGCCGGCGGCCACTGGTCGGGTATACACAGTCGGGCGCTGCTGGCCGCATGGATCGTCGCGACGCTCTACGGCGTGAGCGACGAGTTCCACCAGTCGTTCGTGCCGACCAGGTCCGCGGATCCGCGCGACGTGTCGGCCGACGCGATCGGTGCGGCCCTGGGTCTGCTCGCCGCGTGGGCGTGGGGTATCATCAGACGTTCATCATGACCTTTGACAACCTGCTGTTCGAGCGCGACGGGGCGGTGGCCATTCTCACGTTCAACCGTCCGGCGGTGCTGAACGCGCTCAACGCCGCGTTGCTCCGCGAGCTGGATTCGGCCCTGGACACGCTGGGGGCAGCCGCCGACGTCAAGGCGATCATCCTGACCGGTGCGGGAGAGAAGTCGTTCGTGGCCGGCGCGGACATCAACGAGCTGGCCGTGCTGACGCCGGCCGAGGGCAAGGAGCACGCGCGCTACGGCCAACGGATCCTCGATCGCCTCGAGCACCTCGGCAAGCCCGTCATCGCCGCCATCAACGGCTTTGCGCTCGGTGGCGGCTGCGAGCTGGCGCTGGCGTGCACGCTGCGAATCGCGGCCGACACGGCCCGCCTGGGACAGCCGGAGATCAACCTCGGCATCATTCCCGGTTACGGCGGCAGCCAGCGGCTGCCGCGCCTGATCGGAAAGGGACGCGCACTCGAGATACTGCTGACCGGTGACATGGTCCCGGCCCAGCGGGCGTTCGAGATCGGTCTGGTCAACCAGGTGGTGCCCGCCGCCGACTTGATGAGCGCCGCGCGCAAGGTGGCGCACACGCTTGCCGCCAAGGCCCCGGTCGCCACCCGGTACATCATCGAGGCTGTCAACCAGGGCCTCGACATGCCGCTCGCGCAGGGGCAATTCCTCGAGACCGCGCTCTTCGGCGCGATCGCTTCGACTGAGGACACCAAGGAAGGGACTTCCGCGTTCCTCGAGAAGCGCAAGGCCGCCTGGAAAGGGCGTTGACGTGCGCATCGCCATTGTCGTGGCACGGTTCAACGACTTCGTCACGGAGCGGCTGTTGGCCGGCGCGCGCGACGCGCTCGCGCAGGCCGGTGTCCCGCCTGACTCGGTGGAAGTGCACCACGTGCCCGGCGCGTTCGAGATCCCGCTGGCGGCCGAGGCCATCGCCGCGGAGGGGCGGGTAGCCGGGGTCATCTGCCTGGGCTGCCTGATCAAGGGGGCCACGCCTCACTTCGAGTACATCTCGTCGGCCTGCGCTCACGGCATCATGGCCGCACAATCGAAGACGGGCGTCCCGATGGCCTTCGGGGTGCTGACGACGAACTCGGCGGAGGAGGCGCTCGAACGGGCGGTGCCCGGTCCCGGCAACAAGGGCCGTGAGGCCGCCGAGGCCACGCTGGCCATGGTGGATCTGCTGGCGGAATTGCGCGGGGCTCGGACGTGAGCACGCCGCCGGGTAGCGAGTCGCGGTGGACTGGTCGCCGCCAGGCTCGCGCCGCCGCCTTGCAGGCGCTCTACGAGTGCGAAGTCGGGCACCTCGCGCTCGCCGATGCGCTCGGCGTCCTCGATCGCGTCGGCGAACCGGATGCCGCCCCCCTTGAACCCGGAGATCGCGCCTTTGCGGAGACGCTTGCGCGCGGCGTGCTGGCGGAAGGACCGGCGCTCGACGAGCGGCTGGGCCAGGCCGCCCAGCACTGGCGCGTGGAGCGGATGGCCACGCTCGACCGGCTGGTGCTGCGGCTGGCCGTGCACGAATGGCTGGCCCTGCCCGAAACCCCGCCGCGCGTCGTCATCAACGAAGCCATCGAGCTGGCGCGGGCGTTCAGCGGCGAAGACGCGGCCCGCTTCGTCAACGGCGTGCTCGACGGCGTGTTCCGGGCGTTGAAAGCGGAAGGCAAGGTGGTGGAGTAGCCACCGCGGACTTTCGAGGAGAAGCGACCGCGTGTCCAGCAACGAAGAAGCGCAAATCGCGCAGCGCCGCGCCAATCTCGACGCGATCGTGGCGCTGGGGTTCCGTCCCTACCCCAACCGCTTCGCGACGACACATACGGTCACCGCGCTGGTGGCAGCACATTCGGCCGCCGAAGCCGCCGAGCTGGAGGCCTCGCGCGTCGAGACGGTCACGGCCGGGCGAATCGTGAGCATCCGGAACTTCGGGAAGGCCGCGTTCCTCGTGCTGTCCGACGGCCGTGAGCGGATCCAGGTGTATGTCCGGCAGGACTCGCTCGCTCCCAGGGACTACGAGCTCTCGAAACTGCTCGATTTCGGTGACCAGCTCGGGGTGACGGGCCACCTCTTCAGGACCAAGACCAACGAGCTGTCGATCTGGGCCACGTCGCTCACGTTCCTGGCCAAGTGCTTCATACCGCTGCCCGAGAAGTGGCATGGTCTCCAGGACGTGGAAATCCGCTATCGGCAGCGCTATCTGGATCTCATCGTCAACCCGGACGTGCGCCGGGTGTTCGAAATCCGCAGCCGGACGGTGGCCGCGGTACGCGACTTCCTCACCGGCCATGGCTTCCTCGAGGTCGAGACGCCGATGATGCAGCCGCTCGCCGGCGGCGCGCTGGCCCGGCCGTTCGTCACGCATCACAACGCGCTCGACATGAAGCTGTACCTGCGCATCGCACCGGAGCTGTACCTCAAGCGGCTGACCGTGGGCGGAATCGAACGTGTGTTCGAGATCAATCGTAACTTCAGGAATGAGGGGGTCTCGACGCAGCACAACCCCGAGTTCACGATGCTCGAGTTCTATTGGGCCTACGTGGACTATCAGGTGCTCATGAAGTTCACCGAGGAGCTCTTGTCGTTCGTGGCGCGAGCCGCGGCCGGATCCGAGCAGGTGCGGTTTGGCGAGCACACGATCAACCTCGTCGCGCCGTTCCGGCGCCTGTCGCTTCGCCATGCCGCGGCGGAGGGAGCCTCGCGGCGGTTGGGCGTACCCGTGCTCGCCGAGGAGCTGCGAAGCCTCGACAGCGCGCGGGCCCTCGCCGAACGGCTCGGCGTTGCGGTCGTGCCGACGGCGGGTGCAGGGAAGGTGGCGACCGCCATCTTCGAGCACATGTGGGAGGACCAGCTCGTCCAGCCGACGTTCGTCTACGACTTTCCGACCGAAGTCTCCCCGCTGTCCAAGCAGCGGGAGGACGATCCCGACACGGTGGAGCGGTTCGAGCTCTACATCGGCGGATTTGAGGTGGCGAATGCGTTCAGCGAACTGAACGACCCGGCCGAGCAGCGCCGCCGCTTCGAGGCCCAGCTGGCCGAACGGGCCCGAGGCGATGCCGAAGCGCACGCGATGGACGAGGACTACGTCCGCGCCCTGGAATACGGCATGCCGCCGGCCGGCGGGGAGGGTATCGGCATCGACCGCCTGGTCATGATCCTGTCCAACTCACCGTCGATCCGCGACGTGATCCTGTTCCCCCAGATGCGTGCCCGCGACTGAGATCATGCCCTACGAGCTGCAGATCGCCCTGCGCTACCTGCTGGCCAAGCGACGGCAGGTGTTCATCTCGGTGATCTCGCTCGTCTCCACCATCGGTGTCACGGTCGGGGTGATGGCGCTCATCATCGCGCTGGCGCTGATGACAGGCCTGCAGAACGAGCTGCGCGATCGCATCCTCGGCTCGTCGGCGCACGTCTATGTGTGGAAGCCGAGCGGCCTGACGGACTACCGGGCGGAAGTGGAGAAGGTAAAGCTCATCCCGGGTGTGCTCGGCGCCGCTCCGGCGCTGATTGGCAAGGCCCTCGTGACCAGCGACCGTGGCGAAGGCTTCATCACGGTCAAGGGAATCGACCCGCAGCTCGAGTCGCAGGTGACCGACATCGGGCGCTCGATGACCGCGGGCGCCGTGGAGGACTTGCGGCCTGCCTCCGAGGATGCGTTCGCGGGCATCC
>Ga0247829_10001362_pt1 | contig 11049 bp, 10 predicted proteins | sample 12C_Control_Day4_FD_207765 | JGI IMG/M metagenome (GOLD analysis project Ga0247829, IMG submission 207765) | Soil microbial communities from agricultural site in Penn Yan, New York, United States - 12C_Control_Day4 | ecosystem: Environmental > Terrestrial > Soil > Agricultural land | place... | reverse complement strand
GAGGGCGGCCCCTACCGGTAGGGGCCGCCCTCCGTGGCGGGCCGGTGAGAGCTTACGGCAGCGGGATCGACTTCAGGATCAGCTTGGTGTCGGCGGCCGGTGCCAGCTGCTTGCCCTTGCCGCCCTGGGCCGGCGGCGGGTCCTGGATCAGCACCAGCGCCCGGCCGTCGTCGAGCTTGTCGAGTTGCGTCACCCCCTTCAACTCGCCGATCGTCTCGTACTTCACGCCGGCCGTGTCGCCTTGCGGCCGGGTGGTGATCGGCTCGGCCTTGTCGAACTGATCGGCCGGGATCTTCATCACGCCGCGGGCGTTGTTGGCCATCAGGACGAAGTCCTGCTTGTCCTTGGTGTAGACGATCATGTCCAGCGGCCGGTTGCGGTTGCCCAGCTCGGCGATGGTGGTGCCGCGGACCTTCTGCCCGGGCTTGAGGTCCGACAGCGGGAACTTGACCAGTGGCGTGCACTGGTACGAAGCCAGGATGTAGTCGGCCCCGCTGATCTTGTATGGCACGAACGACCGCACCGGGGCGTTGGTCTCCAGCCGGCCGTGTGCCCCGTGGAACACCTCGACGCTGGTCCCCTTGTCCGCCTCGGCGAACGGGTACGGGATCGCCCGCAACGTGGACGCGAACTCCTCGTTGGACAGCCCGGCCACGATTACCTTGCCGTCGATGAAGGCCAGGCTGGTGATCGCCTCGGTCCGCTGGCGGTCGCTGGCGTTCGGGATCTTCACCTGGGCGAACGATACGTCCTTCAACTCGAAGAGCGACAGCTTGCCGTCCCGGGTCATCTTCACGACCGCCGGGGCGCCCTCCTTGCCCCGGCCGCGGGTGACGGCCAGGTAGATGGTGCCGGACGCTGGGTTCACCTTCACGTCGTTGACCGTGATGTTGGCCTTGTCGGTGCCCAGCGCCGCCCCGACTTGCTCGCCGAGGTTGGCGACGTTCACATCGCCCTTGCCGCCGGGCTGGGCGTCGCCGGTGTCCACCGCGGTGATGGTGGCCGACTCCGGGTCGCCGATGAACAGGAGCCCGTTCGGGCCGAACGCCAGGGCGGAGATCGAGTTGACGGCGGGGGTGCCCTTCTTGAGGGCATCAGCCGGGGCGGCCACGGCCGGGCCGGCGGCCAGCGCGACCGCGACGGCCAGCGGAGCGAACCGGAATCGCATGAGTCAGTCCTCCGGGGGGTGAGGCGGGGCGGGCGCGGCCCGCACCGGCCTATGATGGGCGCCCGGGCCGCCGCGTCAAATGAGAAACCGGGAAGCGGCCGGAAGGGGGCGGCCGAAGTAAGAAGGGTTCTTGTAGGGTGGGTCGAGTCTTCGAGGCCCACCGTCCGCGCAACCGGTGGGCCTCGAAGACTCGACCCACCCTACGAAAGAGAGTGTCATGGCTGACATCCGGGGGTTCCGCGGGTTCCGCTACGACCTGGGCCGGGTCGGGTCACTGTCCGACGTGGTGGCCCCGACCTACGACGTGATCGACTCCGCACTGCAACAGAAGCTCTACGATGCCAGCTCGTACAACGCGATCCGTGTCGAGTTGACCCGGGACGAGCCCGGCGACACCGCATCGAATAACAAGTACACCCGCGCCGCCGGTACACTCAAGGACTGGCTGACCGACGACGCGCTGCGTCAGGACACCGCCCGGTCGCTGTACGTCTACGAGCAGGAGTTCACCGTCGAGGGCAAGACGTACACCCGCCGCGGGTTCCTGGCCCGCGTCCGGCTGGAGCCGTTCGGCACCGGCCGCATCTTCCCGCACGAGCAGACCCTCTCTGGCCCCAAGGCTGACCGGCTCAACCTGTACCGCGCCACCGGGTTCAACCTGTCGCCGGTGTTCGGCCTGTACCCCGACGATGCCGGCGAGATCTTCGCCCGGCTGGAGCCGCTCGTCCGTCAGGCCCCGCCGCTGGTCGCCAACGACCACCTCGGCGTCACCAACCGGCTGTGGGTCGTCACCGACACGGCGGCGATCTCAGCGGTCATCGGCCTGATGGGGCCGAAGCCGGTCTTCATCGCCGACGGCCACCACCGCTACGAGACCGGGCTGAAGTACCTCGAAGAACGGAAGGCCGCCGGCGAAGTACCCGACGACGAGGCGGCCCCGAACTTCTGCCTGATGATGCTGGTCGGCATGAGCGACCCCGGCCTCATCATCCTGCCGACGCATCGGTTGGTGAGCGGCCTGCCGCCGATCACGGCGGACCAGTTCCGGGAAGCACTGGCCGGCCACTTCGACGTGGTCGGCCAGTTCGGGACCGACGCGGCGGCGTGCTGGGACCACGTCCAGTTGGAGGACTCGCAGTCGGTGCTCGGGTTCGGCACGGTGGCGGACAACCAGTGGTTCGCGGTCAAGCTCCGCGACCCGGCGGTGATGGACGAACTGGCCCCGGAGCAAACGAGGGACTGGCGCGCCCTGGCGGTGAGCATCCTGCACAAGCTGGTGCTGGAGAAGCTCGTTGCGGGTAAACTCGGTGGCAGCCCGGCGTGCCAGTACGTCCACCTCCTGAAAGAAGTGACGGACGCGGCGGCGGCGAAGCAGTGCCAGGTGGCATGCCTGGTGCCGCCGGTCGGGATGGAGCACGTCGAGACGATCGCCGGCAACCGCGAGAAGATGCCGCCGAAATCGACGTACTTCTACCCGAAGCTGCTAACTGGACTGGTGTTCAACTCGCTGAAGAAGGACTGACCCCTGGGACCGCGGCCGTCCCGGCCGCTTCTTCCACCGAGCGGCCGGGACGGCCGCGGTCCCAGGGTAGGGGGTCGCACATGGCCCTGATCCCTTGCCCCGACTGCGGCCTGCCGCGGGCCGCCGCGGACGTCGAGGCGATCGTGTGTCCGGTCTGCGGCCGGCGCGATCCGGAGCCGGAACTCACACCGGTCGTGGTGGAACCGCCGGTCGAACTGCTTCCTGCCGAGCCGGAGCTGTGGTCGGTCCGCAACTGGCTCCTGCTCGCTGCGTTTGGCATCGCCGGCGTCGGGACGCTGGTTGCGATGCTGGCCCTCGCGCCCCCCGACCGCTCAACCGACGCGCCGGATTCGGTGGCGGTCGCCTCCTCGCAACTCGCTCCTCTCTCTCCGACCTTGCAAGCGCAGATCACCGGCCCGGAGCCGGCGCCCGCGCCACGGTTCGTGCCGGAGGTCGCCCTGACGCCGCGTCCGGCCGCGACCCTGGTCCGGGTGGATCGCCCGAACGGCGTGTACGCGGTCGGGAAACTCTCGGGCGGCCAGCGGCTCCGACTGGTCGGCACCGCGCGACGGCTGACGGTCGAGGGGCTCGCCGACGGGTCGTTGCTCGACGCCACCGGGCTGACAGTGCAGGAGGTGATCTTCCTCGGCCGCGTCGCCGACGGATCGACGGCCCTGGTTCGGACCGACGGCGGGGTACTGTTCCGGGCGGGCATCGACGGCCGCTCTCGCGTCGCGGTCGAGGCGCGGTTCGTCGGGTTCGTCACCCCGACAATGAAGGGCAAGCCCGGCTCGAAGATCGACGGCGGCGCGGAGGTGACGATCGCCGCCCACGGCGTCTTCTTCGGCGGCGCCATCGCCGGCGACGGCACCCGGGTGGATGTCACCCTCGGTCCGCCGGGCGGGCTGAGCTTCGCCGTGCTGGACGGCACCGCGCGGCTGGTGTATCGGACCCGCGGCGCGGACGACCCGCCGCCGAGCGTGTCCCGTGGCACGGTCCGCGGAAACGCCGTCTTCACGCGGGAGAGGTAGCCGCCATGCCGCGCCGCCCGGCCGAGGAACCCGACGACTGGGACGACGACCCGGACGACCTGCCGGACGGAGTCTACCACGACGAGGACGTGGCGACGGTGACGTGCCCGCACTGCCGGCGGGAGGTGTACGAGGACGCAGTCTGGTGCCCGCACTGCGAAAACATGGTGTCCGAGGGGCCACCGCGGCGGACGTGGTTCTGGATCGTGATGATGGGCCTGGCGCTGGCGGCCGCGGCGTTGTGGGTGCTGTGAGGGTCGCTTCGCGTGCGCTACGTCCACTCAAATAGCCCGATCCAGTAGCCATCCGGGTCGTCGGTGAACGCCTCGCGGTAGCCCTCGGCGCTTTCCTCGACGGGCGACGCCGCGACCCCCAGCCGAGTCAGCTCCGCGTTCAGGTCAGACACGTTGAAGTGCAGAACCACCCCGCCGGGCGCTGGTGTACCACCCTTCAGCGCCACCCCGCCGTCGAACAACACGAACCGGTTCGCCACGTCCAGGTGCTTCACCCGTAGCCCGAGCACGTCCCGATACCACGCCAGCGACGCGGCGAAGTCCGCCACCGATAGCTCGGTCATAAACGGCGTCACGCCGTCCCCCGCTTGAACAGCCGGCGGAATACCCCCAGTCCCTGGGGCGGGGCCGTCTCGCGGAACAGCACCCCCTCCCGGCGGAACTGCCAGGCCGCGAACACCACCGCCAGCACCACCCACACGGTCAGCGACCCCAGCACCGGCGCGAAGTACCCCCACGGCACCGGGTCCGGCGACACCGACAACAGCCGCTGCTGCAACAACATCGCCCCCGTCACCGGAACCCAGCACGTCGTGGGTGTCAGCTCCGCCCCCGGCATCATGCTCCAGAACGCCAGTGGCATCGATGTCAGGAGCAGCGGCATCAAGTAATACTGCCCCTCCTTGGTGCTCTTGGCGAACACTCCGATGGCCAGGCTCACGGCGCTGAAGAACGCCGCCAGCGGCAGCCCCAGCACCACGCACCCGACCAGCCCCGGAAGGTTGACGATCGGGAACCCCAGATTCGCCTCGAGCAACAGCGCCGCCCCGGTCAGCCACAGGACGTTCCAGACCACCGACGTGAACGCGAACGCGGTCGTCGCCAGGAGCTTGCCGAAGACGATCTCGGTCCGCTCAGCCGGGCTGATGAGCAGCGTCTCCATGGTGCCGCGCTCCTTCTCGCCGGCGGTCATGTCCACCGCCGGCTGGATCGCCCCGGCCACCAGCCACATCATCAGGATGAACGGGAACACCCGGGTGAACGTGTCACGCAGCTCGTCGGCCGTCTTCTTCTTCTTGGGCTTGTCCGCCTGCGGGTCCGCCACCGTGAACGGCTCCAGGATCGCCCGCGGATCCTGCGCCGGGTTGAGTCCCGCGACCCGTGCCTCGACCACCTTCCCCTTCCAGGTCCGGACGACCCCGGCCAACCGCTTGCCGGCCAACTTCGACTTCTCATCCCCGTCCCGGTTGAGGATTGACACCTCGGGCTTGCGGTACGCCCGCAGCCCCTCGGTCAGTCCCGGCGGCACGACCAGTACCGTATCGACTGACTTGGACCACAGCGCCTGGTGCGGGTCGCCGTCGAGGAGCTTGACCTCGATCGGCCCGGCGGCGTCGGCGTCGGCGTCGGCGTCGGCCGGCTCCAGCCCCTCGGTGAACACGCCGCCCGCCAAAAGTGGCGGCAGTCCGGACCCCGACCCCGGCAGGTTTTCGGCCCCGAAGACGCCGACGACCAACGGCTGACCGAGCAGGGAACGCGCGAGCAGCACCCCCGCCGCCCCGAATAGCGGGTACAGCACCGCCGGTAGCACCAGGATGAGCAGGAGGGTCCGTCGGTCGCGGATCAGGTCCCGCAGTTCCTTGCCCGCGATCAGCCGGACGACGGACCACCGCATACGCTCACCTCGATCAGGGGACTTCCCAGTCCTCCAGGGCGAGCCCGGGGATGCGGGAGAAATCCTTGGTGTTGTGGGTGACCAGGATCAGGCCGTGCGCCGAAGCGATGGCGGCGATCATGGTGTCCAGCGGGCCAATGCCCAGCCCGCGGGCGTCGAGGTCGGCCCGGACATCGGCGAACACCCTGGCAGCCGCGTCGTCGAACGGAAAGCTGGTGAACCGAGCGACGAACAAATCGACTTTAGCGATCTCGCTCGTCGGGTTGCTGGCCCGTCTGGCACCGTAGTACAGCTCACCTACCACGACCGAGCAGAGAGCCAAGTCTGTCAGCGGGTGCGACCCGATCCGTGTTTTGACGTGGGGGTTCCCCTTCGTCCGCAGAATCTGGATGCAGGTGTTGGTGTCGAGCAGGTACTTCATTCGAGCCGTTCCCGCGGCCCGAATTCGCCCTGAGGATACCTCTTGAAAGCGTCATCGTCGATCGAACCGACGACACTCTCAAAATACCCCGGCGGCCAGCCGAGCTCCTCCGGCGTGGGCTTGCGGGCCCCGTTAGCCGATGGCTTCGCCTGCACCACCACGGCGACCTCGAACTCGCCGTCCGCGGCCCCGACCGGGATGTCCAGGTGCAGCACCCCGTCCGGCCCGGCCTTGGCCGACATTTGGATGACGCGCACGGGATGGCCCTCCGACCGGGAGACCGGGAACGACTCAGCCTATTGTACCGACACCCCGACCCGGCCAAGGTTCCCACACGGGCGGGGGCGGCCACGAAAAAACCCCACCGTACCTCGACCGAAGCCTTGGTACGGTGGGGCCGGAACAGAGAAGAGGCAGAACTCGGGTACTATACTGATTACCCCGTTTCCCTTTGTCAATCGGAATTTTTTCCGCGGTCTGCTCACCCTTCCCAGGCGGGGCGGCGACCGATCCGCTACAACCCCGTGGCCGCGCCCGGTTGACCCCGGCCGCCGGTCTGCGATCATGGTCCCGGCCCCTCGCCCCGCAACCCGGAGACGGCCGTGATCCGCCCCGCACTGCTCGCCCTGCTCCTCGCCGCGCCGACTGCCGCCGAGCCGCCGGCCCCGGTCGGCGCCCGCGTGGCCGACTTCACCCTCCCCGACCCGTCAACCGGCAAACCGTGGGCGTTGGCCGAGCAGACCCGCGGCGCGAAGGCGACAGTCGTGGTCTTCCTCGCCACCGGATGCCCGGTCAACAACGCCTACCTGCCGCGGCTCGCCGAACTCCACAAGCAGTTCGCGAAGGACGGCGCCGTCTTCGTCGGGGTCAACAGCCACCCGGCCGACGACCCGGCCGCGGTCGCCCGGCACGCGAAGGAACACGCGATCCCGTTCCCGGTCCTGAAGGATGACCGGGCGAAACTCGCGGGCCAACTCGCCGTCGAGCGGGTGCCGACCGTCTTCGTGCTCGACGCCGGCCGGGTGGTCCGGTACAAGGGCCGGATCGACGACCAGTTCAGCCCCGGGCTGCACCGGGCGAAGGCCACCACCCGCGAACTCCAACAGGCGGTCGCCGCGGTTCTCGGCGGCCGGGAGGTCGCGACCCCGTTCGCCGCGCCGGCCGGCTGCAAGCTGACCCGCGAGCGCGAGCCGGTCGCGGCCGCGGAGCCGGTGACGTACCACAAGCACGTCAGCCGGATCGTGCAGGAGAAGTGCCAGGACTGCCACCGGCCCGGCGAGGCGGCCCCGTTCGCGCTCCTGACCTACAAGCAGGCCAGGGGTTGGGCGGACATGATTCGCGAGGTCGTCGAGGCGGGGCAGATGCCGCCGTGGCACGCCGACGCCCCGCCCGGACACTTCGCCAACGACCGCCGGCTCTCTGCGGAACAGAAGAAGACGATCCTCGCCTGGGTGGATCAGGGCTGCCCCGAGGGCGACCCGAAGGACGCCCCGCCGCCGAGGGCGTTCAAGGAAGGCTGGCGGCTCGGCCGCGAGCCGGACGTGGTGCTGACCATGAACAAGCCGGTGGACGTGCCGGCCCAGTACCTCTACGGGCTGGCCGGGATGCCGTACCAGTACGTCCCGGTCGGCGAGCCGTTCAAGGAGGATACCTGGGTGCAGGCCGCCGAGGTCCGGCCGGACTTCCGCTCCGCGCTGCACCACGTCATCGCGTTCGTCGTGCCGCCGGGCCAGACGATCATGGACGTGGCCGGCGAGGACTTCGGCCGGCACATGCTCGCCGCCTATGTCCCCGGCGATCAGCCGGTGGTCTACCCCGAGGGGCTGGCCAAGCTGGTGCCGAAGGGGTCGCAGATCGTCTTCGAGCTGCACTACACCCCCAACGGCAAGGCCGGCCGGGACCGCTCTTCCATCGGGTTAGTCCTGGCGAAGAAGCCACCCCAGATGGCGGCCACGACCGACGCCATCTTCACCGAGAAGTTCGCCATCCCGCCCGGCGCGGACGGCCACGTCGTGAAGGCGGCGCGGACCTACGACAGGCCGGTGACGCTGATCGCACTGACTCCGCATATGCACCTGCGCGGCAAGTCGTTCCGATACGAGTTGGTGACGCCCGACGGCAAGCGGGAGGTGCTGCTCAACGTCCCAAGGTGGGACTTCAACTGGCAGGTGTCCTACCTGCTGGCGAAGCCGCGCGCGTTGCTGGCCGGCAGCCGGATCGAATGCACCGCGTGGTACGACAACTCGGCGGCGAACCCGGTCAACCCGGACCCGACGGCCAGGGTGCGGTGGGGCAACATGACCTGGGAGGAGATGATGATCGGCTTCGTCGAATACATGGAGGAGCGGCCGGCGAAGTAGGGGCGGACAAAGCGAGCGGGGGGCTTACGCCCCCCGCTCGCTTTGTCCGCGTCGCCGAATCGCCCCTCCGGCAAGGATCACCGCCCCGACCGCCAGGATCAGCCCCGGCTCCGGCACCGGCGTAAACTGCGCGTTGAGGACTTCGCCGTTCTCCGTGGTGAACAGGCTGAACGACCCCGGCACGATGTCGAACCCGGACGTGACCAGGGTCCACTCGTTCGGGTCGAAGGTGAACGCGGAGTTCGCCTGGCCGATCCGCTTGTAGATTCCGCCACGGGCGATCTCGACCGTGACCGGCTGGTACGGGACGAACTCCGCGCCGGACCCCTTCTCCAGCATGAGCCTGATCCGGCCGGCGTCGGTCGTTTCCGGGGAGAAGGCGATCGCGTTGCCGGCAGTGCTGTTGAGGATCTTGCTCGATGTCGGGGAGGCGCCGCCGTCCACGGTCACGGCGAACCGGCTACCGGCCTGAAACCACACCCCATCCACGCCCAGCACGTCGGCGCTGCTACCGGTACCGGCCCGGACTGTGCCCCCGGCCTTGGCGGTCAGCGCGATCGCCCCGCCGCCGACCACGACGCGGTAGTTCCGCGTATTCGACCCGACCAACCTGCCGGCCGCCGTCGCCCCGGACTCGACTGTCACCATCGCCTCCATCGACCCGGTCACGCTCAGCGTCCCGGCCTGCACGCCGATGATCCCGTTCCCGGTGCTGGGGACGTGGAAGCTGTTCCCGGTGGAGGCGATCTCCAGCGTCCCGGCCCCGGTCTTCTGGAGGTTCGGCACGGAGGTGTTCACCGAGTACTGGACCGGCCCGGTCCAGGTCAGCGTCGCGGCCGGGTCGGTCACCCCCACGAACGACCGCGCGGTGGACAGGTCGATCCCGGACACCAGGAGCCGTCGATCGGTCGTGGTGGACGGGCCGGTGTACCGCAGGGTGGACGACGTGTTGGCGGACCTGAACAGCCAAATGTCGCCACCCACCCCCAGCGCGCTCGGCTGCCCGGTCGGCTTCAGCGAGTCCACGCTCAGCACGCCGGAATCGACGCGAACCGCGCCGGTGAACGTGCTCAACCCGCTGACGGTCATGGTCCCGGCTGATTCGTCGCCCTTGACGAAGTAGACGCTGCTGCCCGACGAGCCAGCCAGGACCGCGTTGACGGTGCCGTTGTAGCCGGTGAAGCCGTTGTCCAGGGTCAGCGTGACCCCTGGCGCGGTGACGAGGGTCGGGTTCGTGGAGGATCCGTCCGCGTACCCCAGCGTCGCCCCGGACAGGTGCTGCGATTGTTCGAGTTCGACCCGCCCGTCCCCGCTGATGCCGAGGTACGGCCGGGATGAGGCGCCGGGGGCCTGGGCCAGAGTCGTACCCGGCCCAACGCGGAAGGTGGTTTGATAGATGTCGAAGCCCCGGGCCGCGATCGAGGCCCCGCCGCCGGAGTCGATCAACTCCAGCCGCCCGCCGGTGCCCGGCGAGATCCGACCGGTCAGGGAGTTGTGGCCCGTGAGGATCTTCGTCCCGAACCCGGACAGGTCGAGGTCGCCGGTCCCCTGCAGGCCGCCCGGCTGGAACCGCAGCGTGGCGCCGGCCGGGTTGACCTGGATACTGCCCCAGTCGTTCCCCCCGGTGTTGGTGACGACAAGCGGCCCAGCCAGGGTGCTATCGACCGCGGCCTCCAGGGTCAGGGTGCCGCGGTTGTTCAGACTGACCTGTCCGGTGCCGAGGTTGGCGGCCGAGTCCACGACAAGCCAGCCCTGGTCCGCGACCGTCGTCCCGCCGGAGTAGGTGTTCGCCCCCCGCATGGTGACCCGGCCGGCCGCGGTCAGCCGCCCGGACCCGGTCACCGGCCCGAGCAGGTCGATCCACCACCGCCCCTCGCCGCTGGACGGTACCTTGCCGAGCGTCAGGGTGCGACCGTTGGTATCCACCGATCCGGTGAGCTTGAGGTGGCCGGTGCCGGCATTCACCCACATCTGGTCCGCACCGAGCCGCACCGGCGCCGCAATCGTCTGATCGGAACCACCGCCGTTAAACGTCACCCCCTCGGCCCCGATCTCCAGCACCGCTCCGCTGCTGCCCACGACGAACGGCCCGGCGTTCGTGGCAACGGTAAGTCCGAGCACCTGGAGCGTGCTGCCGTAAAAGGCATCGATGGTCGTGGTGGTGTTCGTCGCCCCGGTCAGGTTGATCCGGGTGTTGGTGAGCGACGAGGCCGGCGCGGTCCCGCCCCAGTTGGCGCTGGTAGACCAGTTTCCGTCGCCGCCGGCACCGGACCATGTGTAGGTGGTTGTCTGGGCCGAGGCCGGACCGACGGCCAGCGTCAGCAGCCCAACCACAACGGCCCGCAAGCGAGATGAAACCACGGTGCGACTCCCCTGATGTTCGCAGGAGGTTGATTTTGCTGCCTGTGTCGAACAGGTTCAATGGCAGGAATGGGGAAAAGAACGGGGTCGGATCCTCGTGCCCTCGTGGATGGACGCCACGACCCGCCGGTCAGACCCTTGTCTCGGGACTTTGTTTTTGCTATTTTATGAATTGATGAAACAGAAGACTACATCGCACCACGAGCCACCGACCTGCTCACACCGGGCGGTTCATCGTCCGCTCGCGGACCCGGCCCGGCTCGACCGCGCCGCCCGGC
>Ga0247829_10001361_pt1 | contig 11051 bp, 10 predicted proteins | sample 12C_Control_Day4_FD_207765 | JGI IMG/M metagenome (GOLD analysis project Ga0247829, IMG submission 207765) | Soil microbial communities from agricultural site in Penn Yan, New York, United States - 12C_Control_Day4 | ecosystem: Environmental > Terrestrial > Soil > Agricultural land | place... | reverse complement strand
CCGCCTATCTGATCCGCCAGGGCTGGGCGCTGGCGGGTCCCGATGCGCCGTTCGAATATGTGGCACTGGAGCGCATCGCCGAGCGGCGCGGCCTCGGCGTGTGGGGTTTCCCGGTCGATGAGTTCCGGTTCCGGCGCCACCGCCATTGGTGAGCGCGTGGGCGCTCTCACCCGTCGTTCTTCTCCGGCCGGTTCAGCTGGCGCACGAGGCTGCCGGCGATCTCGGTCCTGAGGCGGCTGAGCGAGGGCTCGTCCTCGGCCGCGAACGGCACCGGCCGGCAGGTGCCCATCGCCAGCAGCCCGAGCCGCGCCACGCGCACTGCGGCATAGACGCCCTCCGCCAGCTTGGCGGATATGAGCCCCGCGACCCGGTGCCCGAGATGCTGCGCCCACATGTCCCCCATGACGTCGACGACCGAAATGCCGGCGACCCCGGTCAGCACGCGGCGCGCAAGGCTCATGGTCGCGATCGGCCCGGGCCGGAGCCCATAAGCCTCGGCGATCTGACGGATCATCCGCACCGAGCGCCACAGCGCGATGAGCGCGTCGAGACCCGCGACCGGCGAGGCCGAGACGCCGATCGCAGTCCATTGCGCCGCGCGGCGCACCGCCGAATAGGCCTCCATGTCGAGCGGCACCAGGACCTCGCGGCGGAACAGCTCCATCGCGTCGCGGTCGCTCATGGTCTCCAGGACCATGTCCTCAAGCCGGTCGAAGCGCCGCGCCACGGCGGGCCGCTCGCCCAACGCCCGGCGCGCCTCGGCGATGAAACCCATCGCGCCGCCATGGCCGTCCTGCGCCATCACCTCGGCGGCATGGATTCGGATCGCCTCGACCGCGCCCAGCTTGCGGATCTGCCGGATCTCCATGCCGATCCAGGAGAGGATCGCCACCACAGCCGCGCCGACCAGCAACGAGAAGACGGCCCCGAGCGCGAGACTGCGGTCGAACAGCCCTTCGAGGAAGAGCCCGAGATCGAGCACGATGAGACCCAACACCAGCGCCGCGCCAGTGCGCATCACCCAGCGCCAGGCGGGATTGCGCCGGCGGGCGGGCTCGAGCGCGGGCAAGGGCTCGATGGGCTCGAACGTCGCGGGCAGCTTGGGCGGCGGCGCGGGCTCGGCCTGGCCCACGGGGTAGAGCCCCGCCCTCGGCTTGGTGTCGCGCGTCATCGGAAGCGATCCCCGATCAGGAAATCAAGCGCCTTGTCGAGATAGATCGCGCGCACGCCCTGATGGGTCGGGTCGCTGCGGCGAGGCGGCAGGAAGTCGACGAAGCGGAAGCGCCCCTCGCGCCAATCGGCCGGCGTCGGGTAGTGCGCCGGGATCTCGCCGGGATAGAGCACCTGCTCCTCCTCCTGGCCCACCGGCACGCCGCGCAGCGCCTCCACCGGCCTGCCCTGGAAGCGCAGCATGGCCGGCTCGGTGCATTTGAGCGCGGCGACGAGGCCGAAGCCAAGTGCCCCCTCCTCCAGCCCCGGAAACCGGCCCTCGCGCATCGCCATCGCCTCCAGCAGCGCCCTCAGATTGTTGTACTGGTTCGGCGTTATATGGTCCGCCTTGGTCGCCGCAAACAGGACCTTGTCGATGCGCGCGCCGAAGAGGCGGCGGATGAGGCCGGTGCGGCCGTAGCGATAGACCTGGAGCACCGCGTTCATCGCGCGCTCGGCGTCGCGGAAGGCGTCGTATCCGCTCTCCAGCGCGGACAGCAGGTCCACCAGCACGAGCTGCCGGTCGAAGCGCCGGAAATGATCGCGGAAGAAGGGCTCGACGAGCGCGCGCTTATAGAGCTCGAAGCGCTCGGCCATGAGCGCGTGCAGGCGCGCCGACCCCGCCTGCAGCGGCGCGAAGCGGAGCAGGCGCGGGTCGGCCTCCGCCTCGCGCCCCGGCAGCAGGAACCGGCCCGGCTGCACGAAACTGAGAGCGGCGGGTTTGGCGCGACAGACGCGCAGATAGTCTGTGTAGAGCGCGGAGAGGCGCTCGGCCTCCGCCTCGGCCGGCGCGTTGGTGAGGGGCGCATCCACGGCGGCGAGGAACGCGCGCGCGAGCGCATCGCGCGGTGGCGTGCGGGCGAGTCCCAAGGTCTCGGCAGACCAGGCCTCGTAACTGCGCTCGAGCAAGGGCAGGTCGAGCAGCCACTCGCCCGGATAATCGACGATCACCAGCGTGACCGCCGCACGGTCCGCCACCATGCGCGCCGCCACCCCGCGCGGGCGGTATGCCACGGCCAGCCGCAGCTCGCTGATGCCGCTGGTCGAAGGCGGCCAAGCCGGCGGATCGGCGGAGAGGCGCTCCATCACCAACTCGAACGGAAAGGGCGGGCGCCGCCGGTTCGGCAGGCGCTCGACGCCGATGAGCCGCCGCTCATGCGCCGGCGCGAAGAAGGGCATCAGCGTCGGCCGCTCGCGCGCGAGCAGCAGATTCTGCACCAAGGCCGCCGTGAGCACCGTCTTGCCCGAGCGGGCGAGCCCGGTGACCGCGACCCGGACGGTCTGGCTGAGGGCGGCCTCGCCGGCGCGCCGCAACTGCCGGCCGGCTTCGGCGGCAACTGGCGCGACCCAGCGGCCGAGACGGTCGGCGGCGGTCTTGCTGTCCATGCGGGGCGCAAGTGTCGCCGCAATCGCCCGCATGGGCAAGCCGGGGGCTTGCGACAGAGCGCTTGACAGCATCGCCGCGCGCCCGCGAAGAAGGGCCATGCGCCCGCTCCTCGCCGCTCTGGCCACCTGCTGCACGCTCTTGGCCGCCTCCGGGACCAGCCTTGGCCAGGAAGGTCCGGAAGGAACCGAGATTCTGCCCGCGACCGAGGAGTCCGCCCACCTGCCGCCTGGCGTAGTCGAATACGACTATGGCACGCCCTTCCCGACCTCGGGCGTCCACGCCGCCGTGCCCACCGACCCCGGTTTCTTCAGCGTGCCCCAGCCGCTCTCGCAGCTCGTCCATGCCCTCGAGCATGGCAACATCGTGATCTATTACGACGCCCCGGGCGAAGAGGTGGTCTCCCGCTTGCTGGGTTTGGCCAACGAGCATGTCGGCGAGCCGCATGGCATTGTAGTTGTGCCCTCGGCCGGGATCGGCGAGCAGATCGCGCTCACGGCGTGGGAACGGCGGCTTATCCTGCCCCGCTACGAGGAAGACCAGGCGCGCGCGTTCATCGCTGCCTTCCTCGGGCGGGTCGGCCATTAGAGCCCGCGCGGCCTAGACGTCGGCGTCCCCCTCGTCGCGCTGCGTCTGGGAGCCGCCCACCTGCCGATGAGGCTCCTGGCCGGCAGTCTGCTTGTCCTGACGCACGACGGCACGTTCCCGCCGCTCCTTCTGCTCGGTGCGGGGATTGATCGGAGCCGACTTGTTCGGCTCGTGCGGATCGAATTTCTTGGCCATCATCATGCTCCCGTAGATGCTCGAATGAACGCCGAAGCCGCTCCGGCCGATCCCAACCCGTCTCCACCCGCAGCCCAGGAGTGCCTCATGACCCATCCGCTCTTCGACCTCACCGGCCGCACCGCCATCGTCACCGGCTCGGGCCGGGGGCTCGGCCGCGCGATCGCGCTGGGGCTGGCAGAGGCCGGCGCCAATCTCGTCACCTGCGCCCGCACTCCCGGAACCGCCAGGTCTGTGGCCGAGGAGATCGCCGCCAAGGGCGGGCAAGCGCTGGGCCTGGAGATCGACTGCGCCGACCGCGATCAGTGCGACCGGCTGGTCGAGGCGGCGCTGCAGCGGTTCGGGCGGCTCGACGTCCTGGTCTGCAATCACGGCATCGGCCTCAACCGTCCGGCCGAGGCGACCACGCCGGCGGAATGGAGCGAGGTGCTGCGCGTCAATCTCAGCGGCTACTTCTATGCGGCCCAGGCGGCGGCGCGGCCGATGTTGGCCCAGGGCAAGGGTGCGATCGTCATGAACTCCTCCAACGGCAGCTTCATCGGCTTCCCGGGTCTCACCGCCTATGGCGCGTCGAAAGGCGGGGTGGACCAGCTCGTGCGCCAGCTCGCGGTGGAATGGGGCGAACGCGGCATCCGCGTCAATGCGATCAATCCGGGCTGGACGGAGAACCTCATGGCGCATCGCAAGCGCCAGACCGCCGATGAGGAAAAGGAGGCGGAAATCCGCCGCATGACGCCGCTGCGTCGGCGCGGGCGCGCGGAGGAGATGGTCGGGCCGGTAATCTTCCTGGCCTCCGACGCCTCATCCTTCGTCACCGGAGTGTGCCTGCCGGTCGACGGCGGCTGGTTCGTGTACTAGGCCGCTTTCAGCGTCTCGGCCAGGAGGCGCGCCAGATCGGCGGGGCTGAAGGGCTTGGCGAGCGTGGGGACGGAATTGAAGCGCGGCGGCAGCACGGTCCGCCGGTCGTACCCCGTCGCAAAGACAATCGGGACGCCGCGCGCGCGCAGGAGGTCGGCGAGCGGATAGACCTGCACGCCATCGAGGTTGATGTCGAGCAGCGCCCCATCGACGGGGTGGCTCTGCGCCAGCTCGAGCGCGGCCGGGAGCCGAGCCACTGGGCCCACCACCTCGAAGCCTGCCTCGCGTACTGCTTCCTCGATCTCGAGCGCGATGAGCGCCGAATCCTCCACCACGAGGATGCGCGGCCGGATGGATGCAACGGTCGCGGCTTCGTTCGTGGAGAGCGCGACCAACGAGGCCGACACATCGACGCGCTCGGGGCTCGCCCCGGCCAGCTCCTTCACCGGCATCGCCACATCGCAGACAAAGCCGCTCGGCGCGAATTCCATTCGGATGTCCCCCGCTACCTCATAGCTCAGAATCTTCTCGATCGCTTGAATGCCGAAGCCGCGCCGGCTCGGCGGCTCAACCGTGGGCCCGCCGCTTTCGGACCAGGTGAGCCGCAGGCGCTCCGGCCCCAGGGTCCATCGCACCTCGACCCGGCCTTCGGGCCGGGACAGCGAGCCGTATTTGGCGGCGTTGGTCGCCAGCTCGTGGCAGGCGAGGCTGAGCGCCATGGCCGCCTTCGGGCGCAGCATCAGTTGCGGCCCCTCGATCGCGACCCGCCCCTTGCCCACCATGTAGGGCGACAGCTCGTCGCCCACGATGGCCGCAAGGCTCGCGCCCTCCCATCGGGACTGCGTCAGCAGCGCATGGGTGCGCGCCATCGCCTGCAGGCGCCCCTCGAGGGCGAGCGCGAACCCGTCGAGCGAGCGGGCGGTGGTCTTCGTTAGCATCACGACCGACTGGACGACGGCCAGCATGTTCTTGACGCGGTGGTCGAGCTCGGCCAGCAGCAGGGCCTGCCGCTCCTCGGCCTGCTTGCGCTGAGTGATGTCGGTCGCGGTGCCCACCACGCGCAAGGCATGCCCGGCCTTGTCGCGCAACACCGACCCCCGATCCAGGATCTCGATCCATCGCCCGTCGGCGTGGCGGATACGGTAGGTCTCATGCTCGTACTGATCGACCCGGCCCGAGCGGATCGCGGCGCGATAGGGCTCCGCCCGCTGCCGGTCGTCCGGATGCACGCGGGCCCACCACCAATCGGCGACCGACTCGGCCTCCTCAGGGTGCACGCCGATCAGCTCGAACATGCCTTCCGAGCGGTAGACCCGCCCTGTGCGGGCCTCCCAATCATAGACCATGCCCACGACCGCGCCCGCGGCGAGCCGGAACCGCTCCTCGCTTTCGCTGAGCGCGCGCTCGGCCATCTTGCGTTCGGTCACGTCGGCCGCGCTGCCGACCACGCGCATGGGCCGGCCCCACTCGTCGCGCAGGAGGGCGCCGCGATCCCACAGATGCACCCAATGGCCGTCGGCGTGCCGGACCCGGTACTCCTCCTCGAAGCGCTCGACGACACCGGCGCGGATCGCCGACCGGACCCGGGCGAGGCGCTCCTGATCCTCGGGGTGAATGCGCTCAGCCCACCAATCCGCCTCGATAGGCACCTGATCGGGACGGATGCCGATCACATCCTCGAGCCCCTCGGAGCGGAAGGCCTCGCCGCTGGCGAGGTCCCAGTCATAGACAAGCCCCGCGACCGCCCGCACTGCGACCCGGAACCGCTCCTCGCTCTGCCCTAAGGCAAATTCGGCATGCTTTCGGCCTGTGATGTCCTGCACCACGCCCGCGGCGCGCACGGGCGCTCCGCCTTCGTCCCTGAAGAGCTGCCCGTAAAGGGAAATCCAGCGTACGGTGCCGTCGCGCAGCAGGATTCGGTACTCGCCCCTCGCATCGGGCGCCCGTCCTGCAACCATGGCGCCGAGGGTCTCCTCCACCCGGGGGCTGTCCTCCGGGTGAAAGCGTTTATGCACCTCGGCGGCGCTGAGGCGCTGATGGTCCGAAAACCCGAACAGCGCGCGATAGCGTGGCGAGGCGGCTATGGTTCCGCTGGCGAAATCATATTCCCATTCCCCGAACCCGGCCGCCCGCAAGGCCAGCGCGAGGCGCTCGGCTTCACGGCCAGGTGCGCAGGGCCCGCTCGCCTGCGATTGCAGCACATCCATTTCGGACGTCCGACCGGGAATGGTAAGCACAAGGACATTCTATACAACAATAAGGACAGAAGAAATCCTGTTCTTGCAGATTGACGACGCGGGCGTAGAATAAAGCAACAACTAATACGAAATTTTCAGCCAGGGTTCCGCTAACGAAGACCGCGACGGAGCATTTGCCGGAAGTGCGGGAAGTCGGGAGTCTGGCGACCCGCCTCCTTCGCGGCCTCGTCCCACCGGCGCAGCCGCACCGCCTCGGCCGCATGGTCCAGCCCCGCGAAGGTGGCCGCCTCAGCCGGCGCCATTGGCCCTCCTTGCAGCTCGAGGCTGAGGATCGAGGCCGGCGAGAGCGCATCGAAATAGCCGGGCTCGGTCGCGCAAAGATAGCGCTTGGCGGCGACGTGCAGGCGCACGGGCTCGGTCACCGCCGGCCCGAAATGCTGCGACAGCCAAGCCGAGGCGAGGGACTCGTGGCGGGTGTCGATGCCCTGGTCGGCGATGTCTTCCGGCAGGTCGTGCAGGAGGTGACCGATATCGTGGAGCAGGGCCGCCACAACCAGCTCGGGCGAAGCCCCTTCCTGCTCGGCCAGCGTCGCGGCCTGGAGCGCGTGCTCGCTCTGTGTGACGCCTTCTCCATAGGTCGCGCCGCCGCGCCGGGCATAGAGGGCGAAGATCTCGTCGATCACGCTCATTCGAACCGTGCTCCTCAGCCCCCGCGCTCCAGCACGCGAGCCCGGCTCTCGACGCCGTCCTTGTCCACATAGCAGCCTTGGAGGTGCCGCGCCCCGGCATTGGGATCGAAACCGGTGCGTCCATGCAGCGCGCGCCCGTTCTCCATGACGATGAGATCGCCCGGGGCCAGCCGCAACGTCAAGGTCAGGTCCGGGCGGGCGAGGATGCGCGCAAAACGCCGGTACGCGGCGTAGTAGGGCTCGACCAGCTCCGGAGCGAGGTCCAGCGGCGCGGCCGAACGATTGTTGAAGTGGATCTCCTTGACTGCGCCGTCGGCATCGAGGCCGATCACCGGGAAGCGTGCGCGCAGGTCGCTGCCGCGATCGGCGAAGCGGAAGGGCCGCGGCACGCGCGCGAGCAGCTCGAACCCATCCGCGTCCTCGACACGCATCCGCTCGGCCGCGGCGAAGCCGTCGACCAGAAGCGTGTCGCCGCCCGGAGCCTCCGCTATGAGGCAATGCAAGAGCTGGTAGCCGGGCGTCGGGTCGCGATAGGGGTTGTCGGTATGCACGCCCAATCCCAGCGCCGTGTAGGCGAGGTTGTTCGGATCGGGCTTGGAGATCACGTCGAAGAGGCGCCCATAATTGGTGGTGCGCACGATCCCGATATGGTCGCCGACCTCGGCCACCATGCCAGGGCGAGCGGGGACGCCATGCAGCAGGGCGAAGCCGTGGTCAAGCAGCGCGCCCAGCCACCGGCGCTCTGCCGAGGCATCACGGCAGACGGTCGGCCAGTCCGCCTCGGGCAAGGGCTTCAGCGTCGCATCCCACAGCACCGGCTTGCGCTGACGCGCCGCGCGCGCGGCGAGGCCGTAGGCCTGGCGGCGGAGCCAGTCAGCGGGATAGCGGCTCTCGTGCCCATCCGCATCCCAGCGGATGAGGAGCGCGCCCCTGTCATCCAGCGTGACCTTGCGAGGCGCGGCATCCTCGGGCAGGTCCAGCACGTCGACGAGCCGCTGGCCGTTGGGATGCAGGCATTCGGGACACGGGCAGTTGTCGCGCAGCCAGACATGATGGAACGGGTCCGACCCTCCGCCGCGCCAGTCGATCGTGACGAGACCCTTGCCGGGCGTGATGGTCGCAATAGCGGCATCCGCGGCCGCGAGCGTTGCGAGGGTCATGGCCAGGGCAGCGAGTAGGTCTTCACGTTGGTGAAGCTCTTCATGGCCTCGATCACCCCCTCCTTGATGCCGAGCCCGGAATCCTTGATGCCGCCGAAGGGCGAGGATTCGATCCGATAGCCCGGCACTTCCCACACATTGACGGTTCCAACATCCAGCTCCGAAACGAACTTGGTGATCCAGTCGAGCCGGTTGGTGCAGACGCCCGAAGAGAGCCCATAGGCGGTGGAGTTGGAGATGCGGATGCCCTCCTCGATGTCGCGGAAGCGGATCACCGGCGAGACCGGCCCGAAGGTCTCGAGCCGCACCAGCTCCATCTCCGGCCGGACGTGATCGACCACCGTCGGGGAGTAGAGCGCGCCCTTGCGCTGGTTGCCCCAGAGGAGCCGCGCGCCTTGCCCGACAGCGTCGTTCACGCGCCGCTCCATGACCTCCGCCGCCTCGGCGTCGATGACGGTGCCCATGTCGGTGGCGGGGTCCATCGGATCGCCGTAGGTGATCTTCTTGGTCTTCTCGACCAGGAGCTGGACGAAACGATCTGCGACGCTCTCCTGCACCAGGATGCGCTTGACCGCCGTGCAGCGCTGGCCGGAGTTCTTGTAGGACCCGGCGACCGCCAGGTCCGATGCCTTGTCGAGATCGGCATCCTCCATCACGATGAGCGGGTCGTTGCCGCCCAGCTCCAGCACCATGCGGCGATAGCCGGCATTGGCCGCGATCCACTTGCCGACCGAGACGCCGCCGGTGAAGGTGACCACGTCGACATTGGGGTTGGTGATCAGCTCCAGCCCGATCTCGGCGGGATCGCCGGTCACGACCGAGAACATCGCGGGCGGCAGGCCGGCCTCGTAGAGGATGTCGGCCAGCAGCAGCGCCGTCAGCGGCGTCTTCTCCGAGGGCTTCAGCACCATCTTGTTGTTGGTGGCGATCGCGGGCGCGACCTTGTGCGCCACCTGGTTCAGCGGGTGGTTGAACGGCGTGATGGCCGAGATCGCGCGCACGGGGTCGCGCTGGGTGTAGATGCGGCGCTGCTTGCCTTGCGGGCTGACGTCGCAGGAGAAGATCTGCCCGTCGTCGATCATCGCCATATTGGCCGCAAGATTGAAGACGTCGAAGGAGCGGCCGGTCTCGTAGAGCGAATCCTTCTTCGAGAGGCCCGATTCGGCGGTGATGAGATTGGCGATCTCCTCGCGCCGGGAGGCGATGATCTCGGCGGCGCGGCGCAGCACGGCCGAGCGCTCGTAGCGCGTCAGCTTGGACCGGTACGCCGCCGCGGTGGCGAAGGCGCGGCGCACATCCTCTGCGGTCGCCTTGGGCACCGAGCCGATCACGTCCCCGGTATAGGGGTGGAACACCTCGATTCGGCGCGGATTGTCGACGTTCTCGCCGGCGATGCGCATCGCCTCGTGCCGGAGCGGGTGCTGGGTCTTCTGGGCGAGCTGCGTGGCCATGGATCGCATCCCTGGTTCAGGCGGCGCGGTTCAGCGCCACCTCGAAGATGTCGAAGTTGCGGAGCCGCGCCGGCAGATCGCGCACCGGGCGGTTGATGATGAAGGGCACCTTCTGCTCGGAGAGCCCGCCATGCGAGCGCAAGGGGGCGTCCAGGCCGGAAAGGTCGTGCCGCGCGCGCGCCGAGCCCAGCGCGGTGTGGGTCTCACCGAGGATGGTGAGATCGCCGATGCGATCCTCGGGCAGCTCGAAACGGCGCGCGGCCTCCGCCTTACCAAAGACCGCCTCGATCCCCTCCTCGCCCATGATGCGGCGCGCGATCCCCGCACTGTCCGCGCCCGCGGGCAGATAGGCGAAGGCGAAGGAGCCAAGCGCGCCGTGATGGACCACATAGGGATCGGTGATCGGCAGGATCACGCGCGCCTTGCCCGCGCCCAGCCAGCGGTCGAGCAGATCCTGGAGATAGACGACCTTGGGCGCGCCCGACGCATCGGTCTTGGCGTTCATGCCATGATCGGCGGTCAGGGCGACGGTTGCGCCGAGCGTGTCATACCCGGCGAAATAGCCGTCCATCATGCGATAGAAGCCATTGGCGACGGGCGTGCCTGGCGCGTGCTTGTGCTGGATGTAATCGGTGGTCGAGAGATAGAGGAGATCGGGCCGCTCGTTCTCCAGGAGCCACCGCCCGCCGGCGAACACCGTCTCGGAGAGCTCGGCGCTGTAGACCGAGGGCAAGGGCCGGCCGAGCTGGGCCAGCGCATTGTCGATGCCGTGCTCGGCTCTGGTGGTCTCGTTCGCCTTCTCGGAAGAGAAGCAGATGCCTTCCAGGCCCTTGCCGAGCAGCCGCCGCAGCTTGTCCTTGGCCGTCACCACGGCGACCTTGGCGCCCGCCTTGGAGAAGGCGGCAAGGATGGTTTCCGCGCGCAGGAACTTCGGGTCGTTCATCATCACTTCGGCGCCGCTCTCGCGGTCGTAGAAATAGTTGCCGCAGATGCCGTGAACGGCGGGCGGCGCGCCGGTGACGATGGAGAGGTTGTTGGGATTGGTGAAGCTCGGCACCACGCAATCGGCGATGGCGGCGGTGCCGCGCCGGCGCGCCTCGGCGAGCCACGGCATGGCGCCGGCCGCGATCGCCTCGTCCATATAGGCGGGCTCCGAGCCGTCGATGCAGACCACGACCAGCGGCCGGTCGGGCCAGCGATAGCGCCTGCCATTGACGTCGATGGGTTGCCTGTGCGCGGTCATGCTCGCTGCTCGCTTTCCCTCCCCCCTTGCGGGGGAGGGTTAGGGTGGGGGGAAGATTGGAAGTCAGAAGCCAGAA
>Ga0247829_10001360_pt1 | contig 11052 bp, 8 predicted proteins | sample 12C_Control_Day4_FD_207765 | JGI IMG/M metagenome (GOLD analysis project Ga0247829, IMG submission 207765) | Soil microbial communities from agricultural site in Penn Yan, New York, United States - 12C_Control_Day4 | ecosystem: Environmental > Terrestrial > Soil > Agricultural land | place: USA... | reverse complement strand
GAGCTCGGGGCGACGAACGCGGTCCTCGATGCCCTGGTGCGTGCCGACATCCCGGTGCAGAGCTTCGAGGTCGAAGGCAGCCGGCTCCAGGACGCCTTCCTGGAGCTCACGGAAGGAGCCAGCGCATGAGCCTCGGCGAAGCTACGCAGGAGCGCGTCCGGGCCGAACATCCGTCGACGAAGGCGCGAGGCGCGTGGATCGCGGTGTTCCGACAAGAACTGGTGGAGCTCTGGGTCGGGGGGAGGGCGGTCAACCTGCTGATCCTGTACAGCCTCCTCCTCGGTCTCATGACGTTCCTGCTGGCGACGAACAGCGAGCTGAGCTTGATCCCGCCTAAAGAGATGGTGTTCCTGACGCTGCTCAACGCGATCTCCTTCGGCGTCTTCATCGGGCTGATCATCGGCGCCGACGGGATCAGCGGCGAGCGGGAGCGGGAGACACTCGAGGTGCTGCTCCTAACGCCGGCGAGCCGCCGGCAGATCGTGCTGGGCAAGCTCCTGGCCGCGCTCACGCCCTGGCCCGCGGCGTTCCTGATCTCGGTGCCGACCCTGTTCGTGGTGTCGCAGGGCAACGACGTCTTGGGTCAGGCGCTGCTGATCGGAGGCATCCTGGGGACGATCCTGGCTGTGGCCTTCGCCGGCTTCGGGCTGCTCGTGAGCGCGTGGTGTAACTCGAACAAGACGAGCATGTTCATCAGCCTCGTCGTGTGGTTGCTCCTCTTCATGCTGACGCAGCTCCCCGGAGAAGCTCAGAAGGGAGACTTCGGGTACTTCGTCCAGCGCATCAATCCGATGCAGGCCAGCAGCGAGTTCCTGGAAAAGGTGCTCGTCAACAACCGCACGGTGTCCGAGAAACTGCCGTATGCACGGTCGTCGCTGGTGGCCGTGGTGTTGGTACTGCTCGCGCTCTTCCTGTTCGCGGCCCCCCGGCTCCGGCTCGACGCCGGACGGGCCCGGAGGATGCGCGCTCGATGGGGCTCCCTCTCGGGCATGGCGCTGTCGGCGTTCCTTTTCCTGTGTCTCGGCGTCGTTCCGGCGGTGGCCCTCGGACGCCCCCTGGATCAGACAGGAACGAACGACATCAACGTCGCGCTCGAAGAGACGTCCATGGTGGTGAAGACCGGCGACGAGTTCACGTTCGACACCCTGCTCGAGAACAACGGTCCCGTCGACTCACCGCCGATCGTCATGGCGATGAACATCATCAAGATGTCGTCCACGGGGGACGTCGTTGACCCGGAGGACTGGTCGCCCGAGCGCACGCAGTACGTGAACTCGGTCGCCGCGGGCGACGCGGTGCGGCAGTCCTGGACGATCGAAGCTATCCTGAAGGGCGACTACATGGTGTACCTGGTCGCGATCCCCCAGCCGGCGGATGAAGGGTCCACCAGCCACCCGGTCGCCAGCTCGGGGCTCCATCTGACGGTGGGCGCCTTCTCGAACCTCAATCCCCAAGGCGTGCTCCCGGTCGTGATCGCGGTTCCGATCGGGGTGACGCTGCTGCTGCTCCTCCTGATCCGGTTCCGCCTGCGTCGCCTCGGACGCGACGAACCGGCCGCGGTGACGTGAGGGCTCAGAGCCCCGGACTGCTCTGGATCAAGCCGCCGTCCGCCATCACGGTGGTCGCGGTCATGTAGCTCGAGCCGTCGCCGGCGAGGAACGCCACCACCCGGGCGATCTCGTCCGGATCGGCGATCCGTCCCAACGGGATCGCCGCGTCCAGCGTCCGCATCTTCGCGGCGTCGGCCTCGGTCGACCGGTTGATCGGGGTGTCGACCGCACCCGGACCGACCCCGACCACCGTGATCCCGTGAGGGGCGAGCTCCACGCCCGCGGTGCGCGTCAGCATCCGCATGCCACCCTTCGAGAGGCAGTAGGCCGTGTTGCCGGGCATCGGCCAGTCCTCGTGGACGGACGAGATGTTGATGATCCGCCCTCCGTCACCCTGGGCGATCATCTGCTTGGCCGCCAGCTGCGTGGCGAAGAACGCGCTCTTCAGGTTCACGCGCAGCACGAATTCGTACTGCTCCTCCGTCGTCTCCAGCACCGAGGTCCGCGTCTCGACCCCCGCGTTGTTGACCATGATGTCCAACCGTCCGAAGGAGTTCACGGCCGCGTCGAGCAGGTTGGCGAGGTCAGCGACCTCGCTCACATCGGCCTCCACGCCGATCGCCCGAGCGCCGAGCCCCTCGACCAGTCGCACCAGGTCCTCGGTCGCGCCGGGGTGGGCCACGTAGTCGATCACCAGGTCTGCCCCTTCCCGAGCGAGGGCCGACACGATCGACCTGCCGATCCCGCTGTTGCCGCCGGTCACGATGGCGACCTTGCCCGTGAGACTCATGTCGCTCCCCCTTCGCCGGCTGCCTCCGTCAGCGCGACCGCGCTCGCGACCAAGGTCAGGTGCGTGAACGCCTGCGGGAAGTTGCCGATCAGCCGTCCATGCTTCGGGTCGTACTCCTCCGCGAAGAGCCCCAGATCGGTCCGCAGGCCCAACAGTCGATCGAATAGAGATCGGGCTTCGTCCAGCCGTCCGATCATCGCCAGGTCCGTGACGAGCCAGAAGCTGCACGCGAGGAACGCGCCCTCCCCCGGCGGGAGTCCGTCGGCCGCGTCCTCGTCGGGGATGTAGCGCATCACGAATCCATCTCGGAGCAGCTCTCGCTGTACCGCCTCGATCGTCCCGACCACGCGGGGATCGGACGCCGGCAGGAATCCGACCTGCGGGATCAGCAACAGCGCCGCGTCGAGCTGTTCCGATCCGTAGTACTGCGTGAAGGTGTTGCGGTCGGCGTCGAACCCGAGCTCGCACACTTCTGCGTGGATCTCATCGCGCAGCTGCCGGAGCTGTACGAGCGGAGCCACGAGATCCGACTCCTCCGCGATCTTCGCGATGCGGTCGACGGCGACCCAGGCCATCACCTTCGAGTGCACGAACTGACGTCGGGGACCTCGGACCTCCCAGACACCGTCGTCGGGGTCACGCCAATGCTCCGAGAGCCACCTGACGAGACCCGCGGCCATGTCGAACGCCTCCGGCTCCGGCGCCATGCCGAGCTTCCTCGCGCGATAGATCGCGTCGCTGAGCTCCCCGTAGACGTCCAATTGGAGCTGGCCCGAAGCCGCGTTCCCGACGCGCACCGGCGACGAGCCCTCGTAGCCCGGGAGCCAGGGGAGCTCGTACTCCTCCAAGCGGCGCTCCCCCGCAACGCCGTACATGATCTGCAGGTCTTCGGGATCGCCTGCCACCGCGCGTATAAGCCAGTCCCGCCACCCGGTCGCCTCGTCGACGTACCCGGCGGCCATCAACGCGTCCAACGAGAGGGCGGCGTCGCGGATCCAACAGAATCGGTAATCCCAGTTCCGGACGCCGCCCAGGAACTCCGGGAGCGAGGTCGTCGGAGCGGCCACGATGCCGCCGGTCGGCTCGTACGTGAGCGCCTTCAGCGTGATCAGCGAGCGCTCCACCTCGTCCCCCCAGCCTCCCCGGTAGGTCGACCTCCCGGTCCACGTCTGCCACCACGCCACGGTCTCGCCCACCACATCGAAGGCATCGACCGGTGGGGGCGCGGCTTCCCAGGACGAGAACCAGGTGAGGACGAACCCGACGCGTTGCCCCACGCGCACGTCGAACCGCGCCGCGAGACGTTGGTCGTCAGACGAGATGGGGACGTCGGCTCGGAGTTCCATCGCCTCCGGTCCGGCCCCGGCCGACACCATCCCTTCGCCCTCGACCTTGATCCACGGCCTGGTCCTGCCGTAGTCGAAGCGCGGCGTCAGCACCGCCGACATCGGGACCGATCCGCGTACTCCTTCCACCACCCGAACGACCCGTGGATGGGTCTGCCGCGCCGGCATGCAGTCGATGAGGCGGACCGCTCCGTCCGCCGTCTCGACATCGGTCTCGAGCACGAGGGTCGAAGGCCGGTAGCGTCGCGTGGTCTTCACGACGTCGACGCGTGGGCCGATCCGCCACGAGCCATGCTCCTCCGTGCCGAGGAGGCTCGCGAAGCAGGCCGAGGAGTCGAAGCGGGGCAGGCAGAGCCAATCGATCGACCCGTCCAGTCCCACCAATGCAGCCGTATGGGTGTCGCCGATCAGCGCGTAGTCCTCGATGCGGAGCGGCATCGACCCTCCCGTTCGCCAGGTGCCCGTGCTCGGATCCTCTTCTGGATGCCGCATCGTCCCACGACCGTGCCGAGTTCCTCCATCGGCTCGGTGGTGTGGCGTCGATGACGCCGGCGGGACGCGAGACCTATCGCTCTCGATGGGTGGCCGCGAGACCGGGTCCGGAAGGTACCGGAGGGGCGACCCAGCGGAGACGCCGGGATTCGAACCCGGGAGAGAGCTCAACACCCTCTAACCGCTTAGCAGGCGGCTCCTTTCGGCCACTCAGGCACGTCTCCGCCGTCGATTCTAGGGAACCGCGGGCGCGGTGACCGGCGCCGAGGCCCCATGGCCCACTAGCATCGGCGCGATGAAGGCATCGAGCGGCGATCGTCGGCTCCCCTCGTGGGCGACGCTGCGGTCCGACGCGGTGGCCGGCATCCCAGGCGCGATCGCGGGCGTTCCCGACGGCATGGCGGCGAGCGTGCTCGCCGGGGTGAACCCGATCCACGGGCTCTACGCGAGCTTCGCGGGACCGATCGTGGGCGGCGCGGCCGCCAGCACGCAGCTGATGGTTATCACGACCACCAGTGCCGCCGCCCTCGCGGCCGGCGAGGCGATCGCGACGCTTCCGGCGAGCGAGCGGAGCGGTGCGCTCTTCCTCCTCACCCTGCTGGCCGGAACGGCGATGATCGTCGCCGGTGTCGTCCGCCTCGGGCGCTACACGCGGTTCGTCTCGCACTCGGTCATGGTCGGGTTCCTCTCGGGCGTGGCCGTGAACATCGTGCTCGGCCAGATCCCCGACCTGACCGGCACCCGCGGTCAGGCCACGGGCACCCTCGCGATCCAGAAGGCGGCTTCGGTGTTGCTGCATCCACGATGGATCGACATCCCGACCCTGCTCACCGGCCTCTCCGCGATCGCGATCGTCGTCGTGCTGCGACCCACCCGGTTCTCGAAGGTGGGTGCGCTCCTGTCGCTGATCGTGCCGACGGCGATCGCCGCCGCGCTCGATGCGAACGTCGCCACCGTCGCCGGCGGCGCCGTGATACCGACCGGGATCCCCCTGCCTGCGCTCCCGAACCTCGACCTCGTCTCGGTCCATCTCCTGGTCGGCGCGCTCTCGGTTGCGGCGATCGTGCTCGTGCAGGGCGCGGGCGTCAGCGAGTCGGCGCCCAACCTCGACGGCTCGCGGACCGAACAGAACCGCGACTTCATCGCCCAAGGCCTCGGCAACCTCGCGAGCGGCCTGTTCCAGGGCCAGCCCGTCGGCGGCTCGGTCGGACGGACCGCCCTCAACGTGTCGACCGGCGCCCGCACCCGATGGGCCGCGATCGCGTCGGGCGTCTGGATGATCGCGATCCTCGTCGCCTTCAGCGGCTTGATCGGGAAGGTGGCGATGGCCACGCTCGCAGGCCTGCTGATCGCCGCAGCCGTCGGAGCGCTCCGGGCCGGCGAGATGCTGACGATCATGCGTACGAGCGCGACCTCACGGATCGCGCTCCTCACGACGTTCATCGCCACGCTCGTGCTCCCGATCCCGGCGGCGGTCGGGATCGGTGTGGCTCTCTCGCTCCTGCTGCAGCTCAACCAGGACGCGATGGACCTAACCGTGGTCGAGCTGGTGCCGACCCCCGAGGGTCGCTGGCAGGAACGCCCGTCGCCGGCGGTACTGGAAGGACGCCACGTCACGTTGCTCGATGCGTACGGAAGCCTGCTCTACGCGGGAGCGAAGACGCTCGACCGGCGATTGCCGGACCCCGCCGAGGTCGACACTCCGGTGGTCGTCCTGCGCCTGCGCGGTCGCACGACCCTGGGCTCGACGTTCTTCACCGTCGTCGACGACTACGCGGGGCGGTTGCACGCACTCGGCGGTCGGCTGTACCTCAGCGGCGTCTCCCCCGAGCTCGCTGAGCAGATGCGTGCGGCCCGCGTCGTCGAACACACCGAAGGACTCCACATCGTGGAGGCCACGCCCGTGCTCGGGGAGTCGAGCCTCGAGGCGTACGACCAGGCCACCAGCTGGCTCGCCGGTCGGTAGGCTCCCGCCATGCCCGACGTGGTGATCATCGGCGGTGGCGTGATCGGGGCCGCGTGCGCCTCCGAGCTGACCCGGCGAGGGGCCAGCGTCACACTCGTGGAGCGCGATGAGCTCGCGGCGCACGCGTCCGGCCGGAACCAAGGGCTCTGGGTGTACCCGGAAGACGGCGCGACCGTCCCGATGGCCACGCGGAGTCTCGCGCGCTACCTCGCCATCGCGTCGGACGCACCGATCGACATCCAGCTCGACCCTGAGCCGGTCGGCCTCGTGATGGTCGCCCGCGGCGACGACGAGCTCCCGGCAGCGCGTCACGCTGCTGGGGTGGCCGAACGCGCCGGTACGAGGGTGGACCCGCTCGACGCCGGCCAGCTGGCCGAGATCGAGCCGGCGCTCTCGCCGACCGTGGCCGGCGCTTGGCTCGTGCACCACGGTCACCGACTGGACCCGGGGGCCCTTACGGTGGCGATGGCCCTGGAGGCCCGCGGGCTTGGCGCCGAGATCCGCCACCACACGAACGCCCGTGCCCTCGCGGTTCGGGGAGACCGGGTCGTGGGAGCGATCACGGACGACGGGGTGCTCGAGGCCGACGTCACCGTCGTGGCGGGCGGCCCGTGGTCGTCGCGGTTGCTCGTCCCGGTCGGGGTCTCGATCCCCGTTGTCGGCGCCCGCGGCTGGCTCGTTCGGGTCGTGCCCCCGCCCGGCCTGGTGCACCATCTCGTGGAGGCGGTCGCCGCCCATGCCGCCCTGCGGCAGGGGCACCCCGCAGGGCTCCCCACCGCCGGCGAGATCGCGGAGGCGGGGTTCCCTCCGGACGTGCTCGGCACGATCATGCATCCCCATCGGGACGGGACTGTGCTCGTCGGGTCGTCCCGGCAGACGTCCCTCGCGCCCGAGCCCGAGGACGCCACGGTGGTGCGACGGCTCCTCGCGGCGGCGATCGAGCTGGCGCCAGCACTCGCCCACGCCACGGTGCGGTCCTCGTGGTGGGGGATCCGACCGCTCAGCCCCGACGAGCGACCCTTCGTCGGGCAGGTGCGAGACGGGCTCTTCGTGGCGACCGGTCACGGCTCCGAGGGTGTGATCCTCGGAGCGGGGACGGCCGAGCTGCTCGGTGCGCAGATCGCGGGCGAGGCGCCGCCGTTCGACCCGGCGCCGTTCGAGCCGCTCAGGTTCCTCCGCGGCCTGGGCTCGGCCGACGCCCGGACGGACGGGTCACCCAGCTAAGCCCCGAGGCGGCCCGAGCGCTCGAGGACGGCGAGCGCCCGGTCCACCGGCATCGCGTGGAGGGTGTTCCCGTCGCGTCCTGTCACGGTCTCGGCGGCGACGAGGGCGTTCACGACCGCCTCCTCCGTTGCCTCGACCGTGGCCTGGAACACCGCGGACAGCAACCACGGCGCACCGATCGGCCCGTCGACGGCCGCGCGGACCTGGCGCTCGGGGGCTCCCGGCCCCAGGCGGTTCGCCGTCGAGAACACGAGCATCTGCTCGCCGCTGCCGTTCGAGGCGTAAGAACCCGTGGCCGCCAGACCCAACCCGGCGCGCTGAGCGACCCGAGCGAGCTGGTGCGGCAGGAAGGGGGCGTCGGTGGCCACCACGACCACGCACGAGCCCTCGGAATGCTGCTCGGGCATCAGGTCACGGATCTCGCGGCCCACGGGTACGCCGTCGATCCGAAGAGACTCGCGATCGCCGTAGTTCGTGAGCACGAGCACACCCACCGTGTACCCACCGGCAGAGGCGTCGACGACGCGCGAGGCCGTGCCGATCCCGCCCTTGAAGTCGAAGCACTGCATGCCGGTGCCCGCGCCGACGCAGCCCTCGCCGACCGGGCCCGGGGCCGCCGCATCGAGCGCGGCTGCGACGTCGTCGTCCCCCAACGGGAACGAGAGGACATCAGAGAGCTGCGAGTCGTCGCACTCGCTCACGACCGGCATCACTTCCATCGCGCCGTCGGGGTCGCGTTCGGCGATCCATCGCACGGTGGCGTCGTACGCCTTCCCTATCTGGAGGGAGGACGTGAGCACGATGGGGCTCATCAGCACACCCCACTCCCGAAGCTGGTTCACGCCGATCAGCTCGCCGTAGCCGTTCAGGATGTGGACGCCGGCGTACACCCATTCGCGCCAGGGGTCCCCCTCGCCCGGGAAGACGGCGGTCACACCGGTGCGGACCGCTCGCGGTCCGTCGCCCCGCACGATCGTGCGGTGGCCGACTCGAACCCCGGGGACGTCCGTGATGGCGTTCATCGGCCCTGGGACGCCGAGGCCGATGTGGATGCCGAGATCGCGCGCGCGTAGCTTCGTCATGGCCGCGGCATGCTACCCGGCGGCCCCGGCTGTCGGAGGACCCGTACGGACGGCTAGACTCCCTGGTCTACCTGCTCATGGCCATCCTCACCCTCGGGATCTCTTTCCGTCGCGCGCCGATCGAGCTGCTCGAGCGGCTCACCTTCACCGACGACGACTTCGCGAAGGCGTACCGTCACGCCCTCGACCTGGACGGCATCGATGAGGCCGTGATCCTGTCGACGTGCAACCGCGTCGAGGTCACGGCGAGCGTGCCGAGTTACCACGCGGGCTTCCTCGCACTGAAGCGGTTGCTCACCGAGACCCGAGGCGTCGCGCCCGAGGACCTGTCTGAGCCCCTGTACTCGCACTGGGAACAGGACGCCGCCGACCACCTGTTCGCGGTCGCCGCTGGCCTGGACTCGATGGTCCTCGGGGAGACGCAGATCTACGCACAGGTGCGCGAGGCGCTGCGGCGCGCCGAGGGCGAGGGCGCCGCCGGTCCAGCGCTTACTGGCCTCTTCCATGCCGCGGCGCGCGCGGGCCGGCGTGTCCGCCAGGAGACGTCGCTCGGCGCCGCGCCCGACGCGTTCGTGTCGCTGGGTGCCGATCTCGCCGCCGAGGCCCTGGGCGGCCTGGGTGGACGCGACGTGGTCGTAGTGGGGGCCGGCCAGATGGCCGCACTCGCCGTGAAGCATCTCCGGCAGCGCGGTGTCGGCCCGGTCCGGATCCTGAACCGCTCCTTGGAGCATGCCCGCGCGCTCGCGGAGCGCACGAACGCGGCGCACGGCGATCTCGACGCGCTCGCCGACGCGCTCGCGCAGGCCGACCTGCTCGTGAGCGCGACCGGGGCGGCGGGCATCGTGGTGCACCGTGACGTGGTGGCGCATGCGATCGCCGATCGCGCCGGCCACCCCCTCGTCCTGCTGGACCTCGCCGTCCCCCGGGACGTCGAGCCAGAGACCGCGTACCTGGACCACGTGCGGGTGGTCGACATCGTGTCGCTTCGCGAGCGGCTCGCCGCGCACGACCCGGCCACCGCGGGCCACATCGTGCGGGCCCACGAGCTCGTCGCCGAGGAGGTCCATCGGTTCACGGTGCGGCGCCGCGCCGACGACCTCGCGCCGTTGATCCGCGCGATCCGCACACGCGGGGACGACGTGATGCGCACCGAGCTCGACCGGCAGGCGACACGTCTGGCGGACCTCACGCCGGACGAGCGCGAGGCCGTGGAGACCGTCGCGCGCGGCATCGTCGCGAAGCTCCTGCACGACCCGCTCGTGGAGCTGAAGGAGCGGTCGGAGCCCGGCACCGACGGCGTCCACGCCCGGGTGCTCGCCGAGCTGCTCGGCATCGACCTCGAGGCGGAGTGAGCACCCTCCGGATCGGAACCCGCCGCTCACCCCTGGCGCTCGCCCAGGCCCAGGAGGTGGCCTCTCGGCTGGTCGCGCGCGGTGTCGAGAGCGAGATCGTCCCGATGCGCACCTCGGGCGACGAGGGCGCCGCCGCCGAGGCCTCACCACAGGGTCTCAAAGGTCTGTGGATCGACACGATCCTCGACGCCCTCGAGGCGGGAGACATCGATCTGGCCGTGCACTCGGCGAAGGATCTGCCCGCCGAGGACGACGACGGCTTCGTGATCGGCGCCGTCCCGGAGCGCGCCGATCATCGCGACGTGCTGATCACCCGGGCGGAGCGACTGGAGCCCGACGCGGTGATCGGCACCTCGAGCCTCCGCCGGCGGGCCCAGCTGCTGGCCGCGTTCCCCGGCCTGACCGTCGCGCCGCTCCGCGGGAACGTCGACACGCGTCTCCGCAAACTCGCCGACGGCGAGGTCGACGCCACCGTCCTGGCGGCGGCGGGACTCGCACGCCTCGGGATCGAGCCCGACCACGCCCGACCGCTCGAGGCGCTCGAGATGGTGCCCGCGCCCGGACAGGGCTGTCTCGCGCTCCAATGCCGCGACGACGACGAGCGGACGCTCGAGGCGCTCGAGGCGCTCGACGATCGCGCGTCGCATCTCGCGCTCGACGCTGAGCGGTCATTGATGTGGCGCCTCGGCGGCGGCTGCGCGCTCCCTCTGGGTGCCTTCGCCTCGATCGACGGCGAGGCCGTGCGCCTGATCGCGATGATCGCGACGCCCGACGGAGCCCTCGTTCTGAGGGTCGACGAGACCGCCGGAACGCCCGAAGACGTTGCCGGGCTCGCCGCGCGGGCGCTGATCGCCGCGGGAGCCGAGGAGATCCTCGCCGAGGTCGTCGAAGGGTGAGCGGTCGCGCCGGCAGGCCGCTCTCGGGACGGACGATCCTCGTCACCCGGCCGCTCGATCGATCCGCCGCGCTCGTCGAACCGCTGGAACGCCGGGGCGCGCGCGTGATCGTCGCGCCCGCGATCGAGGTGGTGCCGGCGCGTTCGGCCAGGCTCACCAGGGCCCTGAAGGACCTGGCGGCCGGACGGTTCACGTGGATCACGATTACGAGTCGGGCGACCGTCGAGATGCTCGCCTCCCGCGTGGAACCCGGCGACGTGCGTGCAAGGGTCGCCGCGATCGGCGAGGGCACCGCGGGTGCCTTCCGCGCCTGGGCCGGACGCGACGTCGACCTGCAGCCGTCGGTGTTCACGA
>Ga0247829_10001359_pt1 | contig 11052 bp, 7 predicted proteins | sample 12C_Control_Day4_FD_207765 | JGI IMG/M metagenome (GOLD analysis project Ga0247829, IMG submission 207765) | Soil microbial communities from agricultural site in Penn Yan, New York, United States - 12C_Control_Day4 | ecosystem: Environmental > Terrestrial > Soil > Agricultural land | place: USA... | reverse complement strand
TCGTGGATCGCGAGGTGGCTCGATCGCGCGAGCACGTCGCGCAAGCGGCTGGGATGTGTCGGCGCCAGGTGCTGGATCAGCACGAACGCCATCCCGAGCTTGCCGGGCAAGCGCTGGACGATCTCGCTGAACGCCTCCATCCCTCCCGCCGATGCGCCCACGCCGACGATCGGGAACGTCTCCACCGGCACCGAGGAGGCCCCCGGGGGTGGACTACTGCCGTGGACACCATCGCCGTTCATGAAACGCCTCCACACTTCGTCCGAGGTTCGGCGAAGCGATCAGGACGAAGCGCGACATAGCGCTCCGAGCCATCGAAGATCGGGTGCACGATGACAGCTGGGGTGTTGAAGCGCAAGGACGCGCGCCATGCGATCACGACGCTGCCTCCTCGTCGGCAACCGCGCGGCCGCCTTTGACCAGCAACATGCGTCCCAGCACGAGCGCGATCACCGCCGACGCGACCGACGCGCCGAGCACCGCGACGGTGGCGACGTCGCGCAACTCCCGGCTCGTGAACGCGAGGTTCGTGATGAACAGGGACATCGTGAAGCCGACGCCCGCGACCGCGCCGATCACCGCCATCCCGCGCCAGGTCACGCCGTTCGGTAGCTTCGCGAGGCCGAGCTTCACCACGCCCGCGCTCGCGAGGACGATGCCCAGGAACTTCCCCACGACGAGCCCTGCTGCCACTCCCACGAGGAGGCGTGGTGCACTCGTGGTCGTGACTCGACGAAAGTCGATGCCGGCGTTCGCGAACGCGAACAGGGGCATGACGACGAACGCCGCCCACGTGTGCAAGGCGGTCTCGACCCGCTCGACCGGCGAGACCGCCTCGCGATGCGCGCGCTGGAGCTCGAGCTTCGTCAGCGCGAACTCGCGCAACCGCGAACCATGACTGCGCCGGCCGGCGTGCCGCTCGCTCTCCTCGACGTGGTGCCGAGCCGCGTCTTCGAGCCCCTCGACCCCGTACCAGGTGCTCGCGGGCGTGAGCAGCCCGACGATGATGCCCGCGATCGTCGGGTGGACACCGGCCCACCACACGCCGAACCAGACCACGATCGCGGGCGCGGCATACGCCGTCACGAGCCGAACGCCGAACCGTTGCAGCACCAAGATCGCGGCGACTCCTCCCGCCGCGACGGCGAGCCCGCGGAGCTCGATGCCCGCGCTGTAGAAGATCGCGATGATGACGATCGCGAGCACGTCATCGATGATCGCGATCGCGAGCAGGAGCACGCGGAGGCTCGGCATCACGCGCGTCCCCAGCAGCGCGAGCACGCCGAGCGCGAACGCCGTATCGGTGGAGACCGCGACGCCCCAGCCGGCGGCCGCCTCGCCGCGCAGCCCCGCGATCGCGAGGTAGATCGCGGCCGGGACGACCATGCCGCCGAGCGCCGCGAGGAGCGGGAGCGCAGCGCGACGCGGAGTGCCGAGCTCGCCGCCATGAAGCTCGCGCCGAAGCTCCAGTCCGATCACCAGGAAGAAGATCGCCATCAGGACATCGCCGATCAGGAACTGGAGTGACGTGGTCACCGTCCATGGACCGGCATCGAGCCGGAACCGGGTCGCGAGCAGCTCGACGTACGAGCTACGCCAGGGCGAATTCGCCCACACGATTCCGGCCGCGGCGGCTGCGACCAAGACGATGCCGCTCGCGGCCTGCACGTGGATGAAACGTTCGAGCGGCCGCATCACCGCACGCGACACGCGCCGGGCGGCGGCCGACGCACCCGGTGGATGCTCCGACACGGCCTGGCGCTGCTCGGAATCGGTCATCGGCGACAAGCAGCTCGGTGCATCGAACGTGCCTCGAACCTCTGCCATCCACCCAGTGCGCTCGGTCGTTCAGTACTGCCGAAACATCTGCTGCACGCGCTTCGGATCGTTTGTCTTCGTCAGTGCGAGCTGCGTGAGGACCCGAGACTTCCCGGGGTTGAGCTCGCCCGAGGCCACGAAGCCCAGCTTGTCGTCGGGGACCTCCGCATTGCGCATGACCATCCCGGTCGGCAGGCGCGTGCTGCGCACGACCAGGACGCCTTCGCCCGCGGCCTTCGCGAGCGCGTCGAGCGCCGGCTTGGACATGTTGCCATCGCCGACGCCCGCGACCACGATGCCCTTCGCCCCCGCGGCGAGCGCCGCATCGATCATCGTCGCATCCATGTTCGAGTGCGCGTAGACGATGTCGACACGTGGGAGCTGGTTCGTGCCCTTGACCGAGAACTCCGACTCGGTGGTGTGCCGCTTGTCCATCGGCTCGAACCAGTTGATGGTGCCGGCGGTCACGAGCCCTGCCTCACCGCGAAGCGGACTCTGGAACGTCTCCACGTTCGTCGTGTTGGTCTTGATCACGTTACGCGCGCTGTGGATCTCGTCGTTGATCACGACGAGCACACCGCGGCCGCGGGCGCCGGGATTCGCAGCGGTCGCGACCGCGTTGTAGAGGTTGGCCGGGCCGTCGGCGCTGATCGCCGTCGCCGGGCGCATCGACCCGACGAGCACCACGGGCTTGTCGCTCTTCACGACGAGATCGAGGAAGTATGCGGTCTCCTCCATCGTGTCGGTGCCGTGCGTGATGACGATGCCGTCGACCTTCGGATCGGCGAGCAGCTCGTTGGTCCGCTTGGCGAGCTTGAGCCACACCTCGTCGTTCATGTCCTGGCTGCCGATGTTGGCGACTTGCTCGCCGCTCAGCGTGGCCAGCTTGTCGAGGTTCGGCACCGCCTTGATCAGGTCCTCGACCTTGAACGTGCCCGACTTGTAGCCGTAGCCCGTCGAGCCGGCACCGGCGATCGTGCCGCCGGTCGCGAGGATCTTGATGTTCGGGCGCTCGGTCTTGCGCGGCGCCCTCTCCTCGGTGGTGCGCGCCTGCGCATACGTGACCGCGGGGACGCCCGCGATCGCGACCAGCATCGCCAACCCATACTTCGAGACCTGCATCGCTTACTCCTCCGTCGAGATGTTCGAACCTTGGCGCTCCCGCACTCGGGAGCAAACGTGCTCCCAGGCACTCGAAGCCCCTCCTACGCATGGCTCCGAGTACCGCGCGAGCCGACGCCGGCGCGCAGGTACAAAGTTCAACCGAGCCGTTTTCCTGATGGTCGAGGTGGCACCGACGCTGCAACCGCTCGCGTCCCATGCTGCATCGAGCGACGGCGTTCGTAGCGTCCCTGGTCCTGACGGTCTCGCCTCTCGTCGCGCACGCCGATCAGGCGACACGTACCGAGCAGGACCTGCTCGGGCCCAAGCAAGTACCGGCCAACGCGTACTACGGCGTGCAGACGGCGCGTGCGCTCGAGAACTTCCAGATCTCGGGCATCACGATGGGCTTCTATCCCGAGTTCGTCGAGGCGTACGCGATCGTGAAGCTGGCCGCCGCGCGCGCGAACGCGAAGGTCGGCAAGCTGAAGAGGGATCGCCTCGCCGCGATCGAGAAAGCGGCGCAGGCGGTGATCGCGGGCAAGTATCGCGACCAGTTCAAGGTCGATTGGTATCAGGGCGGCGCGGGCACCTCCGCGAACATGAACATCAACGAGGTGCTCGCGAACATCGGGCTCGAGATGACCGGGCACAAGAAGGGCGAATACAAGTTCCTCGACCCTCACAACGACCTCAACATGTCGCAGTCGACGAACGACTCGTATCCGACCGCGATCAAGATCGCCCTCCTCTTGCGCAACCAGAAGCTGATCGCCGAGCAGCAGCGGCTGATCGCCGCGTTCCGTGCCAAGGGCAACGAGTACATCGACATCCTCAAGATGGGGCGCACCGAGCTGCAAGACGCCGTGCCGATGACCGTGGGCCAGGAGCTGCACGCCTTCGCCGCTTCGCTCGAGACCGAGGTGATGCTCCTGCAGGACGCCGAGAAGTTCCTCTTCCCCGTCAACATGGGAGCGACCGCGATCGGCAGCGGCATCACCGTGCCCGAGGGCTACTCCGAGGCGGTCGCGGCCGAGCTCGCACGCCTGGTGAAGAAGCCGATCAAGCCCGCGACCGACATGTTCGCGGCGACGTGGGATCAGCAAGGCTTTGTCGTCTACTCGAACGCGCTCAGGAGCCTCGCCATCAAGCAGTCGAAGATCGCGAGCGATCTGATCCTGCTCGCCTCGGGACCACGCGCGGGACTCGGCGAGCTGACCCTGCCGGCGATCCAGCCCGGCTCGTCGATCATGCCCGGCAAGGTCAACCCCGTGATCCCGGAGCTCGTGAACGTGATCGCGTTCCGCGTCATCGGCAACTCCGCCGCCATCGACATGGCCGCGCACTCGGGCCAGCTCCAGCTCAACGCGTACGAGCCGCTCGAGGGCCTCGCGCTCATGGAGTCGCAGCAGCTGTTGATCAACGGCACCCGGACCTTCCGCACCAAGGCGGTCGCCGGGATCGAGGTCAACGAGAAGACCCTCGCCGCGTACATGGATCGCACCGTCGGTACGGTGACCGCACTCGTGCCGGTGCTCGGCTACGACAAGGCCACCGAGCTGGCGGCCGAGGCGTATCGCACCAACAAGGGTCTGCTCCAGCTCGTGCGCGAGAAGAAGCTGTTGACCGAGGCGCAGATCAAGCAGCTGCTCGACCCCGCGAAGCTGACCAACCTCGACAAGCGCAAGTACCCGGGCGCCACGCCGCGCGCCGCGACCCGCGCCCCGGCTCCACGCCGCTAGCACCCCATCGTGCGCAGCTCACGACTCGCGTTGCTCCTCGCCCTCGCCGCAGCGCCGTCGCGCGGCATCTGCGAGGACCTCGACCCACCGGATCCCGAAGAGCTCCGCACCGCCTCGAAAGCGTTTCAGCTGGAGACGGAGTACTTCTCGCTCCGGTTCGGCGGCGGCTTGCTCGTCGACTACACGCGGTACATCCAGGACAGCGAGAGCAGGCTGCAGATGCCTGACCTCGCGCCCGAGAGCGGCATCCGCGACCTCCGTGGCATCGCGAGCGGCCGCCTGATCTGGAAGCGGCTCGCGTACACGTGGGGCTACCTGTACGACGTCCCCGCGAACAAATGGCGGTTCCGGCAGACCGGACTCAAGTTGTCCGTCCCCGAGCTCGGCGGGTTCTTGTTCGTGGGCCGGACGAAGGAAGGCATCTCCACCAACAAGTTCACCGTCGGTTACTACGGCTTCCTCAACGAGCGTTCGGCCGTCAACGATGCGTTCTTCCCGATCCTCGCCGACGGTGCGCGCTGGCTCGCATCGGTCGCGGACGGCAAGCTCGTCTACAACGTCGGCGTCTTCGCCGACCCGGTCTCCGAGAACGAGTCCTTCAACAAGAACGACTGGCAAGTGGTGGGACGGCTCGTGTGGCTACCACTCACCAGCCTCGCGCCCGGCGACAAGCTGATCACGAACGAGCCGCTCCTCCACCTCGCCGTCGAGGCGCGCTATGCGGGCGCCAACGACGGCGTGCTCCAGTACCGCTCGAAGCCCGAAGCCTTCCTCGCGCAGGACCAGGCGGTCGACACCGGGATGTTCGAGGCAGACAACTCGACCATCCTCGGCGCCGAGGCGTACTACCTGAACGGTCCGTTCTCTGCCGGCAGCGAGTACTTCATCAACCAGGTGAGGTCCGACACGACGGGTGACCCCTTCTTCCACGGCGGCGAGGTGTTCGCGGCGTACCTGTTCACCGGTGAATCACATCCGTACAACGCGCGCGGCGCGTACTTCGAAGATGTCGTGCCCGAACGTTCGTTCTTTCGCAACGGTCCCGGTGCCGTCGAGCTCGTCGGGCGCGTCTCGTACGTCGACCTCGACTCCGCGGCCGTGCGCGGCGGCCGATTCCTACGCGCGACCGCACTCCTCAACTGGTACATGTCCGAAGCGCTGCGGTTCGAGGCCGCCTACGGCATCGGCTTCCTCGATCGCGATGACCTCGTCGGCAGGACGCAGTTCTTCATGACGCGCATCCAGCTCTCGATCGAGTAGCTCACAGCGTCAGGCCACCCATGATCGTGCCGAGGATCTTCTTCAGCACTGCCTCGAGCGTCAACGTGCTCGCGACCAGAGGCACCATCGGCAGGACCCCGGCGAACCACACGGCGGCGACGTTGCGCGACGTGAACACGAACACGCGTGACTTTGCCGCTACTTGATACGCCTGCCCGAGATCGTTGAAGGACTGGATGTCCTGGGCACCTAGCGCGGATTCGCGCGCCGTCCGAGGGTCGATCCACTTCGCGTGGAACTCGAGCCCGTAGTCGCGCACGAAGTCTCCGTACTGCGCCAGCGTCGTCCGTCGCGCGCGGAACAGATGCACGGACAAGAACACGAGCGGCCCGAGCGCGATGGCGAGCACCACGAGCAGAAAGCCGCCGAGCAGCGGCAACAGGCTCGCGACGGTCGCTCGCGTCGCGAGCACCTGGGTCGACCACGCCGCCGCCAGGATCGACGAGCATGCGAGGACGAACAGGCTGAAGCCGGACACGGGGCGTGCCAGCAGGGCAAGTCCACTCGCGCCGTCGGCGTGGGTCGCGAGCAACAACAGCGGCAGCCGCGACAACCGCGCGAGCACGTAGGTCCAGATCACCCAGCGCCACATCCAGCGCAGGGTCACGAACTGCACGAGCGGCAGCGCGACGACCGCGTACCACAGGCGCGGCACCGACCACGTTCCCGAGCTCTCGCCACCGTGCACGAGGCCCGCCGCACCCAGCACGTTCCACAGCGCGAGCTGCCCGCCGATCAAGGCGCTGCCCGCGAGCAGGCCCTCGACCCAGGCGGAGTCGCGGAGTGCGTTCGCGCGCGCGAGAATGCGGTCGACGAGCGCGTCGTCGCAGAACTTGCCGTTGTAGAAGCTATTCATCGCGCTGCGGGCCGTTCGCTCGAGGAGTCCCTCGGCGAGCAGCATCATGGGCAGGGCGAACAAGAGCCGCACGTGCAGCGACAGATCGAACAGGGTCCAGTCGTGCGCGCGGTGGAACACGAACACGCGGACGAGCTCCGCGACCACCAACGGCAGCCACGCGAACAGCGCCACGCGCCAGTAGCGCCGTGCGCGCGCGTCGCTACGCATCCCCAGGCGCGCGAGCAGGCGTTGAAAGGGGCCTCCGCCCGTTAACGAAAACGGGGGGCGTGCGGGCTCCTGGGTCGCAGTCGCCGGCATGTCCCCGAGGAATGCACGAGGCAGACCGCGGCCTTGCGAGCTCTGCTTATCGGGCTGGTCGCCTATCAGGCGTTCGCGCCCGCGATCGGGTTACCATGGGCGGCGGTGAAGTCAGTTGGAGCGCTGGTGGCGCTCGCTTGTGCGTGTGGAGGCTCCGAGCCGTCGCCTTCGGAGCCAGCGGCGATCGCGCCGGAGGTGATCGATCAACCGCCCGTGAAGATCGCCGCCTCGCGCGAGCCGCCGCCGTGGCAGCACCCGTGCGCGCCTGGTGAGACGCCGAGCGCAGCCTGGCGGTTCGCGCTGATCGGCGGGCCGTTCGAGCCGGCGCAGACCACGTCGCGCGAAGCGCTCGTCGCGAAGTGGCGCGCGGGTGCGATCGCCGCCAGCGATGACACCGCGGCCGCGCTTGCGGGCGTGCTCGGAGAACGCGGCGCCGGGGCGCAGCTCCTCGACGCGCGTGCTCCGGTCGCCCGCGGGTGGGCGATCGTCCCGGCGCACGAGCTGTCGCCCGCATGGAGCGTGATCGCCGTCGACGGCGCGCATCCGCTCGCCGGAGACGGCGCGCTCGCGGTACCGGTGTGCGACGCGCGGGGCAACATCGATCCGGCGAAGCTGACGACGCTGGTGATGAGCGGCACGACCGCGCTCACCGGACGCACGGCCGAGCGCATCGACGACACCGGCGTGCGCGGCACGATCGGCGAGATCGCACCGTTCTTCACGAGCGCGGATCTCGTCCACCTCAGCAACGAGGTCGCGTTCGTGCGCGACTGCCACCCACGGACGGGGCAGCAGCCGCCTCGGCTCAAGTTCTGTGCGCGCGATCGCTACATCGACCTGCTCGCCGCGCTGCGTCCGACGATCATCGAGCTCACCGGCAGCCACCTCACCGACTACGGCCGGCGCTCGATGGCGCGCACGATCCGCATGTACGAGCAGCGCGGCTGGCTGTGGTTCGGCGGCGGCCGCACGCAGCTCGAAGCGAGCGAGCCGCGCTTGGTCGAGCACCATGGCAACCGCCTCGCGTTCGTCGGCTGCAACGCCGTCAACTGGTGGGTCAAGGCGATCGACGACGGCCTCGGCACCGCGAACTGCGACTGGGCGCGCATGGCGTGGCAGCTGCAGGACCTCCGCCGCCGCGGCTACCTGCCGATCGCGAGCGTGCAGCACCGCGAGCTGCGCACGCACACGCCCGCGCGCGATCTCGTCCGCGATCTGCGCGGGCTCGCGGAGGCCGGTGCGCTGTTCGTGCTCGGCAGCCAGGCGCACGTCGCGCACCCATGGGAGGTGCACTACGGCGCGTACGTGCACTACGGCCCCGGCAACCTCCTGTTCGCGCAGTACCGCGAGGAGCAGCGCGAGGCGAGCGTCGACAAGCTGTACATCCACGACGGCGCGCTGCTCACCGTCGATCACGTCTACGTGCGCACCGAGCACGGCCAGCCGCGCCAGCTGCGCGCCGCCGAGCGCCGCGCGTTCCTCGCCGAGCTCGCGGCCGCCGCCGCCGCGATCCCGCCGCCCGATCCGTGGGCGCGTCCGACGCTGCCGACGCTCGCGCGCGAGCGTCCGGACTCGCTCGTCGTGCACGGGCGGGCGCAGCGCCTCACCGTCACCGTGCCCGCGCACGTCGAGGCAGGGCAGCGCTATCCGCTCGTCGTCGATCTCGCGGGCACCGAGCCCGCGCGCGACGATGCGTTCGTCGTCCGCCGCGTCGGAGGCTTCATCGTCAAGCGCAAGCGCCGGCCGCGCGGCGCCGCGAGTGCCGACGACATCGCCGACTTCATGCGCGCGAAGTACCCGATCGATCCACGCGCGATCCAGGTCAACGACGTACGCGAGTGAACCAGCGCTGCCCGATCGAGCTCGGCTGATCAGAAGTTGCCGGGCACCGCGGCACGCCCATCGCACTCGCACACGACAGCGTTGAGCTCGGCGCAGTTGCCCCGCGACTCGATCGTGGCATCCGCCTTCCGGCGCACGCAGCGGTTCGCGTTGTAGCTCCCAGGGGCGAGGAACACCTCCTGATCGGTGACCGCGTGATAGGCGCCATCATTCAGGCGGCTCGACACCCCGAGCCACGTATTGCTGTCGAGGAGGAGCACGATCGCCGTGGCCTCGAGCGCATCGTCGAGGACCAGCAGGTGCGAGCCCCGGCCTTCGCAGGCCGCCTCACCGTCCGTCCACGCCATCGAGGTCAGTGTCAGGTACCGGCTCCCACCGATCTGCGTATAGTCGGCGTCGGTTTCGCAGCCCACCGCCGCGTCCGCCATCGCCGCGTCGACGGCATCGAGCGGTCCGTCCGTGGTCAGAGCGTCAGCCACGGACGCGTCGGCGTCCGCCGCGTCACTTGTGGGCGCGTCATCACCGGCGCCCGGCTGACCGGTGGCCTTGAACCCACAACCTGCGAGGACGGCCAACACTGGGATCCAGCGCATACCTCGACGGTATCACGCACAGAATTCGATCGTTCGGCGATCAGCGTGACCTAACCGACGTCGGCCTTGCTCATGTCCGCGACGAGCTTGCGCATGAACAGCTCGATGTTGCGGCGCAGTGCGGGGTCCTCGCACACCGGCAGCGCGCGCCGCCAGGTCTCGACGGCGCGTGCGTGCAGGCCCTGGCGGAAGTACAGATACGCGAGGCGCGTCAGCGCCGGGAAGTATTGCGGCTGCAGCTCGACGACCGACTCGTATTCGTCGACGGCCTCGGCCCAGCGCGACGCGCGCTGCAGCATGTTGGCGAGCATGAAGTGCAGCTTCGGGCTCGACGGATCCGCGACCAGCGCGCCGCGCAGCCGCGAGATGGCGCCCTCGATGTCGCCGGCGTGATAGCGCCCGAGCGCGTCGGCGAGGAGCGCATCGTGATCGGCGCGCTCCTCGCTCGTGAGATCGCGCAACAGCCGATGCAGCCGCCGCGTATCGAGCGGCTTCTCGATATAGCCGTCGACGCCGTGCTGCTGCAGCACGGCATCCGGCACCTGCCCCGAGTCGACGACCGACGTCGTCACGATCACCTTGGTGCGCGCCATGCGCCGGCTCTGCTTGATCGCGCGGCACATGCGCAACCCGTCGAGCTCGGGCGTCGCGACATCCGCGAACACCAGCTCGAAGGTCAGGTTCGACATGAGATCGACCGCCTGCGCCCCCGCGCTCACGGCCTGACACTCGTAGCCGAGCCGCTCGAGCTCGGACACGATCTGGATGCGCCCCGGCGGATCCGGATCGACGACGAGCACCCGCGGCCGGCCCGTGGCGGTGTCGACGCTGTCATGCTTGTCGAGCTCCGCGACGATGACCTGCGTGCGCTCGTCGACGTCGAGCGCCTGCGCTTCGGTCGTGTTGGTCGTCGCCGTGAACGTGTTGGACTGCCAGTCGCCCGAGAAGCCGGGGTTCGGCCCGCTCGGGTGATCCTCGTTCGGCAGCTCGTCCTCGCGCACGATCGCGCGCGCGGCTTCCTCGGCGAGCGCGCGCTGTGCGAGCCGGTGCTCGTCTTGATCGCCGCCGTCGGGCGACACGATCGAGAGATGTGCCGTCGGCCGCGTCGCCTCGCTGCCGACCAGGTACGTCTCGCCGAGCTTGTAGCGCTTGAACGCGACGCGGATCGTGCGCGCCAGCGTGACGTCGAGCGCGATCTTGAGCTCGACGATCTTGCTGCGGCTCGCGCCGAGCTCGCGCGCCGGCACGATCGCGTCCTCCGGGCGCGCTGCGGCGACCACGATCGTGTTCGCGTCCTCGTAGACCACGAGCGCACTGAAGATCCGCGCCCAGTCCGCCGAAACGTGCTCGAGCACGTCGAGCCGGATCGTCGACTCGTCGAGCACGACACCCGACCACCCGGTCTGCATTGACAGCGCGGTGCACAGCTCGCGCTCGGTCGCATAGCCCAGGGCGTAGAGCTCGGACGCGACCGGGTGCCGCCCCGCCTGACGAGCGAGCGCGTCGGACAGCCCAGCAG
>Ga0247829_10001358_pt1 | contig 11053 bp, 7 predicted proteins | sample 12C_Control_Day4_FD_207765 | JGI IMG/M metagenome (GOLD analysis project Ga0247829, IMG submission 207765) | Soil microbial communities from agricultural site in Penn Yan, New York, United States - 12C_Control_Day4 | ecosystem: Environmental > Terrestrial > Soil > Agricultural land | place: USA... | reverse complement strand
ATCCCGCCCTCGACGCGACCATTCCGGCCGAGGTCGACGGCCCGAGACACCCGCACGGCGCATTGCGACCGCCTACCGGCGAACCGTTCGGCCGCTATCTGCTCGCCGATCCGGTGCGTCGCAGCGATGCCAGGATCTCGTACCGGGCCCGCGACCCCCAGCTCGATCGTGACGTCGCGATCGAGCTGATCCGTCCGCCGACGACGGACGACGGCGTGCAGGGGCGCCTGCTCGCCCGTGCGGGGCGGCTCGCCAAGCTGCACCACCCGGCCGTCGTGCCGGTGTTCGACATCGGCGCCCACGATGGCGCGGTGTTCATCGTCACGCCGCAGGCCGCCGGCAGCTCGCTGACCGCCTGGCTCGCCGCCGCACGTCGCTCCGGGCGCGTCGTGCTCGCGGCGTTCCTCGCCGCGGGCCGCGGGCTCGCCGCGGCGCACGCCGCCGGGATCGCCCACGGGGACGTCACCGCCGAGCACATCATGATCGAAGCGTCCGGAGAGGTCGTCCTCACCGGCTTCGCGATCACCGTGGACCCTGGCGATGACCTTGCCGCGGCCCGCGCCGATCAACAGGCCTTCTGCGTCGCCCTGCGGGGGGCCTTGCGCGCCGGCGACGGCCCGCGTGCGCCTGCCTGGCTGCTCGCCGCGCTCGATCGCGGCGCCCATCCAGCTCCCGACCAGCGCTGGCCGTCGATGGACGCGCTCCTCGACCATGTCGAGGCGCGCATGCGCCGTCCGCGCCGCGTCGCGATCGGGCTCGGCGCCGTCGCGGTCGCCGGCGGGGCGCTGGCGCTGCTCGTCGTCACGTCGGGTGCACCGGTTCCCGGGTGCCCAGAACCGCAGGCCCGCCTCGCAGGTGTCTGGGATGCCGGCGTGCGCGGAAAGGTCGAAGCCGCGTTCGCCGCGACGAAGCTCGGGTTCGCGACGGACGTGTTCGCGCGGGTCGCTCCCGCGCTGGACCGATACGCCGAGCAATGGCGCGCCATGCACGTCGCGGCCTGCCGGGCGACTACGGTCGAACGCCGGCAACCCGCCAAGGTGCTCGATCGACGCATGGTCTGTCTCGATCGCCGCCTGGCCGAGCTGCGAACGCTCACCTCCACCCTCCGCGACTTCGCCGGGGTCGAGGTGTTGCAGGGCGCGTCCACCGCGGTCTCGGCGCTGTCGTCGATCGAGGACTGCGCGGACGCCGACCGGCTCCTCGCGGCACAGCCGCTACCGTCGGATCCCGGCATGCGCGCTCAGATCCTCGATCTGGAGCGCGAGCTGGACGAGATCTACGCCGTGCGGCTACGCGGCGAGCCCAAGGAAGAGCTCCGCCGCGCCGAGGCCGCCGTCGCTTCGGCGCGTTCGATCGGGTATCCCCCCCTGCTCGCCCGCGCGCTGTCGCGGCTGTCGAAAGCCCAGGACGGCAGCAAGGTCGCCAGCGAGGTCACACTTCGCGAGCTGGCCCGTGTGGCCGCCGAGGCGCATGACGATCGGCGCGTCGCCGAGGCGTGGGCCGACCTGATGGTCGAGCTCGCCCGAACCGGCCACCTTGCCGAAGCGAAGGCCCTCGAACCGGTCGCCGAGGCCGCCGCGGCACGCGCCGGTGACGCGCCCGCCGCGAAGTACCGCTACCTCGCGAGCGCCGCCGCGCGCGCCCAGAAGGCCGAGGAGTACGACCTCGCGCTGGAACGGGCACAAGCCGCGCTCGCCGCGGCACCAGGGCCAGGTGAGCGTGCGGAGTCCTACGGCAACATCGCCCGGACCCTCAGCCAGAAAGACGGTGCCAAGGCCGCCGTACCGATGGCGGAGGCCTACCTGCGCGAGTCGATCGCGGTACACGGCCCGGAACACCCTTTCACGGCGAACTGCCTGCAGCTGCTGGCCCAGCTCCACAGGTGGGGTGGCAACCTCGATCAAGCGGAGGAGCTCAGTCGCCGCGCGCTCGCCATCAGTGTCGCGGCGTTCGGCGAGAACAATCCCAGGGTCGCCGCCACCCTGGTGACCATCGGCAACCTCGCCGCACTGCGTGGTCGGCTCGCGGAATCAGGCGAGGCGCTCGAGCACGCGGTCGCGGTGCTCGAGGCCGGCGGCGACCCATTCTTGCTTGCCACGGCCGTCGCCGCGCTCGCGGAGACCGAGTACAAGCGAATCGGGCTCGAAGCGTCGCGAGTCCACTACGAGCGTGCGCTCTCGCTCATCGAGGGGCAGGTGGGACGAGAGTCGGACCGCTTCGTGAAGATCTCGCTCAATCATGCCATCCACCTCGTCAACGCGGGCGACTGTGCCGCCGCGCTGCCGTTCGTGACCCACGGGATCGAGTTCCTGTCGAAGCGACTGCCGAGCGACCCTGCGATGCCGATGGTCCTCGCCGCGCGGTGCGACTACGAGCGTGGGCACCGGGCCAAGGCGCTCGAGCAGCTCGAACGCGCGGATCGACTCTGCCAGCAGCACACTTGTCAGCCGAGCATCGGCGAGAACGCACGCTGGTACCTGGGCAAGCTGTTGTTCGAATCAGGACGCGATCGCCAGCGAGGGATCGCCCTCGTGCGTGACGCCCGCGCGGCCTACGCCCGGCTCGGCATGGCGAACGACGTCGCCGTGATCGAGGCGTGGCTGAAGCAGCACTCGCGCTGACCGGCGGCGCGGCGCGGCCCCGCTCAGTACGTCAGCAGCGCGTCGAGGTGGGCGCGCTCCCAGGCGCGGGCCTCGGCGTAGCGGGCGAAGCGGGCCTCGTCGGCGAGGAAGGCCTTGGAGTGGAACTCGCGGCGGCCGTTCTTGACCTTGATGTCGTGGACCTGGTGGAGCATCTCGTGGAAGACGATCCACTCGACGAAGAAGCGGGGCACGAAGGCGCGGTCGAGCGAGCGGTGGATGCGGATCAGGCGCTCCTCGACCGAGTAGCTGCCCATCTTGATGCTGGTGCGGCGGCGCGGGCGGCCGGTGCGGGCGCCCCAGGTGATCGCCGCCTCGATGGTGTTGCCGAAGTAGCGGGCGTTGAGGTCGTCGTAGATCTCGCGCAGGTCGTGGTGGTCGCCGGCGGTGAGGATGACCTGGGTCGGGCTCTTGCGGGCGCGGCCGCGGACGACGTCCTGGTTGGCGTCGATGAAGTCGCCGAGGACGCGCGAGGCGTCGCGGTCGTTCTCGGCGATGTAGCGGGCCAGCGCCCGGGTGATCACCGGATCGGCGTCGGCGAACATGCAGTGCAGGCGGACGTCGTAGCTGCGCTGGCCGTGGCCGCGCGGTTGCCGCCGCACCGAGATCATCGTGTAGCGGTTGTCGGTCAGGGTCACCCGCACCTGGCCGCGGGCCAGGTGGGCGCGGATCCGGCGGGCCAGGCTGGCCTCGGCACGGCCGAGCTCGTCGGCGACCGTGCCGCCGCGGCGCGCGCGACGGAGCGCCTCGGTCAGCCGGGTCACCTGCGCGACCGCGTCGTCGGTCCCGGCCGCCGCCGCGTCGGCGGGACCGGGCGAGGTGCCCAGGGAGCTCGGCCTGGCGGGGCGCATCGGGACCACGAAGGGTGTGACTTCCGGGCCGCAGACCGGCGCGAGGATGGGCCCCGTGTCGGCGGCGTCGACGATGTCGGTAAGTCGCACTCTCTCTCCTTATATAAGCAGATCAGGGGTGCACGACGAGCGTGCGGAAGTGGGTCTTCCGCGGGTCGCAAGCCATTGACGCACCCGGTCAACCACGCCGCCCGACCACGAAGAAAATGCTATCAGCCGCGTTTCGTGTGGATCAAGTTATCCACAGGAGGAGGGATCGGATCATGATCCCAACCTACTGGATCCATTCACGAATCGGTGATGCGGCGCTGTGACCACGTGCGAAAAACGCACGTCCTGACCATGCAGATCAAGTTTTTCTCCGGGATGGTCCGATCCCCCTCCTTTACGCGCCGCGATATGTTCCGCCGACGATGGCCAGTTTCCTCGAGAGGCACGCTCGCACGCACACTTGCGGCCAGCTCCGTGACACCGATGTCGGCAGCCGTGTGGTCCTGACCGGCTGGGTGCAGACCTACCGCGATCATGGGGGGCTCGTCTTCATCGACCTCCGCGATCGCGGCGGCGTGACCCAGGTGGTGTTCGACCCGTCGCGGTCGAGCGAGGCGCACAAGCTCGCCGGCGAGCTGCGCAGCGAGCACTGCATCGGCATCGCCGGCGAGGTGGTGTCGCGCGGCACCAACAAGAACGAGAACCTCCCGACCGGCGCCATCGAGGTATGGGCCGACGAGCTCGAGGTGTTCTCGAAGGCCGACACCCCGCCGTTCGCCATCGAGGACAAGGTCGAGACCAACGAGGCGCTGCGGCTCAAGTACCGCTACCTCGATCTGCGGCGGCCCAAGCTGCAGAAGAACCTGATCACCCGGTCGGCGATCACGCGGGTCACCCGCGACTACCTGGGCAAGCACGGCTTCCTCGAGATCGAGACGCCGTTCATGGTCAAGTACACGCCGGGCGGCGCCCGCAACTTCCTGGTCCCGTCGCGGCTCAACCCGGGCAGCTTCTACGCGCTCGCCGAGTCGCCGCAGATCTTCAAGCAGCTGCTGATGGTGGCCGGCTACGACCGCTACTTCCAGATCGTGCGCTGCTTCCGCGACGAGGACCTGCGCCTCGACCGCCAGCCCGAGTTCACCCAGATCGACATCGAGATGTCGTTCGTCACCGAGCAGTCGCTGCAGACGACGATCGAGGGCATGGTCGCGGCGCTGTGGAAGGAGGTGCTCGGCATCGAGATCCAGCTGCCGCTGCGCCGGATGACCTACGCCGAGGCGATGGACAAGTACGGCGTCGACAAGCCGGACCTGCGCCTCGACCTGACCCTGTGCGACGTCACCGAGCCGTCGGGCAAGAGCGGCTTCCGCGTGTTCGAGGGCGTGGTCGCCGGCGGCGGCATCGTCAAGTGCCTGCGCGTCCCCGAGGGCGACCGGCTGTCGCGGTCGATGCTCGACGGCCTGACCGACTTCGCCAAGTCGTACGGCGTCAAGGGCGTCGCGTTCGCGCGCGTGCAGGAGGGCGGCGCCTGGCAGGCGCCGTTCGCCAAGAGCTTCGCCGACCACGCCCGCGCCGAGGTCAACCGCATCGCCGGCGCGGTCCCGGGCGACGTCCTCATCTTCGTCGCCGAGAAGGCCAAGGTCGCCAACACCACCCTCGGCGCCATCCGCCTCCACATCGGCGACAAGCTGGGCATGATCCGCAAGGGCGAGTACCAGTTCATGTGGCTGACCGACCCGCCGCTGTTCGAGGTCGACGACGAGACCAAGGAGGTGGCGGCCGCCCACCACCCGTTCACCTCGCCGCGCCTGGCCGACGAAGAGCTGCTCGAGGCCGCGCCCCAGCGGGTGCTGGCGCGCGCCTACGACCTCGTCCTCAACGGCGTCGAGGTCGGCGGCGGCTCGATCCGTATCCACCGGCCCGAGCTGCAGGCGCGGGTGTTCAAGGCGCTCGGCATCACCGACGAGGAGGCCCGCGCCAAGTTCGGCTTCCTCCTCGACGCGTTCAAGTACGGCCCGCCGCCCCACGGCGGCATCGCGCTCGGCCTCGACCGCCTGTCGATGATCATGGCCGGCGCCGACAACCTGCGCGAGGTCATCGCCTTCCCCAAGACCCAGAAGGGCTCGGACCTGATGACCGACGCCCCGACGCCGGTGGCCAAGAAGCAGCTCGACGAGCTGTTCGTCCAGGTCAAGCCGGATCTGCCGGGCAAGGCCTGAGCCGTCTCATGGGGCGGGCCGCTCGGCTCGCCAGAGATCGCCGTGGCGGAAGAGGTCGTCGGGGTTGTCGTCGCGCACGAAGTAGAGCACGCACCCATCGGGTGAGAGCCAGGTCGGCTCTTCCCACCCGGCGGTCGTGTTCAGCTCGTCCACGGGAGCCACGCCCTGCAGCGGCCCGCCGAGCGCGCTGCGCGTGGAGGTCATGATGCCGCGGGGCCCGAAGGGATCGCCATGGAAGAACATGCGCAGCCCGTCGTCCGACTCGATCGGAGCGCGAGCGCCGCTGAGCCCCGGGCCGCCGCCCCGAAAATCCTCGTCCAGCCAGCGCCCGCTGGTGAACGATCCATCGGCCACCCGCAAGGCGCGCGCGACGTGGTCGCTCCCGGCCGCGTTCGGGCTGACGTCCATGAACAAGATGGCGTTCGACGTCACGTACGGGCTGCGCTGCAGGTAGTCGTCCCACACCACGTCGAAGTCGAGCATGGTCGGCTGGCCGAACGGGCTCGACGGTGAGCTGCGGGTTGCCTGCCAGATCTTGTTGTTTCGATCGAAGTAGATGGTGAGGCCGTCGGCGGTGACCGACGGGGAGAACGCGTCGCCGGTGCCCGCCAGCTCTCGGATCGGGACCGCCGGGCCGAACGGATCGTCGACCGACGCGCGGGTCGCGACGAACAGCTCGAAGAGCGTGGACTCTCGGCGGTGGAAATAGACGGTCAGCTGGTCGGGCGACAGGCGAGCGCCGCCCTCCGGCGCCGCCGTGTTGAGCTCGGCGACCGGCTTCGGCTCCAGGAAGGGCGCGTCGAGGTCGCACGCCCGGGCGGGCGGCTCGAAGACGGGTGGATCGTCGGTGCCGCAACCGGCGAGTACCCCAGGGATGAGGAGGAGCATGAACCTGCGCACGCTGCTGCTATCGTGCCGATGGGCCGCCGGTTGCGTCCATCACCCCGGCGGGGTCAGCCCGGGTGCATGAGCAGCTGGGCGATCGCCAGGCAGTACAGCGAGAAGCCCAGGCCGAACAGGACGATCGCGATGCTCAGGTAGCGCGACTTGCCGTCGCGCAGGACCAGGCCGCGCGCGATCGTGGTGGCGACGTCGTCGGCGAGCGCCTGGCTCAGCCAGCGCAGGCGCAGCACGCCGCCGAAGGCGGTCAGCGCCGCCGCCAGGACCAGCACGATCCCGCCGGTGATCGAGTAGCGGGCGAGCGTGCCGGTCTGGGCGATGACGCGCCCCGAGAAGCCGGTCACCGTGATCACGATGCCCGACAGCGACAGCAGGACCTGGGTGCGCAGGACCAGCACGGCGAGCTGGCGCTCGACCAGCTCGTAGGCGGCGCGGTGGTCGCCGCCGACCAGGTCGGAGATCCGGCGGGTCTCGTCGGCGCGGGCCTGGACGTCGTCGGGCACGCGCGGAGGATACTCCTATCGTTCGATCGGCGTGATCGCGGCGGCGATCGGCTGGCCGCGGCGGATGATCGCGAGCTCGGCGGGGACGCCGGGCGGCAGGTCGCGCAGGGTGCGGACGAGGTCGTCGACCGAGGCGATGGCGCGGCCGGCCAGGCGATGGAGGATGTCGCCGTCGCGGAGGCCGGCGCGCGCGGCCGGGCTGTCGGGCTCGACGGTCATGACCTCGACCGCGGTGGCGGCGAGGACGGCGTGGGCGCGGGCCAGGCGGCGATCGAGCGGGCGGGTCGCGCCGCCGATGCCGAGCCAGCTGCGGCGGACGCGGCCGCGGGCGAGCAGCTGGGCCAGGACCCACGCCGCGATCTCGGCGCCGATGGCGAAGCCGAGGCCCTGCGAGTTGGCGATGATCGCGGTGTTGATGCCGACGACGCGGCCGCGGCTGTCGGCGAGCGGGCCGCCCGAGTTGCCGGGGTTGAGCGGCGCCGTGTGCTGGACGATGCCGTCGATCAATCGGCCGTCGCGGCCGCGCAGGCTGCGGCCGAGCGCCGACACGACGCCGGCCGACACCGTCGACGCGAAGCCGAGCGGGTTGCCGATGGCGACGACGAGCTGACCGGGCCGCACCGCGGTGGCATGGAGCTGAGCGGCCGGCGGCGCGCCGATCGCGGCGGGATCGACCTTGAGGACGGCGAGATCGGTCGACGGATCGTCGCCGACGATCGACGCTGGCGCGGGATCGCCGGTCGGCGCCCGTACCCGCACCTCGCGGCTGCCGTGGACGACGTGGCTGTTGGACAGCACGTAGCCGTCGGGGGTGACCATCACGCCCGAGCCGGTGCCGTCGGGCGCGCGCCGGCCGCCGCGGCTGACGTCGAGGCTGACCACCGCCGGGCCGAGGCGATCGACGACGCCGGTCACCGCCGCCGAGTAGGCGTCGAGGGCCTCGCCGTCGTCGATCGGGGTGGGCGTGCTCTCGTTCATGGCCGGCGCCGCGCTCATGGCCGGGTCCCGACGGTGACCGTGACCGCGAGCGGCGCGCCGCCGCGGACCAGGTCGACGGTGATCTCGGCGCCGGCGCGATCGACCAGCGCGAGGCGGAGATCGTCGGGGCCGATCACCGGCTCGCCGTCGAGGGCGACGATGACGTCCCCGACCACGACGCCGGCGGCGGCGGCCGGGCCGCCCTCCTCCACCGACGCGACGAGCGCGCCGCGGCCGCGCCCGGGCGCGAGCGCGTCGGGCAGCCGGGCCGGGAAGGCGCCGACGCCGAGGTAGCCGCGCAGCACCCGGCCGTGGGCGACCAGCGCGTCGACGACCTTGCGCAGGGTCGCGGTCGGGACCGCCAGATCGGCGCCGGCGATCAGCGTGCGGGTGTTCATGCCGATCACCGCGCCGCGCAGATCGATCAGCGCGCCGCCGGCGAAGCCGCGCGGCAGCGCGCGGTCGCTCTCGATCCACCGCTCGAGGCGACCGCCGGCCGGCGTGCGGGTCTCGGGTCCGACCACGCCGATGGCGCGCAGCGAGGCGCGGATGGCGCGGCCGGGCCGGGCGACCGCGAAGGTCAGCTGGCCGGCGGCCAGGCCCTCGATCTCCCGGAAACTCGCAGGCGTCAGGCCGCCGCCGTCGACCCGCAGCACCGCGACGTCGGTGCCGGGATCGCGCCCGACCACGGCGGCGCGCCGCTCGGCGAGGGTGCCGTCGGCGCTGGGGACCGCGACGATCGACTCGTCGGCGGCGTGGAAGCTGGACGTGATCACCAGGTCGTCGGACCAGGCCAGGCCCGAGCCGCCGCCGCGGCGGCGCGGGACCCGGACCACCGAGGCTGCGACGCGCGCGACCGCGGCCCCGGTCAGGTCGGGAAGTGAAACAGTGAGATCCAGCGAGGGGGGCTCGTTCGTACCGGCGGAGGTGCTCATGGTTCGAGGGTGCTCCTCGCCCCCGTGGTCGCCCATCGCGCATTCGGCCGGGATGAGGGCAGTTTTTCGGGCAGGCCTCGTCAGTGTCGACGTGTCCTACCTAGCCGGATGGGCAGGCCGGGATCCGCCGGCCGCGCAGCGCCGACCAAGGCGAACGATCTGCACGGGTTGACGACCCTCCCCTCCGGACCCAGTGTGAACCATCTGCTTCTCGCCCACCCAGGCCAGGGAATCCCATGACCCGCAATCCCAATCTTCCCATCCACGTGAGTCAGCTCGGCGTCGCCCCGGACCCCGTGGTCCAGGTGGCGGTGGTGACCGACGATCCCCTGCTGCGGCGCGGGCTGACCAGCCTGCTCGATCAGATCGTCGACGTGCGCGTGGTCGACACCGCCGAGGCCGAGGTGGTCCTGTGGGATCCGGGCCCGGATGGTGAGCGCGCCCTCTCGCGGCTGCGCGAGATCAAGGGGCTCGTCGCCCCGGCGGTCGCAGTGATCGCCAGCCCCGACCACCTCGGTCCGGCGCTCGCGGCCGGCGCGCGCGGCGTGATGCTGCGCGGCGAGCTCGGCCCCGAGCTGGGCGCCGCGCTGGCGGCGGTCAAGCGCGGGCTGACGGTGATCGACAGCGCGCTGTCGTCGGTCCTGGTCGCCAGCGCGCCCGCGGCGCGCCAGGATGGGCGCGACCACGCGCGGCGCGGCGCCGGTGAGCTGACCGATCGCGAGCGCCAGGTCGTGACCCTCATGACCGAGGGCCTGTCGAACAAGCTGATCGCCGACCGCCTCGGCATCAGCGATCACACCGCCAAGTTCCACGTCAACGGCGTCATGGCCAAGCTCGGCGCCGGCACGCGCACCGAGGCGGTGGTCGAGGCGGTGCGGCGCGGCCTGGTGACCCTCTGATCCGATCCGGGTTGCGTCCGCGCCTCCGGGCGCGTAGATAGTGACGGTCGGCGCCCGGCGCCGACCCGCATGCGGACCCCTCGCTGATCCCGACGCCTGCAGCCGCCGCCTCGGCGGCTGCGCCCGATCAGCCCCCGATCTCCGGGAGGGTCCGCATGTCCTCGCTCCGCCTCGTCGGCGTCGAGCTGGCCTTCGACGGCCAGGCTCCGACGCTGTCCGATCTCGATCTCCACCTCGCGCCGGGCTGGACCGGCGTGGTCGGCGCCAACGGCGCCGGCAAGACCACCCTCGTCCACCTGATCACCGGCGCGCTCGCGCCCAGCCGCGGTCGAGTCGTCCGCGATCCGGACGACCTGGTCGTGGTCCACGGCCGCCAGGACGCCGGCGCCCTCGACCCGGCCGTGCGCGCGCTGGCGGCGTCGACCGAGCGCGCCGCCCGCCGGTGGATGGGCCGGCTCGGCTGCGACCCGGCCACGCTCGACCGGTGGCCCACGTTGTCGCCGGGCGAGCGCGCCCGCTGGCAGCTCGCGGCGGCCCTGGCCGCCGAGCCCGAGCTGCTGGTGCTCGACGAGCCGACCAACCACCTCGACGCCGGCGGTCGCGCCGAGCTGCTCGCCGCGCTCGCCCAGTTCCGCGGCATCGGCGTGGTCGTGTCCCACGATCGCGCCCTGCTCGACGAGCTGACCACCGCCACCATCCGCGTCGCCGGCGGCGGCGCCCGCCTGTACCCGGGCGGCTACCACGCCGCGCGGGCGCAGTGGGAGGCCGAGGCCGAGGCCCGCCGCGACGCCCGCGCCGACGCCACCGCCCACGCCCGCCGGGTCGCCCGCCAGCTCGACGACGCTCGCCGCACCGAGGCCGCGGCCAGCCGCAACAAGAGCACCAGCGCGCGGATGAAGTCGCGCCACGACTCCGACGCGCGGTCGATCCTGGCGACCAACGTCGCCGACTGGGCCGCCGCCGGCGCCGGCCGCAAGGTCGCCCGGCTGCGCCGCGCCGCCGCCGACGCCGACGCCGCGGTCGAGGCGATCGCCGTCGAGCGCGAGCGCGGCCGCGACCTGTTCGTCGACTGGGAGCCGCCGCCGCGGCGGTGGCTGGCCAGCCTCGACGGCGTCGACCTGCGCGCCGGCGCGCACGT
>Ga0247829_10001357_pt1 | contig 11059 bp, 11 predicted proteins | sample 12C_Control_Day4_FD_207765 | JGI IMG/M metagenome (GOLD analysis project Ga0247829, IMG submission 207765) | Soil microbial communities from agricultural site in Penn Yan, New York, United States - 12C_Control_Day4 | ecosystem: Environmental > Terrestrial > Soil > Agricultural land | place... | reverse complement strand
GACGTGATCGCAGACCCGCACCACGAGCGGCACGTGGTGCTCGATCATGGCGATCGACAGGTCGAACATGTCTCGAAGCTCCAGCAACGAGTCGCCGAGTCGCTTCGCCTCCTCGGGCCCCATGCCCGACGACGGTTCGTCCAGCAGCAGGAGATCGGGGTCGGTGGCGAGCACAGTCGCGATCTCGACCCGCTTGAGGGTCCCGTACGGCAGGCCGGCCACCTGCGTGTCGAGTAGGTCGGACAGGCCGAGGACGTCGGCCAGGCTCTCGGCCTTGCGCCGCAGTCGCCGCTCGCCGGCCAGCGACCGCGGGCTGCCGAACATGCCCGAGACCGTCCCGTAACCGGCCTGGAGGTACTGCGCCGTCACCAGATTCTCCCGAACGGTTGCACCCTTCACGAGGCCGACGTTCTGGAAGGTGCGGCCGAGCCCGAGCGCGGCCCGCTCGTGGACCGGGAGCTTGGTGATCTCCCTCCCCCGGTAGAGGATGCGGCCGGTGTCCGGTGCGTAGAAGCCGGTGATCATGTTGAACAACGTGGTCTTGCCGGCGCCGTTGGGGCCGATCACCCCGACGATCTCGCTCTGGCCGATGGCGACGCTGACGTCGGCGTTCGCCTGGACCCCGCCGAAACGGATGGAGAGGTCGTACGTCTCAAGCACGGACATCGGTGATCTGCACCTCCTTCGGACCGTGGTCGTGGCGGTCGAAGCGATGTCCGGTCATCCAGCGTTGGACAGGGCGGATCTGCTGCCCGATGCCACCCGGGAAGCGGATGACGTTCAGCAGCAGGAGTAGGGGGGCGATGATGAGCGTGGCGTACTCAGGCGTGAGCTTGACCGGATCGTCGACCTTGGCCAGCAGGTCCTCGAGTCCCGGGATCTTGTGGATCAGATACGGCAGCAGCGCGAAGAAGGCGCCGCCGATGACGAGCCCGGCACGGGAGCGGAGGCCGCCGACCACGGTCATCGTCACGAAGAACAGCGACAGGCTGAAGCTCCAGTAGCTGGCCGAGACGGACTCGTCGCCGTGGGCGAGGAGTGCACCGGCCAGCCCGGCCATCGCTCCTGAGACCACGAAGGCGAACAGCATGGCGAGGCGCACGTTGATGCCGAACGTGGAGGCGACCCGCGGGTTCTCGCGCAGCGCCAGCAGCGCCCGCCCGCTCTTGCTGCGCATCATCCGCCAGTCGACGTACAGCACGACGGCCAGGAAGGCGAGACAGAGGTAGTAGTAGCGCCACTCGGACTCGAACCAGTCCGGCTTGAGCGCGCGCTGACCTGCTCCACCGCCGGTGAACTCCTGGATCTGGAAGATGTTCTGCTCGGCCACGAGGCCGTACGACAGCGTGACCAGAGCGAAGTACAGCCCACGGATCCGCAGCGACACCCCGCCCAGGACGAGGGCCTGCGCGCCGCCGATGGCCGTCGCCGCCAGCACGCCCACCCAGAACGACTGGCCCTGCACGGTGACGAGGTAGGCGGAGGTGAAGGCGCCGATGCCGACGAACGCCGCGTGACCGAGTGAGATCTGGCCGACGTAGCCGAGGAGGACGTTCAGCGAGAGCGCCACGACCGCGAAGCAGGCGCCCGTCGTGTATTCGCGCACGTCCGAACCCGGCCGGCTGAGCGGCAGGACGAGCACGAGCGCTGCGACCGCCGCCCATAGCAAACCGCGCCCGACCCAGCCAAGTGCGCTGGGGCGGAACGGCTGCTTCGTGGGAGGCGCGGTGGCCGTCTCAGGCGGCGTGTCTGGTGTCGTGACGACGGCCATCAGGCCGGCTTGCCGAGCAGGCCTTGCGGACGCACGATCAGCACACCGAGCAGCACGAGGAACACGACCAGCGTGGACGGCGTGCCCGGAATGTCCTGGAAGATCTCGGCGCTGGACGCGACGGCGTAGATGATGCCGACCAGCAGTCCACCGACGAACGCGCCGGGCAGGCTGGTCATCCCGCCCAGCACCGCGGCGGTGAACGCGGGGATCAGGTAGCCCGCCGTCATGACCCCGGGCGTGAACTGCCCGGTCTCCGGCACGGCGATGACGGCGGCCAGCGCGCCGAGCAGCGCGGCGAGCACCCAGGTGAACGTGGACAGCCGGCGGACGCTGATGCCCACCAGCTCCGTCGCCGTCGGCTCCTGGCTGGCGCCGATGATGGCCAGCCCGAGGTTCGTCCTGGTGAAGAACAGGCCCAGCACGACGGCGAGGACGGCCAGCGTTCCGATGAGCCACAGCCGCTGGTCCGAGACCTGCACCCCGAAAATGGTGATCCGGTCGCGTTGCGGGAACGCCCGTGCGATCGGGCGCCCCTGGTTGTCGAAGAGCCACTGCTGGAGGGCGATCGCGAGCAGCGCGACGCCCGCTGTCGCCACCAGCACGATGACCCTCGGCGCCTCGAAGAGCGGGCGGATGACGATGCGCTCCGTCAGGAAGCCGAACAGCATCCCGGCCAGGAGCGCGCCCAGCACGGAGAGGCCGTACGGGACGCCGCTCGAGTGCAGCAGGTAGAGCGTGCAGATGGCCACGCCACCGAACTCGCCTTGGGCGAAGTTGAACACGCCGCTCGACTTGTAGATGAGCACCAGGCCGAGTGCCACGAGCCCGTACGCGGACCCTGACACGATGCCGATGACGATCGACTGCTCCTGGTCCATCAGCCACAGGACCGCGATCAACACGATCGCGATCGCGAGGCCGATCACGAGCCCCCGGCGCTGCTGGTCGTTCACGGGTCAGCCCGCCCCCACGAACTGCTCGACCGTCTTGAACTGCTTGGGGTCGGCGGTGCAGTCCGCGTCCAGCACGTGGGCGCCGGTGCCCCCGAAGTGGTCGTCGACGGTGAACTCGACCGGTGCGTAGATGCCGTTGTCGAAGCCCTCGGACGTGACCAGCGTGTTCATGAAGGCGGCGCGACCCAGGTCCTCGCCCGTCGCCTCCAGCATGAGACCGATCGCCTTGTTCAGCGACCAGAGCTGCAGTCCGATGTCGTCGGCCGGGGCGTCCGCCGGCGCGAACTGGGCGTACGCGGTCTTGAAGTCGGGGTCGAGCGAGTCGATGACGTCCAGGTTCGGGGTGGGGGAGAGGAAGACCCCCGTCTCTACGGCGGGGCAGCCGAAGTTGGTGACGGCGTTCAGCCCGCTGGTGACGCCCGGCCCCATCCAGATCGGCGTGTAACTCTGGTTGAGACCCTGGTTGGCGAGGCCGATGAAGACGACGGGCGAGGTGTTGAGGACCACGGCCTCCATGCCGCTCTCCTTCAGCGCCTGCACGACCGAGAGCTGCTCAGGCTCGGCCGCGGTCTTGCTGATCCGCGTCTCGTAGCCGATGGTCAGGCCGGCCTCTTCGGCGGCGGACCCCACCGCGGCGACGAACTCGTCGAAGGACGGGGTGTCGAAGACGACGAGACCGAACTCCGTGATGCCACGCTCTTGCAGCTGTGCCATGAGCAGCGGTGCCTGCGCGGAGTAGGTCAGCGTCGTGGCGAAGTAGCTCTCGAGGTCGGCGAGGCCTTCCTCGTTGACGCCGGCCGACAGGTAGGGAATGCCGTTCTCCGACGCGTACTGCGCACAGGCCGTGATCTGGTCGGCGCCGCCGCCGCCCACGAGCATGAAGGCCCCTTCGTCCTCCACCATCTCCCGGCAGACCTGCACGGCCTGCTGCGGGTTGAACGTGTCGTCCCGGAAGACCACACGGACGTTGCGTCCGAAGAGCTGCTCCGGAGCGCTCTCGACGAGGAACTGCCAGTAGATGTCCTTGCCGATGTCGAAGCTCGTCTGCGGGATCGGGGACGCGCCGGTGACGGGCGCGTGGATGCCGATGACGATCTCGTCGTCGCTCACGCCGTCGGTGTCGCCGTCACCGGGCACGAACGGCCCCGCGGCGGGTGCTTCCGTGTCCGGAGGGGCAGTGGTGTCCGCGCCGGGCGCGCTGGTCACACCAGGGGCATCTGTCCCCGCGGGCGCCGTCGTCTCCGGTGCGGGCGCCACGGGCACATCGACGCTCTCGCTGCCGGCCACGCCGGCCTTCTGACCGCAGCTGGCGGCCACGAGCGCGATCGGGACGAGGAGCGGTAGCAGGCGAACGGACTTCATCGGTCGCCCCCCTCCACCGAGACCTGGCGGTCGAGGTACCCGCTGACCCCGCGGGCGCTCGAGCTCGTCCGAACGGGTCTGCCGTCGGATCCGAGGCACCGCGCTGTGACGTACGCCAGCACGAGGACCAGTGGGATCAGCAGCCACACCGTCCAAGACCAGTTGCCGGTGAGATCACCGGCGGCAGCCAACGCAGCGAAGGAGCTGTCGGTCATGGTTTGCTCGTCTCCTCGTCGGTCCCCGGCGTCCCCTTGCCGCGGACGAGCCTCCGGGCACACTAGTGACTGTTGCGAGTGCACCGTCCAGGACCGTCGGTCGTCACGACGCGGTGGTGGTTCGGGTGCCGCGGATGGCCTCCAGCACGGCGCCGTATCCCGACGGGTCGACCGTCACGTCCAGGAGCGCCGGGCCTCGCCGCCCGCACGCGGCCAGCACCGCTCGCTTCAGCGCCGCCTCGTCGCGGACGGTCTCTGCCGCCAGCCCACAGCCTCGGGCGACGGCGGCGTAGTCGGTGGAGCGGTAACGGACCGCGCCCGTGCCGCCTTGCCCCTCGCTGCGCTGCTTGATCGCGATGAGGCTGAGCGTCGAGTCGTTGAAGACGACGACGAGGACGTCGAGCTGGAGCCGGGCCAGGGTCTCCAGCTCGGCGAGGACCATGCCGAGCCCTCCGTCGCCCGTGAAGCACACGACGCGCCGGCCGGGGTGGACGAGCGCGGTGGCGATGGCGGCGGGGAGGGCGAACCCCATGGTGGCCAACCCGCTGGAGACCAGCAGATCGTCCGAGGTTCTTGCCTCCCATTGGGGAACGGCCACCAACATGTGCGCGCCGGCGTCCACCGTGGCGATGGCGTCGGGTCCGGCGGCGTCCTGCGTGACGGACACGACCTCCCGGGCGGTCAGCCCGGCCGGCGAGGGCGGTTCGGCTGCCTGCAGCCGCTCGAGGGCGAGGGAGCGGGACCGCTGGGCCGGCACCGGCTCCGGGTCGGGGGCGAGCGATCCCGCGAGCGCCTCGAGCGTGCCCGCCAGGTCGCCGGTGACCTCGTGCGCCACCCGGTCGCCGAAGAAGGTGCTGTCGTCGTTGGCCCACGCGCCGAGGAGCACGACCGGCGCCGGGTACGGCCACGGCGCGGGGATGAGCTCGACGGGATCCAGCCCGACGCCGATGATCAGGTCGGCGGAGGCCAGCACTGCGGACTCGATGGTCCCGCCGGTGGCCACGCCGGCCGCGCGCGGGTCGAGATCGCTGATCACGCCCCTCGCCTTGTACGTCGTGAGCACGGCGACGGGCGCCTCGGCGAGGAATCGATGCAGGGCTTCCTGCAACGCATCGCGCCTTCCGGCCGGTACTGCGATCGTGCCGACCCCGGCGACGACGACCGGCCGGCGGGCGGACCGCAGCGCGGCGCGCAACACGTCCAGATCGACGGTTTCGTGGGTTTCCGCTGCCGGTGACGACTGACTGGTGGTTGGTGGCGCGTCCGGATCAAGATCGACGTGGACCGGACCAGGACGACCCTCGACGGTGAGCGCGAGCAGGTCGGGCAGCCGGCCGTCATCGGCAGGGCAACGAACTGACGCCTTCGTGATCCCGCCGAACAATGCCTGGTGGTCGAGCCGCTGGTGCGAGACCCGGGCGGCGTCGCCGCTCGTGACGCAATCGGTCAGGAGCACCATCGGCTGGCGGTCCAGCCAGGCCTGGGCGACCGCGTTGACCGCGCTGGCCGCCCCCGGACCCCGCGTGACCACGCAGGCACCAGGCCGTCCGGTGAGCTCACCAGTCACCCCGGCCATGATCCCGGCGGCCGTCTCGCCGTGGGCGAGCACGAAGCGGCAGCCCGCGGCTTCCGCGGCGCCGATCACGTCGAGGTTGGACCCGCCGCCGGGGACGCCGAAGAGGAGCTCGGTGCCCGCCGCCACCAGCGCGTCCGCGAGCGGCTTCGCCGGCAAGCCTCGATGCCGGGGGGCGCCGGCCCCGGTCACGATCGCCCGGTCACGATCGCCCTAGTCACGATCGCCCCGGTCACGATCGCCCCGGTCACGATCGCGTGGCCCGCAGGTGGAAGCGGTAGGTGTACCGGGCGGGGTTGAAGTGGTTGACGGCCAGCTCGAGGGGCTGTCTATCCCGGTCGAAGTAGATCCGGTCGACCCGCAGGACGGCCTCGCCCGCCCGGCAATCGATGTGGGCGGCGAGCTCGGCGGGGGCCCTGGTGGCGGTGATGCTCTGGTCGGCCCCCGAGATCGGCCGTCCGGCCAAGCGCTGGACGACGCCGAGCACGGTCATCTGCCGCCGCTCGCCGACGGACAGTTCGGGATGGTCGATGAGCCGCCGGCCCAACCAGACGGGCAGGAACGCCGTCGTGACGCAGTAGGGGAGGCCGTCGTGGAACCGCCGGAACCTCAGTCTCACGATCTCGTCCTTCTCGAGCCGCAAGCGGCTGGCGGCTTCGATGTCGATGGCGATCACGGGCGGGCTCAGCAGCTCGAGCTCGGTGTCGAGGGACAGGGCCAAGAGATCCTCGATCGACCCGGACGAGCGCAGGTGGCGACCGTCGTCGTCGTACGCGAACGTGCCGCGGCCGGGGACGCGATAGACGAGTCCGTCGGCTACGAGGTCCTGGAAGGCCCGCCGCACCGTCTGCCTGCTGACGCCGTGCACCTCACTCAATCGGGACTCGGTGGGGAGCGGCTGCCCGGGGGGGTAGCGGTGCCCGGCGATGTCAGCCCGCAACCGGTCGGCGACGGCGCGGTACGCTGTCGGTCGCTCGGCCGGTGTCATGGCCGTACATTCAAGACCAGCTGTCCGCGATGGGGCAACAGAGCCCGCCGCTCACGTGGGGCAACGATTGACAGCGCCGGAACCGCGGTGCCAGGCTCGCTGCGCCAAATGGCCGGACAATGGGGGTACGCGTCATGAGCATCTCGGTGGCCAGGTTCCTCGACGTCTCCGCGGGACTCCAGCCAGGGCAGTTCTCGGTCGGATCGCACGACGAGATCGCGTCGCTGGACGACCTCGACCCGACCTACAAGCAACTCCTCGACCGACCCATCGCCTGCGTGCTCGGTCTGCTCGGCAGCGACGGCCGGGTCAACATGACTCCGATGTGGTTCGACTACGAGGGCGAGACCGTGCTCGTCAACGTTGCCACCCACCGGAAGAAGGTGGGGTGGATACGGGCCAACCCCCAGCTGTCCATCCTGCTCGTCAACCCCGAGAACGCCTACCACTGGGTCAGCCTCAAGTGCACCGTGCGCCGCGAGCTCCTCGAGGACGATCCGGAGCACAGTGAACGGGTCAACGCGCAGCTCGATCGCATCTGGACGAAGTACACGTCGCAGGACCCGCCGTACGGTCTGCGCGACCCATCGATCAACGAGCGCCGGGTGCTGTTCGAGTGCTCGGTGGACCGGGTGGCCACGTTCGGCCAGCCGTGACCGACGCCGGCCGATGGTGACCCGGGCCCGGGTGGCGATCGCCGGCGGATCGTTGGGAGGCCTCACCGCGGCGCTGGTGCTGCGGGATCTGGGCCTCGACGTGACCGTGTACGAGCGGTCACCGTCGGAGCTCCAACAGCGGGGTGCCGGCATCGGGTTCCTCCCCGCCAGCTACCGGTACCTCGACGAGCGGACGGCCGTGGATCTCGACGCCATCAGCGTCACCACGGCCCACATCCGCTACCTGGCCAGGGACGGCACCGTCGTCCACGAGCAGGCGCACCGGTACCGGTTCAGCTCGTGGAACACGGTCTACCGCCAGCTACTGGCCGCGTTCGGACCCGAGCGCTACCTGCTCGGCCGGGAGGTCAGCACGTTCACCCAGAACGATCAGGCGGTAGAGGTCGTGTTCGCCGACGACGCGGTCGACACCGTCGACCTCCTGGTCTGTGCCGACGGTGTGGGGTCGCGATCACGGGCTCACCTGTTGCCGGACGTGCGCGCCCGCTACTCGGGGTACGTGGCCTGGCGGGGGATGGTGCCAGAGCACACGCTCGCGTCTGCGGTCCGGGATCGGCTGGCCGACGCCATCACCTACTGCCTGTACGCCAACAGCCACATCCTCCTGTACCCGATCCCGGGCCACGACGGCTCGGTGTCGCCGGGCGAGCGGTTGATTAACTTCGTCTGGTACCGCAACTACCTGGATGACGGTGATCTGGGCGATCTGTTGACGGACGCCGACGGCGTGCGCCGCGACCTGTCGCTCCCGCCAGGCGGGGTGCGCGGGCCTCACGTCGACGAGCTGCGGGCCGAGGCGGCGGCGCGTCTGCCGGCACCGGTCGCGGCCGTCGTGGACGCCGTCGAGCAGCCGTTCCTGCAGGTGGTGTACGACGTCGAGGTGTCGCGCATGGCCTTCGGGCGCGTCTGCCTCATCGGCGACGCCGCCTGGGTGGCGCGTCCGCACGCCGCGGCCGGGACGGCCAAGGCGGCCGCCGATGCGTGGACGCTGTCGGAGTCCCTGGAGGATCACGACGACGTTCCGGGCGCCTTGCTGGCCTGGGAGCCCGGGCAGCTCGCTCTCGGCCGCCAACTCTTGGACCGGACGAGGCGCATCGGTGCCCGCTCGCAGGTCGAGTGCTCGTGGCGGCCGGGTGACCCCGAGCTCATCTTCGGTCTGTACGGGCCGGGCCGGTGAGCATCACCCATCCGGTGGTGGCGGTGCGGGAGGATTGGAGGATGGCAGTAGAGCCGGCTGAGCGCGCCATGGCAGCGGCTCGACCGGGCCTCGTGCCGGCGCAGGTCGAGAGCACCCCCGACGTCGAGCTCGGAGGGGTGCGGATCATCCACCAGATCCCCGGCGGCATGGCCTGTGTGCGGGACGAAGCCGTCCGCACGATGGCGACCGGCCAGACCTTCGAGGAGCTGCTGTTCACGGAGTACAAGGATGTCGACATCGTCGAGGAGCTGGTCGACGTCAACGACCTGCTGCCGGACGAGGACGGGAACTACACCGTCTACGTCCCGCCCGGCGAGCCCGTGATCATCCCGGAGATGTGCTACCCCAAGCAGGGCGCCGATGCCGTCACGCTGCAGTCGACGGGCGAGCCCGAGGACACGCTGTCCGGCGGCAGCCTGCTGGCGGGCATCATCGTGATCGCGATCGGCATCGCCGCGCTGGTGCTGCTGTGGAATCGCATCACCGACTAGTGCGGCGTGCGACCTCGAGGTTCGGCCGCGGATGGGCTCGACGCGAGCCTGGGCTCGGATTGTGCGCGGTCGGCGTGGTCCTGTTGGTCTCGACAACGGCCTGCGACGCCGTCACCGGGTCGCCACCGGGTGACGACGGCGGCATCTACATCCGCTACATCGGTAGCGAAGCCGGCGTCTACGACGCGTACTGCTTCCCGGTGGAAGAGGAGCCCGACGGTCGCATCGTGGAGATCGACCGGATCGAGGACGTCAACATCATCGACGCCACGTACGACTACCTACCAGACGGTCTGAAGATCCTGGATCCGGTGTCGCCGGTGCGGTTCGCCGACTGCCGCGACTTCGATGTGCGACCCGCGCCACCCCCGACAACCACATCGAGCACGACGACGCTTCCACCGGCCACCGCTCCGCCGGCGACCGTCCCGGCCACGGTGCCCCCGGCCGCGCCGACGTCGACCGTGCCGTTCCCGACCCTGGTGCCGTTCCTTCCGACCGTACCGACCACGCCGCCGGCCACGGTGGTGACGTCCACGACGGTCGCCCCGTAGCGGTGCTGCTGTCATGATGACGAGCCGTGGTCATCGCGGCGCCTACCGTGCTGCCGCTGCTGACCGGGAGTAGGGGGAACCGTGGTGGATGAAGCGATCGGAGTGGTGCTGCCGTATGCCATCGGCGTCGCCATCAGCCCGCTGCCGATCATTGCCGTGATCCTGGTGCTCTTCTCGGCCCGCGCCCGCGTCAACGGCCCGGCCTTCCTGGCCGGCTGGGTGCTCGGCGTGGCCGTCGTGAGCGTCGCCGTGTACCTCCTCTCCGACGCCAGCGACGCCTCGACGGACGACACGACCTCGGACACCGTCTCCTGGATCAAGCTCCTGCTCGGAGTGTGGCTCGTGGTCCTCGCCGTCAAGAACTTGCGGGCGCAGAAGGGCCCGGAGGCGCGGACGGAGCCGAAGTGGATGGCGTCGATCGATTCGCTCACTCCGGTCAAGGCCGGGGGGCTCGGCGCGCTGCTGAGCGGTCTGAACCCGAAGAACCTCGCACTGTCCTTGGCCGCCGGGGCCAGCCTGGCCCAGGCCGGTGCGTCAGGCGGCGAGGCGGCGGTGGGGCTGATCGCGTTCATCATCATCGCCTCGCTGAGCATCGCGGTGCCCGTGGCGTTCTACGTGTTCGGCGGGGACCGTGCCGCCGGAGTGCTGGACGGCTGGAAGAGCTGGCTCTCGACGCACAACGCGGCGGTCGTGGCCGTGCTGTTCCTGGTGTTCGGCGTCGTGTTGATCAGTCAGGGCCTGCAGTCCCTGTCCGCGTGATCCGGCGAGGCCTGAGCTGATGGGGCCGCTTCCCCTCGCTGACATCGACCTCTACTGGGAACGCCGCGGCGCGGGGCCTCGCCTGCTGTTCGTCAACGGCTCCGGGGCCACCATCGAGTCGGCCGCGCTCCTGATCGACGCGTTCGCCCGGCAGTTCGAGGTTGTCGTCCACGATCAGCGCGGCCTCGGCCGCACCACTGTGCCTGAACGCCAACCGACCATGGCGGACTTCGCCAGCGACGCCGCGGCGCTGCTCGACCACGTCGGTTGGGACACGGCAAATCTGTTCGGCATCAGCTTCGGCGGGATGGTGGCCCAGGAGCTGGCGGTCACGTGGCCGGATCGCCTCGATCGCCTGGTGCTGTCCTGTACCTCGCCCGGCGGCGACGGTGGCTCGTCGTACCCGCTGGAGGAGCTGGCCGAGCTGCCGCTCGACGAGCAGGTCCAGACGTGGACGCGCCACCTCGACGTGCGCTTCGACGACGCGTGGCTCGCGGACCATCCAGGTGACCGGG
>Ga0247829_10001350_pt1 | contig 11067 bp, 5 predicted proteins | sample 12C_Control_Day4_FD_207765 | JGI IMG/M metagenome (GOLD analysis project Ga0247829, IMG submission 207765) | Soil microbial communities from agricultural site in Penn Yan, New York, United States - 12C_Control_Day4 | ecosystem: Environmental > Terrestrial > Soil > Agricultural land | place: USA... | reverse complement strand
GTCGCCGGTGGCGAGCGCGACCGGCTCGTCGGCGTCGGCGAGCTCGGCCGGCTCGGGCGCGGCGGCGGTGCGGGCGCTGGCGGTGGTGTGCTCGTGCCAGTCGGCGAGGGTGAGGGTGGCGCCGGCGGCCAGCGCGGCCAGGCGGGCGATGGTGTTCTCGAGCTGGCGGACGTTGCCCGGCCACGGCGCCTGGGTGAGCGCGTCGACCAGCGCCGGCTCGAGGGTGAGCGCGCCGGTGCCGAACTTGTCGCCGTAGTGGCGGGCGAACTCGGCGGCCAGGGCGGGGATGTCCTCGCGGCGATCGCGCAGCGGCGGCACGGTCAGCTCGACCACCGCCAGGCGATAGTAGAGGTCCTCGCGGAAGCCGCCGGTGCGGGCCTCGGCGGCCAGGTCGCGGTTGGTCGCGGCCACGACGCGCACGTCGACCTTCTCGACCCGGCCCGAGCCGACCGGCTGGATCTCGCCCTCCTGCAGCGCGCGCAGGAGCTTGGCCTGCACCGCCGGCGGCAGCTCGCCGACCTCGTCGAGCACCAGGGTGCCGCCGTGGGCCTCGGCGAAGAAGCCGCGCCGGGCCGCGGTCGCGCCGGTGAACGCGCCCTTGGCGTGGCCGAACAGCTCGGCCTCGGCCAGCTCTGACGGGATCGCCGCGCAGTTGAACCGGACCAGCGGGCCGTCGGCGCGCCGCGACTGGGCGTGGAGGAGGTGGGCGATGAACTCCTTGCCGGTCCCGGTCTCGCCGCGGACCAGCACGGTCACGTCGCGGGTCGCGACCCGCTCGGTGGCGTCGAGCAGGCGGCGCATGACCTTGCTCTCGCCGACGATGCGGCGGCCGAGGCTGCGCTCGATGGCCAGCCGGCGGTTGGCGACCCGCAGCCGGCGCGCCTCGAGGGCGCGCTCGATCACGATCGCCACCTCATCGATGTCGAACGGCTTGGTCAGGTAGTCGTAGGCGCCGGCCTTGACCGCCGAGACCGCGACCCGCTCGGAGCCGTGGGCGGTGAGCAGGATGACCGGCAGCGCCGGGTCGCGGGCGGCGACCGCGGCGATCAGCTCGAGCCCGGTCATGCCGGGCATCTGCAGATCGGTGACCACCACCGCGACCTCGTCGAGGTGGGGCAGGGCGGCCGCCCCCGACGTCGCGGTGACGACGGTGTGGCCGCGATCGACCAGCACCTCCTTGAGCGTGTAGAGGACGCCCGGCTCGTCGTCGACCAGCAGGATCTCGCTCATGCGATCGGGCTCACGCCGCGGGGTCGAGCGGCCGGGCGGTCGACGAGGTGGACAGGACCGCGCTCGGCGACGCCGGCGCCGGCGTGCGCGGCAGGCGGATGGTCACCAGGGTGCCGCGGCCGGGCGCGCTGGCGTAGTGCAGCGAGCCGCCGTGCTGGGCGACCACGTTCTGGGCGAGCACCACGCCGAGCCCGGTGCCGCCGTCGCGGGTGGTGAAGAACGACGTGCCCAGGCGCTCGAGGTCCTCGATCTTGATGCCGCGGCCGGTGTCGCGCACCTCGATCATGGCGCCGTCGCTGGTCGGGCAGGTCGACACCTTGATCATGCCGGTGGCCGGGGTCGCCTCGATGGCATTGGCGAGCAGGTTGAGCAGCGCCTCCTTGAGGCGGCGGGGGTCGGCGTTGACCTTGGCGGCGCGGGTGTCGATGCTGACCGCGATCTTGGCCTGCTCGGCGCGGCCGCCGATCACCGCGACCGCGTCGGCGACCAGCTCGGCCAGATCGATCACCTGCGGGCGCAGCTCCTCGAGCGGGCGCGAGAACGACAGGTACTCGGACAGGATCGTCTCCATGCGGGCGATCTCGCCCTGCATGACCTCGAGGCGCTCGCGGTTCTTGTCGGACTCGGTCGAGCGCGCGACCAGCTGGACCAGGCCCTTGATCGACGCCAGCGGGTTCTTCAGCTCGTGGGCCACCTTGGAGCCGACCGACTGCAGGCGCTGCAGCTGCTCGGCGCTGGCCGCGACCTGCTCCTCGTTGAGGCGGTCGAGCGCGCACGACGCCTCCATGGTGGCGTGGTGGATGCGGCTGACGAAGATCGCGATGATCGTCACCGTCCACATGAACGCGATCACCGAGGCCACCACGTAGTGGCCGTGGGAGAGCGACGGGCCGAGCCAGGCGGTCGGCAGCACCGCCATCGCGATGAACAGCAGCACCAGCGAGATCGTGAGCCGGCGCGACACCGAGTGGGCGCCGAAGAAGACGATGGGCAGCGCGGTCGACGAGCCGATCGCGGCCAGCATCGGGCTGTGCAGCCCGCCGGTGACGGCGGTGACGCCGACCAGGTACACCTGCGCGATCACGTGCAGGCCGACCACCGCCCGGTCGAGCAGCTCGGGGCGCTGGCTCGCCAGCCGGACGGTGGTGAACTGGGCGCTGATCATCAGCAGCCACATCGACACCATCACCAGCACGCGCCAGGCCGGAAACCCGCCATGGAGCAGGGTCGCCGACAGCGCCGTCACCGCCACGACGCCGCACCCGGCCGACGACCAGAGGCTCTTCTGGCCGTTGGCGAGCAGCAGCTCGTTGCGCGTGCCCTTCCACACGGCTCCCCGCTCTGCGAGCCGCGGGCCAAGTCGATCCGGCAGGGCTACCCCCTGCGCATGCGACGACATGTCCGCATCGTAGCGCGCAGGTTGCGGTGTCGCGCCCCAAACCGGGTTCGGCTCGGTGTTTGCTGGCGTACGGTGAACCGTCAACCGGTGTAAAGCAGACCGACAGCCTCGCCGACAGGGGGCGCTAACCACTCGATTGTCTGCAGCTTCCGCATGGCATGCGCGGTGCTTGGGTCGGCGCCCATGTCCCGTCTCCCCTTCGCCGCGATCGCACTCGCTGCGCTCGTCGGCGTCGCCGCGGCCAAGCCGGCGCCCTCCGCCGGCACCTCGGCAGCCTTCGAAGAAGCGATCGGTAAGATCCTCGCCCAGCCCGGCGGCCTGACCGCCGACGATGCCGCCCGGCGCGGAGCCAAGGCCAGCGTGGCCGCCCGCCGCAAGGCGGCCGAGCTCGAGGAGGCCCAGGCCGGGCTGTCGTCGATCTCGCTCGCGCTGGTTCCGCACACCACCGTCAGCGCCGGTTACACCCGGCTGTCGGCCGTCGACCTACCGCCGGAGTTCCAGTCGTTCGGGATCGAGATGCCGTCCAACCAGTATCACTTCGGCGCCGAGGTCGCGATCCCGCTGACCGACCTGTTCATCCGCCTGCCCAAGCTGAAGAAGGCGACCGAGCACGGCGTCGCCGCCGCCAAGACCGGCGTCAAGGCCGCCGAGGTCGCGGCCGAGACCGACGCTCGCGTCGCCTACTACGAGTGGGTGCGCGCCGAGCTGCAGGTCGTGGTCGCCGGCCAGCTCCTCGCCCAGGTCGACGCCAACCTCGGCCAGATCCGCAGCCTCGCCGAGGTCCAGCGGGTGTCCAAGGCCGACGTCCTGCGCCTCGAGGCCCAGCGCGCCCAGGCCGAGCTCGCGGTCGCCCAGGTCAACCAGCTGGTCGCGCTGCGCGCCGAGCAGCTGCGCATCCTGATCGGCCTGCCGCCGGGCACGCCGATGACGATCGGCGAGGACGTGCGCGTGGTCGGCGAGGCGACCCCGCCGTCGGACGCCGAGACCCTGCTCAAGACCGCGCTCGATCGCCGGCTCGAGCTCGACGCGATCGACGCCGCCAGCGCCGCGCTCGCCCAGCAGCGCAAGGCCGCCAAGGTCGACCAGCTGCCCAAGCTGTCGATCTTCGGCCAGGTCAACTACGACAACCCCAACCAGCGCAACCTCTTCGGCGGCGCCGAGTTCCAGTCGAGCTGGGCCGCCGGCGCCCAGCTGACCTGGTCGCTCAACGACTTCCTCGACGCCAAGCCCCACGATCGCAAGTACGCCGCCCAGCAGCGCGCGCTCGACGCCGATCGCGCCGGGCTCGAGCTCGCCATCCGCGGCGAGCTCACCGCCGCCCGCCAGGGTGTGCTGCTGGCCGACGCGTCCTACCAGGCCACCCAGCAGGGCCTGGTCGCCGCCGAGGAGAGCTACCGCGTCCGCCAGGAGCTGCTCGCCGCCGAGCGCGCCACCGCGATCGAGCTGGTCGACGCCGAGGCCGAGCTCACCCGCGCGCGCATCGCCGCCATCGACGCGCTCATCGACCGCCGGATCGCATGGGCGCGCCTGCTCCACGCCACCGGTCAGGACGTCCAATGACCGCCCCGCTGCCCCGCTTGCCGAATCGAGGTCCCATGCTGCGCACCACGCTCGTCATCGCTCTCGCCGCCGCCGTCGCCGGGTGCGGCGCCAAGCCCGAGGCCAAGGCGTCCGCCGCCAAGGCCGCCGAGCCGGTCGCCAAGGTCGCGCTCGCCAAGGTCGAGAGCCTGCCGGCGCCCGACCGGATGACCCTGACCGGCATGATCAAGGCCGAGGAGTCGGCCGAGGTGACCGCCACCGTGCAGGGCAAGGTCCTGGCGGTGATGGTCAACCGCGGCAGCCGGGTCAAGTTCGGCGATCCGCTGCTCCGCCTCGACGCCAGCAACGCCGCGCTGTCGGCGCAGTCGATCCGCGCCCAGCTCGCCGCCGCCCAGGCCCAGGAGAAGCTGGCCCTCGACGAGTGCAAGCGGTCGCAGGTCTTGCTCGACAAGGGCGCGATCACCCGCTCGCAGTACGAGCGCGACACCACCAGCTGCACCGCCGCCGCCCAGACCGTGGCCGCGACCAAGGCCCAGCTGCAGCTGGCGTCGAAGTCGATCGCCGACGGCGTGGTCCGCGCCCCGTTCGCCGGCGAGATCAGCGAGCGGTTCGTGTCGCCCGGCGAGTGGGTCGGGCCCGGCGTGCCGCTGGTCACCCTGGTCGACGACGATCCGCTGCGGGTCGACCTCAGCGTCCCGGAGGCCTACGTGCCCCGGGTCCAGAAGGACCAGGAGGTCACCGTCACCGCGATCGCGTTCCCCGGCAAGAGCTTCCCGGCCAAGGTCACCCGCCTCGGCACCGAGATCGGCCGCCAGAACCGCGCGCTGGTCGCCGAGGCCGAGCTGGCCCCGGGCTCGGGCCTCAAGCCGGGCATGTTCGCCGAGGCGACGATCACCGTGGGCCAGACGCCGCTGCCGGCGGTGCCCCGGGCGGCGGTCGTGCGCCGCGGCAAGACCTACCGGCTGTTCGCGGCGGTCAAGGGTCGGCTCGAGGAGCGCGTGGTCCAGCTCGGGCCCGAGCTGCCCGGCGACAAGATCGCCATCGTCCGCGGGGTCGCGGCCGGCGAGCAGGTCGCGGCCAAGGTCGACGACCAGGTCGTCGACGGCGCGAAGATCGAATAGCGGCGGCGCGCCGAAAGGAGATACGCCATGGAATGGCTCAGCAAGCTCAGCGTGCGCCGTCCGGTGCTCGCCGCCGTGATGATGTTGACGATCGTGGTGGTCGGCTTCGTCGGCTACCGCACCCTCGGCGTCGACAAGTTCCCCAAGGTCGACTTCCCGCTGGTCACGGTGACCACGGTCTACCCGGGCGCGGCCCCGGCCTCGGTCGAGCTCGACGTCACCGACAAGATCGAGGCCGCGGTCAACACCGTGTCCGGCATCGAGACCCTGTCGTCGGTGTCGACCGAGGGCGCGTCGCTGGTGATCGCCCAGTTCTCGCTCGAGAAGGACGCCGACGTCGCCGCCCAGGAGGTCCGCGATCGCATCGCGCTGATCCGCGACCTGCCGACCAGCGTCAGCTCGCCGCAGATCCAGAAGGCCGACCCCGACGCCGCGCCGGTGCTCATGCTCGCCATCAAGGGCGACGCGCCGGTCCAGGAGCTGACCCGGGTCGCCGAGGACGTGGTCAAGCGCCGGCTCGAGACCATCAACGGCGTTGGCGCCGTCCGCGTGATCGGCGGCCAGAAGCGCCGCATCGAGATCGCGGTCGATCCGATCCGGCTGGCCGCGGCCCAGGTCTCGGCCCTCGAGGTCTTCCGCGCGGTCGGCGTGTCCAACGTCAGCGTCCCGGGCGGCCGGCTCGAGCGCGGACCCGACACCGCGACCATGCGCATCGAGGGCCGGGTCGCCACCCCGGACCAGATCGGCGACATCGTCGTCCGCCAGGTCGGCGACAACGCCATCCGCGTCCGCGACGTCGCCACCGTGGTCGACACCGTCGCCGATCCCGACTCGGCGACCATCCGCGACGGCGTCGCCTCGGTCGGCCTCGCCGTCCGCAAGCAGTCGGGCTCGAACACGGTCGCGGTCGTCGACCGCGCCAAGGCGGCCGCCGCCGAGATCGCGACCGCGTTGCCGCCCGGCATCACCCTCGACGTGGTCCGCGACAACTCCGAGGTCATCCGCACCTCGACGCACCAGGTGACCGAGCACCTGGTGATCGGCGCCGCGCTGGCCGCGTTGATCGTGCTGCTGTTCCTCGGCAGCCTGCGCTCGACGATCATCGCGTCGATCGCGATCCCGGTGTCGATCGTCGGCACCTTCGCCCTGATGAAGTGGGCCGGGTTCACGCTCAACATGATGACCCTGCTCGCGCTCGCGCTGGCGGTCGGCATCGTGATCGACGACGCCATCGTCGTCCTCGAGAACATCTACCGGCACATCGACGAGAAGGGCGAGAAGCCGTTCCCGGCGGCGGTCCGCGCCACCGCCGAGATCTCGTCGGCGGTGCTCGCCACCACGCTGTCGCTGATGGCGGTGTTCCTCCCGGTCGCGTTCATGGAGGGCATCGTCGGCCAGTTCTTGCGCAGCTTCGGCCTGACCATGGGCTTCGCCATCGCGGTGTCGATGTTCGTGTCGTTCACCCTGACCCCGATGATGGCGGCCCGCCTCCTGCCGCTGCCGCCGCCGCCTGGCCACCGCCACCGCAAGCCGCTGCTCGAGCGCATCATCGACAAGGGCTACGGGCCGATCGAGCGCGGCTACGCCCGGGTGCTCGCCTTCCTCCTGCGCCAGCGCTGGATCATCGTGGTCGCCTCGGTCGGCGTGCTGATGTCGGTCGGCCCGCTCGGCAAGAAGGCCGGCTTCGGCTTCCTGCCCGAGAACGACGAGGCCCACTTCGAGATCTACCTGCGCACCAAGGAGGGCACCAGCCTCGACGCGACCTCGGTGCTCGCCGAGCGCATCGCCCGCGAGACCCGCAAGGTCCCCGAGGTCACCCACACCCTGGTGACCGTGGCCGACAACGATCAGAAGATCCAGAACGTCGCCAACATCTACGTCCGGTTGTCGGACCCGAACCTGCGCACGCGCACCCAGAACGAGATCATGGACGAGGTCCGCCGCACGGTCCTGGTCGACATGCCCGAGGGCACCCGCGTCGCCGCCCAGCTGGTCAACGACTTCTCGCTCGGCGCCCAGCAGAACGCGACCATCCAGTACCTGCTCACCGGGCCCGATCTCGATCGCCTGTCGATGTACGCCACCCGGATCCTGACCGAGATGAAGAAGGTGCCGGGCGTGGTCGACCTCGACTCGAGCCTCCCCGAGTCGCTGCCCGAGCAGACGCTCACGCCCGACCTGGCGCGGGCGGCGATGCTCGGCGTCGACCCGGCCGACATCACGTCGTCGCTGGCGCTGATGATGGGCGGCCTCGAGGGCTCGACCTACGAGGAGCGCGGCAGCCAGTACGCGGTGTTCACCCGCGCCAACGAGCGGTTCCGCTGGGACCCGTCGCTGCTCGGCTTGATCACGGTGCCGTCGCGCACGCTGGGGCAGGTGCCGCTGTCCGACCTGGTCACCCAGGCCGACGGCGCCGGCCCGTCGCAGATCACCCGCACCTACCGCGCCAAGAGCATCACCGTCTCGATGAACGTCGCCCCCGGCCACACCGAGGGCGAGCTGACCGCCGCGCTCGAGAAGGCGGTCGCGGCCCAGGACATGCCGCCCGGCTACCAGGCGCTGCCGTGGGGCCGCACCCGCGAGATGGGCCGCACCGGCAAGGCGTTCGCGTTCGCGTTCCTGCTGTCGTTCCTGTTCATGTACCTGGTGCTGGCGGCGCAGTTCGAGTCGTGGCTGCACCCGTTCACGATCATGCTGGCCCTGCCGCTGACGCTGCCGTTCGCGCTGCTGTCGGTGATCTTGTTCGGCAACCAGCTCGACATCTTCTCGATGCTCGGCCTGCTGGTGCTGTTCGGCGTGATCAAGAAGAACGGCATCCTCCAGGTCGACCGAGCCAACCAGCTCCGCGGGCAGGGGATGCCGCGCGATCAGGCGATCGTGCAGGCCGCCCGCGATCGTCTGCGGCCGATCCTGATGACGACGTTCGCCTTCGTCGCCGGCATGATCCCGCTGATCACGTCGAAGGGCATCGGCTCGGGCTTCTCGCAGGCCATCGCCGGCATCGTCGTCGGTGGCCAGACCCTGTCGCTGGCGCTGACCCTGGTCGCCATCCCGGTCTTCTATTCGCTGTTCGACAGCGTGGCCGTCCGCACCAAGCGCGGGGTCGCCAAGATCTTCCGCCGCGGCGGCAAGGTCGATCGCGGCGAGCGCGAGGTCCGCGCCGACGGCCACGACGCCGGCGCGCCGGCCCCGGCGGCGCCGCCGACCGCGGTCGAGCCGGTCGCCCCGGCGGCCTGACCGGCTGCGGCAGCGGCGCTCGCCGGGCGTGAGCGCCCGTGCTCGGGGGCAAGCGTACGGCCGGGTGGCGCAGAGCCGCCCGGCCGTCGGATTTTTCGGATCGCCCGCGGGGCGTCCGCGGGTCACGGGCGGGTGGTCAGCTGCTCGACCGGCGTACCGGCGAGCTCCTGAGCCCGCAGCCAGGCCAGCGTCGCCGCGGCGTCGGCGCCGGCGGCGGCCACGACCGTGACCACCAGGCCGTCGGGGCTGCCGGTGACGGCGACCTCGGTGTCGGCCAGCACGGTCGGATCGTAGGCCATGTACAGCGTCGTCCAGCCCATCGACGCGGCGCGGGCGCGATGACAGCCGATCTCGGCGCCGAGCTGGGCCTCGGTTAGGCCCGCGACCGGACGGAACTGGATGCGAGCGCCGCGCAGCTCGCCGTCCTGCTCGACCGGGGCGACCGCGGCGATGTCCCGGCGCCGCGCGAACGGCGTCTCGGCCAGCTGCTCGGGCGACAGACCCTGACACCAGGCCTGCTCGGCCGCGACCATCTGAGCCGCGGCCTGGCGATGGCGGTCGGCGTTGCGGCGCAGCTCGAGGGCGTCGAGGTCGTCGAGGATGCTGCCCTGCAGCTGGTTGCTCCAGCACGGGATCTCGTGGGTCAGCTGCTCGAAGCCCGACGTGGCCTGGGTGGCCAGCGGGTCGTCGTCGCAGAACCAGGTCATCGGCGCGCCGCGGAGCGTCTCGGCGTTCTGCTGGTTGCCCGCGGCCGCCTGATCCTGGGCCTCGGCCGCGCGCAGGTGATCGCGGACGGTCAGCGGCCGCGGCGGCGTCGGATCGGGAGGCCGGTCCCCCGCGCAGGCGACCGCGGACAACAGCGAGAGGATCATCGGCGCGCGCATGAACCCGCGCTTGTGCACGGGGGGTGCCACGCTTGGCCAGGTTGGATGGCGACGAGGAGCGAGCGCGATGACCCGAGGCAACCCACGCGAGCCCCGTTCCGGACACACCGGGGCTCGCTTCGATGATGGCGAGCTGGAGAAGATCGACGCGTGGTGGCGCGCGGCGAACTACCTGGCGGTCGGCCAGATCTACCTGCTCGACAACCCGCTGCTCCGCGTGCCGCTCACCCGCGCGCACGTCAAGCCGCGCTTGCTCGGGCACTGGGGGACGACGCCGGGCTTGAGCTTCCTGTACGCGCACCTCAGCCGCGCGATCCGGAAGCACGACCTCGACATGATCTACGTCACCGGCCCCGGCCACGGCGGGCCGGCGCTGGTCGCCAGCGCCTACCTCGAGGGCACGTACAGCGAGGTCTACCCGAGCATCACCCAGGACGAGGACGGCCTGCGGAAGCTGTTCAAGCAGTTCAGCTTCCCCGGCGGCATCCCCAGCCACGTCGCGCCCGAGACGCCCGGCTCGATCCACGAGGGCGGCGAGCTCGGCTACGCCCTGGCGCACGCGTACGGGGCGGCCTTCGACAACCCCGAGCTGATCGTCGCGTGCGTGATCGGCGACGGTGAGGCCGAGACCGGACCGCTCGCCACCGGCTGGCACGGCAACAAGTTCTGCGACCCGGCCCGCGACGGCGCCGTGCTGCCGATCCTCCACCTCAACGGCTACAAGATCGCCAGCCCGACCATCCTCGCCCGCATCCCGCGCGACGAGCTGATCAAGCTGCTCGAGGGCTACGGCTACCGGCCGCACTTCGTCGAGGGCACGGTGCCCGAGGTCGTGCACCGGCAGATGGCCGAGACCGTCGACAGCGTGATCGGCGAGATCCACCGGATCTGGCGCGACGCGCGGACGCGCGGGCGGAGCGAGCGGCCGGCGTGGCCGATGATCGTGCTGCGGACGCCGAAGGGATGGACCGGCCCGCACGAGGTCGACGGCAAGCTCGTCGAGGGGACGTGGCGCAGCCACCAGGTGCCGATGGGCGACATGGATCGGCCCGAGCACGTCGCGCTGCTCGAGCGGTGGATGAAGAGCTACCGCCCCGAGCAGCTGTTCGACGCCCGCGGCCGGCTCCGGCCCGAGCTGGCCGAGCTGGCGCCGCGCGGCGAGCGGCGGATGAGCGCCAACCCGCACGCCAACGGCGGCCAGCTGCTCAGGGAGCTGCGCCTGCCCGACTTCCGCGCCTACGCCGTCGAGGTCGAGCAGCCGGGCGGCGTGACCGCGGAGTCGACCCGGGTGCAGGGCCAGTACCTGCGCGACGTCATGCGCCACAACCTCGACCAGCGCAACTTCCGCCTGTTCAGCCCCGACGAGAACAACTCCAACCGGTGGCAGGACGTCCTCGACGCGACCAGCCGGTGCTGGATGGCGCAGATCGTCCCCGGCGACGACCACCTCGCGCCCGACGGACGGTTGCTGGAGGTGCTGTCGGAGCACCAGTGTCAGGGCTGGCTCGAGGGCTACCTGCTCACCGGCCGCCACGGCTTCTTCAGCTGCTACGAGGCATTCATCCACATCGTCGACTCGATGTTCAACCAGCACGCCAAGTGGCTGAAGGTGAGCCGCCACATCCCGTGGCGGCGGCCGATCGCCTCGCTCAACTAC
>Ga0247829_10001349_pt1 | contig 11072 bp, 8 predicted proteins | sample 12C_Control_Day4_FD_207765 | JGI IMG/M metagenome (GOLD analysis project Ga0247829, IMG submission 207765) | Soil microbial communities from agricultural site in Penn Yan, New York, United States - 12C_Control_Day4 | ecosystem: Environmental > Terrestrial > Soil > Agricultural land | place: USA... | reverse complement strand
CAATTACTCGGACTGCCCGATGCTGTGCAGCCTGCAGCTCAACGGTCTCTCGGCCGTGCTGCCCGCGCTCGCGGAGCCGACCGTGATGTCCACTGGCGACAAGCCGGTGGCGTTCAAGATCGGCACCCAGGTCCGCGTCGTCACGATCGATCTCGAGCCGAACGAATCACTCGCGAAGCTCGCGAAGATGCGCGAGCGCTACATCGGCCGCATGCCCGAAGCGCAGCGCGCCGCGGCGCGCAAGGGCTGGACGTTCCTCGCGGCGGCGACGCCCGGTGATGGCTCGCAGATCGAGCGCGTCGCGAAGGCGGTCGGCTTCTCGTACGTCTACGTCCCGGAGCGCGCGGAGTGGGCGCACCCCGCGGCGCTGATCTTCCTCAGCACCGTCGGCGAGGTCACGCGCTACGTGTACGGCATCGAGTTCGACGCGCAGGTGATGCGCGACTCGATCATGAAGGCGGGCACCGCGACGCCGGCGACGGCGGTCGGGTTCATGAACCGCTGCTATCACTTCGACCCGAACGCGAACAGCAAGACGCGTCAGGGTGTGTTCGCGCTGCGCATCGGCGCGGTGGGTTTCCTCGTGTTGGTTGTCTCCATGCTGGGCGTGTTCCACCTCCAGCGCCGGCGCCGTATTCAGGGCGCTCAGGGAGTGTCATGACGTCACCTCGAAAGCATCGCTCTCCGTTGCGACCCATCGTGGTCGCGCTGTTCACGGCAGCGCTCTCCAGCGCCGTCGTGGTCGGCCTGTTCGGTGTGCCGCGTGCCACCGCGCAGCCAGCACCTGCTGCGCCGGCAGCTCCGGCCGCCGGCTCGGCGACGACCGCCGGCTCGGCGACAGGCTCAGCGGCTGCCGAGTCACCCGCGCCGGCCGAGGGTTCGGCGGCGGCCGCAGCTCCGGCCCCGACCGCGGGGTCGGCCGCGGCACCTGCGGCGGGCTCGGCGGCACCTGCGGCGGGCTCGGCGGCACCTGCGGCGGGCTCGGCGGCACCTGCGGCGGGTGCACCCGCTGCGGCTGCGGCACCGGCGGCGCCCGCGGGGCTGCCCTGGTACGAGGAGCTCGCGAACAAGCCCATCGAGGAGAGCGGCAACTTCTGGTTCCCGAAGGCGGTGAACAAGGCGACGGACTCGTCGGACATGATGTTCATCGCGGTCCTCGCGCTGTCCATATTCTTCTTCTCCGCGATCACGTTCCTCGTCATCTACTTCGTCTGGAAGTACCGCCACCGCCCGGGCCACAAGGCCGAGCCGTCGCCGGCGCACCACGACGTCATGGAGATCACGTGGACGATCCTCCCGACGATCATCGTCGTGTTCCTCTTCTATTACGGCTGGCGCTCGTACATCCACATCGTCACGCCGCCGCAGAAGGCGGTCGAGGTTAACGTCCGCGCGAAGCAGTGGTCGTGGTCGTTCACGCACTCGAACGGCTACAGCGATAGCGACCTGCACGTGCCCGTCGACACGCCGGTGCGCCTGGTGATGACGTCCGACGACGTCCTCCACGCGTTCTACGTGCCGGTGCTGCGCACCAAGCAGGACATCATCCCGCGCCGCTACACGTACGTCTGGTTCCAGGCGACCAAGCCCGGTACGTACAGCCTCCACTGCGCCGAGTACTGCGGTACCGACCACTCGCAGATGGGCCGCAAGTACGACGACAAGACGAAGTCGTGGGGCCGGCGCGCCGTGATCGTCGTCCACGAGAAGGGCGGCTACGAGCGCTACCTCGCCGAGACCGGCGCATCGAACGATCCGCCCGAGGTGCTCGGCCGCAAGCTCTACGACAAGAAGGGCTGCACGAGCTGCCACAGCGTCGATGGCTCGACCCGCGTCGGCCCGTCGTTCAAGGGCACGTTCGGCCAGCCGGTCCCGCTGCAGTCGGGCGGCACCGTGCCGATGGACGAGAACTATATCCGCGAGTCGCTGATGGTCCCATCCGCGAAGGCGCGCCCGGGCTTCCCGGCGACGGCGATGCCGTCGTTCTCGGGTCAGCTCAAAGAGAAAGAGATCGAAGGCCTGATCGCCTTCATCAAGTCGCTCCAGTAGGAACCAACATGGCGACCACCCAGACCAAGCATCAGGACGGGCCCGAGAACGAGCCCGACTTCCTCTCGATCCACGACGGCAAGCCGCTCGGCCAACGGATCGTCGGCTGGCTCACCACGCTCGATCACAAGCGGATCGGGATGATGTACCTGTACGGCATCCTCATCTCGTTGATCGTCGGCGGCGTGTTCGCGCTGCTCGTACGCACCGAGCTGTGGAGCACCGGCAAGACGCTCGTCGAGCAGAACACCTACAACAAGTTCTTCACGCTCCACGGCGCGGTGATGGTGTTCCTCGTCATCATCCCCGGCCTACCGGCCGCGCTCGGCAACATCATCCTGCCGGTCCAGCTCGGCGCCCCGGACGTCGCGTTCCCGCGGCTCAACTTGGCGTCGTTCTACCTGTGGCTGATCGGCGCGCTGATGCTCGTGATCGCGATCCCGTTCGGCGGTCTCGACACCGGCTGGACGCTCTACACGCCGTACAGTCTCAAGACCCAGACGCCCGTGCTCGTCGCGGTGCTCGCGGTGTTCATCCTCGGGTTCAGCTCGATCTTCACCGGCCTCAACATGCTGGTGACGATCCACAAGTTCCGCCCGCAGGGCATGGGCTGGTTCCAGTTGCCGCTCAACGCGTGGGCGATCTACGCGACGGCGATCATGCAGGTGCTCGCGACGCCGGTGCTCGGCATCACCGTGGGCCTGCTCGCCGTCGAGCGGTTCGCGCACATCGGCATCTTCAACCCGCAGCTCGGCGGCGATCCGGTGCTGTTCCAGCACTTCTTCTGGTTCTACTCGCACCCCGCCGTCTACATCATGATCATCCCGGCGATGGGCGTGATCTCCGAGATGATCTCGGTGTTCTCGCGCAAGCCGATCTTCGGCTACCGCTTCATCGCGTACTCGTCGGTCTCGCTCGCGCTGCTGTCGTTCCTCGTCTGGGGCCACCACATGTTCGTGTCGGGCCAGTCGCGCCTCGCGAACATGGTGTTCTCGGCGCTGACGTTCAGCGTCGGTATCCCCTCCGCGATCAAGGTCTTCAACTGGGTGTCGACGCTGTACAAGGGAGACATCCGGCTCAAGACCCCGATGATCTACGTGCTGGCGTTCCTGCTGATCTTCACGATCGGCGGTCTCACCGGCCTGTTCCTCGGCATCCTCTCCGTCGACGTTCACCTGCACGACACCTACTTCGTCGTCGCCCACTTCCACTACGTGATGATGGGCTCGACGCTGGTCGCGTTCCTCGCCGCGCTCCACTACTGGTGGCCGAAGTTCACGGGACGCATGTACACGGAGTCGATCGCGCGCATGTGTGCGATCGGCGTGTTCTTCGGCTTCAACGCGACGTTCCTGCCGCAGTTCATCCTCGGCTCGCGCGGCATGCCGCGGCGCTACTGGGACTACGACCCGCAGTACACGACGCTCCACCAGATCTCGACGATCGGCGCGTTCGTGCTCGGCATCTCGATGTTCGTGGCGGTGATCAACCTCATCATGTCGTGGTGGAACGGTAAGCGCGCGCCGCGCAACCCGTGGGGCGGCACGTCCCTCGAGTGGCAGGCGCCGTCGCCGCCGACGCTCTACAACTTCGAGAAGCCTCCGGTCATCCACGAGATCTACAACTACGACGATCTCGTCGAGGTGGAGGAGGATCGCTGGGAGCGCCGCGCCCCGATCGCCGTCGAGCCCAGCAAGCTCAAGGTCGAGGACGCCCACACGCGCGAGACCGTTCCCGTCGAGAAGGTCGAGGCGACCGCAGCTCCGTCGAGCTCCGCCCCGGGTGACGACGAGCCGGGACCCACGGCGACGGCGGTCGAGCCGTCCTCGGAGGATGACAAGTGAGCGAGAAACCCCACGCAGGTCACGACGAGCATGACCACGGCCATGGTCACGGCTCGGTGTTCATCCAGCACCACTACGACGACGCGCAGCACCAGTTCGACGCGGGCAAGCTAGGCATCTGGCTCTTCCTCGCGCAGGAGGTGCTGTTCTTCTCGGCGCTGTTCGTCGCGTACATCCTGTACCGGCACCACCACACCGAGATCTACGCGTACGCGCACAAGTACCTCGACACGAAGATGGGCGCGATCAACACCGCGGTCCTCATCTTCTCGAGCCTCACGGCCGCGTGGGCGGTGCGCGCCGCCCAGCTGCGCCAGAAGAAGCTCCTCATCGCGTGCATCGCGACGACGCTGGCGTGTGCCTGCGCGTTCCTCGTGATCAAGTACTTCGAGTACACGCACAAGATCCACGAGCACCTGTTGTTCGGTGAGCGCTTCGACCCGTGCATCAGCTCGGGCGGCACGCCGCTCGCGAACATGAACAACAGCTGCCCGGGCTCGAAGTCCACGATCCAGTGGGACTTCAACGCGAGGACCACGCAGACGCCGCGCGGCGCCGCGACCGAGGGCTGCTTCCCCGACGTCGCGCTCGATCTCGAGCCGCAGCGCCCCGGCGTGCAGCTCGACTGCAAGGTGTTCGAGGTCTCGGGCGCGACGACCGTCAAGGACGGCAAGGCGACGTTCACCGAGAAGTCGCGCAAGGAGATCGGGCCTCGCTGCTTCGATCCCGTGTTCGGTCCGGGCGGCGGACTCTCGCTCGCGCCGGGCGCGGAGCACAAGGACGTGTTCCCGTGCTGGAAGCCGAACCACCAGCCCGGCGTGTGCCGTCCGGGGTGGTACTTCCGCTGGACCTGCGAGGGCGACAAGTGCAAGGCGCCGGCGGGCGGGGAAGGCCCGTTCCAGACGTTGTCCGCGTGCAACGAGCAGCGCGGCGGCAAGGAAGGCCAGCTCAAGGCCGACGGTACGCCGTGGGTCTCCGATTGCTCGCACGGCAAGGCGTCGGCGTTCGTCGTCGAGTACGGCGATCACGCGCTCCGCAGCAGCAACGACCTCCGCATCGCGGTCGACTGCAAGACGCCGCCGACCGCGGCCGCACCGGCGGATCCGTTCGCCGAGGTGGGGCAGACGCCTGCCGTCGGTAAGAGCCAGATCGCGACGACGCCGAGGCCGACGCATGCCGACGAGAAGGCGGCGCTCTACGCCGGCCCGCCGCCGGAGAACACGAGCATGTTCTTCACGATCTACTTCGCGATGACCGGCCTGCACGGCGTCCACGTGCTCATCGGCGTGTTCATCTTCATCTGGCTGCTGATCCGCTCCGTGAAGGGGCACTTCACGCCGGACTACTTCGGCCCGATCGACTTCGCCGCGCTGTACTGGCACATCGTCGACCTCATCTGGATCTTCCTCTTCCCGCTCATGTACCTCATCCACTGAGGCACCGAGGCGAACCATGGCAAACGCTCACGACGCCCACGAAGAACACGGCATCTCGCACGTCGCCTCGACGAAGGTGCTGCTCGGCACCGGTGGCTCGCTGCTGCTGCTGACGATCATCACCGTCGCCGCGACGAAGGTCGACTTCGGCCCGAACATCAACCTCGCGATCGCGATGTTCATCGCGGTGATCAAGGCGACGCTCGTCGTCTTGTTCTTCATGCACCTCAAGTACGACAAGATCTTCCACTCGGTGATCTTCTTGAGCGCGCTGCTCGCGGCGGCGCTGTTCGTGGGCTTCACGTTGATGGATACCGGTCAGTACCAAAACACGAATATTTGGGATCTCAACAATCCGCCGGCCGCACCGATCGGACCGCGCCCGGTTTCTGGTTAACGGGAGCGAATCTCGTTAAGCTCGCTCCGGGAGGAATCGATGGACCCGGAGATGATGAGCTTTGTGAAACCGCTAATCCTGCAGGCGATCGGCGTCATCTTGCCGATCATCTTCGTGGGTGTCGGCTACCTCTATCTGTCGCTGGATCGCCAACGCGCGAACAGCCCGAGCAAAGACGACACGCAGGCCGGCATCAAGCTGGTGCTGTGGGCGCTGATCATCGCGGGCGTTGCGCTCGCGGCGGCCGGCGTCGATCAGCTGCTGGGCTTCATCTTCGGCGGCTTCAAGGGCGGCAGCGGGCCGGTACGGCAGGCGATGCCGACGATCCTCGTCGGTGCTGTCGTCGTCGCCGGCGTCGGCAAGGCGCTCTTGCCGCGCACCAACAACGCCAAGGAGCGACAGGCCGAGCGCTACGCGCTCGGGTTCATGGGGGTGTCGTTCGGCGTGCAGGCGATCATCGCGCTCGCCGGTCTGCTCAACGGCCTGTTCCTCAGCTATCCGTGGGGTCGGACCTCCGGCAGCCTCGCCTCGCTCGCCGTGAGCGGTGCGATCGCGTTCCTCGCGATCTCGCGGTTCGGCGCCGCGTCGGGCTGGGTGCAGGCAGCGCCGCCCGCGCCGCCGATGCAGTTCCCGCCGCAGCAGGGCGGCGGCTATCCCCCGCAAGGTGGCGGCTATCCTCCGCAGGGCGGCGGCTATCCTCCGCAAGGTGGCGGCTATCCTCCGCAGGGCGGCGGCTATCCTCCGCAAGGTGGCGGCTATGGCCAGCCCGGCGGCGGTGGCTACGGTCAGCCGCGCTGATGTGAGCGGTGGATGATCGTGCACGTGCACGTACGTGCACGCGCACGACCGCGGAGCGCCTAGAGCGGACGATCAAAACCTGTGAGGTGAACGTGGTCGTGATCGTGGCCGTGAACGTGATCGCGCCCGTGATCAGAACTGGTGCCCATTCCTCCGCGTTGCAGCGCACGGCAAGTACAGATCACGGCCACTGGACCCGCGCAACTCCATCGACAGGTATTGAGCGTCCGCGCTCAGCCGACTACCGTCACGCTGAGCTACTCCGCGACTTGATCGAGGATCGCGGTGGCCAACGCCTCCGCGATCTGCGCCTGGACCGCGGCGTCCGCGAGCTGCTTGCCCTCGATCGGATGATCGAGGAAGCCGACCTCGACGAGGACCGCCGGCATGGTCGCGCCGAGCAGGACGTGATGGATGTCCTGGCGCACGCCGCGGTCGCCATCCTTGCCGCGCCGGTCGCGGAGCTCGGCCTGGATCCGCGCGGCGAGGTCGGCGGCCTCCCACTGCGTGGAGCCCCGCTCGACGTCGTCGAGCACGAGCGCGATCTCCGGATCGACGCCCGGCCGCGTCGTCGTGGTGTCGGCGCGCAGCGCGCGGCCATCGACGTCGATCGCGCGCGGCGAGAGCACGAAGGTCTCGAACCCGCGCTGCGTGCGCGTCGGCGAGGCGTTGGCGTGGATCGACACGAACACGTCGGCCGCGTGCTGATCGGCGAGCGCCACCCGCTGGCGCAGCGTGAGCGTGCGGTCCGCGCTGCGCGTGAGCTCGACCTCGGCGCCGCGCGCGCGCAGCAACACCGCGACCTGGTTCGCGAGCGTCAGCGTCAGCTGCTTCTCGTGCAGGCCGGCGCCCCGCGTTCCGGCGTTCGAGCCGCCGTGACCGGGGTCGAGCACGACGAGGGGCTTGGCCTCCGCACTCGAAGCGCTGGCGATCACGAGCCCGAGGATCACGGCACCAGGTGAAGCCTTCACTACATGTAGGATATCGCGACCGATCGGGGGAGGGCCCAGTTTTTGGGGCTCGCCTTGACCCAACTGGTCCATACAGCTACGGTTTTTTAATTGTCTCGCCGCCACTCCCCGGGGCCGATGGTGACCACGCTCGGTGGCTGCCTGGTCCTGCTCGCGGCGGGGTGGATGATGTGGATCCAGGGGGGCGTCGATCTCTACACGGGCATGCTCGTGGCCACCGGCGCTGGTGTCGTGGTCAACGGCAGCGTGCGGTGGGCGCGCGATCGCCGCGCCGGTGATGCGCGGCCCATGTTGATCCGCGAGCGCGAGCCGAGCATGCCTTGGAGCTCGCGCCTGACGCCGCTCCACGCGCTGCTCGTCGTCGCGGTGCTCGAGCTCGCGATCAACAGAGTCGCCGTGCCGATGCTGGGGCCCAAGACGGGCGAGCCTCCGGCGTGGCACACGGTGCTCGATTACGCCGGGCTGTTCTTGTTCTACTTCACCGGCGTGCTCGCGGCGCTCGTGCTCGTGATGCGCTGCGTAGGTGAGGTGACCGGGCCTGCCGGGCGGCGCGTCCGCGCGGCGCATGTCGTCACGGGGATCGCGGCGCTGCTCGCGGCGATCCCGCTCGTCGTGTCCGCGCCCGCGGAGCTCAGCCTCGTCCTCGAGTTCGCGTTCGGGCTGTCGGTGCTGCTGCTCGTGTCGACGGCGTTCAGCCGCGAGCACGACCTCGGCGTGCAGATCGGGCTGTCCATCGTCGCGGTGCCGCTGCTCGTCCACACGGCGAATGCGATCGGCGCGCGGTTCGTGTGGCCCGACACCACGTTCGACGGACCGGGGATCACGATCGCGCGCGCAGGGGTGGTCGCGCTCTGCATCGCGGCGCTGGTGTCGCCGTACTGCTTCGCGCCGCGGCCGTTCACGCGCTCGGTCACGCGCGCGGTGCCGGCGGTGATCGGGCTGTCGTTCCTGACGGTGGGCGCGCTCGTCGGGCGCACGCACTATCTCGGGCTCGCCAAGGGGGCGTCCCTCGCGATCGGCGTCGACATGAATCGGACGCAGGCCGACCCGCGGCTCGCGCTGTACCTGCTCGCGATCGCGACGCTGGCATGGACGCTCGCGTCCTGCGCGATCGCCTCGAGCGCGGCGCGACGCAAGGTCGGCCTCGGGATCGCGCTCGTGCTCCTCGGTGGCTACGGCTTCGCGTGGCCGCACCACTACCTGTTACCGCTGCTCGGCATCGCGCTGATCGCGGACGCCGCGCGCCGCGTGCGCGAGGAAGAGCTCTCCGACATGCCGTTCGCGAGCGATACGCCGCCGATCCCAGATACGGCGTGGTCGAGCTACGTCGCGGCCGTGGCGCAAGGGCTCCGGCGGTCGTTGACCGACGTGCACAGCCTGACGATGCGTGGCGAAGGCGGGCTGACCTCGTCGATCGTCGTCGGGGACTTCGACGGTCTCGGCGTACGCACGCGCATCGAGCGCATCGACGGCAGCGTGCTCGCGCTCGACATCGTGATCGGCCGCGAGATCGACGAGGTCCGCGGCTCCACGCTCACCGTGTGGGCGCGGCCCGAGCGCACGCTCGGCGCGAACCCGGCTGGGCCGCCCGCGGCGCCCGCGCTGGAGAGCGGTGACGCAGAGTTCGATCAGCGCTTCCGCACACGCGGCAGCGCGCAGGCGCTCGCGCAGCTGTTCGACGAGGAGCTGCGCGGCCGCGCGGTGACCACGCTCGACGGCTGGCTCGCGTACTGGGAGCATGAGGGCATGCGCTATCGCGTGTATCCAGGGAAGGGTGCGCCGCTCGATCATCCGATGCCCTTGTCGGATCTCGCGCAGGGGCGCGCGGTGGGGCAGGTCGAGCGTCTCGTCACCGTGATCGAGCTGCTCGTCGAGATCGCGCGGCGCGGCGTGAAGGTCGCGCCGGTGGCGCCGTCGACGCTCGACGGTGCGGAGGCGTCATGAAGCGCGCGCCGCTCGCGCTCGCGCTCGCGCTCGCCGCCTGCGCGCCACCTCCCTCGAGCGGTGGCGAGGTGCCGGCGTGGATCTCGGACACCAGCTCGTACGGTGCGCCGGCGGCGCCCCGCTCGACGACCGCACCACCGTCGCTGGCCGATCCGTACCGCGAGGTCGCGGCGAAGATCCTCGCTGCCGCGCGCGCCGACCGCGGGGCGTACGAGAAGCTCGCCGAGCTCACCGATCAGATCGGAGCGCGGCTCGCCGGCTCGCCCGAGCTCGACCGTGCGATCGCGTGGGCGGCGCAGACGATGAAGGCCGACGGCCACGAGGTGCGCACCGAGAAGGTGATGGTCCCGCACTGGCAGCGCGGCGCCGAGGAGGCGATGGTGATCGCGCCGGTCACGCGCAAGGTGCACGTGCTCGGGCTCGGCGGCAGCATCGCGACTCCCAAGGGCGGCATCACCGCGCCGATCGTCGTGGTGAAGAGCTTCGAGGAGCTCGAGGCGCGGGCGGCCGACGTGAAGGGTGCGATCGTGTTGTTCGACGTGCCGATGCGGCCCTACGACAAGACGAAGGGCTCGGACTACGGCAACGTCGTGAGGTATCGCAGCCAGGGCGCCTCGCGCGCGGCGCGGCACGGCGCGGTCGCGGTGCTCGTCCGCTCGATCACGGAACGCAGCTTGCGCACGCCGCACACCGGCGCGATGTCGTACGCGACCGACGCACCGAAGATCCCCGCCGCTTCGGTGACCATCGAGGACGCGGCCTTGCTGTCGCGACTCGCGGCGCGCGGGCCGGTGAAGCTCCGGCTCCGCCTCGAGTCGAAGACGCTGCCCGATGCGCCCTCGGCGAACGTGATCGGCGAGCTTCGCGGCAAGGACAAGCCCGACGAGGTCGTCCTGATCGGCGCGCACCTCGACTCGTGGGACGTGGGGCAGGGCGCCCACGACGACGGCGCCGGGTGCGTGCAGATGATGCAAGCGCTGACCACGCTGCGCCGGCTGGGCCTGCAGCCGCGGCGGACGATCCGCGTGGTGCTGTTCACCAACGAGGAGAACGGCGGGCGCGGCTCGAAGGCGTACGCCGCGGAGCATGCGGGGGAGCTGCCCAACACCGTGTTCGCCCTCGAGGCCGACGCTGGAGGGTTTCGCCCGAGCTCGCTCGGCGTGGGCAGCAAGACCGCCGCCGATCGCGTCGCGCTGCGCCTCGACGAGCTGCTCTCCCTCGTCGAGTCGACGGGACTCACCAAGGTGTTCGCGTCGCAGCACGTCGGCGCCGACGTGACCCCGCTGCTCGCCGCGGGCGTGCCGGCCGGCGCCGTGTACACCGACGGCGCGCGCTACTTCGACTACCACCACACCGAGGCCGACACGCTCGACAAGATCGATCCGGCCGAGCTCGCCGACGGCGCCGCGGCGATCGCCGTGCTCGCCTACGTGATCGCCGATCTACCCGAGCGCCTGGATCGCTGAGCCGGTAGCCCCGATGAACCTGTGGGACACCACCGCGCGGGTGCTCGAGGCGCCGCTGGTCGTCCGCGAGCCGCTGCGCGCGCTCGACGCGATCGTCGTGCTGGGCGCGCCGCTCGTGTCCGGCGCTGCACCGTCGGCCGTGCTCGTCGAGCGCGCGCGTGCCGCCG
>Ga0247829_10001346_pt1 | contig 11086 bp, 14 predicted proteins | sample 12C_Control_Day4_FD_207765 | JGI IMG/M metagenome (GOLD analysis project Ga0247829, IMG submission 207765) | Soil microbial communities from agricultural site in Penn Yan, New York, United States - 12C_Control_Day4 | ecosystem: Environmental > Terrestrial > Soil > Agricultural land | place... | reverse complement strand
GTGTGCGACCGGCAGCGTCGCGAATTCGAGACTCGTCAGCGGCGAGCGCGTCGCGGCGACGTCGACACGCAGCGTTCGCTTCGCGTCGAAATGCCGCGGCCAGTCGATCGCCTGCACGACGTCGTAGAGATCGCGCTCGTTGCGGTAGCCGCCACCGCCGACCCGCCACAGGATGCGGCTCGCGAGCCGCGATTCAAGGTTCGCGTGCAGCGCGAGCGTCAGGTCGCCGGCGAAGCCGATGCCGCCGTCCGCGGGTGCGATGTCCTGCGCACCAAGCTTCGCGATCTCGGCGGCGAGCGGTGCCTCGAGCCCGCGTGGGCAGGGCGCGAAATACCCTTCAAGCACGGGTCAGAACGGCTTGGCGACGACGAGCCACACGATGACGAGCAAAAGCGGAAGCGCCGGGATCTCGTTCAGCCAGCGGTAGAACGCGTGGCCGTGCCGGTTGCGGTCGTGCGCGAAATCGCGCAGCAGGAAGCCGAGGTAGACGTGGAAGGCGACCAGCGCGACAACGAACGTCACCTTGGCGTGCAGCCATCCGCCGGTGATGCCATAGCCGAGCCACAGCCACAGGCCGAACGCGACGGTCAGCACGGCGGCCGGCATCATGATGCCGCGGTAGAGCTTGCGCTCCATCGTCTTGAAGCGATCGATGCCGATGCGGTCGTCCGCGGGCGCCTGCGCGTGGTAGACGAAAAGCCGCGGCAGATAGAAAAGCCCTGCGAACCACGTCACCATGAACACGATGTGCAGCGTCTTGACGATCGCGTAGCCCACGGGGCTCATCGGTCGCCAGGCGCGCACGCCTCGCGCTCGAAGCGGTTGTCGAAGTACGGATCGCGCCCGCGCAGCATCTGCACGATGCTCGACCCGATATAGAGTGGAAAAAACAGCGCTCCGAAGCGCTCGTACTGGCGCACGTGCACGCGCTCGTGCGCCCGCACGGCGGCCGCCGTCCCTTCGTCGGTGCAGACGACGAGATGGCCGAACGTGATCGCGCAGAACCGGCATCGGCGCGGCAGCGCGGCGATCAGCCGCTCGACGCGGCCGCCCGTGACCTCGATCACGCCGTCGATAACGCGCGCGCGCGCGCCGGTTGCGAACGCCGGGAGCGCGACGAGCAGGCCGACGAGTGTCGCGGGCGCTGCCCACGCGTATCGAAGCGCGGCAAGCATGCGGTTCAAACGGGCGACGACAGCTTGAGGCCGACGATGCCGGCGACGATCAGCGCGAGGCTCGCGATGCGGCCGGCGGTCGCCGGCTCGCCGAGCAGCACGATGCCGAGGATTGCCGTGCCGACGGCGCCGACGCCTACCCACACGGCGTACGACGTGCCGACCGGCAGCGACTTCATCGCGAGCCCGAGCAGCCCGAGGCTTACGATCATCGCGGCGATCGTCCACACGCTCGGCCACAGCCGCGTGAAGCCTTCGGTGTACTTGAGGCCGATTGCCCAGCCGATCTCGAACAATCCGGCGAGCACGAGAATGATCCAGGGCATCAGTCCTCCGGATGGCGATGGAACGTGGGCGGGCTGCAAGTACCCGCAGCCGTGAAAATCTGATCCGCGGGCCGCGGGGGCCGCAGCATCATGTTCCCGGGACCGTGCAAAGCCACGGGAGCGCGGTGTGCAGCCACGGCACGCTGTTCGCGAGCCACGGCCCGGCCAGCGTCAGCGCCGCCCCTGCAACGAGTATTCCGCCCGCGACGCGGCGTCCCGAATCGCGCGCGACGAGCCGCGACCACGAACCGGCGCGGCTTGCGCCGAACGCCGTGGCGAGCATCGCGGGCATCGTGCCGATGCCGAATGCGGCCATCGTGAAGGCGGCGCCGAGCGCGTCGAACTGCAGCGCCGCGATCACGAGCACCGTATAGACGAATCCGCACGGCATGAAGCCCCAGATCATGCCGAAGGCGAGCGCTCGCGGCGCGCTCGTGACGGGAAGGAGCTTGCGACCAAGTGGCGCGAGCCTTCGCCAGAGTCGCGCGCCAAGGCCGAAGCTCGCGTCGCGCAGTCTGCCGAAGGCTACGAGCGCACCGAGCAGCAGCGCGAGGGCGCTTAAAGCCCGCAGGCCGAGACGGACGGCATCGTCGTCGAGCCATCCGACCACGCCGCCGAGCGCGCCGCCGACGGCGAGGCCCGCGAGCGTGTACGACGCGATGCGGCCGAGCTGATAGACGACCAGCAGCGTCGGCCGCGGCCGTCCGCGGGGGCCTTGCACAGTCGCGACGCCGAGCGCGGCGGAGATGCCGCCGCACATCACGAGGCAATGGCCGCTTGCGGCAAGGCCGAGCAGCAAGGCCGCGGTCAGCGTGAGCGTCGCGGTCATTGCGGCGGCTCCTGCGGAGGCTCGTCGGGTGCGTCGGCAAGCGGCATCAAGGCCGGTGTTTCGAGATCGTCGAACTGGCCGTGGTCGACGGCCCAGAAGAACGCGACCAGCGCGCCGATCGCGAGCAGGATCGACAGCGGGATCAGGAAGACGAGGGCGCTCATCCAATGGCTCCCGGCGCGATCATGCCGCTGCCGGCACGAGCTTCGGTGCCGGTGTGCCGCCTCGCCGCTTGCGGCGGCCGATGCGCAACGCGTTCAGCACGACGACGAGCGAGCTGACCGACATCCCGATCGCCGCGAGCCAGGGCGGCACGAAACCGAGTGCGCCGAGCGGCACGACGGCCAGGTTGTAGGCCATAGCCCACCGCTGGTTCTGGCGCAGCACCGCGAGCGTATGCCGCGCGAGGTCGCGCGCCTCGGGAATCGCGGCGAGCCGTCCATTCGCAAGAACGATATCGCTCGACGCTTGCGCGATCTCGGTACCCGACGCGAGCGCGATCGCGACGTCCGCGCCGGCAAGCACCGGCGCGTCGTTGATGCCGTCGCCGACCGCGATGACGCGCGCTCCCTCGGCCCGCAGCGCCGCAAGCCGCGCCAGCTTGTCGGCCGGGCGCGCACCGGCGATGAAGTGCGGAACGGAAAGGCGCGCGGCGATCGCTGCGACCTTCGCGCGTACGTCGCCGCTCGCGATCTCGATCGCGACGCCTTCCGCGGCAAGTGCGGCGACCGCGGCTTGCGCGTCGAAACGCACGCGCTCGGCGAAGTGGAACGCCGCGATCGCGCCCGTATCGTCGGCGAGCACGACTGCGCCGTCGAGACTCGGTGAGCCGGGGCCATTCGCAAGCGCAAGCGACGTCGAGCCCGGATCGCGCGTGAGCGCAAACGATGGCGAGCCGAGGCGCAGCTTGCGGCCTTCGATCTCGCCTTCCACGCCGCCGCCGCTGTGGCTCTGCCACGCCGCGACCGGCCGAAGCGCTTCATTGCTCGCCGCGGCCTCGATCGCCTGTGCGGCCGGATGCCGGCTGCCGCGCGCGAGCGATGCGGCAAGTGCGAGCGCGTCGTCGCGATCGACGTCGCGCAGCGGCTCGACGCCGTGGAGCGCGATGTCGGTCAGCGTCCCGGTCTTGTCGAAGATGACGTGTGTGGCCGCGGCGAGATTCTCGATCGCGTCGGGACGCACGACGAGCACGCCCTGCTGCGCGAGCACGCCGAGCGCGCGCGTCAGCGCCGCCGGCACCGCCAGCGCGAATGCGCACGGGCACGACACGACGAGCACGGCGAGCGTCGCCTCGAACGCGCGCAACGGATCGACGAAGCTCCAGCCCGCCGCCGTGATGGCCGCGAGCGCCAGAACGCGGCCCACGAACAGTGCAGCGGCGCGTTCGCCGGCGCGGGCGAGACGCGGCCGCGCCGCCTGCGCGCGCGTCGCGAGCGCGACGATGCCGGCAACCACCGTATCGGGGCCGACGCGCTCGACGCGCAGCGCGAGCGGTCCTTCGACGACGACGCTCCCGGCGACCAGCGCGCCGCCCCGAATCTTGACGAGCGGCGCCGATTCGCCGGTCAGCGCCGATTCGTCGACGCGGCAACGTGCGGTTTCGAGGACGCCGTCGGCAGGAATCCGTGCGCCTGCCGCGACGTGCACGCGATCGCCCACGACCAACTCCAGCGCTGCGATGCGCTCGAGCGTGCCGTCCGCACGCACGCGGTCCGCGAACGCCGGTGTGCTGCGCGCGAGCGCGTCGGTCAGATCACCGGCGCGATGGCGTGCGCGCATTTCAGCGTAGCGGCCGACGAGCAGGAAGAACACGAACATGCTGACCGAATCGAAGTAGACCTCGGCGCCGCCGCGCAGCGCCATGACGAGGCTCGCGGCGTAGATCAGCGCGATCGCGAGCGCGACCGGAACGTCCACGGAAAGTCGCCGCGCGACGAGGGTGCGAACCGCGCCCGCGAAGAACGAACTGGCCGAATACAGCACGACCGGCGTCGCGGTGAGGAACGCGAGCCAGCGGAACAGGTCGCGCGTCGCGATGTCCTGCATGTCGATCGCGCCGAAATAGAGCGCGCTCGCAAAGGTCATCGCCTGCATCGCGCCAATGCCCGCAACCGCGAGTCGCTTGAGCGCCGCGCGGTTTTCGCGGCGGCGCGCGTCGGTCAGCGCGGTGGCGGTGAGCGGCTCCGCACGGTAGCCCATCCGCGCGAGCGCGTCGACGATCTGTGCGAGCGAGCACCGCGTGCCCTCGAACACGAAACGCGCGCGTTGGGAGAGCGCGTTCACCTCGACGCTCGCGACGCCTTCGAGCGATCCGACGCCGCGCTCGATCAGCCACACGCACGCGCTGCAGCGGATGCCTTCGACGAGCACGACGGCCTCGCGGCGTTCACCACCCAGGTCGCGCACAGCCTGCCGCGCGACTTCGGGGCGTGCGAGGATCGCGCCGTCCCCGCCTGCGGTCGCCGGCGGCCGCCGCGCCGGTGCGGTGCGCAAGCGGTAATAGTCCGCGAGCCCGAGCGTGTCGATCCATTCGGCGGCCGCGCGACAGCCCATGCAGCAAACGTCATGCGCTACGCCGCCAACGACGGCCTGCGGCGCGTTCGCAGGTGGCAGCGGCTCGCCGCAATGCCAGCAGCCTTGCGTGCCGACGGTCACCGCGCATCCCGCATCACGGGCTCGGCACCTGATGGTGGGCGCGCAACCGGCACGCGCAGGATTTCCATGCCCGCCTTCGGCAGCGGCGCATCGGCATGACGCGCGGCGAGCATCAGCATGACGATGCAGCCCGCGAGCGACGCGAGCAGGATCGCCGCGCCGAGCCACACCACCGGCTGGCGCCACCACGCATCGCCGGCGGCAATCGGTGCGCGCTCAGCGCGCTGCGGTGGTCCGGTGCGATTGCGCATAGACATACGCGGCGAGGGTGCGCACCTGGTCCTCCGACAGCCGGTGTCGCCACGGCGGCATGACGCCGTTGCGGCCGTTGCGAATCGTCTCCTCGATGCGGGCGTAATCGCCTCCGTAGAGCCACGTATCGTCGGCGAGGTTGGGCGCCCCGAGCGCGGGATTGCCGCGGCCGTCGGCGCCGTGGCAGGCCGCGCACGTCGTGAAGTGGCGCTTTCCGAGCGCGGCGCGCGTCTCGTCATGGATCGAGCCGGACAGGCTTTTCACGTAGTGCGCGAGATCGACGATCGCGGCATCGCCGAGCGTCGCGCCGAGCGCCGGCATCGCGCCGCGCCGTCCCTCCGCGATGCTCGCGAGGAGCGCCTTGCTGTCCCCGCCGTAGAGCGTGTCGGCATCGGTCAGGTTCGGCGCGCCGAGGCGCGCATTGCCGCGCGCATCACGGCCGTGGCACGCGGCGCAGTTGTCGGCGAACAACACCGCACCTGCGCGCAGCACCGCCGGGTCCGCGGCGAGATCTTCGATGGCCGATGACCGCAACGTGCGGAGCGTCTCCGCCTGCTTCGCGGTGTTCTTCTCGACGGCTTGCGCGTGCTCGGCCTGCGAAGTCCAGCCGAGCAGGCCCTGGAAGCTGCCGAAGCCCGGAAACAGCGCAAGATAGGTGAGGCCGATCACGAACATGCTGCCCGACATCACATACCACCAGCGCGGCAGCCTGCGCACGCCTTCGCGCAGCACGCCGTGCGCCCACACGTGGCCGGTCGTGCCGTCGGGCTCGGTGGGAATCGGCACGCGCGTGCCCCACAGGAACAGGAACAGCGTGATGCCGAGGTTCACGACGATGAGCAGCATGATCCACGCGGACCAGAAGGTGCTCATTGCTGCCCTCCGGTATTTGCCGAGCGCGCCGGGTCGCTGCGCTCGCTCTCCGCATCCTGCATCGGCAGCCGCGACAACGCATCGAACGTGGCGCGGTGGCGCTTGCGCCATGCCCAGATCCAGATGCCGACGAACGTCGCGAACAGGATCAGCGTGATCACGCCGGCCAGGAATCCCCATTCCTGGCTCATCGCGCGCCTCCTGCCGTGGCCGTGCGCTCCTGCTGCGGGGGCGATACGCCGAGCCCCTGCAGGTAGGCGATCATCGCATCCATCGCGGTCTTGCCGGCCAGTGCCTTCGGCGCTGCCGCGAGATCGGCGTCCGTGTAGGGATCGCCGAGTCGGCGCAGCGTTCGCATGCGCGCAACGATGTCGTCGGCGTCGATGCGTTCGCGCGCAAGCCACGGGTACGCGGGCATGTTCGACTCCGGCACGACGGCGCGCGGATCCTCGAGGTGCAGGCGTTGCCAATCATCCGAGTACTTGCCGCCGACGCGCGCGAGATCCGGGCCGGTGCGCTTCGATCCCCACTGGAACGGCCGGTCGTACACCGAATCGCTCGCCACCGAGTAGTCACCGTAACGCTGCGTCTCGAACTGCAGCGTGCGGATCATCTGCGAATGGCACAGATAGCAGCCTTCGCGCACGTAGATGTCCTTGCCGGCGAGCCGCAGTGCGTCGTACGGCATCACGCCGGCGGGCGCCCGCACTTTGTGCGCCTCCATGAAGAGCGGCGTGATCTCGGCGAGACCTCCGAGCGACACCATGATCGCGATCAGGATGCCGAGCTTCCCGGCATGCTTCTCGATCGACTCGAAATGCTGATAGCGAAGTCCCATCGCCGCCTCGTCAACCGTAAGCCGGCATCGCCGGCAGCGGCGGCGGCACCTGCTGCGCGATGGGCTCGGGGATCGGCACCGGGATCGGGTGGACCAGATGCGCGCGCGCGTCCGCGGCCGTGTGCCAGAGGTTCCACGCCATGACGACCATGCCGGACAGCACGAACACGCCGCCCAGGAAGCGCAGCTCGTAGAACAGCATGACCGCGATCAGGCTGTCGAGGAACGGATAGGCGAGCGAGCCGTCGGGACCGGTCGCACGCCACATCAGGCCTTCGGTGACGCCCGCCGCCCACATGGCGATCACGTACACCAGCACGCCGATCGTATGCAGCCAGAAGTGCAGCTCCATGGCGCCGTGCGAATGCATCGCCGGGCGGCCGAGCGCACGCGGCGCCATCGCGTAGAGCGAGCCGATCGTGATCATCGCCACCCAGCCAATCGAGCCCGCGTGCACGTGGGCGATCGTCCAGTCGGTGTAGTGCGACAGCGAGTTCACCGTCTTCACCGCCATCATCGAGCCCTCGAGCGTCGACGCGGCGTAGAACACCAGCGCCAGCACCATGAATTTCGCCGCCGGGTCGGTGCGCAGCTTGTGCCACGAGCCGTTGAACGTGAACAGTCCGTTAGCGGCCGATCCCCAGCTCGGCATCAGCAGCACGAGCGAGAACGCCATGCCGACCGACTGCACCCAGTCGGGCAGCGCCGAATACAGCAAATGGTGCGATCCCGCCCACATGTACACGGAGATCAGCGCCCAGAAGTTGACGATCGAGAAGCGGTAGCTCCACAGCGGCTGCTGCGCCTGGCGCGGCACGAAGTAGTACATCATGCCGAGAAAGCCGGCGGTCAGGAAAAACGCGACCGCGTTGTGGCCGTACCACCATTGCACCATCGCGTCGACGGCGCCCGAATAGATCGGATACGACTTGGTGAGCGAAACGGGCAGCGCCAGGTTGTTGACGATGTGCAGCAGGCCGACGGCGATGATGAAGGCGCCGTAGTACCAGTTGGCGACGTAGATGTGGCGGATCCGCCGCCGGGCGAGTGTCCCGAAGAACACGACGCCGAAGCTCACCCAGACGACGGCGATCAGGATGTCGATCGGCCATTCCGGCTCGGCGTATTCCTTGCTCTGCGTGATGCCGAAGGGCATCGTCGCCATCGCAAGCAGGCAGGCGAGCTGCCAGCCGTAGAACGTGAAGTTGGCGAGCGCCGTGAACGCGAGCCGCGTGTGCCCGGTGCGCTGCACGACGTAGTAGCACGTGCCCATCAGCGCGGAGCCGCCGAACGCGAAGATCACGCCGAATGTGTGGTTGGCGCGGATCCGGCTGAACGTGAGCCACGGGACGTCGAAGTTGAGCGCCGGCCAGGCGAGCTCGGCCGCCGCGTAGACGCCGATGGACATGCCGACGATGCCCCAGACAGCTGCGCCCAGCAGGAACAGGCGCACGATCTGGTCGTTGTAGGTTTCCTTCGGCAGGACCGCTTCGGTGGTGGGCATGGCAGGCTCGGGCAACGCGGGCCGCTGAATACTAGCCCGGATACGCCACTCGCGTGTTGATTCCTGTCAACGTGGCCGTGCCTCTCACTTCAGCAGCCGCCGGCGCGTCAGCAGGAGCGCAATGTAATACGCGACGGCGGAGTAGGCGAGCAGCACGGCGACGTGCAGCGCCACGCCGGAGGGTACCTTGCCGAGCATCAGCGGGCGCGCGATGTCGATCGCATGCGACAACGGCAGCGCGGCGGAAACCGCCTGCAGCCACGCCGGCATCTGGTCGACCGGGAAGTAGACGCCGGAGAACAAAAGCATCGGCGTCAGCACCAGCGTGAAGAAGTAGGTGAAGAAGTCGTATCCCGGCGCGAGCGCGTTCATCACGAGGCCGAACGCGCCGAAGCACAGTCCGACGAGAAAGCCGAGCGGAAGGATCCAGATCGCGAGCCACGTGTGGCCGAACCCCAGGGCCTGGATGACGAGCAGGATCGCCGCCGTCGACATCACGGCCTTCGTCGCGCACCAGATCCATTCGGCGAGCACCACGTCGTCGAGCGCGATCGGCGCGTTGATGATCGCGTCCCACGTCCGCTGCACGTGCATGCGCGAGAACGCCGAGTACATCGCCTCGAAGCTCGCCGTGAACATCGCGCTCTGGCACACCATGCCGGTGCCGATGAACGCGACGTACGACATGCCGCCCACTTCGCCGACCAGCGCGCCGATGCCGTAGCCGAGCGCCAGCATGTAGAGCAGCGGGTCGGCGATGTTGCCGAGGATGCTCGCGATCGCGAGCTTGCGCCACACGAGCAGGTTGCGCCGCCACACGGGGATGAAGCGGAGCGAGAGGATCGGCGGTTGCAGGACGCGGGCAGTCATTTAGGGTTCGATCTCGCCACAGGTCGATTTCAATCGCGCAGCTCGCGTCCGGTCAGCTTGATGAACAGGTCCTCGAGGTTCGCCGGCCGGTGCAGATAGCGCACGCCGGTGCGCGCGGCGAGGTCGGCGAGCAGCGGCGCGGCGTCGGCCGCGTAGCAGAACGCCGTCTCGCCCGCGACCTCCACCCGGCTCGCGAGCGCGCGCCCGCGCGATTCGGCCCAGGTGCGCGCGGCGTCGCCGTACACCTCGACGACCTCGGGCTCGACGTGCGCATCGAGCAGCGCGCTCGGCGTGTCGCATGCGATCAGCGTGCCGTGGTCGATGACGGCGAGGCGTGTCGCGAGCCGCTCGGCCTCGTCCATGAAATGCGTCGTCAGCAGGATCGTCTTGCCCTGCTTCAGCAGCTGCCGCAGGCCGTCCCAGATCAGGTGCCGCGCCTGCGGGTCGAGGCCCGTCGTCGGCTCGTCGAGGATCAGGAGCTCGGGATCGTTGACGAGCGCGCGCGCGAGCGTCAGGCGTCGCTTCATGCCCCCTGACAGCGTGCGGATCGACGTCTCGGCCTTGCCGGCGAGCCCGGCGAATTCGAGCAGGCGCGGGATCCGGGCGACGAGCACGTGACTGCGGATGCGAAAATAGCGGCCGTAGATGACGAGATTCTCGCGCACCGTGAAATCGGGATCGAGGTTGTCCATCTGCGGCACGACGCCGACGCGGATGCGCGCCTCGCGCGCGGCCTTCGGCACGGGTTCGCCGACGAGCTCGATCGCGCCGCCGTCGGGGTCGATCAGGCCGAGACAGCACTTGAGCGTCGTCGTCTTGCCGGCGCCGTTCGGACCGAGCAGTGCGAAGCATTCGCCGCGGCCGATGGCGAACGACAGTCCGCGCACGACCTCGAGATCGCCGTAACGCTTGCGCAACGCCTCGACGCGGAGCACCGGCGCGTCGCGCTGCACCGGAGAGTCGCCCTGCGCGCTCGCTCGCGGCGGCGCGATCTGCGCGGCCGTGTCGTTCATGGGCGGCCGGCGTGGCCGCCGCGCGGATACATCGCGGTCACGACGCTCGCGAGCTGCGGCAGCCGGCCGTGGAAGAAATGACCGCAACCGGGGAACACGACGACGGGCAATTGCTGCGGCCGCGCCCACGCGAACACGCCGGCGAGCGGCACGACGTCGTCCTCCTCGCCGTGCACGACCACCGTACCCGCCTGCACGTGCTGGATGCTAAAGCGGTTGACGGCAGGGCCGACCAGCACCAGGCCTTCGGCGTGCACGCGTTCGGCGACGCGCGTCTGCACGTACGAGCCGAACGAGAATCCGGCCAGCGCGATCGGCAGCGCTTCGCCGAATCGGCTGCGCACGTGTGCGAGCACGGCGAGCGCGTCGTCCGTTTCGCCGATCCCCTCGGCGAACGTTCCCGCGGATTTGCCGACGCCGCGAAAGTTGAAGCGAGCCGCCGCATAACCCAGCTTCGCGAACGTGCGCGCGAGCGTCTGCGCGACCTTGTTGTCGAGCGTTCCGCCCTGCAGCGGATGCGGATGGCAGACGAGCGCAACGCCCTGCGGCGCGGCCGCGGGAATGTCGAGCACGGCCTCGATCGCGCCGGCCGGCCCCGCGATCTCGAAACGCTCGACGCCGCGCGACGTCAAATGCGCAGCCTTTCGACGATCTCGCCGCCCACGACATGGCGGTCGATGATTTCGTCGATGTCGTCCTTGTCCACGTACGTGTACCAGACTTCCTCGGGATAGACGACGATCACCGGACC
>Ga0247829_10001343_pt1 | contig 11091 bp, 12 predicted proteins | sample 12C_Control_Day4_FD_207765 | JGI IMG/M metagenome (GOLD analysis project Ga0247829, IMG submission 207765) | Soil microbial communities from agricultural site in Penn Yan, New York, United States - 12C_Control_Day4 | ecosystem: Environmental > Terrestrial > Soil > Agricultural land | place... | reverse complement strand
TCTTGCGCGCGGCCGACCTCGATGGCGACGGGCATCTCGAGTTGATCGGCTCAGGGGTGACGGACAACAAGGTCTCGATCTGGCGCCGGGACACCTCGGGAACCTGGGCCGTCGACCAGCTCCTGGACGTGGGCACGACAGGGTTGCGCCAGGTGCTGGTCGCGGACCTGAACGGAGACGGCCGACCGGACATCGCCGCGCTGACGAGCCTCGGCTCCGAGATCCAGCTGCTGTATCAGCAACCGGGTGGCACGTTCGTACCGGTCGTGAAACTCGTGCCACCCGAAGACGTGCCCTGGCACCTGGCCGCAGGCGACCTCGATGGCGACGGACGCACCGACCTCCTGGCCGTGAAGCAGGGGCGGTGGATGTTGTTCCGGCAGCACGCCGACGGCACGATGGCGGCGGGCCGCCAGCTGGACGGCACGTCGTCGGCCACGTCGGTGCTCCTCGCCGACATGAACGGTGACGGTCGCCTGGATGTGCTCACGCAGTACGCGCTGTCCAGCGGCGTGTCGATCATGCTCCAGCGCGGCGACGGTACGTTCGCGGAGGAAGGCTGGTACGCCGGTTCGACGAACAACGGCACCGGTGACCAGGCTTTCGCGGTCGGTGACCTCGACGGCGACGGGCGCCTGGACATCGCCACGGCAGGGTCCCACACGCTGCAGGTGCCCGCCCGGGCGACCCCGATGCGCACGGCCCGCCGCTTCGCCCGCTGACGCGCCGGAGCGCCGGCCTCAGGTGGCCGGCGCCTCCCCGTCGAAATCCATCAGCACGCTGGCCAACTCCAGCGCACGCCACAGGTGAGGCGGCATCTCCATGATCTTCTCGGGGGTGCGCGCATGGGCGGTCCACGCCCGGATCTCGCGGTGCTGGTGGGGGGTCAACAGGTTCAGCGAGAGCATCACGTCGAGCGTCTGCATGGGGCCTCCCTTCCGACAGCCGGAAAGGCCGCCGCGTGAAACCACTATCGCATGATTGATGCCAGGCGTGTGACGGTCGGGTGTTGCAGTTCGCACGGCATCCGGCGTCCCCGGGCACACCGCGGCGCGCCCACCGGCTGACGGGCGGCCTCAGGTCGACAGGAACGCCACGCCGAACTGGCCGCCGTCGCGTTCGATGGCGATCAGGCGGTCGATGTTCGGGTGCTTGCCCGGATTCGCGCGCGCGTCGGCCGTGTGTTCGGCGTAGAGCGACAGGCCTTCGCGGGCCGCGTCGGCGTTGATGGTGCCGAAGCGCTGCGTGAGGGCGTGGTACACGGCCACCGAACCCGCCTGGCCGGGCTTGTTCTCCAGCGTGGCGACCAGCTGGCCCTTCGTGTCGAAGAGCTGCAGCCCGGTCAGGTGCGTGATGGCGGGGAGTTGCTTGAGGTTGTCGGCGAAGGCCATGGCGGGTCGGTCAGGAACTTGGAAAACTCGCATTTTCGGTCAGAACCTCAGAACGCGTGCGAGGCCGTGGCGTTCAGCGTGGCGGCCACCTCGTCGAGCAGCTCGCCGATGTCCATCGGCTTGGCGATGTGGGTCAGGAACCCGGATGCGAGCGCGCGGGCACGGTCGTCCGGCCCGGCGAACGCGGTGAGGGCGATGGCCGGCAGGTCACCGCCGCGGCGCGGGCCCATCGCCCGGATGCGGCGCAGCAGCGCGTGGCCGTCCTCGTCGGGCATGCCGATGTCGCTGATGAGGAGGTGGGGGCGGTGCGACTCGACCAGCTCGCCCGCCTCGGCCCCCGAACGCACGGCGTACACCGTGGCGCCGCAGGCCTCCAGTTCGTGCTGCAGCAGTTCGCAGAGGTCGGGCTCGTCGTCGACGACCAGGATGCGCACGCCCGAGAAATCGTGTCCCGATCCTGCGCAGCGGGTGTCGTCGGACTCCGCGGCCGTGCTGCCGGCGGCCGGCATTCCCTCGGCGGCGGGAGGCAGGTGGATCTCGAACCGCGCGCCTCGCCCGGGGCCGCCGCTGGACGCGGTCACCGCGCCGCCGTGCAGCTCCACGAGGTTCTTCACGATCGCGAGGCCCAAACCGAGACCTCCGTGTGCGCGGGTGGACGACGCATCGCTCTGGCGGAAGCGGTCGAACACGAACGGCAGGAACGACTCGGGGATGCCCTGGCCGGAGTCCTCCACCACCAGCACCACGCGGTCGGCCTCGTGCCCGAGGGTCACCGACACCTTGCCGCCGGCCGGGGTGAACTTGAACGCGTTGGACAGCAGGTTCCAGATGACCTGCTGAAGCCGGCTCGCGTCCCCCCGCACGAGCGGACGCCGCGGCCCGCGCCGCCCGCCCACCGCCAGCTGCTTCGCCTGCGCCGTCGGTTCCAGCGACGCGAGCACCGTGTCGGTCAGCATGGCCAGGTCCACGAGTTCCATGTCGAGCCGCAGGTTGCCCGAGATGATGCGGCTCATGTCGAGCAGGTCGTCGATCAGGCGGGACTGCGTGCGCGCGTTGCGTTCGATGGTGTCGACGGCGCGGGCGTTTTCGCTGGACGCGGACCGCCGCAGCACGTGGGTCCAGCCGATGATGGCGGCGAGCGGCGTGCGGAGTTCGTGCGACAGCGTGGCGAGGAACTCGTCCTTCATGCGGCTCGCATGTTCGGCCTGGAGGCGGGCGGCGCGTTCGGCGGCCAGCAGCCGCTCGCGCTGCACCTCGAGCGCCTTCTGCGCGCTGATGTCGATCGTGATGCCGTCGAAGCGCACCGCGGGCCGTCCCGCCGGGCCGTGTGCCATGCCCTTGGCACGCAGCCAGCGGCAGACACCGTCGGCCGACTCCGTCCGGTACTCCACGTCGTAGGGTTCGCGCCGGTCGATGGCGCGCTGGATGTCGGCCCGCACCTGCTCGCGGTCCTCCGGGTGCACGATCGCGAAGAAGCGCTCGGCGTCGATGCGGTCGGGGCTGTCCGTCGCAAGCCAGAAGTGCGCGCGGCAGGTCGGGTTCCACTCGATCTCCTGGAGCGGCAACGGGCAATGGAAGGTGCCGAGTTCGGCCGCGGTGAGTGCGAAGGCGAGGGCGTCCGTCGCCTCGCGCGTGGCCGCCTTGGCCCGTTGCTCGGCGTCGAACAGCATCGCGGCCTGGGTCGCGGCCTGCGCCTGTTCTTCCAGGTGCCGCCGCGTCTCGTATTGCCGTCGGCGGCCCCGCAACGCGGACTGCGCGGCGCTGAGCAGCGTTTCGGCGTGCAGCGGCCGCTCGAGCAGCATCACGTTGCCGAGGCGCTGCAGCGCGGCCTGGGCTTGCGGCGGCCGCAGGCCGTGGTGCTTGGCGGCCAGCACCACGAACGGAAAGTCCGACCACGGCGGCTGGCTCGCCAGCTGACCGGCCAGCGAGCCCACGAACGGCGCGGTCAGGGCCTCCTCCGTGATCAGCGCGAGGCCCGCGCCTTCGTTGAACGCGGCACCGAACGCGCCCGCCGATGGTGTCTGCAGCGCGTCGATGCCCGCCGCCGCGAGCACCTGGCAGATCACCGCCGCGTCACGGCCCCACGGCGCGAGCACGAGAACCCGGTGTTCGATCGCGGTCACTCGGCGCCCCGGTGACGGGGCGGCGGATCGAGCATCTGCGTGCCGCCACGGTAGGTGGGCAGGCCGCTGAGGATGCCCTCGAAGTCGGCCAGCACCGAGCCCACCCGCACGCCGGCGGGTCCCAGCTGGAATTCCCGGATCGCACGTTCGTGGGGGGCCACCCGGCTCTTGACACACGTCACTGCGGAGTGCATCTCGCCGTCGCTCTCGAAGAAGCGCAGCGCGACGATGACGTCGCTGAGGTAGCTCAGGTCCACGTCGCTGTGGGTTTCACCCACGAGCCCATGTTGCCCGAGCAGCACGAGTGTGGTCACCCCCTGCTGGTTGAGGTAGGTCAGCAGTTCGTGGGCATGCAGCACGATGTGCGGCTGGCCCGGCATCGCCTTGACGTACGCGTTGAAACTGTCGATCACGACGAAGCGGCTCTTGTGCTGCCGCACGGCCTCGACCACGCGGGAGGCGAACTCGCCGGGCGACAGCGCCGCAGGGTCGATCTGCGAGATCTTCAGCTGGCCGGAGTCGATCGCCGGCGCCAGGTCCAGACCAAGCTGCGCGCTCCGCGACAGCAGCGTGGCCACGCCTTCCTCGAACAGGAAGTAGCTCGCGGCCTCGCCGCGCCGCAACGCCGCCACCATGCAGCTCACGGCCGTGGTGGTCTTGCCGATGCCCGACGGGCCCGTCAGCAGCGTGTTGGTGCCCGGGTAGAGGCCGCCGCCCAGCAGCGCGTCGAGCCCGGGCGTGCCGGTGGTGCGGGGCTGCGGATCGAACGCGGTGTGGTGGTCGGACGCGACCAGCCGGGGGAACACCTTCATGCCGCCGGTCTGGAGCGACAGGTCGTGCGAGCCCCCCTGGAACTTCATGCCGCGCATCTTGACGACACGGGCGCTGCGGCGTTCGACGCCGAAGTCCTGCGCGTTCTGGCTCAGCGACACCACGCCATGCGCGATGCTGTGCAGTTGCGCATCGCCCTCGGCAGTGGTCTTGTCGTCAAGCAGCAGCACGGTGCAGTGCCGCCCGGCGAAGAAGTGCTTCAGCGCGAGGATCTGGCGGCGGTAGCGCAGCGGCTCGTCGGCGAGCAGGCGCATCTCCGAGAGGCTGTCGAACACCACCCGGGAGGGGTTCATCGCCTCCACCACCGCCACCACACGCTGGATGGTCTCGCCGAGTTCGATCTCGGAGGGCATCAGCACCGACTGCCGGTCCTGCGGCTCCAGCGCCATCTCGTTGATCAGCTCGTACACCTCGACCCCCTCGAGGGTCCAGCCGTGCGAGGCCACGACCGTGCGCAACTCGGCGGCCGTCTCCGACAGCGTGATGTAGAGGGCCGATTCGCCGCGTGCCACACCCGCGCGCAGGAACTGCAGCGCGAGCGTGGTCTTGCCGGTGCCCGGGGTGCCCTCCACGACGTAGAGGCTGCCGCCGGCAAAGCCCCCGCCGAGGATCGTGTCGAGACCTGAAACGCCGGTCGACACCCGTTCCGGAATCTCACCTGAGTACATGGCAGCCCGTCACTTCATGCGCACTTCGCCATGCTCGCCCATTTCGGTGGGTGGCTTGCCGGTGACGGCGGCCTTGGCCATCTTGTAGAGCTGCACGAGCTTGCTGTCCTTCACATCCCAGTAGTTCGCATGCGTGATGCGCACTTCGAGGAGCGCCAGGTCGGGGTCGTTGACACCGCCCGGGAACCAGGCTTCGGTCTGCTTCGACCAGAGCTGTTCCTTCTTCGCGGTGTTCTCGACCACGGCGGCATCGCCCGAGACGGAGACGTAGCTGTCGTCGCCCGGGTCCGCGTAGGCGATGTTGACCTGGGGCTGGGTGGCGATGTCGGCGACGATCTCGCTCCGGCGCGACACGAAGAACCACAGGCTCGAGTGTTCGTCCAGTTCGGAGTTCTGGGTCGTCATCGGGCGGGAGTGCAGGTGGCCGTTGCTGTGCCGGGTGGTGAACATCGCGAACTTGATGTCCTCGATCAACTCCCACAGCAGGTCGCGGTCGTGTGTGGTCTGGGTCATGGCGTGGCCTTTCGCGCTGACGTGGCCGGAGCCACGGGAATGAGATGCCTTCCATTCCACCAGAACGCGGTGCACCAGGGTGTCAGGGGCAAGCGGAACGCCCTGTAGGACGCTTCCGAATCAGCCCTGCCAGACGCCCCAGCCCTTCTCACGCAACGCGATGCCCAGTTCCACCTCCATCTCGCACGCCCCGTGGTACGGCATCGGGTTGTAGACCTCGTACAGCCGGGGCAGCAGCCGCAGCCCGTGTTCCTGCACGTAGCGGTTGGCCTGCACGCCCGCCTTGTGGCGATCGAAGCGGGTGTCCGGGTCGAGCCCCGTCATGCCCACGTAGACGAAGGGCATCCCCAGCTGGTAGTCGGGGTTCGCGCGGCGGAAGCGCGCGTGGTTCCACACCGTGTCGTCCAGTTCGACGACGTACACGTTGTAGTGATGGCGGGGATTGCGGCGGGCCATGGGCGTTGCCAATTGTGACGGCAGCGAAGCCCGTGAAATGCGCCACAACCACCCCGTTGTTCACTCAAGCACGCAGGCTGACAGCCGAATAAAGTTCACCTGCTCGTTCTACAGGAAACACCATGGACTCCGTTCATTCCGTCCTCGATTCCGACACGCTCCGCCAGCAGCTGATGTCCGACCATCCGATGCACCGCATCAAGGCGCTGCACGCGCTGGAAGTGGCCCGCGCGGCCACCCCGGAGCAGCAGGCCGCGGTCCGCTTCGCATCGCGCGGCATCCCGTTCTACTCCGCCCAGGACCCGCACTACCGCGCCTGGGTCGACAAGGCCGTCGGCCACTGGGAACGCGTCGCCGGCCACGCCTGAGCCTGCGCCTTCCTACAATGGGGGTCCTTCGCAGGCCCCCATGCACGACGACCTCTCTCCTGATCCAGACCCCACCGACCGGTTGATCGACCTGGTGGGGGCGAGCCTCGCCGAGTCGCGCCTCTCGCGCCTCGTGCTGTCGAAACACCGCGGCCCGGACGACACGCTCCAGCGCGTGACCGTGCGGCCGGTGGTGCTCAAGGGCCAGCTGCACCTGTCGTTCGTCGCCAGCCACACCACCCGCGACCTCACGCAGAACCTCGCCCCCGAGGCGGGCCTCGCCCACCTGCGCGCGCTGATCGACGGGCATTTCTCGCACGTCCACCTCCTCACCAGCACCGAGGAGGTGCAGTTGCTCGTGAGCCGCAAGGGCAAGCGCACGCTGCTGCGCAAGAAGCTCGCGCAGGAGGCCGCACCTGCCGCACCTGCAGGCCACGACCGCGAGAAGCAGCGCTGGATTCCCATGGACCGCCCGTTCCTGGTCGGCCTCGGCGTCACCGACGCGGCCCACCACGTGATCCCGGCGATGTCACGCAAGTGGAAGCAGATCAACAAGTTCGTCGAGGTGTTCGACGGCGCCGTGGCGGCGTCGCCCCTGGCGGCCACCGACGCGCAGCGCCCGCTGCACGTGGTGGACTTCGGATCGGGCAAGGGCTACCTCACCTTCGCGGTGCACGACCACCTGCAGCGCGCGCTGGGCCGCAACGCGCGGGTGACCGGCGTCGAGCTGCGCCAGGAGCTGGTGTCGCTGTGCAACGGCGTGATCGACCGCCTGGGCCTGGCCGGCCTGCACTTCGACGCGGGCGACGTGCGCACGTACACGCCCCCGGCCATCGACGTGATGATCGCGCTGCACGCGTGCGACACCGCCACCGACCACGCCATCCACCTCGGGCTGCGGGCGAACGCGTCCATCATCCTGTGCTCGCCCTGCTGCCACAAGCAGATCCGCCCGCAGCTGCTGAGCCCGCATCCGCTGCGGCCCATCCTGCAGCACGGGGTGCACCTGGGGCAGGAGGCCGAGATGCTCACCGACGGGCTGCGCGCGCTGCTGCTCGAGTCGGCGGGCTACGACACGCAGGTGTTCGAGTTCGTGTCGCTCGAGCACACGAACAAGAACAAGATGATCCTTGCCGTGAAACGGCAGGCGCCGAAGCCGAACGACGAGGTGCTGGCGCAGATCCGCGAGATCAAGGCGTTCTACGGCATCCGCGAGCACGCGCTCGAGACGCTCATGAAGGCGGCGGCGACGGCCGCCTGAGGCCGATCACCGGGACGGCACGCAGGGCGGCGGCAGCGGCGTGCCCTTGCGCGAGCCGAAGCGGTGCGCATACACCCACGTGAACTCGGCGCCCATCAGGAAGATCTGCGCGGAGTAGTACACCCACAGCAGCAGCACCGCGAGCGATCCGGCCGCCCCGAAGGCCGACGAGACGCCGCTGCGGCCGATGTAGAGGCCGATCAGCATCTTGCCGATGGCGAAGAGGGCCGAGGTGACGCCCGCGCCGATCCAGACGTCGCGCCAGGCGACGGCCACCCGCGGCATGAACTTGTAGATCATCGCGAACACGCAGGTGATGAACGCGAAGCTGAGCAGGAAGTTCAGGCCCTGGGCCACCAGCACCCAGCCGCCGAAGGCGGGCGTCCACCATTTCTCGAAGGCGGCCAGCGCCGCGCTCACGACCAGCGAGACCATCAGCAGGAAGCCGAGCCCGAGGATCATGCCGAACGACAGCAGCCGGGCGCGCAGCAACCCGAAGAGGCCCGTGGCCCCGCGGGCCGGGGCGCGCCAGATGCGGTCGAGGGCGCTCTGGAGTTCGGCGAAGACGGTGGTGGCGCCAATCAGCAGCACGCCGAGGCCGATGACCGTGGCGAGCACGCTCTCGGCCGGCTTGTTAGCGCTTTGCAGCAGCCCCTGCACCGCCGCGGCGCCTTGTGCGCCGACCAGGTGCTCGATCTGCCCGAATACCTCGCCCCGGGCCGCCTCCTCGCCGAAGACCAGGCCGGCGACGGACACCACGATCAGCACCAGAGGTGCGATCGAGAACATCGTGTAATAGGCGAGGGCGGCCCCCATGCTGGGCGCGTAGTCGTCGCTCCAGCTGGTCACCGCATCGCGGGCCAGCTGCCAGAGGGCGTCGAGGCGCGGGGGCAGCGTCACACCTCTCAGGCGTGGAGCAGGCTGCGCAGCGGGCGAACCATGCGGGGCGTGGAGGCAGGCGGGGTGCCGCGCGCATCGGCCGCCTGGCACAGACGGTAGGCAACGCTGGAACGGATGGCCAAGAGCACGAAAGCACGAAGCATGGATGAACCTCCTGGTGTGCAGTACAGCGTTCGGGGAAACACGGATCCGGCACGGAGTGTGAAGCTGTTCTCAGCTTAGGCAATCCGCAACAACCCGTCGGTCAGCACATGCAAGGTCCGTGCGTGGGATGTATCCGACACCGGAAATGCACGCAACCCCGCGCCAGGCTTCACTTCGCGGGGTGGCTGCCCCGCATGCCGTGCACCACCGACTCCACCTCCTGGAGAAACTCCTGGTAACGAATCGGCTTCGTGATGTACGCGTCGCAGCCGGCCTCGCGCATGATCTGGGCGTCGCCCTTCATCGCGAAGGCCGTGAGCGCGATGATGGGGATGTCGCAGGTGCGGCTGTCTTCCCGCAGCAGCCGGGTGGCCTCCAGGCCGTCCATGTCGGGCAGCTGGATGTCCATCAGGATCAGGTCGGGCACGTGGGTGCGGGCGAGGGACAGGCCCTCGGCGGCCGTCTCCGCCTGCAAGGCCTCGTGGCCCGCCCGCTCCAGGATGGCCACGGTCAGCACCATGTTCACCGGAGAATCCTCGACGATCAGGATGCGCAGCATCGTGCGGTCTCGCTGGGGCGGTGGAGAGGAAGGGGTGGTTGGGGCATGGAGGGTTGTGGCCGCGCCCGGAGCACCAGCCACCGTACCCCCATTAGCGCAAATCTCCGGCGCCGGGTCATCTGTCAGCCCTTACAGTTGACCATCCGGGATGCGAACCAGGAAGGTGTGCGCCCGCTTTCGCAAAATGATCCGGGGAGAAACGCGTTGATGAACCTGCGACTCGTGCTGTTCGAGTGGGCGGCCCGCCGGGGCCTGGAGTCCGGGGCCAGCCACCGGCTGCAGCGCCTCGCGGGGTTCGGGGGAGAGCCGGAAGGGCTGCGCACGGGCCTCGCGCGCGGCTTTGCCGTGCTGGCCGCGGCGCTCGCGGGGTTCGCCCTGGTGATGTGGGTGGCGGCCAACTGGGCCACCTTCGGGCGGGTCGGGCGGTTCGCGCTGCTCCAGGGGGCGGTGGCCGTGCTGGGCCTCGGGGCCTGGGCATGGCCCGCGGCCAGGGCGCCGCTCGGGCTCGCGGCGCTGTTCGCCATCGGGGCGCTGCTCGCCCTGTTCGGCCAGACCTACCAGACCGGCGCCGACCCGTGGCAGCTGTTCGCACTGTGGGCGCTGCTCGCGCTGCCGCTGTCTTTCGGCGTGCGCAGCGACGTGGTGTGGACGCCCTGGGTGGTGGTCGCGATGGCCGGCGTGTCGCTGTGGGCCTCGGCCCACACCGGGCAGCGCATCTGGCGTGGCCTCGACGGGGCGGGCACCACGGTGCACCTCGCCGCCTGGGCGATGTCGCTGCTGCTGGTGCTGCTCACCGGGCCGGCCTGGCGCGTCCGCACCGGGGCGGGCCCGTGGGCGCTGCGCACGGCCATCACGCTCGCGGCCTTCGGCATCACCCTGTCCGCGCTGATCGGCCTGTTCGGCGACGACATCGACCTGCTCTATCCGCTGGGCCTGCTGCTCGCCGGCGTGGCCGTCTGGGGCCTGTCGCAGCGGACCGCCTTCGACGTCTACGCGCTGAGCGCGGTGGTGCTGGCGTTCGACGCCCTGCTGGTCTGCGGCCTCGGGCGGCTGCTGTTCGATGGCGCGGACGCCGAGCCGATCGGGGCGTCGCTGCTCCTGAGCGTCGTGGCGGCCGGGCTGCTGGCCGTGTCGGTGCGCTGGGTGATGCGGGTGTTCCAGCGGGTCGGGGTGGTGCAATGAGCCGGCTGTCCGCGGTGATCGCCGCTGCGGCGGCCGAGGGCCTCGTCGCGGACACGACGCCACCGCCCGTGGACCAGCGGCCGTGGCCGGTGGTGCTGCTGACCGCCTTCGGCGCGTGGTTCGCGGCCGTGCCGCTGTGCGTCTTCCTGGGACTGCTGCTCGACGTGCCGCTGCGCTCCGGCGCGGGGCTGTACGTCGTGGGTGGCGTGAGCCTCGTGGGCGCGGTGGCCGTGCTGAGGGCGAAACGGGTGGCGCTCTTCGTCGAACAACTCGCCGTGCCCTGGCTGCTGGCCGGCGGGTCGCTGCTGGGCCTCGGCCTGGTACGCGACCTGCCGTTCCGCGGCGCGATGGGGGTCCTGGCGCTGCTCGCCGTGGCGGTGGCCGCCGCGGTGCCGCGCGCCTGGCTGCGGGCATGCCTCGGCGCGGCCACGGCGGTGTTCTTCGGCCTGGCGCTGGCCGCGAAAGGGGGCGCCGTGGGCGGGTGGTGGACGCTGCAGGCGCTGCTCGCCGTGGCCCTGCTCGCGATCGCGGGAGAAGACCGCCTGCGGCCCGCCGTGGCCGCGGCGCTCGAGGCCGCGCTGCCCGGGTGGCTCGCCGCGACCCTCGCGGGCCTGGCGGTCTGGAGCGGCTGGACCTTCATGGCCGGCAGCGTGGTGCCGGGGGTCATGGGCGGGGCGCCGGCCCGGATCGATCCG
>Ga0247829_10001340_pt1 | contig 11094 bp, 9 predicted proteins | sample 12C_Control_Day4_FD_207765 | JGI IMG/M metagenome (GOLD analysis project Ga0247829, IMG submission 207765) | Soil microbial communities from agricultural site in Penn Yan, New York, United States - 12C_Control_Day4 | ecosystem: Environmental > Terrestrial > Soil > Agricultural land | place: USA... | reverse complement strand
CGGTGGCCCTGCTGACCGATATCGACAAGGACACGGTCGATTTCCAGCCGAACTATGACGAGAAGGAGCTGGAGCCCGTCGTCCTGCCGGCGCGGATTCCGAACCTGCTGGTCAACGGCGCGGGCGGCATCGCCGTCGGTATGGCGACCAACATCCCGCCGCATAACCTGGGCGAAGTCGTCGACGCGGCCGTGGCGCTGCTGGACAACCCCGACATGGGCGACGAGGCCCTGCTGGACATTGTGCCCGGCCCCGACTTCCCCACGGGCGGCGAGATCATGGGCCGCACCGCGCCGCGCAACGCCCTGCGCGACGGACGCGGCTCGGTCATCGTGCGCGGTCGCGCCTCGGTCGAGGAGATCCGCAAGGATCGCGACGCCATCGTCATCACCGAACTGCCCTATCAGGTGAACAAGCAGACCCTGATCGAGCGCATCGCCGAAATGGTGCGCGAGAAGCGTCTGGAAGGCATCGCCGACGTTCGCGACGAGTCCGACCGTCAGGGCATGCGCATCGTCATCGAGCTGAAGCGCGACGCCTCGGGCGACGTCATCCTGAACCAGCTGTTCCGCTATACGGCGCTGCAAAGCTCGTTCGGCGTCAACATGCTGGCGCTGAACCACGGCCGTCCCGAGCAGATGGGCCTGCGAAAGCTGCTGGAGCTCTTCCTCGAGTTCCGCGAGGAAGTGGTCGTCCGGCGCGTCAAGTTCGAGCTGGCCAAGGCCCGCGATCGCGGCCACGTCCTGGTCGGTCTGGCCGTCGCCGTCGCCAATATCGACGAGGTCATCCACATCATCCGTTCGTCGGCCGATCCGGCCGAGGCGCGCGAGCGGCTGCAGGCCAAGGCCTGGCCGGTCGGGGACATGATGGCCCTGGTCGAACTGATCGCCGACCCGCGCACGGTTCTGGTCGACGGCGACAAGATCAGGCTGACCGACGAGCAGGCTCGCGCCATCCTGGCCCTGACCCTGTCGCGTCTGACCGGTCTGGGTCGCGACGACATCTTCGGCGAGGCGCGCGGCCTGGCCGACACCATCCAGGGCCACCTGACCATCCTGTCGGACCGCGCCAACGTCCTGGCCATCATCCGCGAGGACCTGCTGGTGGTGAAGGAGCAGTTCGCCGTGCCGCGTCGCACCCTGATCGGGGAAGGCGACGCCGAGATGGAGGACGAGGACCTGATCCCGCGCGAGGACATGGTCGTCACCGTCACCCACGGCGGCTACGTCAAGCGCGTCGCCCTGAACGCCTATCGGACCCAGCATCGCGGCGGCAAGGGCCGCAGCGGCATGGCGATGAAGGAAGAGGACGCCATCACCGGCGTGTTCAGCGCCTCGACCCACACCCCGGTCCTGTTCTTCGCCACCAACGGCAAGGCCTACAAGCTGAAGACCTGGCGCCTGCCGCTGGGCAACCCGCAGTCGCGCGGCAAGGCCTTCGTCAACCTGCTGCCCATCGAGCCGGGCGACAGCATCATGAACGTGCTGCCGCTGCCGGAGAACGAGTCCGAGTGGGACAACTACGACATCATGTTCGCCACCAGGTCGGGCGACGTGCGGCGTAACAAGCTCAGCGACTTCGCCACGGTGAACCGCGCGGGCAAGATCGCCATGAAGCTGGAAGACGGCGACCGCATGGTCGGCGTGGCCATCTGCAACGCCGAGGACGACGTTCTGCTGACCACGGCCCTGGGCCGTGCGATCCGCTTCAAGGCCGACGACGTGCGTGTCTTCAAGGGCCGGGATTCGACCGGCGTGCGCGGCATCCGTCTGCAGGACGGCGACGAGGTCATCTCCATGGCCATCCTGGGCCGGGTGGACGCCTCGCCGGAAGAACGCGCCGCCTACGTCAAGCACGCCAACGCCATGCGCAAGGCACTGGCCGGCGCGGACGCTGAAGAAGAGGTCGTCGCGGTCGAGGCGGACGACGAGGATGCGGGCGACGCCGCCCTGTCGGTCGAGCGCATCGCCGAACTGGGCGCGGCCGAGCAGTTCATCCTGACGGTCACGGAAACCGGCTTCGGCAAGCGGTCCTCGGCCTATGAGTATCGCCGCACCGGTCGAGGCGGGCAGGGGCTGACGGCCCACGGTCTGGGCGGTCGCGCGGGCGTGCGTCTGGCCGCCGCCTTCCCGGTCGAGGAGAGCGACGACCTGATGCTGGTCACCGACGGCGGCCAGATGATCCGCACCCCGGTCGGCCAGGTCCGCATCGTCGGCCGTTCCAGCCAGGGCGTGACCATCTTCCGCACCGGCAAGGACGAGAAGGTCGTCTCGGTCGAACGCCTGCCCGACTCGGGCGGCGACGATGACGGCGCGGACGAGGCCGCTTCGGAAGAGGGCGGCGAGGGCTGATCGGCTCTCAGGCGGATATGGCCGCGGGCATGGCTGACGTTCTGATGCAGATCGACGGCCGGCCCGTCGGGGCCGCCGACCTGGGCCATTTCGTCCTGTCCAACTACGGCGCCTTCACCTCGATGCAGGTCGAGGACGGCGCTGTGCGGGGGCTGGACCTGCATCTGGCGCGGCTGCAGACGGAAGCGCTCGAACTGTTCGGCGTCGCCGCGCCCGAGACCACGCTGCGGGAACGGATGCGACAGGCTCTGGGCGGACGGGCGGGTCGGTTCAGCCTGCGGGTCAATCTGTTCTCCGACGCCATCAGCCTGCGGGCGCCGGACGCGGTGGTTGAGCCGTGCGTCCTGACGACCCTGTCGCCGCCCGCCGCGCCGTTGACGACGCCGCTGCGGCTCCAGACTCAGGTCTACGCCCGTGAGGTTCCGCATTTGAAGCACGCCGCCACCTTCGGCCTGACCCGGGCGCGGCGTCAGGCGGTGCGGGCCGGGTTCGACGACGCCCTGTTTGTTGATGCAGCCGGACGGATTTCCGAAGGCTCCATCTGGAACATCGGCTTCGTGCAGGGCGAGACAGTGGTCTGGTCCGATGCGCCCATGCTGGCGGGGACGGGGCAGGGCCTGCTGCAACGCGGGATCGAGGGCCTTGGCTTGAGCAGCGTGACGCGTTCCGTCCAGCAGTCCGACCTGGCGGGGTTCGAGGCCGCCTTCATCTGCAACAGCGCCACGCCCGCATGCGCGGTGGCGACCATTGACGATCACGCCTTTCCTGCGGCCGAGGCCGTGACCGCGCGGCTGATCGACGCCTGGCGATCAAACCCGCGTCAGAAAATCTAGGCCGTTGATTTCGCACCTGCTAAACGGATCGAAACGCGGGGAGGCGAAGGCCATGCGCATCGGACTGTATCCGGGGACTTTCGACCCGGTCACGAACGGCCACATGGACATCATCGGGCGGGCCATCAAGCTGGTTGACCGCCTGGTCGTCGGGGTGGCGCAGAATGACGACAAGGGGCCGCTGTTCTCGACCGCCGAGCGCGTCGAGATGCTGAAGACCGAGGTCGCGCGCTTCAACGCCGACATCGAGGTGCGCCCCTTCAGCAGCCTGTTGATGCACTTCGCCGAGGAGGTGGACGCCAATGTCATCGTGCGCGGCCTGCGCGCGGTCGCGGACTTTGAATACGAGTTCCAGATGACGGCGATGAACCAGCGTCTCAACAGCGACATAGAAACCGTGTTCCTGATGGCCGATCCGCGCCATCAGGCCATCGCGTCGCGGCTGGTGAAGGAGATCGCCCGTCTGGACGGCGCGATCGAGAGCTTCGTCAGCCCGGCGGTCGCCGCCCAGGTGCGCGCCAAGGTGCAGCGCTAGATTTCAGGATAGACATGAACCTCAAGATGCTTCTGGCCGCCGCGGCGGTCTCGATGTTTGCGGGCGGCGCGGTCGCTCAGACGGCGGAATGGCGTACGGTCTCGCCGGACAATCTGATGGTGATCGACACCTCCAAGGGCCGCATCCTTGTGGAACTGGAGCCGCGCGCCGCGCCCAACCATGTCGAGCGCGTCCGCACCCTGACCAATCGCGGCTTCTATGACGGGCTCAAGTTCCACCGCGTCATCCGTGACTTCATGGCCCAGACCGGCGATCCCCAGGGCACCGGAGCAGGGGGCAGCGATCTGCCTGATCTGAAGGCCGAGTTCACCTTCCGTCGCGGGCGCGATAGCGGCTTCGTGCCGATCGAGAACAGCGGTCCGGGCGTGCGCGGGATCATGGGCAGTCTGCCGGTCGTGACCCAGCCGGACGCGCAGATGTTCGTCACCGCGGACTTCAAGACGTCGGCCCATGGTCTGTTCTGCCCCGGCGTCGTGGGGATGGCGCGTGGCGGATCACCTGACAGCGCCAATAGTCAGTTCTTCCTGATGAGCGGCCCGAACGACAATCTGAACGGGGGCTACACGGCCTTCGGTCATGTTTTGCAGGGGCAGGACGTGGTGGCGGCGATCAAGATCGGCGCTGACGCCAACGACGGCGCGGTGGGCGACGGCGCGGACGTCATGACCAAGGTTCAGCTGGCTGCGGCGATGCCGGAGGGGCAGCGTCCGACGGTGCGGGTGGCCGTGGCCGGTTCGGCTCCGTTCAACGCGGCGCTCGAGGCTGTACGGGCCGCGCGCGGTTCGCGGTTCAGCATCTGCGACGTCCAGCCGGTGATCCAGGTCACCGGCGGCTAGTCGAGCCTCGGGGAGGGGAGCGAAAGATGCGGATTTCAACAGCCCTGGCGGCGGTAGCGGTCCTGACCTCGGCTGGAGCGGCCTGGGCCCAGGATGTGACGCCGGACGCCGCGCCGGTCTCTGTTGTCTCTGGAACGGAATGGCGGGCGGTGGCGCCTGACAATCTGCTGGTGATCGACACCAGCAAGGGACGCATCATGGTCGAGCTGGCCCCCGAGGTCGCGCCGGGCCATGTCGAGCGCATCCGTTTACTGGCCGGTGGCGGCTTCTATGACGGCCTTCTGTGGCACCGGGTCATCGATCAGTTCATGGCCCAGACCGGCGATCCTCTGGGGACGGGCGAGGGCCAGAGCCCCTGGCCGGATCTGAAGGCCGAGTTCACCTTCCGTCGCGACGGGCAGACGCCGTTTACGGCTGTCGCCGCCCCCGCCGGGGCCGTGCTCGGCTTCCTGCATTCCCTGCCGGTCCAGACCCAGCCCGACGCCTATATGGCCACGACGGCGGATCACAAGGTCCATGCCTGGGGCCTGTATTGCCCCGGCGTCGCCGGCATGGCGCGTGACGAGGCGCCCGACAGCGCCAACAGCCAGTTCTTCCTGATGCGTCAGCCCTATCCCTCGCTGGACAAGCGCTACACCATCTGGGGACGGGTGGTGGCGGGCCTGGACGTGGTGCGCGCCCTGAAGTTCAGCCCCAACCCGGACGGCGTCGTCGCCGAACCGGACCGGATGACGCGTGTGCGCGTGGCCTCGACCCTGGCTGAGGCGGAGCGGCCGACGGTTCAGGTGCTGGATACGGCCTCGCCGCGGTTCCGCGCCCTGGTCGAGGCGGCGCGTCAGGCCAAGGGGGCCGACTTCTCGGTCTGCGACATCGACCTGCCGGTTCAGGTGGCGGGCGCGCCCCTGGCCTGATCGCCGCCCTGGCCTGAGCGGCCCCGACGACGGCGTCGGCGGGGCTTCTGGCGGTCCTCGCGCATCCTTTGCAGCAGCAGGCCCTCGCGCAGGCCCCGGTCGGCGACGCGGACGCGTTCGCACGGCCAGGCGCGCTGCACGGCCTCAAGGATCGCGGCGCCCGCCAGAACCAGATCGGCGCGGTCGGGGCCGATGCAGCTTTCGGCGGCGCGGCCTGCCGGCCCCAGTCGCTTGAGCTTCAGAGCCGCCGCCTCGCAGTCGGCGCGCGTCATCCACAGGCCGTCCACCAGGTCGCGCTGGTAGCGGCGCAGGCCCAGGTGGATGCCCGCCAGACTGGTGATGGCCCCCGAGGTGCCGACCATGTGGACGCGGCCGCTCTGGAACAACTGCCGCACCCGCTCGTCGCTGGGACCGCCACGGGCCAGGGCGGCGCCGACGTCGGCGACCATGGCTTCGTACCAGGCCTCGGCGCCGTCGGCCGGTTCCGGATGACGTTCGGCCAGGGTGACGACGCCCAGGGGCGCCGACATCCAGCCCCTGCTTTCAAAGCCCCGCGCGCCGCGCATCATCCAGGACAACTCGGTCGAGCCGCCGCCGACGTCGATGACCAGAACCGCCTCGGCCCGGGGATCGAACAGGTTGAGGCAGCCGGCGACCGAGAGGCTGGCTTCTTCGGCCGGATCGATGATCTTGAGCTTCAGTCCGGTGCCGCGACGCACCCGTTCGATGAAGGCCGGGCCGTTGTCGGCGGCGCGGCAGGCCTGGGTGGCGACGGCGGTCAGGCGGCCGGCCTCCAGACCCTTGCGGGCCACGCGTTCGGCGCACAGGGCGAGGGCGTCATAGGCCCGGTCCATGGCGCGATCATCCAGCCGCCCGGTGAGCGACAGGCCTTCGCCCAGCCGCACGATGCGGCTGAAGCTGTCCACCACCCGGAACCCGTCGCGCGACGGGCGCGCGATCAGCAGGCGGCAATTATTGGTCCCCAGGTCGAGCGCGCCGTAGAGGGGCGCATCGCGACCGGAAGTCCCTGAATCGCGGGACTTCGTGGGCTGGGACCGCGCGTCGCGCCGTGCAGGCGCGCCAGGGGTCTCCGGCATGGGCCGAGCTTTCATGTGGGCGGTCCGAAGCGGCGCCCGTCCCAGTCAGGTTAGACCGGGCTTTATGTCCAAGCCAAGACATTCTGTCGCGGAGATGAACGGCGCGGATGCATCCCCTTCAACCGTCGGCGCGTAATGATGAGGCATGACCCAGGTTCACACAGCCCGGTTCGGCCTCGGACAGATCGTCCGGCATCGCGACCACGCCTTCCACGGCCTGGTCATGGATGTGGACGCCACCTATGCAGGCCCGGCCGCAGAGACGGGCGCGGTCGCCAGCGACCAGCCCTTCTATCGTATCCTGATCGCCGACACGGAGGGCGGCGTCATCGCCTACGCCGCCGAAGACTCTCTGGTGGCCACCCCCGAGATCGAGCCCCTGTCGCCCGAGGCCGAGCGGGAGTGGTTCACCATCGACGCCCAGGGCCGCCACGCGCCGCGCTCGCAAAGGCTGCAATAGACGTGCGTGACGGCGGGCGGACGCCGCGCTAATCTGCCCGCAACGGCCGTCAGAGCCGAGAGGAGCGTTCCCATGTCCGATTTCGAACACGTCTTTGAAGCCCCGCCCGAGGGCGCCGCCGCTGACTGGACCATCCCCCAGAACTGGGCGGCCTATACCGACGTCGAACACGAGACCTGGAACACCCTCTACGCCCGGCAGATGAAGATCCTGCCCGGCCGCGCCTGCGAGGCCTATATGCGCGGGCTGGACGCCTTGGACCTGAACATGGGCGGCATCCCCGACTTCGAGGTGATGAACCCCAAGCTGCAGGCCCTGACCGGCTGGACCGTGGTCTGCGTGCCGGGACTGGTGCCGGACGACGTCTTCTTCGACCACCTGGCCAATCGCCGCTTCGTCTCGGGCCAGTTCATTCGCAAGCCGGACCAACTGGACTACCTGCAGGAGCCGGACATCTTCCATGACGTCTTCGGCCATGTGCCGATGCTGACCGACCCCGACTTCGCCGCCTATATGGAGGCCTACGGCAAGGGCGGGCAGCGGGCGCAGTCGCTGGGGATGCTCAAGAACCTGGCCCGCCTCTACTGGTACACGGTCGAGTTCGGCCTGATGAAGGAGGCCGACGGCCTGCGGATTTACGGCGCGGGCATCGTCTCCTCGGCGACCGAGAGCGTCTTCAGCCTGGAGGACGCCTCGCCGAACCGTCTGGGCTTCGATCTGGAGCGGGTGATGAAGACCCTCTACCGGATCGACGACTTCCAGCAGGTCTATTTCGTCATCGACAGCATCGAGGCGCTGAAGGCGGTGACGCTGCAGGATTTCGGGCCGATCTATGAGCGACTGCAGGGCGCCGAGGACCTGCCGATCGAGGCCGTCCTGCCGAGCGACACCGTCTATACGCGCGGGACGCAGGCCTATGCATCCAAGGGCGGGCGGTTCGCGGCCTGATGAAGGCTGGCTGAAAAACAGAGTCCAATTCGTCTGAATCGTCTGAAATCTCCTCCCTGGCGCGGCTCGGGAGGGGATGATGGCGCACGGCGAAGGGCAGGCGCGCTGATTGGCGATTGCGGAAGGGCGCGGGTTGAAAAGTCAGACCTTTCTGGCGCGAGTTATGATGCCGGTTCCACTTTCCTCCCCATGAAATGGGGAGGGGGACCGCGGAGCGGTGGAGGGGCCTCCATGTCCAAGCGGCCCCTCCGTCTCGTCGGCTGCGCCGTCGATCCACCTCCCCATTTCATGGGGAGGAGAGGTGAAATCAGACCCGCTGGAACGGATAGAAGTCGGTCCCCAGCCCAAGGATCCCAGTCAGTTCGTCCAGGGCGCCCCGTGTCTCGTCCAGCAGGGCGGGGTCGGCCAGGTCCTGGGCGGTCAGGCTGTCGCGATACCAGCGCGCGCCCCAGACGCTGAGGGCGCCATGCAGTTCGTCGGTCAGGCGCATAGCCGGGTTGGTCGCGGCCAGTTCGTCCTCGGTCAGGACGACGCGCAGACGCAGGCAGGCGGGGCCGCCGCCGTTGCGCATCGACTGGCGCACATCGACATACTCCACGCGACCGATGGGGCCGTTCGAGGCGGCGATCTTTTCGGCGACCGCATGGCTGCGGGCGTTGTCGCGCGTTTCGGTCGGGCAGATCAGGGTCAGGCGGTCCTCGCCCGGAACCTGGATCAGCATGGAGTTGAACAGATAGCTGCTGATGGCGTCGGCCAGCGGCAGATCGGCGGCTGCGACCTCGACGAACTGCGGCTCGAACAGGCCGTCGGCGGCGCGGCGGATCGCGGCCTTGGTCGCGTCCGTGTCCTCGAACGCCAGCTCGTGGAAGAAGAGGGTGTCCAGGGCGCCGACGCAGACCACGTCGTTGTGGAAGGTCCCGCCGTCGATGGCCGCGCGCGACTGCTGGGCCAGAACCGGGCGGCCGGCTTCGTGGCGGCGGACGATGGCCTGGCTGGCCTCGCGCGTCTGGCGGGCGGGGAAGCGACCCTCCCACGGCTCGAAGGCTTCGCGGCCCCAGACCAGCAGATTGACCCCGCGACCGCCGTGAGCAGCGCACAGGCGGACATGGTTGGCGGCGCCCTCGTCGGCCAGATGGGCGACGGCGGGCAGGGCGTCATGGACGGCGAACTTGCTCGCGTCGGGGAAGAGCGCGTCCAGCGCCCGCTTCGTCTGCTGGTGTTCCAGCGAGCGGTGCAGGTTGGTGTGCAGGTTGGCGGGGGTGAAGTGGACGCGGCCGTCGGCGGCGTCAGCGCTGGGCGTCACGGTCGCGGCGTTGGCGGCCCACATGGGCGAGGCCGAGCAGGCGGCGGCGGCGAAGGCCGGCGCGTCGCGCCAGGCCTTGGCCAGCACCGTCTTGTCGTTGCCCGAGAAGCCGAGCGATCGCAGGAAGGGGATGTTGGGCCGTTCGTGCGGCGGCAGGACGAACTGCGGCAGGCCCAGGTCAGCCAGGGTCTTCATCTTGTCGAGGCCCTGCAAGACCGCCGCGCGCGGGTTCGACGCCTCGCCCTTGTTCAGGCTGGAGGCGAGGTTGCCCGGCGACAGGCCCGCATAGGAGTGGGTCGGCCCGATCAGGCCGTCGGCGTTGGCTTCGATGGCGTAGGTCATGGTGACACCGGGATGATTACTACTGTCGGGTCCAGCCCAATGGCGGCCGCCACAGGTAAGGCGAAAAGCCACACGATGGTGACAATGGTTGCAGTGACGATGATGAGCCCGGCGAGTTCCCGCCATAGCCCGTTGCGCCAGGTAGCTTCACTGACGACCATCATCATTAACGTGAACGATGCGCACCACATCAAAACAATGCGGCGCGGCCCGAGCGCGGGAGGCCAACCGAACTTCACCACCAAGATGAAGGGCACGAGCAGCGCGGTAGCGACGAAAGCGATCAGCGGGAGCTTCCAATAGATCTCCAACCGCTGGATCAGCGGAGGAGGACCTATCCGACGATCTCCACGCCAGTCGGTGATCACCCCCGCAAGCCCTTGATCTCGCTATCGATATTCTTGACCGCGCCGGCCTCGAAACTGGCGACCGGGTAGGCGCAGTAGTCGGCGGCGTAGTAGGCGCTGGGGCGGTGGTTGCCGGAGGCGCCGAGACCGCCGAAGGGCATGTCGCCCGCCGCGCCCGTGGTCGGGCGGTTGAAGTTCACCACGCCCGCGCGGATGCGGTTGATGAAGCGGTCCCAGTTCTTCGCGTCGTCGCTGACCAGACCGGCGGACAGGCCATATTTGGTGGCGTTGGCGGCGGTGATGGCGGCGTCGAAAGTCGGCACGCGGATGACTTGCAGGAAGGGGGCGAACATCTCCTCGTCCTCGACCGCGACGCCAGTGACGTCGATGATGGCGGGCTTGACGAAGGCGCCCGGCAGGTTGTCGACGGGGCCGGAGGCGCGGATGATCTTTGCGCCCATGTCGATGCGCTGTTGCAGGGCGGCCAGCGCATTGCTGGCGGCCTTTTCGGAGATCAGCGGCCCGGCGTAGGGCTCGGGATCGCTGTCCCAGGGGACGAAGTTCAGGCGGTCGGACATGGTGGCGACGGCCTCGACGATGGCGTCGCCCTGGGCGCCTTCCGGCACGATCAGGCGGCGCGCGCACGAGCAGCGCTGGCCGGTGGTGACGAAGGCGGACTGGACCACGATGCCCGCGACAGCCTCGGCGTCGGCGGCGTCCCAGACGACCAGCGGATTGTTGCCGCCCAGCTCCAGCGCCAGGATCACGTGCGGGTCATCGGCGAACTTGCGCCGGAAGTGGGCGCCCGCCGCGCCCGAGCCGGTGAACATCAGGGCGTCGATGGGCTGGTCCAGCAGGGCCGCGCCGGTGTCGCGCCCGCCCTGCACCATGTTGAACACGCCCTTGGGCAGGTCGGCGGCCTCGAGGCATTCGGCCATCAGCTGGCCGGTCAGGGGCGTTTCCTCGGACGGCTTGAACACCACGGTGTCGCCTGCCAGCAGGGCCGGGACGATGTGGCCGTTGGGCAGGTGGCCGGGGAAGTTGAACGGGCCGAGCACCGCCGAGACGCCGTGCGGGCGGTGGCGCAGGACGGCTCGGCGGTGCTCGGCC
>Ga0247829_10001339_pt1 | contig 11097 bp, 9 predicted proteins | sample 12C_Control_Day4_FD_207765 | JGI IMG/M metagenome (GOLD analysis project Ga0247829, IMG submission 207765) | Soil microbial communities from agricultural site in Penn Yan, New York, United States - 12C_Control_Day4 | ecosystem: Environmental > Terrestrial > Soil > Agricultural land | place: USA... | reverse complement strand
CGAAATAACGTGTTGAAACAGATCGTTGCACGTGTGCACGCCGGGCAAGGGACCGCGGCTGGCATTCTGCGAGAACGCGTTTCGCGTCGTAGGTGCCTGACACGCGGGGTTCACTTCTTTGGGGGGGACGTTTCGGCATGGATGCGGCAGACGCGCTTCAGAGTGTCGGCGGTCGTTGTGGCCACGGGGCGGGAACCGTGGTGTCCCGCCACACGCGGCGCAGACTCTCGCGCGGTACGTCTTCGCCCGCCAGATACCGATCCATCACCTCCTGATAGCGCGCGTTGCCGAACTCGACGACGATATCGCCGACCCTGGCGGTGAAACGTGGGTCGCGTATCAGACTGACGCGGAGCCGTTGACCAGGTTCGTTGCCATGCGGCCCTTCTCCCAGCACGACCACGTCGTATTCGGCGAATGCATCGAGGATGCCGTCGATCGCATTGCGCGGGGCCACCGCTGCCGCCGTCACTCTCGCGACGGCAGGCGCCGCGACAGGCGCGGGCGCGCCCCCGACGAACGCGATCAGGCAGGCCACGACGACGAGCCTGACTGCGACGACTACGGCAGCCATGCGTCGCGCCACACTGCCATTGCGGTCGATGGATGTCGTCATGGTGATCTTCGATCGCTGGTCAGCCCGGAGGCAGGTGCGACCCCGCGATGACGTCGCCGTCGAGTCGCGCGCCACTACCGCCAGCGCACGCACCATCATGCTGCTGAAACACGCCGCGCGCGATATTGAACACGCCGGCGCGGCGCGCCTGCTAGGCGTCTATGCGGTGCTCGCGCATCTTGCGCCAGAGCGTCGTACGGCTGATCCCCAGCGACGCGGCTGCGCGGCCCTGATTCCAGTGGCAGCGCTCGAGCGCTCCGATCAGACGCCCCTTCTCTTCCTGCTCCGTCGAGCCGTTTGCGGATTCCTCCGACCGCGTCCACAGCGCCGCGGGCAGCTCGCCGACTCCGACCACCGCGCCGGTCGCCATGTTGACCGCGCGCTCGACCGCGTTCTCGAGTTCCCGAACGTTGCCGGGCCATCGATATGCGGCCATTGCCTGCCAGGCCTGCTCGGTGAACCCGACCACCGGCCGGGACAGGCGCGCCGCAAACCGTTTGAGGAACAGATCGGCGAGCGCGGGAATATCCGCGGGCCGGTCGCGCAGCGGCGGTATTCGAAGCTGGACGACGTTGATGCGGTAATAGAAGTCCTCGCGGAGGCGACCGCACGCCACTTCGTCCTCGAGCGAGCGATGCGTGGCCGTGATCAGGCGAACGTCTACGCTCCGCGTCTGCGTGTCGCCGACGCGACGCACCTCGCCGTCCTGGAGGAACCGGAGCAGCCGCACCTGCATCGCCGGCGGCATCTCGCCAATTTCATCGAGGAACAGCACGCCGCCGTGCGCCTCCTCGAGGAGGCCCTTCCTATCGTTGATCGCGCCGGTGAACGCCCCCTTTCGGTGGCCGAAGAGCTCGCTCTCGAGGATCGTCTCCGCGATCGCCCCGCAGTTGACCGGCACGAATCGCCTGTGCCGCCGGGTGCTCTGAAGATACAGGGCGCGTGCCACGAGTTCCTTTCCCGTGCCGCTCTCGCCAGTGATCAGCACCGTACTGTCGCTTGCGGCAAGCTGCTCCACCGAGCGCAGCACTTGCCCCATGGCGGGGCTGACGCAGACGATCTGGTTCGTGCCGTCGACCTGGGCGCGCAGTTCGCGCACTTCGCGCGCGAGCGCCCGACGCTCGATCGCACGCCGGACGGTGATCACCAACCGTTCAGGGTCGATCGGCTTCGTCAGGTAATCGTACGCCCCCGACTTGATGGCGGCGACGGCATCCGCGATGGTGCCGTACGCGGTCGCCATGATGACCTCGGTCTCGGATCGCTGCGCGCGAATCGTCTGGAGCAGCCCCGTGCCGTCCAGCGCGCCCTCCATCCGAACGTCGGTGACCACGACATCGAACGCTCGCTCCGCCAGCAGCGCGAGCGCGTGCGCCGCGGACGCGGCTTGCTCCACTCTGTGGCCGTCCTGCTCGAGCAGCATCGCCATCGTCCGTCTGACGTTCGTCTGATCCTCGACGAGCAGCACGTGCCCGGTGGTGGTCGCCATGGTCGGAATGGTACCGCTACGACCCGATCAGCTCGGTGGCGAGCGGAAGTGTAAACGTGAACCGCCCGCCGCGTCCGAGCACGCTTTCCACGTCCAGGGCGCCACCGTGGTCGCGGACGATCCGCGCGACGATCGGGAGCCCGAGGCCGGTGCCCTGCGCTTTCGTGGTGTAGAACGGCTCGAAGAGCACTTCGGGGTCGGCCACACCGGGCCCGTCGTCGGTCACGGCGATCGCCAGCGTGTCGCCAGAGGAGCTCAGACGAGCCTCGATGTCGATCGCGCCCGGCCCCGACATGCTCTCGACCGCGTTCGTAAGCAGGTTCCAGAGCACCTGCCGCACCTGGTTGGGGTCGGCGCAGATCAGCGGCAGCGGCGGATCGCAGGACAGGCGCACGGCGATGACGTCGGGCACCTTCGCGTCACGGCGGAAGAGCTCCACCGTCGTCTCGAGCAGCTCACGAGCATCGCAGGCGATGGCCACTCTGGCCGGCGGGCGCGCAAACAGCAGAAACTCGCGGATGATGGCGTCCAGCCGATCGGCCTCTTCCGTGACGATCTCGAGCAGGCGCGGATCGGAAGCGGCGCCGCTCCGGCGCAGCAGCTTGATCGAATTTACGATGGCGCCGAGCGGATTCCGAATCTCGTGCGCGATGTTCGCCGCCATGCGGCCGAGGTGGGCGAGCCGCTCGGCCTTGACCATCTGCTCCTGCAGCTCGCGGCGGTCGGTGATGTCGTGCGCGATACAGTGCATCCCCAGAAGCGTGCCGGTCTCGTCGCGCAAAGGACCGTTGGTCTGCGAGAACCAGCGAAAGCCCGCGTCGCCGCACCGCATCAACCGGAACTCCAACGCGCGGAGCACGTTCCCGCGCAGCATGCGTCCGAGCGCCGTCTCGAAATGTGCACGGTCGTCGGGGTGCACGATGTCGATGATGGCACGCCCCGTGACCGCCTCCGGTGTCCATCCGAGGAGCCGTTCGAGCGCCGGGCTGGCGTACGTGACGCGGCCGCCGGTGTCGGTGAGATAGATCACGTCCTCGGCGTCTTCCACCAGCCCCCGGAACTTCCGCTCAGACGCCTGAAGGCGCAGATACAGCTTCGCGTTCGCAACCGCGAGAGCGATCTGTGAAGCCATCGACGTGAGCAGTTGCACCTCCTCTTCCGAGAACTCGCGGTCGCTGCGGGCGTGGACGTTCAGCGTGCCGTATGTCCGGAAGTTGGATCGCAGCGGTACGGAGGCAAACGCTCGAAAGCCGACGGTGCGGGCGGCCATGCGCGTCAGCCTTGGATCGTCAGCGAGGTTGCGGACGACGATGGGTTCCCCCTCGAGTGCCACGCGGCCCGAGAGCCCTTCGCCGAGCTTGAGCCGGTCGAAATCGCGCCACACGGCTTCCGACATCCCCCGGTGGACCACCAGGCTCAACTCGGCTTTCTCCTCATCGAGCAGGTAGATGCCGCCGGCGTCGGTCTGGACAACCTCCAGCACCTTCGTCAGTGCATGCTCGAGCATCTCGTCGAGGGTGGCGAACCGTCCGATGGCGAGGGCCACGGAGTTGATGGCGGCGAGCGGCTCTGTGCGCATACGATCCTCGCGCATCTCGGCAGCGGAAATGCGCTCGACGTCGCGACAGTATTGGCTGAGTTCACACCTGTCAAGCGCAGCCGTGACCCGGCTCGGCCCGCAGCTCGTCCCGGCGTGTGTCAGAGGCGATCGCGGCTATGGCACCAGGAGCTCGGGTGTGGTCTGATTGCGCGCATGGCTGCCATGCTCGCGCTCCTGATCCTCGCCGCTGGCGCCGTTGCACCGGAGCAGTGGTCGCGGTTCAGAGGGCCGAACGGCAGCGGCGTCCTCGCCGCAGCCAGCCTCCCCACGACGTTCGACGCGACGCAAAACGTGGCGTGGCGAACGGCGCTGCCGCCCGGCCACTCGTCGCCGATCCTGTCAGACGCACACGTATTCGTGACGGCCACCGAAGGGAGCGAGCTGCTCACGATTGCGGTGGACCGGAAAAATGGCGCGATCGCGTGGCGCGCGCGCGTGCCCAGAAGCCGGGAGCTGCACGTCGACCGCCGCAATCATCCCGCCTCACCGACGCCGGTGACCGACGGCAGCAACGTGTACGTGTTCTTTCAGGATTTGGGCATGCTCTCGTACGACCGCGCCGGTCGCGAGCGCTGGCGCCACGAGCTCGGGCCGTTCACCAACGCCTATGGCATGGCAGCGTCGCCGATCCTCGTAGAGGACATGGTCGTGCTCGTATGTGACCAGAGCATCGGATCCTTCATCGTCGCGGTGGACCAGCGCACCGGGCGCGAGCGCTGGAAAGTGGACCGGCCGGAAGCCACCAGCGGTCACTCGACTCCAGTGCTGTTCGAATCACCCGGCGCGCCGGCGCAACTGCTCGTCCCCGGTTCGTTCTATCTGACCTCCTACGATGCACGGACGGGACGAAAGCTATGGTCGGCCGACGGTCTCGCCTTCGAGATGAAGGCCACCCCTGTGCACGACGGCAGCCAGGTCTACATCAGCGGCCCCACCGCGGCGTCGTTCGAGGACAGCTACGGACGCGACATCCCCCGGTTCGAGGCGGTGGCGGAATCGGATCGCGACCACGACGGGCGCTTCTCGCGAGAGGAGCTGCCGGATCAACTCGCTCGCCGCTGGTTCGCGCTCCTCGATCTCGACCGCGACGGCTTCATCTCGCAGTCCGAGTGGACGCGCTATCGTGACGCACGCAGAAGCTCCGGCGGGTTGTGGGCGTTCAGGATGACCGCGAGCGGGGAGCGGGACCCGGATCGCGTCGTGTGGCACTACGACAAGGCGGTGCCGCAGTTGCCCTCGCCGGTCCTCTATGAGGACATCCTGTATATGGTTAGCGATGCCGGCATCGTCACCGCGATCGATCCGCGCAGCGGCGCGCAACTGGGACAGCGACGGCTGGAGGAGGCGCCGGGCAACTACTACGCGTCTCCAGTGGCAGCCGACGGCAAGCTGTTCTTCGTGAGCGAATCGGGGCGCATCGTGGTGCTGAAGGCGGGAGCGGCGCTGCAAATGCTCGCGGTGAACGACCTCGACGAGCTGACGTATGCAACGCCCGCGCTCGCTCAGGATTCCGTGTTCATCCGGACACAGCTTGCGCTCTACTGCTTCCGCCAGCGCGAGGATCGCCGCGCCGATCGGAAATGAGCCGCGTCGGCGGGGCGCTCAGCACGCGGCGTTGCCTACCGCGCCGAACTCGGCAGGGTATTCGCTAACGGCGACCGCGTGCGACCTTCTTGGCGAAGCACCAGGCGTGAAGTTCGTCCGGATCGCCGCGGAGAGGCCCGCGTCTCGATGCCGCACTTCGGCGAGCTCGTGTGACGCAGGACGAAGTACGCGCGGCGATTCGTGCTGCGGGGGTTTTCGACATCTGACGACATCGAAGGATTGTCCTGGGGAGACTGAAGGTTCGTTCAGCGTCGTTCGGAGGAGCGAAGGGACAGCATCTGCACTGGGCGGCATTCGCACCACCAATGATTACCCGATGCGCAAGTCCAATGGCAGACGGTGAGCCGCCCCATTCGCAAGACCCTTCAACGTGGGCGCCGAAGAACGAGCAAAACGGCCCTTCACCCAGACTCGATCTGAGATGCTGCCCATTCCAACGGGTTAGCGGGCCGCGCGAATGCTTGCGGCAGGGCATGCCTGAATCGTCGCGAGCAACATCCGCACGCATTGCTCGTGGCGGTTCCGGGTAGAGGCGTTCATCGCGTGGCCGACAGGCAGGCAACCGACATCGCACGACTCGAACAGGAAGACCGGGCTGACGATCCCTGACATTTCTGCGCGAGGCTCGGCCAGGCAGTTCCTGCGCACTACGAGTTCGTGGAGCTGTGTCTTCCTCGATTTCGTAGGACGTCATGGCGGATGAGGCTATCCTTCTGGCGTGAACGTCACCGAACGGCGGAGTCCGAGATACGTCGTGGTTCTCGCGCTGACGGCGGGCCTGATTCTCGCCGGCGGCTGGCTGCTCCGGCCTCGCGATATTCCTCAGAGCCCGCCGCCGGTTCCGTCCGAAACCGAATTGCAGGAACTGTCGCAGCGCACGCAGCGCCGGTCGCTGGACAGCATGACCGCGTATTTTGCGGAAGTGGCGGCAGATGTGCGTCCGGCAATCGAGTACATCCCGTCCATGCGCACTTCCGGAATGGTGTGGGACCAGTCGCACGTCATCACCGGAGCCCTTCCGGTTCCGGATCGTGCGTCGGCGTTGACTGTGCGGACAGCGTCAATCGAGCGGGGCGCCGAGGTCACATCGAGTCGGCGATTGCCGCTATCGGTTCTCGAAGTCAGCCTCGGGCCGCCGGCGCGAGTGCCGCGCCGAGCCGCCTCCATGCCGAAAACTGGCGATTGGGTTATCGCGGTGTGGCAGACCGACGATGCGCCTGCATTTGCCGCGGCGAATTTTCGGCAGGTCGTGAGCGCTTCCTGCGGCATTGCCCCGGCGAACGAGCTGACGGCAGGCATCCAGCTGAATCGGGCCATGACCGGCGGTGGGGTTTTCAACATGGATGGCGAGCTGCTGGCTGTGATCCTGCCTTGTGGTGACCGCATCGCCGCTATCGAGCCGTCCAGCGTCGACGAGATGCTGAGACGCATCACGACAATCGAAGAGCGTCTGCTGGCCCGATATGGGCTGCTCTTCAGCAGTTTCTCGGAAGACGAACGTCGCTACTTTTCAGACACTGACGGTCTCCTCCTCAGAGAGGTGTGGATGGGCACGCGGGGGGACGCGGCCGGTTTCCGGGCGGGCGACGTCGTCGTGGCGCTGAACGCTCATGCCGTCGCAGGCATCGACGATCTGCGGCCGCTGACGACGCCGTCCGGAGCGGCGTTCGAGTTGACAGTGCGGCGAGGCTCGAAAACTCAGACTGTCATGCTTGAACCAGGCGCCGCCACGCCGGGCGCCCCGAGTGAAAATGACGCACGCGTGGGTGTGGTCATCGACCCGGCGACCCCGACGTTCCGGATCGATTCCGTGCTGCCCGACAGCCGCGCTGCACGCGCGGGCGTGAAGGCTGGCGACGTCCTGCGACGGATCAACCATGTCGAACCACGGACGCGAGCGCAGGCAGATCGCGCGGTGAGGAGCGCCACATCAACGCCGATCCTGCTGGAAGTCGAGCGTGATCAGCGCCGACTCGCGATCGTCATTCCGGAAAGCGCGGCGCAATGAACGAGCTCACTTCGATCGGACTGATCCTGCTGCTCGCGTTAATGGCTGGACATCTCGTCAAAGTGCTGCGGATTCCCGAAGTGACCGGCTATATCGTCGTCGGCGTCGCACTGGGGCCGTCGATGCTCGGCTGGCTGTCCCAGGAGAACCTGGTGACGCTTGGCGTGTTCAGTGAAGTGGCTCTGGGGCTCATCCTCTTCTCCGTGGGCGCGGTGTTCGAGTTCTCGCTGTTCCGTCGAATCGGACGCCAAGTGTTTTTCGTCACCGTGCTCGAGTCTGTAGCGGCTGCCGTCCTCGTTACGGGCGGGACATTGGCGCTGGGCCAATCGTGGCCGGTCGCGCTGCTGCTGGGCGCGATCGCCATGGCGACCGCCCCGGCATCGACGCTGATGGTCATTCGCGAATGCGACAGCGCCGGTCCGCTCACGGACAGCTTGCTCGGGATCATTGCCGTCAACAATCTGCTGTGCATGTCGGTGTTCGGGTTGGCGGCAGCGACCGTCGATCTAACGACAAACACCGCCGGATTGGCGATGACGGACATGCTGTACCGGTCTGCGTTCTGGTTCATCTGGCAACTCGTGGGATCCGCCGCGTTGGGCTATCTCATAGGCCTCCTCCTCGCCGGCTGGTCGTCGCACGTGACGGAACGCGGCGAGCGGCTCATCCTGCTGGCGGGGGCGCTCCTGTTTTGCGTCGGCGTCTCGCGCGCGCTGAATCTGTCGTCGTTGGTGGCCAGCCTCGCCGTTGGCGCGACAATGGTCAATCTGTCGGATCGGAGTCGACATCTGTTCAGCGCGTTGTCGAATACCGATCCGCCGTTCTATGCCATCTTCTTTGTGATCGCAGGTGCGGAGCTGGATATTGCACAGATCCCGGCGATGGGCGCCCTCGGTCTCGTGTACGTGATCGGTCGGGCAGCCGGCAAGTTCGCAGGGGCGAGATTCGCCGGGTGGCATCTGGGTCTCGACCCGCTCGTGCAGAAGTTCCTCGGTTTTGGTCTGCAGGCCCAGGCAGGCCTGGCGGTCGGTCTGACGCTGGCGGTCGACAGCCGCTATCCACAATTCGCGCCGGTGGTCTCGACCGTCGTCCTCTCATCAGTCGCCGTGTTCGAAATGCTGGGGCCGGCGAGTACGCGTTTCGCTCTCGTTCGTTCTGGCGAGGCCGGTCTTGCGCGGACGTCCGGCGTCGACACCGCATCAATTGCTGAATTCTGAGCACTGGAACGGGTGCGCTCGAAACGTTCCAGCAGATCGCGCAGAGCACGAGCCGCCGAGCGCTGCACGTCGCGGACTTGCTGCGCGCAGCACAGAAAGGGCGGCGCTGTCGATCGTGGCGGACCCCGAGCGAGCGATCGTCGTGGATCACGACGGCGAGAGCGGCACTCGGGCGGCCGCGCTCGGCGGTCTCGGCCGGACTTCTCATCGCGACGTTGACGCGCACGTCGGGATCAATCACTCCGACAGGGCGAATGGCACGTCGACGAACACCGGGGAACGGCCCCCCGCTCGATCGTTGAAGGGCTGTTCTCGTCGGGGCCGGCCCCGATCTTCACGGCGGATCGCCCTCGCGATGCTGCCGATCCCAATGGGAATTCCGATCTGTACCGATCGGCGCGTAGCTGCCGGCGTCGGGCCAAAGGGGACCAGCTGCCCTGAAGCAGCTATCGTCCCCGGCCACTCCAGGCGGGGCGACCGGAAGCATCACGCAACGTCCAGGTCTCGTCGCCCTTCTTGATCTGCCGTGCGATCAGAACAGCGTCTTTGTCGACTGTCACTCGCGAGCCGAGAATTTCGAGGCTGTCGCCCTTCGCAAGCGTGATCCCCTTCTCCGCCAGATACGCCGTGGGGCCGACGTGAACCGCGACAGACTCCTTTTCGGTCTTGACCACGATGTGAGTACCTCCCATGCCATGCCGGCCTCGACCGCCGGCCCCGGTGATGTTCTCGACGCTTTCGACGGTACCTGTAATCGTCGTCTCCGTCTTCACGTCGTACATCGCCGAACCCGCGCCGGCCGCGGTTTGCGCCATCACCACTGAGACAGCGGCGACCGTGAGCACGGTAGCCGCCCCGAGGATCGATAACCGTTCGAGTGAAGCCATGATGAACCTCCATTCGCGCTAACGTTGCGATCGCGGCAGCGACGTGCGGTCGCCGTGTTCCACACAGTTATCCGTCCCCGCCGACCGGCGTGGGTGCGGCACCGCTCACGTGGGCACGCCTGCAGCAGCCACCAAAGGGCAAGAACGCCGACGAAAATGAGCCAGTCCACTGCGTTGGTCCTCCGTGCTTGTATGAGCCACAGCGAGAGAAATGGATTCGCAGACTTCGGACTTCTCGCCTGGAAATGGTTCCACCGTCGCGTTATCGCGCCCAAATCGAAGGCGTACGCCCGTCACAGTGTCATCTCCTCGCTCCGCGTCCACGGTTGGTAAGAGCCGGCGGACGTCCAAAGGGTTCAGACATGATGTGTTCCTCGTCCGAAGGATCCGGTCGCGCGGATGGGCCTCCTTCATAAACAGCTCTCCGCGCAGGAGTTGCTGAGCGTGTCATGTCAGCACATGACGAAAGCGCGAGGACGACGGGGTAGGATCATGTGAGAATTTCACCGATGGGCGGGGATATTCCAACGAGCCATACGGCCGGATCGCCGACCGATGACGAGCTGGTCGCGGCCGCGCGCCAGGGGGACACCGCGGCGCTCGAGACGTTACTGGTGCGCTACCAGCCGCACCTGTATCGGTTTGGCCTGAGGATCTGCGGCAACGTGGATGATGCAGGCGACGTCGCGCAGGAGAGCCTCATCTCGATGGCCCGCTCCGTCCGCGACTTCCGCGGCGACTCCTCAGTCTCAAGCTGGCTCTACACTATCGCGCGCCGGTTCTGCATCAAGAAGCGGCGCCGAAGCAAGTTCGCCCCGACGCGAGAAGAGTCGCTGGACGCACCCGCAACAGACGTTGCCCAACACCTCGCCGATCCGGGGCCGAATCCGGAGCAGACAGCGACCAACCGTGAGCTGGCGACCGCTCTCACCCGCGCCATCGACGGGCTGGAACCCTCTCAGCGCGAGGTGGTGGTATTGCGTGACGTGGAGGGGTTATCGGCGCCGGAAGTGGCCAAGATCCTGGAGATGAGCGTCGAGGCTGTCAAAAGCCGCCTGCACCGGGCGAGGGTCACCATCCGCGAGCAGCTTGCGCCGACGCTGGGACGCCCCGCAATCGTACCAGCCCGCGGAGCGCTGTGTCCGGACGTCCTGACGCTCTTCTCACGACATCTGGAAGGCGACATCGATCCGAGCGTGTGCGCGATCATGGAGGCACATCTCGCGCAGTGCCATCACTGCCGCGAGGCCTGCGAGTCGTTGAAGCGCACGCTGGCGATCTGCCGGCAGTTGCCGACGCCGGATGTGCCCACATCCCTTGCTGCGTCCGTCAAAGCCGCCATCCACGCGTTCCTCGAGCAACGCTGACAAGCCATACCGCGTGGGACTGCGCACGCATGCGGGATTTTCCGCCTGTCGCGGGTTCTGTTCGAACACACGTCGTCGTTCGGGCGCAATTCGGGCGATCGACATTCGCGGACCGCCGGAGCGCCTGTTGCACGAGCATCCCAGGGCGTCGCGAACCCTTTCAGGCGCGATTGGCTCCTACGCGTAGGAACGTCGGGGCAACCGGGCGAAAGCCCAGCTGCCCGCTGTCGCCCGGAGGAAGTCATGCTCGTTCGACAGGTTGCTGACCCCAAGCTCGCCCAGTTCGGGTATCTGATTGGCTGTCCGCG
>Ga0247829_10001338_pt1 | contig 11099 bp, 12 predicted proteins | sample 12C_Control_Day4_FD_207765 | JGI IMG/M metagenome (GOLD analysis project Ga0247829, IMG submission 207765) | Soil microbial communities from agricultural site in Penn Yan, New York, United States - 12C_Control_Day4 | ecosystem: Environmental > Terrestrial > Soil > Agricultural land | place... | reverse complement strand
TGGCCGCGCACGCGGTCGATGTCGGCCGTCGTCTGGGTCCCGGCGTGGACCGCGACCTGGAACCCGTCGGGCCGGTTGTCGAGGAAGAGCTCCGTGGCGGTCCGGCGTTCCGCGATGCTCAGCAGCACTCCTTCCCCGGTGGTGCCGCACGCGAGCACGCCGTCGACACCGGCGTCAGCGAGGAACGCCGTGAGGGGTGCGAACGCCATGGTGTCGAGCCCGCGTCCGCCGTCCTTCATCGGCGTGACGCTCGCCGCGATCGCCCCGCGGAGCCGTGTCATACGAGGTTCCGAAGGGCCAGGAGGGTGTTCGTGACCGGCTTCTCGGCGATCCGCCGCATGAACCACGGGTACCAGTAGTCGCCGTACGATATCAGCGTGCGGATCGTGTACCCGTCACGGACGTAGCGGAGCTGATCGTCCGACCGGATCCCGTAGAGCATCGCGAGCTCGAATCGGTCCCTCGCACCGTCGCCGAGTGCACGCTCGATCCGGTCGACGAGCTCGGTGTCGTGCGTGCCCAGCACCGTGCGCCGGACCCGCCCTTCGGGGTCGGTCACGAGGTGCGTCGCGAGCCGCAGGTACGCCTCGTCGATCAGTCGCTTGTCGCCGAACACGAGCTCGGGCGACTCCTTGTAGGCGCCCTTCACGAGGCGGATCGAGGGGCGGTGCGGCAACAGCCGCTGGATGTCGTCCCACGTCCGCTTCAGGTACGCCTGGATGCAGAGGCCGACGTCCTGCCCGTCCTTCAGGAGTTCCTCGTACAGGTCCAGGGTGCCGTCGACGTAGCCGGTGGACTCGATGTCGATCCACACGGTCCTGCCGAGCGCCCTCGAGCGTTCCGCGATCCGCGTGACCTGCATCGCAGTGTGATCGGGATCCAGGTCGAAGCCGAGCTGGGTGAGCTTGACCGAGACCTCGCTGTCGACCCCCAGTTCGTCGATCCGGTCGAGCAGCCGCAGGTACTCCGCGGCCGCGGCTGTGGCCTGGCTCAGGTCGGTGACGTTCTCGCCGAGCACCGTGAAGGTGGTGGGGATCCCCTCATCGCCCAGCCGCTGGGCCGCCGCGAGCGCGTCGTCGGCGTCCGGGCCCGGCATGAACTTCTCGACGGTCTTCCGCACGAACCACAGACGCGGGAGCTGGGTGCGCAGCGTGGCGTTCCCTGAGGCCCACAGGATCGTGTCGCGGAGCGGGTGCATAGCTCCGAGCCTACCGAACGCGCCCCTGGCCCGGATATGCGACCGCTCCGCCGAGCGGCGAGGTCGTCGGCGCCGCCGTCAGCCCACCCGGTTCGACTCGATCGCCGCGACCAGTTCGCGGCAGAAGTCGGGGATGTCCTCGACGACCCGGCCCCACACGATCGTGCCGTCGCGGAATGCGGACTCGTCCACCCAGGTCGCCCCGGCGTTCACGAGGTCGTCCTTGATGCCCAGGCTGCCGGTGGCGCGACCACCGGCGACGATGCCGGCCGAGATGCCCACGAGCCCGGCGTGGCAGATCATGCCGACGATCGCGCCGCGCTCGTGGACGCGCCGCACGAGCGACGTCACCGACGGATAACGCCGCAGCTTGTCGGGCGCCCAGCCACCCGGCACCAGCACGGCGTCGAGCGAATCGGCGTCGACGTCGTCGATCGCGACGTCGGCCTCCGTGACCAACCCGTTCTTGCCCGTGACGGGGGTCTTCGGCTGGAGGGCGGCCACCATCACCGCGGCGCCCTCCTCCCGCAGCCGCATCACGGGCACCCAGAATTCCAGATCCTCGAAGCCCTCGCCGAGGAGGACTGCCACCGTTCTACCGTCCAACCGTTCGGTCATACCGCCACCACCTCCGAGGGATCGCTCCCTCTCAGGCTAACGGCCGACGGGCCTACGGCTCGAACTGCGCCTCCTCGGTGGACCCCTTCAGAGCAAGGGTCGACGAGCTGCCGCCGCTGATCACGGTGGAGACCTGGTCGAAGTAGCCCGTGCCGACCTCGGCCTGGTGGCGCGTGGCCGTGTACCCCTCCTCCTCCATCGCGAACTCCTGCTCCTGCAGGCGCACGTACGCGGTCATGCCCTCGCTCGCGTACCCCTTCGCCAGCTCGAACATGCTGGCGTTGAGCGCGTGGAACCCGGCGAGGGTGATGAACTGGAACTTGTAACCCATCGCGCCGAGCTCCTTCTGGAACCGGGCGATCGTGGCGTCGTCCAGGTGCTGCTTCCAGTTGAACGACGGCGAGCAGTTGTACGCGAGGAGCTTTCCCGGATAGAGGGCGTGGATCCCGTCCGCGAACACCTTCGCCTCGTCGAGGTCCGGGGCGGACGTCTCGCACCAGATCATGTCTGCGTACGGCGCGTACGCCTGGGCCCGCGCGATCGCGGCCTCGTTCCCGTTCTCCACGTAGTAGAAGCCCTCGTGGGTGCGCTCGCCGTTCGTGAAGCGGCGGTCGCGCGGGTCGATGTCGCTCGTCAGGAGGGTCGCGCCGAGCGCGTCGGTACGGGCGATCACCAGGGAGGGCACGCCCAGGACGTCGGCCGCCAGGCGCGCGGCGGTCAGGGTCCGGATGAACTGGTCGGTCGGGACCAGGACCTTGCCACCCAGGTGGCCGCACTTCTTCTCGGAGGCGAGCTGGTCCTCGAAGTGCACCCCCGCGGCGCCCGCCTCGATCATCGACTTCATCAGCTCGAACGCATTCAACGTGCCGCCGAACCCGGCCTCCGCGTCGGCGACGATCGGCGCCATCGTGTCGGCGTGCCGGCCCTCTCCCCACGCGATCTGGTCCGCGCGTTGCAGCGCGTTGTTGATGCGTCGCACCACCGCGGGCACCGAGTTGGCGGGGTACAAGGACTGGTCGGGGTAGGTGTGGCTCGCGAGGTTCGCATCGGCGGCGACCTGCCATCCGCTCAGGTAGATGGCCTTCAGGCCGGCCTTCACCATCTCGACGGCCTGACCCCCGGTGAGGGCGCCCAGGGCGGCCACGTAATCCTGATCGTGCACGAGCTCCCAGAGACGCTCGGCCCCTCGGCGTGCGATCGAGTGCTCGACCCGGAACGAGCCGCGGAGCCGCACGACTTCGTCGGCCGAGTACGGCCGCTCCACGCCGCGCCAGCGCGGGTTCGTGTCCCACTCGCGCTCGAGCGCCTCCGCCTCCTGGAGGATCCGCTCCTCGATCCGCTGGTCCGTCATCGTCGCCGCCCCCTTGGTTCCCTGGTCGTCGTGTGTGCCTGTCCGCCGTCCTCCGCGGCGCAGCGTCGCCGGAAAACGAAAGGACCCCTCGCGAGCGAGAGGTCCCCCGGGCGCGTCGGACGCCGAAGCGTCCGGGCCGCCCCTACTCGTGCGGTACGAGGTTGAATGCTGATTCAAACACCTGTGGTCATCTTGCCATACCGGGGTCCGGGGCTGTCAAACGGCCGAAGGACCTAACTGCGCAGGTCGACCGACCCTCAGGTCAGGCGCCGCTCCCGGCGTCAGTTGTCGAGGTACCGGGCGATCGCGAACCGGTGCGCCCCCTCGACCTGGGCGTCGCCGGCGACCACGATCTTGCCGTTCTCCTGGATCGTGACGTCGCGGGCGGTGTCGTTCCCGCTGCCGAAGTCGGTGAAGGTCTTGCCGTTGCCGCTCCAGGACTGGTCGAGCGCGCCGCCTGGCTTGTACCGGAACACGCCGAAGTTGTCGGCGGTCCCCTCCCGTGACGCCCGCCCGGCGACGACGAACCGGCCGTTGGCCTGGATCGCGACCGCGGACGCGAACTCGTACTCGGTCGTCATCCTCGTGACGACCTTGCCGTCGCCCCCGAAGGTCTTGTCGAGCCGTCCCTTGGCGCCGTACCGGACGAGACCCCAATCGGCTTTCCCGGCGTTGTTCGCGTAGCCCACGACCACGACTTTGCCGTCGGGCTGCAGGGCCGCTCCGTAGCCGATGTCGGAGCCCTTGCTCACGTCGGTGAGGTTGAACCCTTTGTCCCCGAACTCGGGATCGAGCGTGCCCTTGGGGCGGAACCGTGCCACCGCGAACTGCGGGATCAACCCGGTCTCGGCGTAGCCCACGCCGACGAGCTTGCCGCCGGGGAGGAACAACAGGTCGCGGATCGACTCGTCGCTCGAGCTCAGGTCCACGGTCACCTTGCCGTCCTTGCCCCATGCCTTGTCGAGCACGCCCCGGGGCCCGTAGCGAGCGACCGCCCAGCGCCCCGTCGAGCCGTTCGAGGCGAACCCACCGGCCGCGATGTTCCCGTTGGGGTAGACGACGACGGCGTTCGCGCCCTGGTAGCGCTTCCCGAAATCGGTGAGCACGATCCCGTCGCCGCTTCCGAAACCCGTGTCGAGGCCGCCCTTCGGCATGAGTCGCGCGAGCGCGAACGAGTTCTGGGTCTTCGTGTCCCGCTCGCCCGCCACCACGATCTTGCCGTCGGACTGCAGGGCGAGGTCGAACCCGTAGTCGGCCCCGCCGAGGTCGATCGTTGCCCGCCCGTCCTTGCTGAACTCGGTGTCGGGCGCGCCGTTCGGCAGGAATCGCGCCACCGCGAAGTCGGGCTTCGCGGTCTGGGTGGATCCGGCCACTACGATGCGGCCCTTAGCGTCGATCGCCACCGCGTACGCGGTGGCGCCGTTCGCGAAGGCGGTGGCCTTGCCGTCGCCGCTGAAGAAGTCGTCGAGCTGACCCGGATCGGCATGCGCGGGCGCGGCGAGGCTCGCGACCAGCGCGAGCGCGAGGGAGAACGGTAGGGCGGCGGTGCGACCTCGGCTCATCGGAACCTCCCTGGGTTGCGTTCGCAGGGTATCTCGCCCGTCGGCGGGGTCAAGACCTCTGTGGCCCAGGGGCTACGGGCGCTTAGGGAACGATCTTGGAGATCGGGAGCTCGAGGATGTCGGTGGCGCCGGCCGCGAGCAGCTCGGGGATCAGCCGGTTCACGCCCCGCTTCTCGACGACGGTCTCGATCGCGAAGCCGCCGCCGGCGAGCGGCGAGACCGTGGGCGCCTTCATCGATGGCACCACGGCGAGCACGGCATCGCGGTCTGTCTCAGAGACGTTGAGCTTGATCAGCACGCGGCCCTCGGCGCGGAGCGCGCCGAGCAACAGGGTCGTGATGTCGTCCATCGCTGCCCGCTTGACCGGGTCCGAGGCCGCGTCACGGTTCGCGACGAGTACCGGATCGGAGGTCAGCAGCGTCTCGATGATCTTCATGCCGTGGGCTCGCAGCGTGCTCCCGGTCTCGGTGACGTCGACGATCGCGTCGACGATCTCGGGGACCTTCGCCTCGGTGGCGCCGTACGACCACGCGACCTTCACGCGGATCCCGAGCTCCGCGAAGTGCCGCTCGGTGAGCTTCACGAACTCCGTCGAGATCCGGGAGCCGGGGGGCATCTCCTTCGCGGCGTTCGCCGGGTGGTCGTTCGGCACCGCGAGCACGATCCTCGTACCGTGGCCGGGGCCGGTCTTCGCGTACGAGAGGCTCGCGAGCACCTCGACGTCGGCGGCGGTCTCGGCGATCCAGTCCTGTCCGGTGATCCCCAGGTCGAAGAGCCCATCCGCCACGTAGACCGGGATCTCCTGCGGGCGCAGCACGCTCACGCGCTCGATCCGGTCATCGTCGATGCTCCCGTGGTAGTCGCGGCTCGAGCCGCGGCGTACGTGCAGGTCCGCCGCTTCGAACAGCCGGAGGGTCTGCTCCTCGAGCGAGCCCTTCGGGATGACCAGCTTCAGCATGGTCCCGGGAGTCTAGCGGCGGTTAGGTGGCGAGCATCCTGAAGAAGCAGGAGCGCTCGCCCGTGTGGCACGCGGCGCCCTCCTGGTGGATCCGCGCGAGGAGCACGTCCGCGTCGCAGTCCACTCGGAGTTCGTCCCAGTGCTGGACGTGGCCGCTCGTGTCGCCTTTGCGCCAGAGCTCGGCCCGGGATCGGCTCCAGTAGATCATGCGGCCCTCGGCGAGGGTGCGCTCGAGCGCCTCGCGGTTCGCCCATGCCATCATCAGGACCTGACCGGTCTCGGCGTCCTGCGCGATCACGGGGATCAGTCCTCGTTCGTCGAACCGGAGCCCGTCGAGCCCGACGGGAGAGCGCTCGAGCGGCTCGTTCACAGCCGCACCTCGAGGCCCTTCGACCGCAGGTATTCCTTGATCTCGCGGATCGTGAGCTGGCCACGGTGCAGCCGGCTCGCCGCCAGCACCGCGTCGGCGCCGCCCTCGAGCAGGGCCTCGGCGAAGTGATCGAGGTCGCCTGCCCCGCCGCTCGCGATCACCGGGACCCGTACGGCGGCGCCCAGCGCCCGCAACAGCTCCAGCTCGTAGCCTTCGCCCGTGCCGTCGCGGTCCATCGAGGTGAGCAGGACCTCGCCGGCCCCACGCTCGGTGGTGGCCTCGACGGCCCAACCGATCGCGTCGCGCCCCGTGCCGGTTCGCCCCGCGTCGATGAAGACCTCCCAGCCGTCGCCTTGGACTCGACGTTTCGCGTCGATCGCGATCACCATGCACTGCGTGCCGAACCGGTCGGCGCACCGCTGGAGGGTGACCGGTTCGCGCACGGCCGCGCTGTTCATCGAGACCTTGTCGGCGCCGGCGCGCAGCAGTTCGTTCACGTCGTCCTCCGAGCGGACGCCGCCCCCGACCGTGAGCGGGATGAACACTTGCTCGGCGGTCCGCGAGATCACGTCGAGCGTCGCCGTCCGGCCCTCGACGGTGGCCGTGATGTCCAGGAATACCAGCTCGTCGGCACCCTCGCGGTCGTAGTGCGCGGCCATCTGCACGGGGTCGCCCGCGTCCCGCATGTCCTGGAACCTCGTGCCCTTCACGACGCGCCCGGCGTCGACGTCGAGGCACGGGATCAGTCGCTTCGCGAGCATCGTCCGTCAGCCCCGGATGACCTGCGCGAGCTTCAAGGTCTTCTCGTAGAGCGCCTTCCCGGTGACGGCCGCCTCGCACCCCAGATCGCGCAACGCCCAGATGTCGTCGGCATCGCGCACGCCGCCGCTCGCGATCAGCGGGGTCTCCGTCAGCTTCAGCACCTGCGTGTAGAGGCGCAGGTCCGGGCCGTCCAGCGTCCCGTCGCGGGCGATCGAGGTCACGAGGTATCGGGGGGTGCCGGCCTCGTCGAGCGCCGCGATCGTCTCCTCGAGCTTGGGGCCTTCCTCCTGCCAGCCACGCACCATCACGCGCCCGCCGCGCACGTCGACCGCCACGACGACGCGCTCTGCGAACTCCTCGACGGCGCGCGCCACGAACTCATGGTCGAGCGCCGCCTGGGTGCCGAGGATCGCGCGCGCCGCGCCGTCCTCGATGATCTGGCCGATCGACTCCAGGGTGCGGAGTCCCCCGCCCACCTGCACGGGGATCACGACGGCACGGCAGATCTCGCGGATCGCCTCGCGGTTGTCGCCCTGCTCGAGGGCGGCATCGAGGTCCACGATGTGGAGGCGCCGCGCGCCCTCCTCCTGGAAGCGCTCGGCGACGGCCACGGGGTCGTCGGCGTACGAGGTCTCGTCGTCGGGGTTGCCCCGCAGCAGGCGCACCGCGCGGCCGCCGCGAAGGTCGATCGCGGGGATCACGATCACGGTTGGGCCACCGCCTTCACGAATCGCTCGTACAGCTGGAGCCCGGCTTCGCCGGATTTCTCCGGGTGGAACTGCGTGGCGAACACGTTGTCGCGCGCGACCGCCGCGGCGAACGGCCGGCCGTGCTCGGTCACGCCCACGGCGTCGTCGCCGGGTTCGGGCGCGAACGAGTGGACGAAGAAGAAGCGGGTTCCATCGGGCAGGTCGTCGATGTACGGGTGCGGACGGGTCCAGGTCACCGTGTTCCAGCCCATGTGCGGAACCTTCACGTCGTCCGGGAGCAGTCGTACGCGGCCCGGCAGCACCCCGAGCCCCTCCTCGGCATCCTCGTCGCTCCCCTCGAACAGCACCTGCATCCCCACGCACACCCCGAACACCGGCCGACCGGTCGCGCGGAACTCGAGGATCGCCGCGTCGAGACCGTGGTGGCAGATAGCCCGGACGCACGAGCCGAAGTGACCGACGCCCGGGATCACGAGCGCGTCGGCACGCTCGACCGCGGCCGGGTCGCCGGTCACCACCGGGTCCCCGCCCACGCGCGCGAGAGCGCGCGAGACCGAGTGAAGGTTCCCCGAGCCGTAGTCGAGGATCGCGATCGTCACGAGGCGCCCTTCGTCGAGGGAACGTCCCTGCGACCCGTCGGGGAGCAGGCGTCGCCCAAGGCCTTCGCCAGCGCCTTGAACTCCGCCTCGCAGATGTGGTGGGGCGAGCGCCCGTACCGCAGGTGCACGTGGACCGTGAGGTTCGCCGCCTGCGCGAAGGCACGCACGAAGTCCTCGAGCAGGCCCGTGTCGAACCCGTCGATCGTCTCGTACGGCACGGGCACCTCGTGCACGACGAACGTGCGACCCGCGAGATCGAGTGCGACCTCGACGGCGGCCTCGTCGAGCGGCACGACGATCGAGGCGAACCGACGGATCCCCGCCTTGTCACCCAGCGCCTCGGTCAGCGCTTGGCCGATCGTGATCCCGCAGTCCTCCACGGTGTGGTGGCCGTCGACCTGCAGGTCGCCTTTGCACGTGACGTCCAGGTCCCAGCCGGCGTGCGTGCCGAGCTGCTGCAGCATGTGGTCGAAGAACGGGATGCCCGTATCGGAGGCCGAACGGCCCGATCCGTCGAGCGTCAGATCGACGCGGAGGTCGGTCTCCTTCGTCGTGCGGGTCACCGTGGCGGTACGCGGAGCGGTCACGTGGCGAGCACCTCCCGCAGGCTCGTGAGGAACAGGTCGACCTCGTGTTCGGCGCCCGCGGTCACCCGCAGGGCATTCGGGACGACGGACGTGAGATCGCGGACGAGCACGCTGCGGTCGAGCAGTCCCTGCCAGACCGCGGCGGCATCGTGATCGGGGGGCGGCACGAACAGCACGAAGTTCGCGTCGGAGGGGAAGACCGTCAGATCCTCGATCGCGGTGAGCTCTCGGACGATGCGATCGCGTTGGGCACGGACCGCCTCGAGGATCGCCATCGCCTCGGCTGCGTGGCGGAGCGCGACGATCCCGGCGGCCTGTGCGAGGGACGAGAGATGGTAGGGCAGCCGGACACGTTGCAGGTCCTCGACGACCTCTGGGCTCGTGAGCACGTACCCGAGCCGGGCGCCCGCCATCGCGAAGGCCTTCGAGAAGGTGCGCACCACCGCGAGGTTCGGATGGTCGGCGACGAGCTTGAGTGCGCTCTCACCTCCGAACTCGACGTAGGCCTCGTCCACGATCACGAGCGCGTCGGTCGAATCGGCGAGATGGGCCACCACGTCGAGCGGCTGGGCGGTGCCGGTCGGATTGTTCGGCGAGCACACGAAGACCACGTCGGGCGCGCCGACGAGCGCGTCGTCGACCGCGGCCTCGGAGAGCACGAACGGATCGTCGAGCCGCCGGCTGGCCACGTTGGTGTGGGTGAGCCAGCACACGCGAGCGTGCAGCTGATAGGTCGGCTCGAAGATCGCCGCGGTGTGGCCAGGACCGCCGTACGCGAGGAGCAACTCGGTGAGCACCTCGTTCGAGCCGTTCGCGGGCCACGTCCCTTCGACGGGGTGGCCGAGGTGCGCGGCGAGATCCTCGCGCAGCCGGGTCACCTGGCCGTCGGGGTAGCGGTGCAGCGGTAGGTCGCGGATCGCGCTCGCGAGTCCCTCGCTGAACCCCTCCGGGAGCGGGTGCGGACATTCGTTCGTGTTCAGGCGCGCGGCGACCTCGAGTTGCGGGGAGACGTAGGGCGCCATGTCGCGGACGCCCGGGCGAGGCGTGGCCGCGGGGCTCACACCGGGGTCCCGTCTCGGTGGTCGTTCGCGCGGGCGTCCATCGCCTTGGCGTGGCCGACGAGACCCTCGGCCCGAGCGATCAAGCAGGTGCCCGGGGCGAACCGGGAGGCCGCCTCGCCGTCCATCTCGACGACCGATGTGACCGTCACGTAGTCGGCGGCGCGCAGCCCGCTGGAGAAGCGGGCCGTGCCCGCGGTCGGCAGCACGTGGTTCGAGGCGACGCCGTAGTCGCCGAACGGCACGGCGGTCCACCGCCCCAGGAAGATCGCCCCGGCGTTCCGGACCTTCGCGAGGAACACGCCGGGTTCGGGCAGCAGGATCTGCAGGTGCTCGGCAGCGAGGTCGTTCACGACGTCGGCGGCCTGGTCGAGATCGCGCACGACCACCGCACGCGTGTATCGGAGGGCCGCGTCGACGATGTCCCGGCGGCCTGCCTTCTTCAGGGCGGCCTCAAGCGCCGCGCCCACGCGCTCGATCAGGTCGGCGGAGGTCGTGACGAAGAACGTGCGTGCCTCGGGGTCGTGCTCGGCCTGCGCGATCAGATCGAGGGCGGCCATATGGGCGTCGACATCGTCGCCGGCCACGATCGCGAGTTCGCTCGGCCCTGCGAGGCCGTCGATCCCGACGAACCCCGCGACCTGTCGCTTCGCCTCGGTGACGTAGGCGTTGCCCGGACCGACTATCCGATCGACCCGCGGGACCGATTCGGTCCCGTATGCCATCGCGCCGACGGCCTGCGCGCCGCCGGTCTTGGCCACGTACGTCGCGCCCGCACGCTCGGCCGCGTAGAGCACGGGCGCTGGGATCGTGCCGTCGGACTGCGGCGGGGTGCAGAGCACGACCTCGCCGACCCCTGCGACGACCGCGGGGACGACGGTCATGCACACCGACGAGGGATAAACGGCGCGGCCGCCGGGCACGTAGCAGCCGACCGACTCGAGCGGTCTGACGATCTCGCCGTAGCGCACACCGTCACGCTCCTCCCACCATTCGGCCGGGACCTGCCGCGAGGCCAGGTGGCGGAGCCGTTCGATCAGCTCGTCGAGCGCCTGCCGGAGTTCGGGTGGTGTGTCGCGCTCCGCGGCCGCGAATTCGTCATCGGTGACGAGGATCTCGCCGAGATCGGCCCCGTCGAAGCGCAGCGCGAGCTCGATGAGCACCTCGTCACCCTCCACGAAGACCCGTTGGAGGATGCCGGTGACGGTGTCCGCGACGGTGGGGTCGATCTCGAGCCTGGTGGCCTCGAGACGCTCGCCCCGCTCGCGCAGGTCGAGGAACTCGAGCACGTCAGGACTCCTCGTGGCCCTCGGGATGGGATCCGCG
>Ga0247829_10001336_pt1 | contig 11104 bp, 7 predicted proteins | sample 12C_Control_Day4_FD_207765 | JGI IMG/M metagenome (GOLD analysis project Ga0247829, IMG submission 207765) | Soil microbial communities from agricultural site in Penn Yan, New York, United States - 12C_Control_Day4 | ecosystem: Environmental > Terrestrial > Soil > Agricultural land | place: USA... | reverse complement strand
GCACGAGGAGTTCCATGCGGCAATCTGTCGCTGGCGACGGAAACCTCATCTGGTGCGATCCTGCTTCGCCCAAGCCGGGTTGAGCATCGAGACCACTTGACCTTCTTTGCGCAGTGATCAGTAGGACCTGGGCGCCGATCCCCTCCGACTCCCGCAACAGGCCCAGCAGCAGGTGCTCAGTGCCGACGTAGTTGTGGTTGAGGCTGCGGGCTTCCTCGATCGAGTACTCGATCATCTTCCTGGTCCGCGGGGTCTGTGGCAGACGGCCCATGCACGCCGCCTTGTCGTCGCCCGGCCGGACGATGCGCTCGACCTCCTCCCGCACCTTGCGGCGGTCCAGGCCCAGGTTCTTGAGCACGTGGGCCGCGACCCCGGACCCCTCCTTCACCAGCCCGAGCAAAACATGCTCGGTGCCGATGTACTCGTGGCCGAACCGCTGCGCCGCCTGGTTGGCGAGTTGCATCACCTTTCGGGCGCGGTCCGTGAATCGTTCGTACACGGCGGAAGCCCTCCCCGGCCTGTGGGACGTGAAGCCCGGTCGCCGCAACCAACCGAGCGAGCGGGAGACGTCAGTCCCCCGAGTGGAGCCTCAGCGACTTCGCAGCCCCTCGGGGGACTAACGTCCCCCGCTCGCCTTGTTGGGCACGTGGTGAGGTGGTTGAGCCGCGAAGCACTCCATCGTACCGCGCTCTGCCACAAACGAGAACGGGCCGCCCTCTCGGGCGGCCCGTCGCGTCGGTCGCTGGGACCGTTGTTACTTCGGCTCGCCGCCGACCACGGCCGGCTGCGGCTCGGCGGGGGGGGCGGCGTCGGTGGTCTCGAACACCAACTTCTTCTCGCCGTCCACCTCGCCGACCTTCACCGTGAGGACGTCCTTGCCGGCGAACTCGCCCCGCAGCAGCGACTCGGACATCGAGTCCTCCAAGTGCTGCTCGACCGCCCGCCGCAGGGGCCGCGCCCCGAACTCCAGGCTGGAGCCCTTCTCGATCAGGAACTCCTTGGACTCCTCGGTCATCACCAGCTTGATCCCCTTCTCGGAGAGCCGCTTGGCCACCTTGGACAACTCCATCTCCACGATCTGCTTGAGGTTCTCCTTGGTCAGCGATCGGAACACGATGATGTCGTCCAGCCGATTCAGGAACTCGGGGCGGAACACCTTCTCCATCTGCCCCTTCAGCCGGGTCTTCATCTCCGTGTAGTTCACCTCGGCGTCCTGTTGCCGCATGCCGCGCTTGAACACGCTGGTCAGGTCGTCGGAGGAGACGATCGTCTCGGCCCCGATGTTCGTGGTCATGATGACGATCGTGTTCTTGAAGTCGATCACCCGGCCCACGTTGTCGGTCAGCCGGCCCTCCTCCATGATCTGGAGCAGCATGTTCCAGACGTCCGGGTGGGCCTTCTCGATCTCGTCCAGCAGCACCACCGAGTACGGCTTGCGGCGGATCTTCTCGGTGAGCTGACCGCCCTCCTCGTACCCGATGTAGCCCGGCGGCGCGCCGACGAGACGGGAGACGTTGTGCTTCTCCATGTACTCGCTCATGTCCAGCGCGACCATCGCGTTCTCGTCGCCGAACATGAACTTGGCGATCGCCTTGGCGAGCAGCGTCTTACCCACGCCAGTCGGGCCGGCGAAGATGAAGCTGCCGATCGGCCGCTTCGGATCCTTCAGCCCGGCCCGGCTCTTGCGGACCGCCCGGGCGATGGCCTTGATCGCCTCGTCCTGGCTGACGACCGTGCCGTGCAGTTCCTCCTCCATCTTCAGGAGCCTGCGCGTCTCGTCCTCGCCGACCTTCTTCAGCGGCACTCCGGTCATCTTGGAGACGACCTCGGCGATGACCTCGTCATCGACGACGCCATCGGTCTCCTTGGCCTTCTCCCGCCACTCCTTGGTGACCGTCTCCTTCTTCTTCTTGAGCTTGTCCGCCTGGTCGCGCAGCGCCGCTGCCTTCTCGAAGTCCTGCTCGGCGACGGCGGACTCCTTCTCCTGGTTGAGCTTCTCGATCGACTCGTCGATGTCCTTGAGGTCGGGCGGCCGGGTCATCGCCTTCAGGCGGATGCGGGCGCCCGCCTCGTCGATGACGTCGATCGCCTTGTCCGGCAGGCACCGGCCGGAGATGTACCGCTCGGAGAGATCGACCGCGGCCTTCAGGGCGGCGTCGGTGATCTGGACCCGGTGGTGCGCCTCGTACCGGTCGCGGAGGCCCTTGAGGATCTCGACCGCCTCCAGGTTCGACGGCGGGTTGACGATGATCTCCTGGAACCGTCGGGCCAGCGCGGCGTCCTTCTCGATGTACTTGCGGTACTCGTCTAATGTGGTCGCGCCGATGCACTGGATCTCGCCGCGGGCGAGTGCCGGCTTGAGCACGTTGGAGGCGTCGATGGCCCCTTCGGCGCCGCCGGCCCCGACCAGGGTGTGCAACTCGTCGATGAAGAGGATCGTGTTCTTCGCGCGGCGGACCTCGTTCATCACCGCCTTGATGCGCTCCTCGAACTGGCCGCGGTACTTGGTGCCGGCGACCATCATCGCCAGGTCGAGCACCACCAACCGCTTGTCGCGGAGCAACTCGGGGACGTTCGAGTCCACGATGAGTTGAGCCAGCCCCTCGACGATGGCGGTCTTACCAACACCCGCCTCGCCGAGCAGGACCGGGTTGTTCTTGGTGCGGCGCGACAACACCTGGATGACGCGCTCGATCTCGTTGGCCCGGCCGATGACCGGGTCGAGTTTGCCCTGCCGGGCCAGTTCGGTCAGGTCGCGGCCGAAGCTGTCCAGGGCGGGCGTCTTGGACTTCTGCCGGCTGGAGGAGGTGCGCTCGCCGCCGCCGCTACCGCCGCCGCCGGGTTCGTTCTCGTTCGGCATCGGGTTGTGCCCCAAAAGGTTCAGCACTTCCTCGCGGACGTCTTCCAGCTTCAACCCCAGGTTCATCAGAACCTGGGCGGCGACACCCTCCTGCTCACGGAGCAGGCCCAGGAGCAGGTGCTCGGTGCCGACGTAGTTGTGGTTGAGGTTGCGAGCCTCCTCAATGGAGTACTCGATCACCTTCTTGGCCCGCGGGGTGTGGGGCAGCCGCCCCATGACCACCTGGTCCCCGCCGGCCCCCGGCTGGACGATCCGCTCGACCTCCAGCCGGATCTTCCGCAGGTCCACGTCCAGGTTCTTCAGAACGTTGGCCGCGACCCCGGACCCCTCCTTCACCAGCCCGAGCAGAACGTGCTCGGTACCGATGTACTCGTGGTTGAACCGCTGCGCTTCCTGGTTGGCGAGTTGCATCACCTTCCGGGCGCGGTCCGTGAAGCGTTCATACATCGAGACCGTCTCCGGCTATGGTCGGTTCGCCCGGCCTGGGTCCGCCCGGGCGGTGCGGCTCTGCGTTCGCATTGTCGGCCCCGACCGTCCTGAGTCATCATATGCCCGGCGGGTCGTGCGATCCAACCGGGGGCCGCGGGCCGAGAGGGGCGGGTCGAGAGAAGGCCCGCTGACGATCGGTTAGACGACGGCCGGAGGCATGGGGGTGCCGAAATCTGTGGGATTCTAAGGAGCCCGTCCGAAGGAATCAAGCGAGGGCGTTACGCGGCCTCGACGCCAACCGCCGGCGCGGTCAGTTCCCGGACCATCTCGCCGCGCAACACCCCCTCCAGGTCCGCCAGCGCGGCGGCCGCCGTCAGCCCGTCCAGCACCCGGTGGTCGAACGTCAGCCGCACGTCCACTGTCCCGTCCTCGGCGAACGGCCCGTACCCGATCGCGGTCGCCGTCGGGGCGATCACGTTCAGCAACCCGGCCCCGGCCGACCCGACGGCCGACAGCGCGAACGTGCCGAACGTCTTCGCCCGGTGCCGGCCGGACAGGTTCATCGCCAGCCACCACACTAACCTGCGGACCGGCCGCGGGTAGCGGCTGTACCGGATCAGCCGTGCGAACGACCGGACCTCCTCGACGGGTCGCGTCTTCCACTCCCGGACCTGGCCGGTCAGGTGAGACAGCGGCTTGCGTTCCGGTGCCCGGAAATGACCGAAGAAGACCGCCGGCTCGCCCTCGTATTGCCGGGCGACGGCCACCGACGCGACGCTCTCGTCGGCCTCGAACAGGTGCGGCCACGGGAACCGCAGGTACGCCTGCCGCAGCGTCGGGGTGCGGGCCGCGACGACCGCGTATGCCTTCACGAACAGGGCCGCCCACGCCGGCGGGTCGGACACCCGGTCCCGCGCGGCGACGGTCGCCGACAGGTCCATCCGCCGCTCGACCGTGACGAGCGGGATGGCCCGGCAGGCGTGCATCAGGTCGGCGATCCAGCGCCGCGACAGTGGGAGCCGGACCCGACGGCCTGTGATCGCGGGCATGCGTCCCCCTCGGGAGGTCGAACGATCGGCATGATCGGTCAAACGTGGGGAAAACACAACCGCGGTTCGCCCCCCTGGGACCGCGGCCGTCCCGGCCGCTCTTGCTAACCCGGTCCGGGCGCTGGTGTATCGTCAGAGGCTCCTGAATCACGAAGCCCAGGCGGCCGGGACGGCCGCGGTCCCGGGGGGGCCGCTATACTGGTTTCATCCGTCCGCCACCCCGCACCCCACGCCGCCATGCCGACCGACGACCCGTTCGCACCGCTCCGGGAAGCCCTCGCCGTCTCCCCGACCAACGTCCCGCTACGGCTGCACCTGGCCGACGGCCTGTTGTCCGCCGGCCGGGCGGACGAGGCCGAGGCGACCTGCAAGGACGGGCTGACCCGCACCCCCAACGAGCCGCGGCTGAAGCTCGCGCTGGCGCGGGCGTACCTGCGCCAGGGCAAGCACTCGGCCGGCATCGTCGTCTGCGAGGATCTGACGCGCGCGGACGCCTCTGCTGAAGCTTACCTGCTGCTCGCGCGACTCTTGCACCTGGTCGGGGAGCCTGACCGGGCCGCGTCCGCCTATCGGCAGGCGATCGACGCCGACCCGTCGGCCGCCGACCCGGACCTGGAAAAGGACCTCGGCCTGGACGACGAGCCGTACGAGCCGGGCGAGGACGACACCGACTTCGGCGGCCGGGTGCCGGCGAACTTCGTTCCGGTCTCAGACGAGCGCGAATTGGAGCGCCCGAAGATCACCTTCGCGGACGTCGGCGGGATGGAGCCGGTCAAGGAGGACATCCGGCTGAAGATCATCCACCCGCTGACGCACGCCGACCTGTACAAGGCTTACGGCAAGTCAATCGGCGGCGGCCTGTTGATGTACGGCCCGCCAGGCTGTGGCAAAACGCACCTGGCCCGCGCCACGGCCGGGGAGGTGAAGGCGGCGTTCCTGAGCGTCGGTCTTCACGACGTACTCAACATGTGGCTGGGCAACTCGGAGAAGAACCTGCACGCGGTCTTCCAGCAGGCCCGGCGGAATAAGCCGTGCGTGTTGTTCTTCGACGAGGTGGACGCCCTGGCGGCGAGCCGGGCGGACTTCCGCCACACCAACGCCCGGACGGTCATCAACCAGTTCCTCAGCGAGCTGGACGGGGTGGACGGGTCCAACGACGGGGTGCTGGTGCTGGCGGCGACCAACGCCCCCTGGCACATGGACAGCGCGTTCCGCCGTCCGGGGCGGTTCGACCGGATCGTCTTCGTCCCGCCGCCGGACGCGACGGCCCGCGCCTCGATCGTGAAGCTACACATCGCCGGCAAGCCGCAGGAGAAGATCGACTTCAACGCGGTGGCCAAGGCGACGGCCGAGCACAGCGGCGCGGACCTGAAGGCGGTGGTGGACCGGGCGGTGGAGATCAAGCTGCGCGAGGCGATGCGGACCGGGGTGCCGAAGCCGCTGACGACGCAGGACCTGTTGACCGCGGCGAAGGGGGTGAAGCCCTCGACGCGGGAGTGGCTCTCGGACGCGCGGAACTACGCGATGTACGCCAACGACGGCGGCCAGTACGACGACCTCGCCGCGTACCTGAAGTTGCGGTGACGGGCCGAGTCTTGTAGGTCGGGTCGAGTCTTCGAGGCCCGACGGGTTTTGCCGCCCCAATGGGGCGTCCGGTAATAGCCAGGGGTGCCAACCCCTGGACGGGACGAAGAGAGTGATCCGTAGCCCCAACGGGGCGACCCTGCGGTGCATCGGGTCGCCCCGTTGGGGCTGCAATGATCTTCGGGTCGCTGACCAGGGGTTTCACCCCTGGCTATTACCGGACGCCCCGTCGGGGCGAGCCGACTTCCGGAAGCGGTGGTGACGGAGCATGGCATCAGAAGAGGTCCAACGCATCGACCTACTGCTCTCCCTCCGACGGCCGGGGGAAGCGGAGCAGCTCACCCGAGAGGGCCTGTCCGCCAACCCCGACTGGGCAACGGGCTACAGCCTCCTGGCATTGTGCCTGCTCAATGCGCGTCCCCCGCAAGTGGAGGACGCGCTTTTCGCGGCACGCCGCGGCATCGCCCTAGCTCCGACGATTGGAAGTACGCACGCCATCCTGGGTTGCGCGCTGTCGGCTACCGGTGATGAGACCGCGTCCGAACGGGCGTTCCGGGAGGGGCTGCGGCTAAACCCGGCCGACACCTTCACCCGGTCACAGTTCGGCTGGTCCTTGTACAGGCGGGGGAAGGTGTATCAAGCCCTCGTTCTGGCCGAGGAGGGGCGGACGGACGCCCCGAATGACCCGCTGTTGTTGGAGTTGCTCGCGTACGCTGAGCTAGAGCTGACCGACTTCCATAACGCCCGGCAGACGATATCCGCTGCTTTGGCAGCCCACCCAGAGAATCACGTCTTCCACTACCTGTCCGGCCTGGCGTCGGAGCAGACGGCGACGCCTTGCCAGGCGGACCTGCCCCTCTACGAGGCGGCGGTCGCGTCTTACGCCGAGGCAGTCCGCATTGCCCCGACGATCGAGGAGTACCGAGACCACCTCGACCAGGCGCGGGCCGCCCTCGCCCAGGTCCGTGAAGAGCTTCACTTGCTCCCGTTCGCCCCGCGACCCGGCCCACCGCGGGTCACGGACGGCGAACCCGACCCGGGCGATGACCAGGCAGTCGAGGACGACCTTTCAACCGCTCCGGAGTTCCTGGCGGCCCTCGAAGGGCAAGACCGAACCGACGACTACAAGTTGTCCAGGCCCATGACCCGGTTGCGGTGGCTCGGCACGTATTACCCCTGGCTCCTTATCGGCGGGTTGTTCGGCTTCATCATGCTGGCCGGTTTGATCAGTGCCCTGACGCGATGAGCGGGCGATGCCAGGTTGAACCCATGTTCCCCGACCTCGACCGGCTGAACCTGCTGCTGTCCCTGAGCCGGTACGCCGAGGGGGAGAAGGCCGCGCGCGAGGCGATCGGCGAGAACCCGGAATGGGGTGCGGGGTACGGGTTCCTGGCCTTGTTCCTGTCCAACCAGGGGCACCACCTGCCGGCCGTCCGCGCGGCCAGGGACTGCGTCGCCAAAGAGCCGCACGACCCCTGGGCCCACGCCGTCCGGGCCACCGTCCTCCGCCGCCTCGGCCGCAACGACGAGGCCCTCGCCGCCGCTGACGAGGCCATCCGGCTCGACCACACCTACGCCTACGCCTACCACGTCCGCTGCGATGTCCTCTGCGCCGAGCAGCGCTACCGCGAGGCCCGCGTCACCGCGATCGACGGGTTGCAACACCACCCGACCGACGAGGGGCTGCTCCAGCGTAAGGGCTGGGCCGAGCAGATGACCGGCCGGCTCGACGCGGCGATCTGGACCGCCGAGGCGGCCTTGAAACTCCATCCGGACTCGCCGTCCCTGCGGAACGTGGTCGGCTGCGCGCGGATGGACATGGCCGACGGCGGCTGGTTGGCCGCCCGCATCCACAACTACCGGCAGGCGGACGCGATGTTCCGGGAGGCGATCCGGCTGCGGCCCGGCGAATCGGCCTACCAGGACAACCGCCGGTTGAACGCGCTGCGGTGCCGGCAGTTCGTCGTGAAGGCGGTGCTGCCGGGCCTGATGCTGGTGTCCGCCCTGCTCGTGGCGGCGCCCGGGGTGGTCGCGGCCCGGGGCGGAGGCGTCGTGTGCTGCTTCGCGATGGTCGGCCTGTTCGCGTACATCCCGGGGCTGTCTCACCTGAACGCCGGGGAGCCGTGGTTCTTCTTGAGCGCACCGGTCAAGTGGCTCGGCCTGCCGACAGTCCCGCTGCCGTCGGACGAGGCCCGGAAGGGTCGGTGGGCGTGGCGGGGCGTGATCGGTGTACTGGTCGCCATGCCGGCGGTCGCCTGGGCGCTGGTGCTCGCCTCGCGGATCTGATACGGACAACCAACAAAGCGAGTGGGGGACGTCAGTCCCCCGAGTGCTCCCCCGCTACTTCCGAACACTCGGGGGACTGACGTCCCCCGCTCGCCGGGATGGTTTCCCGTTTGGCATCGCCGCGAAACGGACGATACTATGAGGGACATTCCCGCCGGACCGCCCGTCCCACCGTCGGACCCGTGATGCGAAACGCACTCCTCGCCCTGCTCGTCGCGCTCGGCTGCGCCTCGCGGCTAACCGCCGCGGAGCCGGCATCGTTCAAGAATGACGTGATGGCCGTCCTGTCGCGGGCCGGGTGCAACGCCGGGGCGTGCCACGGCAACCTCAACGGCAAGGGCGGCCTGCGGCTGTCGCTGCGCGGTGAGAACCCCGACGCCGACCTCGTCGCCCTCACCCGCGACATGCTCGCCCGCCGGACCGACCCGGCCAGCCCCGCCGAGAGCCTGATCCTCAAGAAAGCCACCGGCCAGGTGCCCCACGAGGGCGGCGTCCGGTTCTCCCCACTGAGTACCGAGTACTCGGTACTCAGTACCTGGATCGCCAACGGCTGCCGGCCGGACGCGGACGACACGCCGAAACCGGTGCGGCTGGACGTCACCCCGACGCAGGGCGTCCTGATCGACCCGGCCGACCGGGTGAAGCTCTCCGCGGTCGCGCACTTCTCCGACGGCACACGGCGCGACGTGACGGGCCTCGCCGCGTTCGAGATGACGAGCGTCGGAACTGCGAAGGTCCACCTGACCGGCGAGGTCGTCCGCGAGCAACCGGGCGAGCTGGTCGTGCTGGTGCGCTACCTCGACTTGCAGGTGCCGGTGCGGCTGGCGTTCCTGCCGGCCCGACCGGTGCCGGACCTGTCGCGCGTCCCGACCAACAACGAGATCGACCGGCTCGTCCTGGACCGGCTCCGCGAGCTGCGGCTGATGCCGTCGGACCTGTCGTCGGACTCGGTGTTCGTCCGCCGGGCGTACCTGGACGCCTGCGGCATCACCCCGACCGCCGCCGAGGTGCGGGCGTTCCTGGCCGACCCGTCCCTGGACAAGCGGACGAAGCTCATTGACCGGCTGTTGGCACGCCCGGAGTTCGCCGACTACTGGGCGCAGAAGTGGTCCGACCTGCTCCGCAACGAGGAGAAGTCTCTCGACAAGAAGGGCGTGCAGGTCTTCCACCGCTGGATCAAGGGCTGGATCGCCGCGGATCGACCACTCAACGAGTTCGCACGCGAGGTCCTGTCCGCCCGCGGCAGCACCTACGAGCACCCGCCAGCCAACTTCTACCGGGCGGTCCGCGACCCGTACACCCGTGCCGAGTCGGTCGCGCAGGTCTTCCTCGGCCTGCGAGTGAGCTGCGCCCGGTGTCACAACCACCCGTTCGACCGCTGGACGCAGGACGACTACCACCGGTTCGCGGCGACGTTCGCGCAGATCGATTACCGCGTGCTGGACAATGACCGCCGTGACAAGCTCGACAAGCACGAGTTCGTCGGCGAACAGGTCGTACTCACCGACCCCGGCAAGGAGTTGAGGCACCCCCGCGGCGGCGACGCGGCCCCACGGTTCCTGGGCGCGACAACGCCGGACCTGACCGGCCGCGCTGACCGGCTCGGGGCGCTGGCCGGCTGGGTGGCAGACCCCGCGAATCCGTTCTTCGCCAGGGCGCAGGCCAACCGCGTCTGGTTCCACCTGACCGGCCGCGGGCTGGTGGAACCCAACGACGACTTCCGCACGTCGAACCCCGCGTCCAACCCGCCACTGCTGGACCACCTGGCGAAGACGTTCGCCGACGGCGGGTTCCGGCTCAAGCCGCTGGTCCGGCACGTCATGCTCTCGCGGACGTACCAGCTCGCGTCGTCGCCGAACGACACCAACGCCGGCGACGAGGTCCACTTCGCCCATGCCATCGTGCAGCCGCTGGAGGCGGAGCAACTGCTCGACGCGCTGACCGGCGTCTTCGGCGTGCCGGTGCGGTTCCCCGGCTACCCCGAGGGGATGCGGGCCGGTGAAGTGCCGGCCCCGCCGCAGTCGGGCCGCCGCAACGTGGACAACATGGGCACCCGGTTCCTGAAGGTGTTCGGCAAGCCGGATCGGCTGCTGACCTGCGAGTGCGAACGAAGCGAGGACGCCGGCATGTTCCAGGCGTTCCAGCTCATCACCGGCGAGTTGGTGCATTCGCTGCTGAGCGACCCGGACAACAGCATCGGCAAGCTGATCGCCGCGGGGAAGAGTGACGCGGAGATGCTCGACGAGCTGTACCTGTCGGCACTGGCCCGGCCCCCGAGCGAGACGGAGCGGGTGCGGCTCTTGGCCTACGTCGGCGGCGCGAAGAACCGCCGCGCCGCGTGGGAAGACGTCGTGTGGGGGCTGGTGAACGCGAAGGAGTTCCTGCTGCGGCGGTGAGATGCGGGGTGAGATTAGCTACGATCTGGTGATGGAAGCCGACATGGCCTTCGTGGAAGGGTGTTACCGCCTTCCCGGGCAGGACTGGCGTGTATTCGTCTTCTCCCGGTTCCGGCCGGTCGGCGAGCCGGTGTGGCGAACATCGACCTGGGAGAGCGGAGTTACCGGCGTCGTGGTGGATTACCCGCGCGACGGTTTGCTCGATAGGCAGGCGGTCGCGGCGGTGATGGCACGGGCGACCGGCGTGACGGGGTGGGTCGAGGTCCGCGGGCCGGACTCGATGCGGTTGCGATGACCGGCCTTCCGCCCTGGCAGGGGCGTTTCGTCCATAGCCCGGGGCGGAAGCCCCGGGTAAGCCCGGCGGGAAGGACCGAGCCCCGGAGCGCCTGTGTTCCGGGTCAAGGGTGTTTTGGGATCACGCCACGGTGGCGGGATCCCACGGGCGGTTGTCCCGCACCATCGCGTTGAGGATCACCAACAGCTTCCGCATGGCCGCCACC
>Ga0247829_10001335_pt1 | contig 11105 bp, 11 predicted proteins | sample 12C_Control_Day4_FD_207765 | JGI IMG/M metagenome (GOLD analysis project Ga0247829, IMG submission 207765) | Soil microbial communities from agricultural site in Penn Yan, New York, United States - 12C_Control_Day4 | ecosystem: Environmental > Terrestrial > Soil > Agricultural land | place... | reverse complement strand
ACGCCGCGCCCCTCGGCGTCGAGCGAGTCGATCAGCAGCTTCACTTCCAGAGCGACAGGAACTCCCGCCAGTGCGGCTCGGGGCGCGTCTCCAGCGTGCTGCGCACGAGCGCGAGCTCGGATTCGTAGCGCTCGGGGCTGTAGGAGCAACGCATGAGCTGGAAGCGCAGGTAGAGGAGGTAGGTATTGACCGTATCGGCCTCGCAATAGTTGCGGATATCCTCGATGGCCCCGCCGAGGTAGCTTTCCCACACCGCGCCGCCGCCTATGCCCAGCTTGCCCGGGAAGCCGGCGAGGCGCGAAAGCTCGTCGAGCGGCACGCCGCGGCCGCCGTAGATCGACAGCACGTCCATCAGGTCGCAATGGCGGTCGTGGAAGCGGTTGATGTAGTTGTTGTACTTGTTGTCGTCCTCGGTATTCCAGAAGCAGGCCGCGGCGACGCCGTGGATCAGCCCCCGGTTCACCAGCACCGGCAGGTCGAAGCTGCGCCCGTTCCAGGTCACGAGCTGGGGCGCGTACTTGTTGATGCCGTCGAAGAAGCGCTGGATCGCCGCCGCCTCGTCCGCCTCGGGCTCGCCGATGGAAAAGATGCGGATGCCCTCGTCGTTTCGCAGCACGCACGAGATCACCACCACGCGCTGCAGATGGGCGGGCAGGAAATCGCTCGCGCCGCCGCTCTGCACGCGGCGCTTCTGGAACGCGACCTCGGCCACGTCGCTGTCTGGAAGGTCGGCAGGCAGGTCGTGGAGCCTGCGGATCCCAGCGCAATCCGGGATGGTCTCGATGTCGAAGACGAGAATGGGCGTCATGAAATAAATGGGGTCAGATCAACATTACCAGCGACGCGCGGCTGACGGTAATCTTGATCTGACCCCATTTAGCTTCAGTCAGGAAACACCCCAGTGGAAAGATAGCGGTCGCCGCGATCGCAGATGATGGTGACGATGACGGCGTGCTTGAGCTCGCGCGAAACGCGCAAGGCCACGTGCACCGCGCCGCCCGAGGAGATGCCGGCGAAGATGCCCTCCTCGCGCGCGAGGCGGCGGGTGGTTTCCTCGGCGTCGGCCTGGCTCACGTATTCCAGCCGGTCGACGCGCGCGCGCTGGTAGATCTTCGGCAGGTACGCTTCGGGCCATTTGCGGATGCCGGGGATCTGCGAGCCCTCGTCGGGCTGGCAGCCGATGATCTGGATGGAGCGCTTCTTCTCCTTCAGGAAGCGCGAGCAGCCCATGATGGTGCCGGTGGTCCCCATGCTCGAGACAAGGTGCGTGACTCTGCCTTCGGTATCCCGCCAGATCTCCGGCCCGGTGGTCTCGTAGTGGACGCGCGGGTTGTCGGGGTTGGCGAATTGATCCAGCATCGTGCCCCGGCGCTCGCGCACCATCTTGTCGGCCAGGTCGCGGGCGCCTTCCATGCCGCCCTTCTGGGGGGTGAGGATGATCTCGGCGCCGTAGGCGCGCATGGTCTGGCGCCGCTCGGCCGAAAGATGCTCGGGCATGATGAGCACCATGCGATAGCCGCGGATGGCGGCGGCCATCGCGAGCGCGATCCCGGTATTGCCGGAGGTCGGCTCGATCAGCGTGTCGCCCGGCTTGATCTCGCCGCGGGCTTCGGCGTGGCGGATCATGGAGATCGCCGGCCGGTCCTTCACCGAGCCCGCCGGGTTGTTGCCTTCGAGCTTCGCCAGCAGGGCATTGCGGTCCGGACCGGGCAAACGCTGCAGCCGCACGAGCGGCGTATTGCCTATGAAGTCCTCGATCGTGCGCTTCACCGCCGCTAGGCCTGCCGCAGCTCGTTGACGTACGAGCCGACGCCGTGCTCCACGGTTCTGAACTCGCCGCGGTAGCCGGCGGCGCGCAGGCGCGTGAGGTCCGCCTCGGTGAAGCTCTGGTAGCGCTCCTTGAGGCCCTCCGGGAACGGGATGTATTCGATCAGCCCCCGCTGCGCCAGCTCGCGCGCGCTGTGGTCGCTGCCCTGCATCGCGTTGATCGCCGCCGCGGCGAGCTGGTTGAAGGTCTGCGCCCGCCCGGTGCCGCAATTGAAGATGCCCGACACCTCGCGGTGCTCTAGGAACCACAGGTTGACGTCGACCACGTCGTCGACGTGGATGAAGTCGCGGCGCTGCTCGCCGTTGCCGTAGCCCGCGGAGCCTTCGAACAGGCGCACTTTTCCGGTGGCGAGGAGCTGCTGGTACGCGTGGAAGGCGACCGAGGCCATGCGGCCCTTGTGAGCCTCGTTGGGGCCGTACACGTTGAAATAGCGAAAGCCCGCGATCTGCGCGGTCTTGCCCGACAGGGCACGGCGCACGAGCTGGTCGAACAGGAACTTCGAGTAGCCGTAGACGTTGAGCGGCCGCTCGCAGGCGCGCTCCTCGCGGAACTCGGCGCTCGCCCCGTACACCGACCCGGAGGACGCGTACAGCAGCGGCACCTCGGCCTCCTGGCACCAGTCGAGCAGCGTCTTGGAGTAGCGGTAGTTGTTCTCCATCATGTAGCGCCCGTCGAGCTCCATGGTGTCGGAGCAGGCGCCCTGGTGGAGCAGCGCCTCCACCGCGCCGTCGAAGCTGTCCAGGCGCTGCAGGAACTCGCCCTTGTCGATGAAGTCGGCGATCTCGAGGCGCGTGAGGTTCGCCACCTTGGCCGAGCGGCTCAGGTTGTCGACCGCGATGATGTCGGTCACGCCGGCACGGTTGAGCGCCTCGACGATCCTCGAGCCGATGAAGCCGGCCGCGCCGGTCACCACGTAGTACATCAGGCGTCCTTCCCGAAGAGTTCCTCGCGGCTTGCAGTCGCGGTTCCCAGTTTACCCACGACGATGCCCGCCGCGCGGTTCGCGAGGCGCATGGCGGACTCGAGCCCCGCCCCGGCGGCGAGCGTCGCCGCGAGCGTGGCGATCACCGTGTCGCCGGCGCCGGTGACGTCGAACACTTCGCGCGCTTGCGCCGGGATCGACGTGGTTTTGCTTTTGGCAAACAAGGTCATGCCGTCCTCGCCGCGGGTGAGGAGCAGCGCCTCGAGGCCGAGCTTCTCGCGCAGGGCGCTGGCGCGGCTCTTCAGGTCCTTCTCGTTGGCCCAGCGACCGACCACCTCGCGCAACTCGGCCAGGTTCGGCGTGATGATGCTCGCGCCCTTGTAACGCGAGTAGTCGTCGCCCTTGGGATCCGCCAGGACGCGCTTCCCCGCCTTGCGCGCGGCGCGGATCATTTCGGTGATGTGGGTAAGCCCGCCCTTGCCGTAATCGGAAAGGATCACCACGTCGCATTCCGGCAGCGCGCTCTTGAACTCCTCCAGCTTCGCCGCCAGCACCTCGCGCGAGGGCGGCTTCTCGAAATCGATCCGCAGGAGCTGCTGCTTGCGGGCGATCACGCGCAGCTTCTGCGTCGTGTCGAGCTTGGCGTCTCGGTGCAGGCTCGCCTCGATGCCCTCCTGCTTCAGGAGCTTCGTGAGCTGCTCGCCGGGCTCGTCGCGGCCCACCACCGTCAGCAGGCGGGTCTGCGCGCCCAGCGCCTTGCAGTTCCAGGCCACGTTGGCGGCCCCGCCGAGCCTCTGCTCCTCTCTTCCGATCAGCACCACCGGCACCGGGGCTTCCGGCGAGATGCGCGAGACCTCGCCGAACCAGTAGCGGTCGAGCATCACGTCTCCGACCACCAGCACCCGTGCCTTCGAAGTGTCTATGTGTCCCCCATGCCGTTATGTCTTTCGGCCTATGGCGTAGTACTCGAAGCCCAGCGACTTGAGGACCTTCGGGTCATACAAGTTCCTGCCGTCGAAGATGGCTGGAGTCTTGAGCTTCGCTTTGATCCCGGCGAAATCCGGGCTGCGAAACTCCTGCCACTCGGTGATCACGACGAGCGCGTCCGCGCCCTCGAGCGCGGCGGCCGCCGAAGCGACGATCTCGACGTTCGATCTGTCGGCATATATCTTCTTCGCTTCGTGCGCGGCGGCGGGGTCGTAGGCGCGCACCGCAGCCCCCGCCTCGGTCAGATCGCCGATCAGCGTGAGGCTCGACGCCTCGCGCATGTCGTCGGTATTGGCCTTGAAGGCGAGGCCCCAGAGCGCGAAGCGCTTGCCCGCCAGATTTTCACCAAACTTCCTTTTTATTTTGGAGGTAAGAACATGCTTCTGTGCCTCGTTCACGTGCTCCACCGCTTCGAGCAGGCGCAGCGGCCGCCCGGCCTCCACCGCGCTGCGCTGCAGCGCCTTCACGTCCTTGGGGAAGCAGGAGCCGCCGAAGCCCGCGCCGGGGTAGAGAAACTGGTAGCCGATGCGCGGGTCGGCGCCGATGCCGCGGCGCACCTCCTCGACGTCGGCGCCCAGCGCCTCGGCGAGGTTGGCGATCTCGTTCATGAACGAGATGCGCGTGGCGAGCATCGAGTTGGCGGCGTACTTGGTGAGCTCGGCCGAGCGCACGCTCATCATGATGATGCGCTCGTGGTTGCGCTGGAACGGCGCGTAGAGCTGGCGCAGCATCGCGATGGCGCGCTCGTCCTCGGCGCCGACGATCACGCGGTCGGGCCGCATGAAGTCCTCGACCGCCGCGCCCTCCTTGAGGAACTCGGGGTTCGAGACCACGGAGAAGTCGATGTTCGCTTTCCTTCGGGATAGCTCCTCTGCAACTGCACTTCGGACCTTGTCGGCGGTGCCGACGGGCACGGTGGACTTGGTGGCGACGACCTTGTAGCCCTGCATGTGGCGGCCGATCGAGCGCGCCGCGGCGACCACGTATTGCAGGTCCGCCGAGCCGTCCTCGCCGGGGGGCGTGCCCACGGCGAGGATCTGCAGTTCGCCGTGCGCCACGCTCGCCGCGACATCGGTGGAGAAGCTGAGGCGCCCGGCTTCCTCGTTTCGCTGCACGATGGCTTCCAGCCCGGGCTCGAAGATCGGGATCTTGCCCTGCTTGAGCAGCCTGATTTTTCGCTCGTCCACGTCCAGGCAGAACACCGTATTGCCGGCGTCGGCAAGGCAGGCTCCAGTGACGAGTCCAACGTATCCTGTTCCTACGACAGTCACATTCATGGGGTTAGATCAAACTCCTCGGTTCTGCGCGGTGGGTAGGTTTCCCAGCCGCCGCAAGCGGGGCAGCGCCAGTGGAACTGGCGCGCCTTGAAGCCGCAGGTCTCGCAGCGGTAGCGCGCAAGGCGGCGGGTATGGCCGTGCACCAGGTCGCGCACCAGGTCCAGGTCCCTGCGCCGGTCGGGCGTCGAGGTGCCGATCACCTGCGCCGCCTCGAGGAGGCGATCGAGGCCGAGCAGGGTCGGATTGCGCCGCAGCTCGTCGCGCACCAGCGCGTACGCCTGCTGCGGCCCCTTCGCCTCCAGCGTCTGCTGGAAGACCGTGTCGAGCAGGTCGAGCGAGGGATAGCGCTCGAGATATCCGGCGAGCAGCGTCAGCCCTTCCTCGGCGCGCCCGGCTTCGCGGTAGACCTCCAGCAGGCGCTGCGCGACGAGCGCGAGGTAGGCCGGATTCTGCGACTCGATGCGCTTCCAGTGTTCTATTGCCTTTTCCAGGTTGTTCTGACTTCTCTCGAGGTCGCCAAGCTGCAGGCTGGCGCGCACGCACTTGCGGTTCGCGTCCAGCGCGGTTTCGAGGTGCCGGCGCGCCGCCTCGGGCCGCGACTCGGCCGACTCGGCGGCGCCGAGCTCGCAGTAGTACTGCGCCAGGTCGCGCGGATCGGACTCGACCAGCTTGGTCATGTCGATGGCCCGCTCCCAGTCCTTCTCCTGCTCGTAGATCTCGAGGAGGTGGCGGCGCGCCAGCGCCGATTGCGGGCTTTTCTCGAGCTTCTTGAACACTTCCTCGGCGCGATCGAGGATCCCGGCCTTCAGGTAGTCCTGGCCGAGCTCGGCCAGCGCGATCACCTTCTGCTCGTCGGCGAGGCCCGGACGCTCGAGCAGGTTCTGGTGCATGCGGATGGCGCGGTCGTATTCGCCGCGCCGGCGGAAGAGGCTGCCCAGGGCGAAGTGCAGCTCGATGGTCTCCGGATCGACCTTCACCACCTCGATGAAGGCCTCGATCGCCTTGTCGGGCTGCTCGTTCAGCAGGAAGTTGAGGCCCCTGAAGTAGGAGCGAGGCAATGCCCGCGATTCAGACACGATCTGCCTGATGTCGATGCGCGCCGCGATCCAGCCGAGGCCGAAGAACAGCGGAAAGCCAAGCAGCCACCAGTATTCGAACTCCATGGCTAGACCGGGGGCACCCAGGGCGGCAAATCGGGCTGAGATGCGGCGGGCGGTGCCGCTTCCACCGCGGTGGATTTCTTCTTGAGCGCCGAGATCTCCCGGCGCTGGCGCAGCACCCGGCCCAGGAGCGACACCACCCCGAAAAACGCCCCCAGGGCAAAGGCGCCGAAGAGCGCGAGGATCAGAGGCGTCGCGACCTCGACGCCGAAGTAAAAGCGCAGCGTGACGGGCTCGACGTTCTTGGCGCCGAACGCGACCAGGAACACGAACACCAGGAGGCGGATCGTCCAGGTGACGATACGCATGCCGGCGGCAGCGGCGCCTTAGCGGACGCTCTGCGAGGCGCGCTGCGGCTCGGCCGCCGCGGCCTCCTCGGTCGCCTGGTCGACGCGCTCGCGCAGCTCCTTGCCGGCCTTGAAGTGCGGCACGTACTTCTCCGGGACCTGCACCTTCTCGCCGGACTTCGGGTTGCGCCCGGTGCGCGGCGGCCGGTAGTTCAGGCCGAAGCTGCCGAAGCCGCGGATCTCGATGCGGTTTCCCGCGAGCAGCGCCTGCGTCATCGCATCGAGGATCATCTTGACCGCGTACTCGGCGTCCTTCGCCACCAATTGCGGGTAGCGTTGCGCCAGCCTCGCGATCAGTTCCGACTTCGTCATGGCGACCCTTCCCCCCTCCATGGCAGTCCCTGGCGTCGTGTCCGCGCTACTGCTGCGGGTTTCCCTTGTCGAGCTTCGCCCGCAGCAGGGCGCCGAGGTTGGTCGCGCCGGCGCTCGCCGCCGCGTTCTCGGTGCGCAGCTGCTTCATGGCCTCGGTCTCCTCGGAGAGGTCCTTCGCCTTCACCGAGAGGTTGATCGAGCGGTTCTTGCGGTCGACGTTGATGATCATCGCCTGCACCGTGTCGCCCTCTTTGAGCTGGGCGCGCAGGTCCTCGACGCGGTCGCGCGAGAACTCCGAGGCGCGCAGATAGCCTTCGACGTCGCCGCCGCCCAGGTCGATCACCGCGCCCTTGGCGTCGAGCGACTTCACCGTGCCGCTCACCACGCTGTTCTTCTCGTGGCTGGCGATGAAATTGGTGAACGGGTCGCCCTCGAGCTGCTTCACGCCGAGCGAGATGCGCTCGCGCTCGACGTCGATGGAGAGCACCACCGCCTCGACCTCCTCGGCCTTCTTGAAGTTCTTGACCGCCTCCTCGCCGGCGGTGGACCAGGAGAGGTCCGAGAGGTGCACCAGGCCGTCGATGCCGCCGGGGAGCCCCACGAACACGCCGAAGTCGGTGATCGACTTGATCTGGCCCTTGACCTTGTCGCCCTTCTTGTACTCGCGGGCGAAGTCCTCCCACGGGTTGGGCATGCACTGCTTCATGCCGAGCGAGATGCGGCGGCGCTCCTCGTCGATCTCGAGGATCATCACTTCCACCTCGTCGCCGACCTGCACCACCTTCGAGGGATGCACGTTCTTGTTGGTCCAGTCCATCTCCGAGACGTGCACCAGGCCCTCGATGCCGCTCTCGACCTCGACGAACGCGCCGTAATCCGTCAGGTTCGTCACTTTTCCGAACAGCCGGGTTCCCTGCGGGTAGCGGCGGGCGATGCCGACCCACGGGTCTTCACCGAGCTGCTTCAGGCCGAGCGAAACGCGGTTCTTCTCGGAGTCGAACTTGAGCACCTTGGCGGTCACCTCGTCGCCGACGTTCAGCACCTCGGAGGGATGCTTGACGCGCCGCCAGGCGAGGTCGGTGATGTGAAGCAGGCCGTCGATGCCGCCGAGGTCGACGAACGCGCCGTAGTCGGTGATGTTCTTGACGATGCCCTTGACGGTGGCGCCTTCCTGCAGCGAGGCGAGCAGCTGCTCGCGCTCGGCGCCGGCGGTCTCCTCGAGCACCGCGCGGCGCGACACGACCACGTTGTTCCTCTTGCGGTCGAGCTTGATGACCTTGAACTGCATCGACTTGCCCTCGTACGGCGAGGTGTCCTTCACGGGCCGAAGATCGACCAGCGACCCCGGCAGGAAGGCGCGGATGCCCTTCGCCATCACGGTGAGGCCGCCCTTCACCTTGCCGGTGATCACGCCCTCGATCTTCTCGCCGCTCTCGAGCGCTTTCTCCAGCTCGAGCCACGCGGCCATGCGCTTCGCCTTGTCGCGCGACAGGCGGGTGGCGCCAAAACCGTCCTCGAGCGCCTCGATCGAGACGCTCACGAAATCGCCGGGCTTGACCTCGACCGCGCCCGAGTCATTGCGGAACTCTTCTACGGGAATGATGCTTTCGGACTTCAGCCCCGCGTTCACCACCACGAAGTTGTCGTCGACGCTGACCACCTCGGCGGTGATGACCTCGCCGATGCGCATCTCCTTGCGGTTGAGGCTCTCCTCGAACAACGCCGCGAAAGATTCGCCGGCGGCGGAAACGGACTTCGGTGCAGCGGGGGACACACTGGCCATGTAAGAAAAAACCTTTGCAAACCGGAAGCTTGCGCTTCGCGGGCTCGTTAGTGATCGGACGCAGCGCTAGGCTCGCGCCCACCCAAATTCCTCTCGCCGCAGAGCCGCAAGATCCGCTCCACCACCGCGTCGATCGAAAGCGCCGACGAATCGAGCACTTGCGAATCGGGCGCCGGAACCAGCGGAGCGACGGGGCGATTCGCATCGCGCGCGTCCCGCTCCGCCAGATCGCGGGAAAGGGCGCGCAGATTAGCACTGATTCCTTTTTCTATCAACTGCTTATGGCGCCGCTCGGCCCTCACCTCCGGACTCGCTGTCAAGAAGATCTTGAGGTCGGCGTCCGGAAAAACAACAGTTCCCATGTCGCGCCCATCGGCGACCAGGCCAGGCGGCTGGCGAAAGGCGCGCTGGCGCGCGAGCAACGCCTGCCTCACCGCCGGCATCCGCGCGACCTCGGAGGCGCGGTTGCCGACCGTCTCATGGCGGATATGCTGGCTAACATCTTGATCCTCAAGCACAATTTCATCTCCTGAGAACACCAGGTCCATGTGCCGGGCCAGCTCGGCGAGCGCGGCTTCGTCGTCGAGGTCCTGCCGCAGCGCGAGAAGCGCCACCAGGCGGTACAGGGCTCCACTTTCCAGGTAGTGATAGCCCAGCGCCTGGGCCACGCGCTTGGCGATGGTCCCCTTGCCCGAGGCGGACGGGCCATCGATGGCGATCACGGGAACGCTCATAGATCCAAAATCAGGGACAGACCACGTTTTCCGTCAACCGGGCGCGGCCGAAAGAAAACGTGGTCTGTCCCTGATTGAAGGGTCATTGTGTGATCGCCCGGAAGGCTTCGAAGTAGCCGGGGAAGGTCTTGGCGACGCAGCCCGGATCGTTGATCGTGACAGGAACGCCGCCGAGGGCGACCAGCGAAAAGCTCATGGCCATGCGATGGTCATCGTACGTATCGATCGCGATGCCTGCTTTGAGCTTCCCCGGAGAGATGCGCAGGTAGTCGGCGCCTTCCTCGACCTCGGCGCCGAGCTTGCGCAGCTCGCTCGCCATTGCGGCGAGGCGGTCGGTTTCCTTCACGCGCCAGCTCGCGATATTGCGCAGGGTGCTCGGACCATCGGCGAAAAGCGCCAGCACCGCCGCCGTCATCGCGGCGTCCGGAATGTGGTTGAGATCCATGTCGATCGGCTCGAGCTTCTTTCCGCAGGAAACCTCGATGGCCTCCTCGAGCAGGGAAATCTTCGCGCCCATGCGCTCCAGCACCTCGGTGAAGCGCGCGTCGCCCTGGATGCTGGCGCGCCCGACCCCTTCCACGCGCACCGGCCCGCCGCCGAGGGCGCCTGCGGCGAGGAAATAGGAGGCGGACGAGGCATCGCCTTCGACCATGATCCTTCCCGGAGAACGATACGGCCCGGCCGCGACTTCGAAGCGGCTCCATCCCGCTTTCTTCGCTTCGACGCCGAAGCGGCCCATGACATTGAGCGTGATCTCGACGTAAGGCCTGGAGACGAGCTCGCCCGCGACCTCGATCGTCGCCGGTTTGCCCGTGAGCGGCAGCGCCATCAGCAGGGCGCTCAGGAACTGCGAGGACACGTCGCCTCTGACCCGCAGCTTCCCGCTGCCGATGTTCCCCGGATGAATTGCCAGCGGAGGAAAGCCTTCCTTACCGGCATAGTCTACGCGCGCGCCGATGCCGCGCAGCGCGTCTACCAGGTCGCCGATCGGCCGCTCGTGCATGCGCGCCACCCCGTAAAGCCGGTACTCGCCGTTCGAAAGCGCGAGCGCGGCGGTAAGGGGCCGAAACGCCGTACCGGCGTTCCCCAGGAACAGCTCGGCTTTCTTGACTGGGAACGGCCCTGCAACGCCCTTTACGGAAGAATTCTTGAATTCGACCCCAAGTTTCTTCAGCGCATCCTTCATGACGCGGGTGTCGTCGGCGTCGAGCAGGCCGCCGATCTCGGTCTCGCCGCGCGCGAGCGCGGCAAGCAGCAGCACGCGATTGGAGATGCTCTTCGAGCCGGGCAGCCGCACCGTTCCCGCCGCGCGGGAGAGCGGCTTCAGCTCGAGTGAATCCATTTGTCGCGCGCCGCGCGCGCCTCGGCGAACAGCTTCTCGAGGCCCGCGCCGTCGCCTGCCTCCAGAAGCCTGCCGATGGAGTCGAGCTCCTTGCCATACTTCTTCAATTCCTCGAGCAGCCGGTCGCGGTTCGCGACGCAGATGTCGCGCCACATCTCGGGATGGCTGGAGGCGATACGGGTGAAGTCGCGAAACCCGCCCGCGGCGAGGGCAAAGAGCTGCGCGCCGTTCTCGCGCGATGCGATCTCGTGCACCAGCGCGTAGGCGAGCACGTGCGGCAGATGGCTCACCGCGGCGAGGACGGCGTCGTGCTCTTCCGCCTCCATGCGCGCGGTGCGCGCGCCGCAGGCCGCCCAGGCCTCCTCGACCTTCTTGACCGCGGCATCGGAGTTCTCGGCAAGCGGGGTCAGGAT
>Ga0247829_10001332_pt1 | contig 11111 bp, 7 predicted proteins | sample 12C_Control_Day4_FD_207765 | JGI IMG/M metagenome (GOLD analysis project Ga0247829, IMG submission 207765) | Soil microbial communities from agricultural site in Penn Yan, New York, United States - 12C_Control_Day4 | ecosystem: Environmental > Terrestrial > Soil > Agricultural land | place: USA... | reverse complement strand
AGGGCGTCGACCACGAACACGTGCGGGCGCCGGTCGAAGGTGAAGCCGAGGTTGTCCACCCGGTACTGGAAGCCGGTGATCCGCCGCGGCGGCTCCTTCTCCGGCGGGACGTCCTTGCCGGCGCCGTCCTTGCCGGTGCCGTAGCGGCCCTCCTCGGGCACACGGGCGACGTAGGCGATCCGGGTCGAGTCGGGGCTCCAGGCGAACGCCTCGACCCCGAGCGGGTGCTCGCCCAGCCGGCGCGGCTCGCCCCCGTCGGTGGCCATCACGTGCAGCTGCGGCTTGTCGTCGCCGGCCCGCAGGAAGGCCAGCCAGCGGCCGTCGGGGGAGAACCGGGGGCGCACGTCGCGCCGGCCCGAGGTGAAGCGGCGGGGCGGGGCCGAGCCGTCGGTGGGCATGATCCACAGGTCGGCCCGGTACTCGTCGGCCTCCAGGTCGATCCGCCCGACGGCCACGACCAGCAGCCGTCCGTCGGGGGTCAGGGTCGGGGCCGAGGGGGTGCGCAGATGCGCGAGATCGCTTGGCTGCATGCCTTCGACCCTACCACGCAGCCGCGGTCTCGCTGCCGGCGGCCAGGCTGGCCAGCCAGCTGCCGTGCAGCCGGGCGTAGGCGCCGTCGGGATCGGCCAGCAGCTGGGCGTGGGTGCCCCGCTGGACCAGCCGGCCCCGCTCCAGGACCAGGATCAGGTCGGCGTGCTCGGCGGTGGCCAGCCGGTGGGCGATGGTGATGGCCGTCCGGCCCTCGGTGAGCCGGGCGATGGCGTTCCGCAGCGCCACCTCGGTGGCCGGGTCGACGGCCGAGGTGGCCTCGTCCAGGATCAGGCAGCCCGGGTCGGCCAGGTAGCCGCGGGCCAGGGCGACCAGCTGGCGCTCGCCCACCGACAGGTACTCGCCGCGCTCGCCGACCCGGGTGTGCAGGCCCCGCGGCAGCCCCTCGACCCAGCCGTCCAGCCCCAGCGCCTCGAAGGCGGCCCGCACCTCGCGGTCGCCGGCCTCGGGCCGGCCCATGCGGACATTGCCGGCGACGCTGGTGTCGAACAGGAAGCCGTCCTGGGGGACCATGACCAGGGCCGAGCGCAGCGAGGCCAGGCTGACCTGGCGCAGGTCGGTCCCGGCGACCCGGATGCTGCCACCCACCGGGTCGGCCAGGCGGATGAGCAGCTTGGCCAGGGTGGTCTTGCCCGACCCGGTGGTCCCGACAAGGGCCACCCGGGTGCCGGCGGGGATGGCCACGCTGACCTCGGTCAGGACGGGCGGCCCGCCGTGGTAGGCGAACGACACCCGGTCGACGTCGATGTCGAGGGCCCGGGCGGGCAGGGCCAGCCCGGGCCGGGGGTCCTCGACCTCGACCGGGGTGTCGAGCACGTCCAGGACCTTCTTCCAGCCGGCCACCGCCTGCTGGGTCATGTCCAGGATCTCGGTGAACTCGGCCACCGGCTCCAGGAAGATCGTGACCAGGAAGGCGAAGGCGACCAGGGTGCCGACGGTCAGGCCGCCCTCGGGGCCGATGGCCATCCCGACCAGGAGCACGGCCGCGGTGGTGAGGACGCCGAACAGCTCGCCCGAGGGGAAGAAGAAGGCGCCGATGGTGCCGGCGCGGATCTCGGCCCGCCGGCGCCCGTCGACCGAGCGCATCACCCGGCGCTGGGCCTGGTCCTGGACGCCGTAGGCGCGGATCACGGCCGCCCCCTGGATCGACTCGGAGATGGCCGCCAGCGACTCCCCGACCCGGGTCCGGACCAGGTCCCAGGCCACCACCACCCGGCGCTGCATGACCCGGAGCACGACCCCCAGGGGCAGCACGGTGGCCACCGCGACCAGGGCCAGGCGCCAGTCGTAGACCGCCATGGCCACCAGCGCGGCCAGCATCAGGGCGCTGTTGAGGATCCAGGCCAGCCCGCCCCAGCGGAAGAACTGGCCGAGGGTCTCCACGTCCGAGGTGACCCTGGAGACCAGGGTGCCGCGCTGCTCCTCGGTGTGGTGGGCCATGCTGAGGGCGTGGATGTGGTTGAAGGCCCGCACCCGCAGGCCGCACAGGGCCCGCTCGCTGGCCGTGGCCAGCCGCTGGTTGGTGGTCCGGGCCGCCCAGGCCGCGACCAGGATCAGCGCCACCCCTGCCCCGGCCAGGGCCAGCATCCCCGAGAGGTGGGCGTCGCCGCCGATGATGTGGCGGTCGATGGTCTGCTGGACCAGCACCGGGGTGACCACCCGCCCGCCCCCGGCGACCAGGGCCAGGGACAGGGTGAGGGCGGCCCCCTTGCGCAGCTCGGGCGAGGCGGCCAGGCCCCGCCGCAGCAGCTGCAGGGCCGGGATCTGCCGGGCCTCGACCTCGCTCCCATGCCTCACTCCGCGGCCTCGGCCTGCTCGTAGGCGCGGACCAGGCGGGCGAAGCCGGGGGTGGTGGCCAGCAGCCGGTCGTGGTCGCCCTCGGCGACCAGGCGGCCCTCCTCCAGGTACAGCACCCGGTCGGCCAGGGCGATGGTGGCCAGCCGGGAGGCGACCACCACGGTGGTGGTGGCCGGCAGGTGGCTCTCGAGGGCGCCGAGGATGGCCGCCTCGGTCACCGGGTCGACGCTGGAGGTGGCGTCGTCCAGGACCAGCAGCCGGGGCCGGCCGGCCAGAGCCCGGGCCAGGGCGACCCGCTGACGCTGGCCGCCCGACAGGGTCGCCCCGCGCTCGCCGACCACGGTGTCGTAGCCGTCGGGCAGGCGGGTCACGAACTCGTCCGCCTGGGCCAGCCGGGCCGCCTCGGCGACCCCGTCCCCGTTCATCGGAGGGCTGGTCTTGAGCCCCCCGAACCCCTGGTGGCGTTCAAGCCGGATGTTGTCGGCCACCGAGGTGGAGAACAGGAACGGCTCCTGGAAGGCGATCGACACGGCCGCGGCCAGCTCGCCCCTCTCCAGCTCGGCCAGGTCGCGGCCGCCGAGTCGGATGGCGCCCCGGTCGGGGGTGAGCAGGCGGGCCAGCAGCAGGGCCAGGGTCGACTTGCCCGACCCGGTCGGCCCGACCAGGGCCACGGTGCTGCCGGCCGGGACCCGGAACGACACCTCGGCCAGCACCTCGGCGCCCCGCTCGTAGCCGTACCCGAGCCGGTCCACGGCCAGCTCCAGCGGCCCGGTGGGCAGCTCCCGGCCGCCGGTCGCGGGGCCGGGCAGGGGCTCGGCCAGCACCTCGGCCACCCGCTCGTAGCCGGCGACCGCCCTGGGCATGTCACCGAGCACGTACCCGATCAGGCGCAGCGGCCAGATCAGCAGGGCGAACAGGTTGATCAGGCCCACAAGGGTGCCGGCGGTGATCGCCCCCTGCTCGATCCGCCAGACGCCGATGACCAGCAGGCCGACGGTGGTCAGGGCGGGCAGGGCGTCCAGGCTGGCCTCGAAGTTGGCCGTGACCCGGGCGGCCTCGATGCGGGCGTCGCGCAACAGCTCGGCCTTGTCGGCGAAGCGCCGCCCCTCGGCCTCCTCGGCCTGGAGGGCCTTGACGACCAGGGCGCCGTCGAAGCTCTCGTGGGCCACCGCCGACATGTCCCCGAGGCGCTCCTGGCCGAGGGTGGTGGGGTGCTCCACTCGCCGCTGGAAGGCCAGGTTGAGGACCAGGATGGCCGGGACCACGAGCAGGCCGAGAGTGGCCAGGACCGGGTCGGCCAGGAACAGCCAGACCGCGGCCGCCCCCAGCATGGTCAGCACCCCGGTGGCGAACGGCAGCGGCGACAGGATCTCGGAGGCGGCTTCCAGGTCGCCCTCGGCCCGCGACAGCAGCTCGCCCGCCGGGTGCTCGTGGTGCCAGGTCAGCGGCAGCCGGTGGTAGCGCTCGACCAGCCCGTCGCGCAGCGTCGCCTGGACGTTCGCGTGGACCATGGTGGCGGCGATCCGCCGGGTGATGATGCCGACCGTCTTGACCAGCCCGACGGCCACGATGGCGGCGGCCGCGGCCACCGCCACCCCGGACTTGAGCTGGCCGGTCTCGAACCGGGGCGTCACCGCCCGGTCGACCACCTGGCCGAGCACCCACGACTGGGCCACCGTGCCGATGGCGTAGATGGCCGCCCCGAGCACGGCGACCACGAAGGGGCGGGGATGGAGGGCGACCTGGCGGCGGATCACGTGCAGGCCGCGCCGGAGCAGGCGTCCCTGGGGGGCGGTGGGGGCTGTGGTGCTCACCCGGCCATGGTGCCGGAAGAGCTCCCCTCCAATAAACCGAGTTTCGTCAACACCGCGGCGGCCGTCTTGATCCCGGTGTGGAAGCGCTCCAGGTCGAGGTTCTCGTTGGGGGCGTGGTTGGCCTGGTCGGGGTTGCCGAGGGGGATCCCGAAGGTGGGCAGGCCGAGCACGCCGGTGAACACGTGCAGGGGGAGGCTGCCCCCGAGCACGGGCACGAGCAGCGGCTCGGCGCCCTGGGCGGCGGCCATGCCGGCGCGGATGGGGGCGGTCCAGGCCGAGTCCATCGGGGTCCGCGACGGCTCCATCGAGCCCTGGCGGACCAGCTCGACCCCGGGGGCGTGCCGCCGGACGTGGGCTTCGAGCTTGCCGTAGACGTCGTCGGCCCGCTGGGCGTGGACCAGGCGCACGTCGCATTTGGCCACGGCCTCGGCCGGCAGGACGGTCTGGGTGCCCTGGCCGCCGTAGCCGCCGTGGAGGCCGTTGATGGTCAGGGTCGGCCAGGCGGCCAGCCGCTCGGCGAAGCCCCGGTCGACCGGTGCGTCCAGCCGCTCCAGGCCGAGGTCGGCCTTGACCGCCTCGACATCGACTGGGAGCCGGTCCAGGGCCGCCCGCTCGGCCGCCCCCAGCGGCTCGACCTCGTCGCCGAACCCGTCGACGGTGATGCGGCCCTGGGCGTCCCGCATGGTCGCCAGCAGGTGGACCAGCGTCCACAGCGGGTTGGGGGCGACCCCGCCCCAGTTGCCGGAGTGCAGCGAGCGGTTGGCCCCCCTGGCCCGCAGCTCGAAGCTGGCGATCCCCCTGACCCCGAACACCAGCCGCCAGCCGCCGCCCGGGTCGACCGGCCCGTCGCTCCAGACGACCAGGTCGGCGGAGAGCAGCTCACGCTGGGCGGCCGCGAACCCGGCCAGGTGGGGCGAGCCGATCTCCTCCTCGCCGTCCAGCAGCACCTTGACCGTGCACGGCAGCTCGCCCCGGGTGGCCAGCAGGCTCTCGACGGCCAGGAGCTGGGCCAGGTGCTGGCCCTTGTTGTCGGCGCCGCCGCGCCCGTACAGGCGGCCGTCGCGGACCTCGGGCTCGAACGGCGGGCTGGCCCAGGCGTCCACCGGGTCGGGAGGCTGGACGTCGTAGTGGCCGTAGACGAGCACGGTGGGGGCGCCGGGCGGCCCGGCGCGGTGGCCGAGGACCAGCGGCCAGCCGTCCGTCCCGGCCACCGTCGCCTCAAGGCCGGCGGCGGCGACCAGGTCGCGGGCGTGGCCGGCCGCCTCCGGCATGCCCTGGCCGGTGGCGCTCACGCTCGGGGTCCGGACCCAGCCGGCGAGCCGCTCCACGAACGACGTCCGGTTGGCGTCGACGTGGGCGAACACGTCGTCCAGCCGGGGCCCGGCCGTCGCGCTCAAGGCGTGTTGGGGTCGAGCCAGAGGTTGGTGATGTCGGGGTTGGCCAGCCAGGGGGTGAAGGTCCAGTTCCTGACCCGGGAGGACCAGAAGAACGTCTCCCGGTCGTACACCAGCGGCGCCCAGGCCGCGTCCTCCATCACCAGCCGGTCGATCTGGCCCCACAGGGCGGTCCCGGCCTGGTCGTCGCGGGCCTCGTAGGCCTGGTCGATCAGGTCGTTGACCTTGCCGTTGTTGTAGTCGCCGTAGTTGTTGTTGGCGGTCGCGGTGATCGTGCGGCCGTCGAGCAGGACCCCGATGATCGAGCGGCTGCCGTTGCCGGGGACGTCGGGGCAGACCCGGGCCGCCCCCAGGTGGTGCTCGTCCCGCTTGGCCCGAACGCGCAGCGACTCGCTGTAGGCGTCGAGGCCCTTGTAGAAGGTCGGCTTGAGGCGGATCCCGGCCCGGCCCAGCGACGACCGCAGCACCTCGTACAGGGCCTTCCATTTCGGTGTCGACTGGCCGACGTAGGTGAGCGTGACCCCGTTGGGGTAGCCGGCCTCGGCCAGCAGCTCCCGGGCCTTGTCGGGGTCGCCTGCGTTGTCCTGGGACGGGTACAGGTCGAAGGTGCTGTGGCCGGCCAGGGTGGGGGAGAGGACGGTGGTGGCGGGCGCGCCGGCGTACGCGCCCCCGATGGCCAGCACCACCGCCTGGCGGTCGATGGCGTAGTTGACCGCCTGGCGCACAGCCAGCTTCCTCGTCGGCCCGGCGTCCATCTGCAAGCTCAGGTAGTGGACGCAGCCGGTCGTCTCGACGGCCAGCTGCCGGCGCAGCGTCGGGTCGTCGAACAGGCGCTGGAGGTCGCCGGTGGGCGGGGACACGGCATCCAGGTTGAGGTCGGCCCCTCCGCCCTCGATCTCATCCTGGATCTCGGTCTCGCTCTGGCCGATGGTGACGCTGATCTGGTCGACCCAGGCGCTGCGCAGCGGGTCGGTCTTCGGGTCCCAGTTCTCGTTGCGGACCAGGTCGATCCGCCGGCCGGGGAGGTACTGCTCGATCCGGTAGGGCCCGGAGGCGGCCAGGTGCTGGCCGTAGTCCCGGCCCAGCCGGTACTTGGAGGCCCATCCGGAGGGGACCGGCGAGAAGAACGGCAGGGTCAGGAGGCTGGGGAAGTCGCTGGCCGGCCGGTCAAGGGTGATGTGGAGGGTATGGCTGTCGGGCGCCCGCATGCCCGAGATCGACCTGGCCCTGCCGGCGGCGAAGTCGCCGGCCCCGGTGATCAGCCTGGCGTACGGGTTGGGCGACCCGGGCGACGGCTGGTCAGGGTCGAGCTGGCGCTCGACCGCGTAGATGAAGTCTCTGGCCCGGACCTCACGGTCGACCGGTGGGGCGTACCTGACGCCGCGGCGGATCCGGAAGGTGTAGGTGCGGCCGTTGTCCGAGAGCGTATAGGGCCCGTCGGCCAGGTCGGGCACGGGCTGGAGCGAGCGCTCGCCGGTGACGCGGGTGTCGAAGGAGTACAGCTCCCTGACCATCCCCCGCAGCAGGGCGAAGTCGAAGGCCGCGTACGCCACCCCCGGGTCGAGGGCGTCGACGTCGGTGTGGCTGTAGACCCGCAGGGTCCCGCGCTTGACCCCGCGCGTCGGCCGGTCGTCGCCGCTGCCACCTCCGTCGTCGCAGGCCGAGGCCAGCAGGACGAGAACCACGAGCAGCGACAGCCATCTGGCGGACTTCATCACCCGACCATGATGCCCTGGGCCGGCCGCACCCGCCGCAACTACAGCAGGCTGCGCGGCTCGGCGAAGTGGCAGGCCACCGGGTGGCCCTGCCCGCGGTCGACCAGGGCCGGCTCCTGCTCAGCGCAGATGTCCTGGGCCTTCCAGCAGCGGGTGCGGAAGCGGCAGCCCGACGGCGGGTTCACCGGGCTGGGCACGTCGCCCTCGAGCACGATGCGGCGCCGCTGGCGCTCCAGCTTGGGGTCGGGGATCGGCACGGCCGACAGCAGGGCCTGGGTGTAGGGATGGCTGGCCCGCTCGTAGATGTTGTCGCGGGGGCCGGTCTCGACGATCTTGCCCAGGTACATGACGGCGACCCGGTCGCAGATGTGCCGCACCACCGACAGGTCGTGGGCGATGAACAGGTATGACAGGCCCAGTCGGTCCTGGAGCTCCTCGAGCAGGTTGACCACGCCGGCCTGGATGGAGACGTCCAGGGCCGACACCGGCTCGTCCAGGACCAGCACCTTGGGCTCGAGAGCCAGCGCCCTGGCGATGCCGATGCGCTGACGCTGGCCACCGGAGAACTCGTGCGCGTAGCGGTTGCCGTGCTCGGGGTTGAGGCCGACCACGGTGAGCAGCTCCCTGACCCGCTCCCGCCCCAGGCGCTTGAACAGCCCGTGGATGATCAGCGGTTCGGCCACGATGTCGCTGACCGGGATCCTCGGGTTCAGCGAGGCGTACGGGTCCTGGAACACAACCTGGAGGTCGCGACGGATGCTGCGTAGCTGCTTGCGGGTCTTGCCGACCAGCTCCTGGCCCTCGAACTTGACCGACCCGGAGGTCGGCGGGCTGAGCTGGAGGATGGCCTTGCCGGTGGTCGACTTGCCGCAGCCAGACTCGCCGACCAGGCCGAGGGTCTCCCCCTTGTCCAGGTGGAAGGTCAGGTCGCAGGCCGCGTGGACGTCGCCGATCCGGCGCCGGATCACGCCCCCGCCCATCAGCGGGTAGTGCTTGACCAGGTTGGTGACCTGGAGGATGGGGTCGGCGGCGCCGTTCTGGGTCCCGGCCGCCTGGGGGGTGGTCTGGGTCATGCGCGCTCCTCCGCCTCCTCCGCCTCCACCTTGTCGAGCTCGGCCTTGGCCTCTTCCAGGTCACCGAGCTGGTCGAGCTGCTCGACGGCCTGGCTGTCGGTCTCGGCGGTCTCGAACACCTCGGCGGCGCCCACGTCCCCGGCCAGCTCCTCGGCGTAGTGGCAGGCGGCGACGTGGTCGACACCGGCCACCGCACGCAGCGCCGGCTCCTCTTCGTCGCAGTGGGGACGGCTCATCGGGCAGCGGGGCGAGAACGGGCAGCCCGGGGGCAGGTTGACCAGCGACGGCGGCGCCCCCCGGATCGGGGTGAGCGGCTCGTCGCCCTTCTGGTCCAGGCGGGGCAGGCTGCCCAGCAGGCCGAGGGTGTAGGGCATCCTCGGGTCGTAGTAGATGGCGTCGGTCTCGCCGATCTCGACCGGCTTGCCGGCGTACATGACCAGCACCTGGTGGGCCATGCCGGCCACCACCCCGAGGTCGTGGGTGATGAGCACGATCCCGGCCGAGGTGTTCTCCTGCACCCGGCGCAGGGTGTCGAGCACCTGGGCCTGGACGGTCACGTCAAGGGCGGTGGTGGGCTCGTCGGCGATGATCACGTCCGGGTCGTTGGTCATCGACATGGCGATGACGGCCCGCTGGCGCATGCCGCCCGAGAACTCATGCGGGTAGTTCTTGGCCCGCTCGGTGGCGTTGGGGATGCCGACGATGTCGAGCAGCTCAACCGCCCGCGCCCAGGCCTTGTCCTTGCCGACGTCCTGGTGGGCGAGGATCGCCTCCTGGAGCTGCCAGCCGACCGTGTAGACGGGGTTCAGGCTGGTCATCGGGTCCTGGAAGATCATCGAGATGTTCTTGCCCCTGAACTTCGTCTGCTCCTTGTCGGACAGCTTGACCAGGTTCTGGCCGCGGTAGTTGACCTCACCGCGGATGCGGGCCGAGCGGGGGAGCAGGCCCATGATGGCCAGCGAGGTCACGCTCTTGCCCGAGCCCGACTCGCCCACGATCCCGAGCACCTGCCGGGGGTGGAGGTCGAAGCTGACCCCGCGGACGGCGTGCACGATGCCGTCGTCGGTCGGGAACTCCACCGTCAGGTCCCTGACCTCGAGCACCGGCCCACTGGTGGTGCGGGTGGCCGGTTGGTCGGGAAGGGTGGTCGCCATCAGGCCCGCACCCGCGTCTGGGTCGGGTCGAAGGCGTCGCGCAGGCCGTCGCCGATGAAGTTGATGGTCAGGGCGATGATCACGATGATCAGGCCCGGGAAGTAGAACAGCCAGGGCCGGGTCGTGGCCGCCTGCTGGCCGGTCGAGATGAGCAGGCCGAGCGAGGTGTCCGGCGGCTTGATGCCCAGCCCCAGGTAGGACAGGGCGGTCTCGACCAGGATGGCCACGGCCACGGTGATGGTGGCGTTGACGATGATTGACCCGGTGGCGTTGGGCAGCAGGTGCTTGAACATGATCCGGGTGTCGCTGGCCCCCAGGGCCCTCGCCGCCTCCACGAACTCCTTCTCGCGCAACGACAGGAAGGTCCCGCGCACCACCCGGGCGATGTAGGTCCACTGCAGCAGCGCCAGCACCAGCCCGATGAAGAACCAGTTCCCGGCCTGGCTGGCCACGGTCGAGGCCAGCACGGCCAGGATGGCGATCGACGGGATGGTCAGGACCAGGTCGGTGAAGCGCATCAGGGCCGAGTCCACCCAGCCGCGGTAGTAGCCGGCCAGGGCCCCGATCACCGCTCCGATCGTGGTGGCCAGGATGGCCACCATCAGCGCCACCTGGACCGACTTCTGGGCGCCGCGCAGCACCTGGGCCAGCGAGTCGTGGCCGATGTCGTCGGTGCCCATCGGGTGCTCCAGCGACGGCGGCGAGGAGAACTGGTCGGTGATGTCGGCATAGCCGTACTTCCAGAACCGGCCGCCGATCAGCGAGACGATGACCACCAGCACGAACACCACAAGGCTGCCGACGGCCAGCTTGTGGGCCATGAAGCGGCGGATCACCATCTGGGACTGGCTGCGCCGGACGACCGTGAACTCGCGCTCGGTGGTGGTGGCCGGCACCTCGTGGACCTTCACGCCGTGCTCGGTGGTCTCCAGCGCCTGGCCGTCGCCACCGTCGTCGGTCGGGGTTGCCGGAGGGCGGGGTCGCGTGTCAGCCATAGCGGATCCTCGGGTCCAGCACCGCATACAGAACGTCTGCGATGAGATTGAACAGCACCACCAGCACGCTTGTCACCATCAGCCAGGCCAGCAGGACGTTGACATCGTTGGTCTTGACCCCCTGGACGAGCAGCGCGCCCATGCCCTGCCAGGAGAACACCCGCTCGGTGATGACCGCGCCTCCGAACACCGCCCCGATGTCGATCGCCACCACCGTGACCAGCGGGATCAGGGCGTTGCGGAGAGCGTGACGGGTCATCACCCGCGAGCGCGAGAGGCCCTTGGCCCTGGCCAACCGGATGTAGTCCGAGCCGAGCACGTCCAGCATGGTGGCCCGCTGGTAGCGCGACCAGGCGGCGAAGCTGATCAGGGCCAGGGCGACGGTCGGCAGGATCAGGTGGCCGGCGTAGTCGGCGATCCGGGTGCCGAAGCTACCGCTCAGGTTCGGGGTCTCGGCCCCGACGGTGTACACCACCTGTTCCCCGAACAGCCGGTTGAGCCGGATCGCGCCGTACTCCTTGAGCAGCGCCGCCAGCCAGAACACCGGCATGGACAGGAAAAGGAACCCGAGGAAGGTGAAGGTGTAGTCGGTCGGGGTGTACTGCTTCACCGCCGACAGC
>Ga0247829_10001329_pt1 | contig 11128 bp, 10 predicted proteins | sample 12C_Control_Day4_FD_207765 | JGI IMG/M metagenome (GOLD analysis project Ga0247829, IMG submission 207765) | Soil microbial communities from agricultural site in Penn Yan, New York, United States - 12C_Control_Day4 | ecosystem: Environmental > Terrestrial > Soil > Agricultural land | place... | reverse complement strand
AAGTCCGGGCGGGCGGAGGAGGCGGCCGCGCTGGTTGAGCGGCATTTCGACGCCGTGCTGGTCCATGGCGACCCGGCCATCGCGCCATTTTCGGCTAGCTTCCCGGCCGCTGACCGGATCGCCGGCAGGCTGCGCTACACCGGTTATGTGGTGGAGCCGCGCATGCCCCCAGAAGCCCCCGGTCCAGTGCCCGAAGGGGAGGTGCTGCTCTCGGCCGGAGGGGGGGCGGTGGGCCGCCCGTTCGTGGAGGCGGCGCTCGCCGCCCGGCCGATATCCAAGGCCAAGGGCCTGCCCTGGCGGGTGGTGCTGGGCCCGCAATATCCTGAGCCCGAGGCCGCGCGTCTGGTGGCTATGGCCGGGCCGGGTCTCGCTGTCGAGCGGTTCCGCCCCGACCTTGCCCAGCTGTTCGCGGGCTGTTCGCTCTCGATCTCCCAGGCCGGCTACAACACGGTCCTGGAGCTGGTCGCGGCCGGGGCGCGGGCCATCGTGGTCCCTTTCTCGGCCGGTGCGGAGAGCGAGCAAGCGGCCCGCGCGCGCCTCTTCGCGGAGCGCGGGTTGCTGACCGTCGTTGAAGAAGGCCTGCTCGGCCCCGCCGCCCTGGCACGGGCGATCGACGCCGCGCTGGCGCGGCCGCGCCCCGCTCCCGGGGGCGGGTTGCGGCTGGATGGCGCGCGCGCGACGGCCGCCTTCCTCTTAGAAGCAGTGGCGCGGCGGCGCGCGTCTCGACATGATGGAGCCGCCCCGACCGGGTCCGGCATGGGAGGACAGAGACGATCGTGACCGCCGCCCTGCGCTATCGCCGCTCCGACCTGCTGCTCGACTACGGCCGGGCCGCGATCGGGGCCGGCCTCTCGGGCGCGGTCCTCGCCGTTCCGACCGCGCCGGCCGTAGCGGTCGTGGCGGGCGGGCTGACGGCGCTGTTCGGCGTCTTCGCGATCCGCACGGCGGCGCGTCAGATCACATGCTACGAGCTGTCGCCGGACGGCATCGCAGCGACCGGCTGGCGCACGGTCGCCCTGCGCTGGAGCGATCTCGATGGCCTGAGGCTGCGTTACTACGCGCCGCGCCGCAAGAAGGCGACCGGCTGGATGGCGCTGACGCTGCGGGCCGGGCATCGGCGTCTCTCGCTCGATTCCACCTTGCCGGAGTTCGAGCAAGTGGCGGTCAGGGCGATCGGCGCCGCCCGGCGCAACGGCGTGGAGCTCGACGACATCACCGTGGGCAATCTGGCGGCCCTTGAGCTGGCGGCTGCGCCCGCGGCGGAGAGACTATGAACGATCTGCTTGCGATCCGAGACCTGCGAATCTCCTTCCAACTTCATGACGCGGTGATCGAGGCGGTCAGAGGCATCAGCTTCACCGTTCCCACGGGGGGCACGGTGGCGCTGGTCGGGGAATCCGGCTCCGGCAAGACCGTGGTCAGCCAGGCCGTGCTGGGCATCCTGCCCAGCGCCGGGCGCATCGTCGGCGGCGAGATCCTGTTCAGCGATCCGGTCAGGCCCGGCGAGACCGTCGATCTCGCCCAGCTGCCGCGCGAGAGCGCGCAATTTCGCCAGATCCGCGGCGGGCGCATCTCGATCATCTTCCAGGAGCCGATGACCGCGCTCTCGCCCTTGCACACCATCGGCAACCAGGTCGGCGAGGCGCTGAAGCTCCATCACGCAACCGGGCGCGACGAGACGCGCGCGCGCACGCGCGACATGCTGCGGCTGGTCGGATTCCCAGATCCCGACCGCGCGCTCGACACCTACCCCTTCGAGCTCTCGGGGGGCTTGCGCCAGCGCGCGATGATCGCCATGGCGCTGATCTGCCGCCCGGCGCTGCTGATCGCCGACGAGCCCACGACCGCACTCGACGTCACCATCCAGGCGCAGATCCTGAAGCTCATCAAGGACCTTCAATCCGAGCTCGGAATGGCGCTCCTGGTCATCACGCACGATCTCGGCGTGGTCGCCAATCTCGCCGAGGAGGTAGTGGTCATGTATCACGGCCGGATCATGGAGAGCGGCGGCATCGAGCGCATCCTCAGCCAGCCCAAGCATCCCTACCTGAAGGCGCTGCTCCGCGCGGTGCCGCGCATCGCCATGGAAAGCGGCGAACGGCTGCAGCCCTTGCGCGAGATCGCGCCCACCACCGGGCCGCTGATCGCTCATCCCGAGCCCTGGCCGGACGGCGCCGAGCGCGCCGGACCGCTGATCGCGGTCGAGGATCTCGCAAAGCGCTATCGCATCCGCAACAGCGGCTGGTTCGGGAGCAAGACGCATGGCTTCATCGAGGCGGTCGCCGACGCCAGCTTCGACATCAAGCGCGGCGAGTGCCTCGGCCTCGTCGGCGAGAGCGGCTGCGGCAAGACCACCATCAGCAAGATCATCATGCGCGCGATCAGGCCCGATGCGGGCTCGGTCCGATTCAACGACCGCGGCCGCATCATCGACGTGCTGAAGCTCGAGGGCGAGGAGCTGATGCGCTTCCGGCGCAAGATCCAGCTCGTCTTCCAGGACCCGTTCTCGGCGCTGAATCCGCGGATGACGGTGTTCGACATCGTCGCCGAGCCGTTGGTGATCCACGGCATCGGCACCGAGTCCGAGCGCGCCGAAATGGTGCAGGAACTGATGCGGCTCGTAGGCCTGGACGCGCGCACCTTGAAGCGCTACCCGCACAGCTTCTCCGGCGGGCAGCGGCAGCGCATCGGCATCGCGCGGGCGCTCGCGCTCCATCCCGAGCTGCTCGTCTGCGATGAGCCGGTATCGGCGCTCGACGTCTCGATCCAGGCGCAGATCCTGAATCTCCTCAAGGACCTGCAGAAGGCGCTCGGGCTCACCTATCTGTTCGTGTCCCACAACCTTGCCGTGGTGCGCTACGTTGCCGACCGCATCGCGGTGATGTGCGGAGGGCGCATCGTCGAGCTCGCGCCGACCGAGCGCCTGTTCAACGCGCCCCGGCACCCCTACACGCGCGCTCTGCTGGCCGCGGTGCCCGAGCCGGACCTCTCCTTGAAGCTCGACCTGCGGCAACTGATGGAGGGCCGCGCCTCCGATCCGACCGCCTGGCCCGAGCCGTTCCGCGTTCTGCCCGGCCGCGAGCCGCGCATGGTCGCGGTGGCGGACGGACATTTCGTGCGTGCCGATCCCGAAGCCGCCTCGCTGGAGCTTGCGTCATGATCAGGCCGATCGCCATCCTCCTCGCCATGATGCTGCTGTCGCCGACCGGGGCCAAGGCGTGGCTGGAGCCGCCGGCGCTGCAGAACGAGGTTGCGGCCGGCAACCTGCCGCCCGTCGAGGAGCGGCTGCCGCAGGTGCCGCTGATCGCGCCGCTGCGAGAGCAAGGGCTGGAGCCGGGCGAGTATGGCGGCGATCTGCGCATCCTGATGAGCGGGGCCAAGGACGTGCGCATGATGGTCGTCTACGGCTATGCGCGCCTCGTCGGCTACGACCGCGACTACAAGATCGTGCCCGACATCCTCGAGCGGTTCGAGGTGGAGGAGGGGCGCATCTTCACCTTCCATCTGCGGCCCGGCCACCGCTGGTCCGACGGCAAGCCCTTCACCGCGGACGATTTCCGCTACTTCTGGGAGGACGTCGCGAACAATCCCGAGCTGTCGCCGACCGGCATCCCGACCGAGCTGATGGTCGAAGGGGAGGCGCCGAGTTTCGAGGTGATCGATCCGGTCACCGTGCGCTACTCCTGGTCCAAGCCCAACCCGACCTTCTTGCCGGCGCTCGCCGGCGCCTCGCCGCTCTATGTCTACCGGCCGGCGCACTATTTGAAGAAGTATCACGCGCGCTATGCCGACGAGGCCGAGCTGAAGCAGGCGGTCGAAGAGGCGGGGCAGCGGAACTGGGCCGCGCTGCACGGGCGCAAGGACAATCAGTACAAGAACGACAATCCGAAGCTGCCGACGCTCGACCCATGGATGAACACAACCAAGGGCCCGGCCGAGCGCTTCGTCTTCGTGCGCAACCCGTACTATCACCGGGTCGACGAGACCGGCCGTCAGCTTCCCTATCTCGACCGCGTGCTGATGACCGTGGCCGACGGCAAGATCATCCCTGCCAAGGTCGGCGCGGGCGAGGCCGATCTGCAGGCCCGCTATCTGCGGTTCGACCATTACACCTTCCTCAAGGCGGGCGAGCCGCGCGGCAAGTACGGGGTACGGCTGTGGCGCAGCGGCACGGGCTCGCAGCTCGCGCTTTACCCCAACCTCAACGCCCACGATCCCGTCTGGCGCAGCCTGTTCCGTGACGCGCGCTTCCGCCGCGCGCTCTCGCTCGGCCTGGACCGGCACGAGATCAACCAGGTGATCTTCTACGGGCTGGCCCAGGAGGGGCAGAACACGGTGCTGCCGCAGAGCCCGCTCTATCGCCCGGACTATCGCAGCTCCTGGGCCGCATACGATCTTGAGCAGGCCAATCGGCTGCTCGACGAGATCGGCCTCGCGCGGGACGGGGAGGACGGGCCGCGCCGGCTGCCCGATGGCCGGCCGATGGAGATCATTGTCGAAAGCGCGGGCGAGGGCACCGAGGAGAGCGACATCCTCAGGCTGATCGCCGACAGCTGGGAGCAGCTCGGCATCTCGCTCTTCACCAAGGTCGAGCAGCGTGAGGTATTCCGCAACCGCATCTTCGCGGGCGAGACGCTGATGTCGGTCTGGACCGGGCTCGAGAACGGCGTTCCGACGCCGCTCTCGCTGCCCTCCGAACTCGCGCCGACCTCGCAGCAGCATCTGCAATGGCCGAAATGGGGCCAGTATTACGAGACGCAAGGCAAGGCGGGCGAAGCCCCGGACATGCCCGAAGCCAAGCAGCTGATGAGCCTCTACATGGATTGGCGCCACGCGGTCGAGCCGGCCGAGAAGGAGCGGCTCTGGCATGCCATGCTGCAGCTTCATGCCGACCAGGTCTTCTCGATCGGCACCGTGACGGAGGTGCCCCAGCCGGTGGTCGTCTCCGCGCGGCTGCGCAACGTGCCCAAGGAAGCGCTCTACACCTGGGATCCGGGTGCCCATCTCGGCATGTACCGGCCGGACTGCTTCTGGTTCTCGGAAGGCGCGGAAACCGCGGCCGCGAATTAGACCGAATCGCGAAGGGGGGACATCCGAGTTGCTGCGCTACGCGGTTCACCGCCTGATCCTGATGATCCCGACGCTGATCGCGATCAGCATCATCGTCTTCGTCATCATCCAGCTTCCGCCGGGCGATTATCTGTCGACCTACATCGCCGAGCTGCAGAGCCAGGGCGAGGCGGTCGATGAAGAGAAGATCAATTTCCTGCGCAGCCAGTACGGCCTCGACCAGCCGATCTGGGTCCAGTACCTGACCTGGGTCTGGGGATTGATGCGGGGAGATCTCGGCTATTCGTTCGAGTACGGGCTGCCGGTGTCGGAGGTCGTCGGCGACCGGCTCTCCCTGACGGTGCTCGTCTCGGTGGCCACCATCCTCTTCACCTATGTGGTCGCCTTCCCCATCGGCGTCTATTCGGCCACCCGCCAATACAGCTTCGGCGATTACGTGCTCACCTTGATCGGCTTTCTCGGGCTGGCGACGCCCAGCTTCCTGCTTGCCCTCGTGCTGCTCTACCTCTTCAACGTCCATTTCGGCATCTCCATCGGCGGGTTGATGGACCCCGCTTATCTCGAGGAGCCCTGGAGCTGGGGCAAGTTCCGCTCGGTGATGGAGCATCTGATCGTGCCGGTGGTGGTGATCGGCGCCTCGGGCACGGCCGCGATGGTGCGGCGCTTGCGCGCCAATCTGCTCGACGAGCTGCAGAAGCCCTATGTGGTGACCGCGCGCGCCAAGGGCCTCCCGCCACGCCGGTTGCTCCTGAAATATCCGTTGCGCATGGCGCTGAACCCCTTCATCTCGGATATCGGCAACCTCTTGCCGCAGGTGGTCTCGGGCGCGGCCATCGTGTCGGTGGTGCTGTCGCTGCCGACCACGGGCCCGATGCTGCTCGATTCGCTGCGCAGCCAGGACATGTATCTTGCGGGCTCGTTCCTGATGTTCCTGGCGCTCCTGACGGTGGTCGGCGTGCTGTTGTCGGATATCGCGCTGGCCGCGCTCGACCCGCGCATCCGCTTCGGGGCGGGGGGCGAGCGGTGACACGCGTCATCGAGCATTACGTCTCGCCCGACCCGTTCGATCCGCATTCGGTCGAGCGGCTGACGCCCGAGCAGGAGCGGTTCTACCTCGCCTCGCAATGGCGGATGATGTGGTGGAAGTTCCGCCGCCACAAGCTGGCCGTGATATCGGGCGTGGTGCTCGCCATCCTCTACGCCTCGATCCTGGTGAGCGAGTTCCTCTCGCCCTACAACCTGCACAGCCGGCATGTGGATTTCATCTATGCGCCGCCGCAGGCGGTGCATCTCTTCCATGAGGGCCGCTTCGTCGGGCCGTTCGTCTATGGCTACCGCTATAACCTCAACATGGAGACGCTGAAGCGGGAGTACACGCCCGATCGCGGCAATGTGCAGAAGTTGCGCTTCTTCTGCTCGGGCGACCGGTACAAATGGTGGGGGCTCGTCCCGGGCAGCCTGCACCTGGTCTGCCCGGCCGAGGGCGGCACCGCCTTCTTCTTCGGCACGGACCGGCTCGGCCGGGACATGCTCTCGCGCATCATCGTCGGCGCGCGGATCTCGCTGACCGTGGGGCTCGTCGGCATCACCTTCAGCTTCGTGCTCGGAATCGTGATCGGCGGCCTTGCCGGCTATTACGGCGGCTGGGTCGACAACATCACCCAGCGCACGATCGAGGTGTTGCGATCTTTCCCGGAGCTGCCGCTGTGGATGGCGCTGTCGGCGATCCTGCCGGTCACCTGGTCGCCGATCCTGATCTATTTCGGGATCACCCTCATCCTCGGCCTGCTCGATTGGACGGGCCTGGCGCGCGCGGTGCGCTCCAAGCTCTTGGCCCTGCGCGAGGAGGATTTCTGCACCGCAGCCGAGCTGATGGGCGCCAAGCCCTCGCGCATCATCGGACGCCACCTCTTGCCGAGCTTCATGAGTCACCTCATCGCCTCGGCGACGCTCTCGGTGCCCTCGATGATCCTGGGCGAGACGGCGCTCAGCTTCCTCGGGCTGGGCTTGCGCCCGCCGATCACCAGCTGGGGCGTGCTCCTCTCCGAGGCGCAGAACATCCAGGTGGTCGAGCTCTATCCCTGGCTGATGCTGCCCGTGGTGCCGGTGATCATCACCGTGCTCGCCTTCAACTTCCTGGGGGACGGGCTGCGCGACGCGGCCGATCCCTACCACTGAGCGCGACTCTCCGGAAAACCGAGGACCCGCAGCCCTTTCGACGGCAGAGCTGTTTCATCCGGCCGGTGTCCCTGCCGGCCAGAGGAGAGACATGACCGCCCAGCTTCGCCGCATCGCCATCCTGATCCTCGGCTGGATCTTCATCCTTTTGGGCATTGTCGGTCTGTTCCTGCCCTTCCTGCAGGGCTTCCTGTTCCTGTTCATCGGCGTGCTGCTGTTGTCGCGCGAATCCGAGATCGTGCGGCGGCAGCTGGAGCGGCTGCGCGCGCGCTATCCGAAGTTCGGGCACTATATGGACGAGGCGGACGGCTGGATGCGGAAGCAGTGGAACCGGCTGCGCGGCTATCCGCGCTAGCCGGTTCGTTTGCACCGCTCAGATCACGTCGAAGACATCGAGGATCAGCCCGGTGGCGAGCGCGATCAGCAGCACCTCACCGTCCACCACGACATAGCGGTGTCCCGGCGGCACGGGCTTGAGCTTGGCGATGATCGCGGCCGGCGCCGGCGTCCAGACCAGGGCCTTGGGCAGATATTGCCCCCGCGCCCATTTCTTGGCTTGGCCGGGCGGCAGGAAAACGCCGCCGCCATTGCCGTTGCCTTGGCCGACGCTATTGCCCTTCCCCTTGCCGCCGGCGAGCAGCAGGAGCTGTGAATCGGCCTTTGCCGCCGCCGGGTTCATCGAAGCCGGGCCCGCCTCGGCCGGCTGCCAGCCGAGGATGAGCGCGCAGGCCGCGCCGATTGAAAGCATTCGCATGGCGAAGTCTCCCGCTGAGCGATGCATTAGCATAGCATGAAACACGAAAACGGTTAAGGCTGGCTCACGAGACGGGTTTTCGGGCCCTGGGATGGGCGGAGCGGTAGACCGAGGAGAGCCGTGCCGCGTCCACGCCCGTGTAGCGCTGCGTCGTCGAGAGGGAGGCGTGGCCCAGCAGCTCCTGGATGATCCTGAGGTCGCCGCCGCCCGCCAGCAAGTGCGTGGCGAAGCTGTGCCTGAGGGCGTGCGGCGTGGTCCAGTCGGGCAGACCGAGCTTCAGGCGCAGCGCCTGCAGGCTGCGCTGCAAGATGCGGGGCGCCAGCCTCTTGCCGCGTGCGCCGAGGAACAAGGGGCCGTCCGGCTCCGCCCGGTACGGGCAGAGCGCCAGATACTCCTGAACCGCCTCGGCTACGACCGGCAGCACCGGCACCAGCCGTTCCTTGCCGCCCTTGCCGAGGACGCGCAGGGCTTCCGTGTCGGGCGCGGGCGCCTCGCGGCGCGTGAGCGACAGCGCCTCGCCGATGCGCAGGCCGCAGCCATAGAGCAGCAGCAGGAGCGCAAGGTCGCGCGCCGCGACCCAAGGCTCGGCATCCGATGTCTCGACCGCGGCTGCCAGCGCGTTCATCTCCTCGGTGGCGATCGCCTTGGGCAGCGCGCGCGGGGAGCGCGGGCCCTTGATGGCGGCGAGCGCCGTCGCGTCCGCTTGGCCGTTGCGCGACAGCCAGCGCAGGAAGCTGCGCACCGCGCTGAGCGCGCGGTTGGTCGAGCTCTTGGCCATCCCGCGGTGATGGCGCGCGGCCAGCCAGGCGCGCAGGTCGGCTTGGGTCAGCGCCGGAACATCGGCGAGGTGGGGGGGCCGGCCGAGATGGCCGGTGAGAAAGGTCAGGAAGGCCTGCAGGTCGCGGCGGTAGGCATCGAGGCTGTGGGTGGCGAGGCGCCGCTCCTCGGCGAGCCAGCGCGACCAGGCGCAAGCGGCCTCGGCGAGGTCCGGGGCGGCGGCCCAGCCGCCGGTATCAGGCTCGGAAGGCACTTACTCGGGCAGGTCGAGCCAGCCCCGGATGCAATGTTCGAGCACGCGTGCAAGGAAGGTCAGGAGCTCGGTTCCCTGGTTGCCGTTGAAGAAGCCGGGGTGGCGCGTGCCGAAGGCGAGGATGCCCGCAGGGGTGGTCGAGCCGACGGCCAGTCGCACCAGGGCGTCGGAGCGGACCAGGCTGGCGGCGCCTGCGAATACGGATTCCTCCGGGTCGGCGTCGGCGCGCAGCATGACGTTGCGCTTCTGTCCCAAGAGGCGGTCGACCGTTCCGGGCTCGAGCAGATGCACTCCGCCCATGCCCACGCGCGGCAATGGCCCGTCGGTCCCCTCGATACAGAGGCTGACCACGTCCACGTCGAGCAGCACGGCAAAGTCGGTGGTCACCACCTCGATCAGATGCTCGAAGCTCGGGGCGCCGAGCAGGGCGAGCACCGCCTTGTGCACGCGCCCTTGCGTCGAGAGGTTGTCCCGGCTCACGGCGAGCAGGTCGTCCTGCTCCGAGCGCAGCCGCTGGATCTCCCCGCGCAGCCGCTCGACCATGAAATGCTGCAGGTCGACCACGCGGTCGCCACGCTGCTTGATCGGCGGCTTCAGCCCGTCCAGCACTTGCGGGTGCCGCACGAGGAAATCGGGATGGCGGCGCAGATAGGCGGCCACCTGTGCGGCGGTCGGCTCGGCGCTGCGTTTGGAGTCGGGCTTGTTGCTGGGGCTTCGTGCCATGGATTGGTTCTAGCAGGTCCTTGGTTACAGAATAGACTGTCCGGTCTTCTGCCAGTCCGCAAGGAAGGCCGCGAGTCCCTTGTCGGTCAGCGGGTGGTTGAACATCTGCCGCAGTATGGCGGGCGGCACGGTGGCCACTTCCGCGCCCATCTTCGCCGCCTCGACCACATGCATCGGATGGCGCACGGAAGCGACCAGCACCTCGGTGCGCAAGGCGGGGTAGTTGGCGTAGATCTTGACGATATCCGCGATCAGCTGCATGCCGTCGGTGCCGACATCGTCGAGCCTGCCGACGAACGGCGACACGAAGGCGGCGCCCGCCTTGGCGGCGAGGATCGCCTGCGCCGCCGAGAAGCAGAGGGTCACATTGACCATCGTGCCGTCGTCGGCCAAGGTCCGGCAGGCCTTCAATCCGTCGGGCGTGAGGGGCACCTTGACGGCGACGTTCCCGGCAATGGCGGCGAGCTTGCGGCCCTCCTTCACCATCGCTTCGGCGTCGGTCGCCGTCACCTCGGCGCTCACCGGCCCGCCCACCACCGAGCAGATCTCGGCGATGGCATCGAGGAACCGGCGCCCGCTCTTGGCGACGAGCGAGGGATTGGTGGTCACGCCGTCAACGAGGCCTGTCGCGGCCAGCGAACGGATCTCGGCGATGTCGGCGGTGTCGATGAAGAACTTCATGGGACGGAGCCTGCGGTCGGGATGGTTAACAAATCTTGAGGATCGCGAACCGAAGCGCCGAATTTCCTCGACGCCCGCTCCTCCACTAGAGTCTAACGGATGAGGTCCGAGGGCGCCAGTTCGGCAGCACTTCGCCCGGAGCGCGAGCAGCGGGTGTCGGTCCTGCTGCCGCTTCCCCTTGCGGGCGCATACGACTATGCCGTGCCCGACGGCATGAAGATCGCGCCCGGCGACTTCGCCCTGGTTCCGCTCGGCAGCCGTATGGTCGTCGGTGTCGTGTGGGACAAGCCCCTCGGCGACGCCGGCGGCGAATCGGTACCACAGGAGCGGCTGCGTGAGATCGAGGAGCGGCTGCCGGCGCCGCCCATGCCCGAGGCGCTGCGCCGCTTCATCGAATGGGTCGCGGCCTACACCGTCGCGCCCTGGGGCGCGGTGCTGCGGATGGCGCTTTCAGCGCCCGCCGCGCTCTTGCCGCCCAAGCCCGTCCTCGCGGCCCGCGCCGCCGACGCGCCGCTGGAGGCGTTCGGTCTCAAGCAGACGCCGGCGCGCGCGCGTGTGGTCCGGCTGCTCGCCGATGGGGTGCCGCGCGTCCTCTCGGAGATTGCGCGGGAGGCTGGCGTCGGCGCGGCCGTGCTGCGGCAGATGCTGCAGTCGGGCGCGCTGGAGCAGGTCGAGATGCCGCCGCCCCCGCC
>Ga0247829_10001326_pt1 | contig 11134 bp, 11 predicted proteins | sample 12C_Control_Day4_FD_207765 | JGI IMG/M metagenome (GOLD analysis project Ga0247829, IMG submission 207765) | Soil microbial communities from agricultural site in Penn Yan, New York, United States - 12C_Control_Day4 | ecosystem: Environmental > Terrestrial > Soil > Agricultural land | place... | reverse complement strand
CAGCGGGTCGTCGCGGTTCACGATCATCACGGCCCGCTCGCCGTAGACGCGCGCCTTGGCCGCGGCGTAGGCGTCCATCGTGCCGTGCCAGTCGAGGTGGTCCTGCGTGACGTTGAGCACCACGGCTGCGCCGGGCTCGAAGCCCTGCACCGCGTCGAGCTGGAAGCTCGACAGCTCCAGCACCCAGACCTCGGGCAGCTCGTCGAGCGACGCGGCGAGCGTGTCGAGCATCGTCGGGCCGATGTTGCCGGCGCTCGCCACGCGGCGGCCGGCGCGATCGACGAGCAGCGCCGTGAGCGCGGTGGTCGTCGTCTTGCCGTTGGTGCCGGTGACCGCGAGCACCTGCGGCACGTAGCCGCGCTCGTCCTTCAGGTCGGCCAGCGCGCGCACGAAGAGGTCCAGCTCGCCCTGCACCGGGATGCCGGCGGCGCGTGCGGCGGCGATCAGCGGGGCGATCCGCTCGTCGTGCGGCGGGAGACCGGGGCTCTTGAGGACGAGGCGGGCGTCGTCGAGTGCTGGGGGGGCGTTGGTAAAGGTGGCCTCGGGTACTTCGGTGCGCAGCGCATCGAGCCCGGGCGGGTGCTCGCGCGAGTCCCACACTCGGACGGTCGCGCCAAAGCGCGCGCACCAGCGCGCCATGGCGAGGCCGGAGGTGCCGAGGCCGAGCACGAGGACGGGGATGCCTGCGAGGTGCTTCATCTCGATGCCTCCGCCGCGCCCTCACCCCAGCCCTCTCCCGCGAGCGGGAGAGGGAGTGAGCGGATGTCGTGCCAGCGCCTCATCTCAGTTTCAGGCTGGCGAGGCCTACGAGGCACAGCAGCATCGTGATGATCCAGAAGCGCACGACCACTTGCGTTTCCGTCCACCCGCTCTTCTCGAAGTGATGGTGCAGGGGCGCCATCTTCAGGATGCGCCGGCCGGTGCCGAAGCGCTTCTTCGTGAACTTGAACCAGGTCACCTGCACCATCACGGACAGCGCCTCGACGACGAAGATGCCTCCCATGATCGCCAGCACGATCTCCTGCCGGGCGATGACGGCGATGGTGCCGAGCGCGCCGCCGAGGGCCAGCGCTCCCACGTCGCCCATGAAGATCTGCGCCGGGTGGGTGTTGAACCACAGGAACGCCAGCCCCGCGCCGGCCATCGCGGCGCAGAAGATCAGCAGCTCGCCGGCGCCCGGGATGTGCGGCAGCAGCAGGTAGCGCGAGAAGTCCGCGCGGCCGACGACGTAGGCGAACACGCCCAGCGCCGAGCCGACCATCACCACCGGCATGATCGCCAGGCCGTCGAGCCCGTCGGTGAGGTTCACCGCGTTGCTCGTGCCCACGATCACGAGGTAGGTGAGGATGATGAAGCCGAACACGCCGAGCGGGTAGCTCACCGACTTGAAGAACGGCACCATCAAGTCGGCGCGCGGCGGCAGGTCGGTGGAGAAGCCGCTCTGCACCCAGCGCAGGAAGAGTTCCAGCACGCGCAGGCTCGAGGTCTCCGACACGCTGAACGCGAGGTACAGGGCCGCCACCAGCCCGATCAGCGACTGCCACAGGTACTTCTCTCCCGAGCGCATGCCCTCGGGATCCTTCTTCACCACCTTGCGCCAGTCGTCGACCCAGCCGATGGCGCCGAAGCCGAAGGTGACGAGCATCACGACCCACACGAAGCGGTTCGCCCAGTCGAACCACAGCAGCGTGGCCAGGCCCACGCCGATCAGGATCAGCACGCCGCCCATCGTCGGCGTGCCGGCCTTGGCCAGGTGCGCCTTCACGCCGTACTCGCGGATCGGCTGGCCGAACTTCAGGTCGGTGAGCCGGTTGATCACCCACGGTCCGAACGCCAGCCCGATGAGCAGCGCCGTGACAGCGGCCATCACGGCACGGAACGTGAGGTACTGGAACACGCGCAGGAAGCCGAGCTCCTCCGGGTAGACGTTCTGCAGCCACTGCGCCAGCGCGATCAGCATGCGGCGCCCCCGGCCGAGCGCAGCGCCTGCACGACGCGTTCCATCTTCATGAAGCGGGATCCCTTCACCAGCACGGCGGCGCAAACCGGCGCGTCGTGGGGCAGCGCCTCGAGCAGCGCCTCCACGGTGTCGAAGTGGCGCGCGCCGGCGCCGTAGGCGTCGATCGCGTGCCGCGCCAGATCGCCCGCAGCCCAGAAGCTCTCGATGCCCCGCGCGCGGGCATAGGCGCCGACCTCGGCATGGAACTCCGGCCCCCGATGGCCGACCTCGCCCATGTCGCCGAGCACGAGCCAGCGCGGCCCTTGCAGCGCCGACAGCAGGTCGATCGCTGCCCGCACGGAGTCGGGGTTGGCGTTGTAGCTGTCGTCCACCATCGTCATCGGCCGCCCGCCCGTGGTGAGACGCTCGGCGCGCGAGCGCCCCTTCACCGGCTCGAAAGCCTCCAGCCCCCGCACGACCGACTCCATCGGCGCGCCCGCCGCCAGCGCGCACGCCGTGGCCGCGAGCGCGTTCTTCACGTTGTGCTGCCCCGGCGCGCGCAGGCGCAGGGTGGCGGAGCCTGCCGGCGTGGCCAGCAGCAGCGACCAGAACTCGCCGGCCCAAAGGGCCTCGGCGGTCACGTCGGCGCGGCCGGGCTCGAGCGCGAACGTGAGCTTGGCGCGGCCGTTGGCGAGCTCGCGCCACACCGGCGCCTGCTCATCGTCGACCGGGAACACGGCCACGCCGCTGGCGCCCAGCGCCTCGATCGCGGTGCCGTTCTCGCGCGCCACCGCCTCCACGCTCGCCATGAACTCCTGGTGCTCGCGCTGCGCGTTGTTCACGAGCGTGACCGTGGGCGCGGCGATGCGCGCGAGCAGGCCGATCTCGCCCGGATGGTTCATGCCGAGCTCGACCACCGCGGCGGCGTGCTCGGCGCGCAGGCGCAGCAGCGTGAGCGGCACGCCGATGTGGTTGTTGAGGTTGCCCTGGGTGGAGAACGCGCCCGCGCCCAGCCACCCGCGCAGGATCGACGCGATCATCTGCGTCACGGTGGTCTTGCCGTTGCTGCCGGTCACCGCGATCAGCGGCAGGTCGAAGCGGCGGCGCCAGGCCGCGGCCATCTGCTGCAGGGCCTGCAGGGTGTCGTTCACCTGCAGCCCGGAGAGCCCCGCGGCCGAGAGGCCGTGCGTGGCCAGCGCCGCCACCGCGCCCTGCGCGCCGGCCTGCGCGAGGAACTGGTGCGCGTCGTGGCGCTCGCCCTTGAGCGCGACGAAGAGATCGCCCGCCTGCAGCGTGCGGGTGTCGCTGTGCACGCGCTCGAACTGGATGTCGGCGTCGCCGACGATCATCGAGCCGGGCAGCATGGCGTTGGCCTGCGCGAGCGTCATCATGGCGCGACCCTCCGGCGCTCGAGCGCCGCACCGGCTTCCGCGGCATCGGAGAACGGATGCCGCACGCCGGCGATCTCCTGGTAATCCTCGTGGCCCTTGCCGGCGATGAGCACCACGTCGCGCGCATCGGCGTCGGCCACCGCCCGGGCGATGGCCTCGCGCCGGTCGACGATCACGAGCGCGTCCGCGCGGCCGACGCCGCCCGCGACCTGCGCCACGATGGCCGCGGGCGGCTCGTCGCGCGGGTTGTCGCTGGTGACGACGATGCGGTCGGCGTGCTGCGCGGCCACCGCGCCCATCAGCGGCCGCTTGCCCGGGTCGCGGTTGCCGCCGCAGCCGAACACGCACCACAGCGCGCCGCCGCGCGCGGCGGCGAGCGGCTTGAGCGCGCGGATCGCGTTGTCGAGCGCATCGGGCGTGTGCGCGTAGTCGACGACCACCTCCGGCCCCCCGGCTGCCGCCACGCGCTGCATGCGCCCCGGCACGGCGGTGAGCATCGGCACGATGTGGGCAGCGGCCTCGAGCGCGCATCCGGAGGCGCGCAGCACGCCGATGACCCCCAGCAGGTTGCTCACGTTGTAGTCGCCCGTGAGCGTGCTGGCCACCCGCGCGGTGGCGTCGCCCTCGCGCAGCATGAAGCCCAGGCCGGTGCCTTCGTAGCCGAGGCCCTCGGCAACGAGCCGGGCCGGCGCGCCCGCGCGGGACACCGTCCACACGTCCAGCGTTCCCGCCGCCTGCAGCTCGGCTGCCAGCGCTGCGCCCTTGGCGTCGTCGACGTTCACCACCGCGGCGCGCAGGCCGGGCCAATCGAACAGCGCCCGCTTGGCCTCCCAGTAGGCGTCCATGGAGCCGTGGTAATCCAGGTGGTCCTGCGTGAAGTTCGTGAAGAGCGCCACCGCCACCTGCACGCCCGCCAGCCGGTGCTCCACGATGCCGATCGACGAGGCCTCCATCGCGACGGCCTCGAAGCCGGCGTCGACGAAGCGGCGCAGCGCCGCATGCAGCAGCACCGGGTCGGGCGTGGTGAGGCCGGTGGACTCGATGCTGCCGCCGCGCGCGGGCAACGGCGGCTGGCCGATGCCGAGCGTGCCGACGACGCCGCAGTCGCGCCCGAGCAGCGAGAGCGCCTGCGCCGTCCACCAGGCGCTGGATGTCTTGCCGTTGGTGCCGGTCACGGCCACGAGCTCGAGCGCGCCGCTCGGCCGGTCGAAGAAGGCGCTCGCGATGTGGCCGGTGGCCGCCTTCATGCGCGGCAGCGTCGCGATGCGCGCATCGTCGAAGCCGAAGGCCTCCACGCCGTCGTCTTCCACCAGGCAGGTGGACGCGCCGGCGTCGAGTGCGGCGCGCACGAAGCGCCGCCCGTCGGTGGCGTGGCCGGGCCACGCGATGAAGGCGTCGCCGCGCTGCACCTGGCGGCTGTCGCTGCGCAGCGTGCCGGTGACCCACTCGCGCAGCCACCGGGCGGCCGCGTCGGGCGATTTGAGTCGGGTGAGCGCCACGATCAGAAGCTTTCCTGCACGGCCGGCAGCGCGTCGGTGACGATCTGCTGCTTCACGTCGATGTCCGGCGGCACGCCCAGCATGCGCAGGGTCTGCTGCACGACCTGGCTGAACACCGGAGCGGCGACGTCGCCCCCGTAGTACACGCGGTTCGACGGCTCGTCGACCATCACCGCGACCACGATGCGGGGATTGCTCGCCGGCGCCAGCCCGACGAACCAGGCGCGGAACTTGTTCGTCGCGTAGCCCTTGCCTTCCTGCTTGTGCGCGGTGCCGGTCTTGCCGCCCACCGAGTAGCCGATGGCCTGCGCCTTGGGCGCCGTGCCGCCCGGGCCGGCGGCCATGCGCAGCATCTCGCGCACGGCGCGCGCCGTCTGCGGAGTGAACACCCGCACGCCCACCGGCGGGCCATCCTGGCGCAGCATCGAGATGGGAATCAGCTCGCCGTCGCGCGCAAACACCGAATACGCCCGCGCGAGCTGGAAGAGACTGGTGGACAGGCCGTAGCCGTAGCTCATGGTCGCCTGCTCGATGGGGCGCCAGCTCTTGTAAGGGCGCAGCCGCCCGGTCACCGCGCCGGGGAAGTTGAGCTGCGGCTTCTGCCCGAACCCCACCGACGAGAACAGCTCCCACATCTCGCGCGGCTGCATCTGCATCGCCATCTTCACGGTGCCGACGTTGCTCGATTTCTGGATCACCTGGGCCACCGTCAGCGGCCCGTGCGGGTGCGCATCGCGGATCGTGCTGCCGGTGATCGTCATCCAGCCGGGCGCCGTCTGGATCACGGTGGACGGCGTGACGCGGCCGCTCTGCATCGCCAAGCCGGCGATGAACGGCTTCATCGTGGAACCCGGCTCGAAGGTATCGGTGAGCGCACGATTGCGCAGCTGCGCGCCGGTCAGGTGATGGCGGTCGCCGGGGTCGAAGCTCGGGAAGTTGGCCAGGGCGAGCACCTCGCCGGTCTGCACGTCGAGCACCACCACGCTGCCGGCCTGGGCCTTGTGCTCGGCCACGGCATCGCGGATGCGCTGGTAGGCGAAGGCCTGCACCTTGGAGTCGAGCGCGAGCTCGATGTCGCGGCCGTTCACCGGATCGACCTGCTCGCCGATGTCCTCCACCACGCGGCCGAGGCGGTCGCGCACCACCGCGCGCGAGCCGTCGCGGCCCTGCAGCTCCTTCTGGAACGCCAGCTCCACGCCCTCGAGCCCCTGGTCCTCCACGTTCGTGAAGCCCACGACGTGCGCCGCGGCCTCGCCTTCGGGGTATTGGCGGCGGTACTCGGCCACCTGGTAGACGCCCTTCAGGCCGAGCGCCTTCACGGTCAGCCAGAGCGATTCGTCCACCTGGCGCCGCAGCCAGACGAAGTTGGCGTTCTCGGCCAGCCGCTTGTCCAGCTCGGGCGGGGTCATGCCGAGCAGGCGGGCCAGCTTCTCGCGCCCCGCGCGGTCGGCTCCCATGCCTTTCGGGATGGCCCAGATCGACGGCGTGGTGATGCTGGTGGCGAGGATCTGGCCGTTGCGATCGACGATGCGGCCGCGGCTGGCCGGCAGATCGAGCGTGCGCCCATAGCGCATCTCGCCCTGCTGCTGGTAGAAGCCCGCGCCGATGATCTGGATGTACACCGCGCGGCCGACGAGCACCGCGAACGCGAGCGCCACCAGCGCGACAACGAAGCGGCTGCGCCCGGGCGGCGTCTTCGCGGCCAGCAGCGGGCTGGCGGCGTACGTGACCCGGCGCGAGCTGGGAGCCTTGTGCTTCACTTCGCGGGCCCCGGGTCGACGACATATTGGGTGACGGCCGGCGTGGCGGTGCGCATGGCGAGCTTCTCGCGCGCCACCTGCTCCACGCGCAAGTGCGTGGCCTGCGCCTGGCGCTCGGCCTCCAGCCGCTCCCGATCGAGCTCCAGCCGGCGCTGCTCGCCGCGCTCGCGGTCGAGGTCGGCGAACAGGCGGCGCGCATCGTAGGCGCTCTTCACGAGGACGAGGCTGCTGGCGACCAGCGCCACGAGCAGCAAGGCGTTCAATCTGTTCATGGTGCCCCCACGCTTCGGCGCTGCGCGCTGGCGCTGCCCCCCGAGGGGGCGCTCGCCGGCTTGGGGACGGCCCGGCGCCGGTGAGTCAGCGTACCCCCACGCTCGCATGGCTCGCTGCCCCCCGAGGGGGCGCTCGCCGGCTTGGGGACGGCCCGGCGCCGGCTCATGCCGCCTCCACCTCCGTGCGCTCCGCCACCCGCAGGATGGCCGAGCGCGCGCGCGGGTTGGCCGCCACCTCGGCGGCGCCAGGCTTGATGCGCGCGATGGCCTTCAGCCGGTGCGGCTTCTCCGGCGCGAACGGCGCCCGCCGGTCCACCTCGGAGCGGCTCTCGCGCACGATGAAGGTCTTCACGATGCGGTCTTCGAGCGAATGGAACGCGATGACCGCGAGGCGGCCGTGCGGCGCGAGCAGCGCGAGCGCCTCGTTCAGGCCCTGTTCGAGCTCCTCAAGCTCGGCGTTGACGAAAATCCGAAGAGCCTGAAATGTGCGCGTTGCAGGGTCCTGGCCCGGCTCGCGGGTCTTGACCGCGCGAGCCACGAGCGCGGAAAGCTCCCGCGTGGTTCGAACAGGCTCCCCGCCCTGTCGGCGAGCAACAAGCGCCTTTGCAATCGGAACAGCAAACCGTTCTTCCCCATAGTCGCGTATCACCTGTGCGATGAGGCGCTCGTCAGCGCGGGCCAGGAAATCCGCGGCGCTTTCGCCGCGGGTCGGATCCATGCGCATGTCCAGCGGACCGTCGAAGCGGAAGCTGAACCCGCGCGCGGGATCGTCGATCTGGGGCGAGCTGACGCCCAGATCCAGCAACACGCCGTGCACGCGCTCGACGCCGAGCGCGGCCAGCTCGCTGCGCATGGCGGCGAAGCTGGCGTGGCGGATGGAAAAACGCGGGTCATCGACCCGCGTTGCCCCGCTGCTCGCGGCAGCGACGGCATCGGGATCCTTGTCGAAGGCGACCAGCCGCCCCCCGCCCGACAGCCGCGCGAGCAATGCGCGGGAATGGCCGCCGCGGCCGAAGGTGCCGTCGACATAGAGACCGTCCGGCGTCGTCAGCACCGCGGAGACGGCCTCGTCGAGGAGGACAGTGGTGTGCTGGGCGGCTGGCGTCATTTCAACGCGCCCCTCGTCGCATGAATGCGGCCCACCAAGCGGCTGGCGCGGATCCGGCTTTGCCGTGTCCGCTGGCAGCGCCCCCTTGAGGGGGAGGCGCCGAAGGCGCTTCGGGGGTGGGCCATCAGATCACCACGTCCTTCAGGGCATCGGGCAATCCGGCGGCCATGACGCGCGCCTCGTGCTCGGCGTAGCGCTGCACGTCCCACAGCTCCAGGCGGTGGCCCATGCCCATCAGCAGCACGTCCTTCGCGAGGCCGGCCGCGGCACGCAGCTCGGGGGAGACCAGCACGCGCGAGGAGGCATCGATGTCGACATCCATCGCGCTGCCGAGGAACACCCGGCGCCAGCCGTCGGCGGACATCGGCAGCCCGAGCAGGCGCTCGCGGAACGACTCCCAGGTGGGCCGGGGAAAGACGAGCAGGCAGCCCTCGGGATGCTTGGTGAGCGTCAGCTTGCCGTCGGCAATGGCGACCAGCACGTCGCGATGGCGCACGGGCACGGTGACCCGGCCCTTGCCGTCCACGGCAAGGGCGGAGGTGCCTTGAAACACCGAGCCCGACACGTTGATTTCCTCGTCCCCGAAGCCACACCGATCGGGTGCGGACGCCACAAAACTGCACTTTCACCCACTTTAGCGCACGCCCGGACGAGGGTCAATCGTCAAGTCACAAAAAATTCAATGAAATCAAGCACTTACACAGCACTGTTCGTGGCAAATGGCACAAGGAATCAAAGACTTGCACGGGTCAATGAAAGTGTTGGATGAGCTACGACACTCGGTGCTTGACCCAGAGCCACGCAAACATCCCCACGCTCATCATCGCGAGCGACGTGGCGGCCAGCGCCACCGTGGAGTGCATGACCAGCGGCGCGATCAGGCCCGCCACGAGGCCGTTGGCTGCGCTGCCGATGCACGCCTGCAGCGACGACGCCATGCCGCGCCGGTCGGGCACGAGGTCGAGCACCAGGAGCGTGACCACGGGCACCATGAGCGCCCAGCCGAACGCGAAGATGGCGATCGGCAGCAAGGCCCACCACGCGCGCGGCTCGAACGCCAGGTTCAGCGTGAGGTTCACGATCGAGATGCCGATCATGATCACGAAGCCGTGGCGGATCTGGCGCTTCCGGTCGATGCGCCCCGCCAGCCGCCCGGACAGCCAGGCGCCGCCCATGATGCCGCCGATGGTCAGGCAGAAGAACCACGCGAACTGCGTGGGCCCGAGCCCGAGATGCTCGCCGAGGAACACGGGCGCGGACAGCACATAGAGAAACATGCCGTTGAACGGAATGCCGCTCGCCAGCGCCAGCGTGATGAAGCGGGCGCTCGACGCCATCTGCCAGTAGCCGCGCATCAGGTGGCGCACGTTGAACGGCTGCACATGCGTGCGGTGCAGCGTCTCGGGCAGCGTGCGCCAATTGGCCACGAACAGCACCGCGCCCACGGTGGCCAGGAACCAGAAGATCGAATGCCAGTCGGCGTGCACGAACAGGAAGCCGCCCACCATGGGAGCGACCGCAGGCGCCACGCCGAAGTAGATCGTCACCTGCGACATCACGCGCTGCGCGTCCGCTGGCGGAAACATGTCGCGGATGATGGCGCGCGACACGACGACGCCCGCCCCGGCGGACATGCCCTGCACGGCGCGGAAGAACACCAGCGCGCCGATCGACTGCGACAGCGCGCAGCCGATCGATGCGAGCGTGAAGAGCGCGACGCCGATCAGCACCACTGGCCGGCGGCCGAAGCTGTCGGACAGCGCGCCGTGGAAGAGGTTCATCACCGCGAAGCCGAAAAGGTACGCCGACAGCGTCTGCTGCATCTGCACCGGCGTGGCGCCGAGCGAATCGGCGATGCCGGTGAACGCCGGCAGGTAGGTGTCGATCGAGAAAGGGCCCAGCATGCCGAGGCACGCGAGCAGGACGGCGAGCGACCAGCGGGGGCCGCGCCAGAGCAGGGAGGCGTCTGGATTCATCGTGGGTTATCGGATCTTGTGGGTTTGACGCCGCCAGCGCACGGCCCAGCGCGAGAGCGGCTCGAAGGCAACGATGAGGTCGTCGCCGAGCGGCGTAAGACGGTAGCCCGCGTCGTCGGCGGCCACCAGCGCGGCGTCGCGCAGCTCGGCCAGGCGCTGGTTCAGCACGGTGGGAGAGATGTCGCCGCAGGAGGCCTGGAGCGCGCGGAAGGTGAGCGGGCTCGCGCGCAGCTCCCACAGCACGCGCAGCGTCCAGCGGCGGTGGAAGAGCTCGAGCGCCGCGTTGATGGCGTCCTTGGCGTCGGGGGGATGGGCGCCCATGCTACGTTTAGTGTAGCATTCGTCATCGCTACATTTTCAGTAGCAGAGGAGTTCGGTCATGTCCCGCATCCAACCCCTGCGCGCGCCGTACCCCACGGCCGTTCGCCAGCGCATGGAGAGCCTGCTGCCGCCGGGCATGGCGGCGCCGGAGCTGTTTCGCACGGTGGCGCGCAACGAGGGTCTTTTCGTGCACCTCGTCGACAGCGGCTGGCTCGGGCCGACCGGCCTGCTCGACCGCCGCGTGCTGCCGCGCCAATTGCGCGAACTGCTGATCCTGCGCACCTGCGTCGCGGCGCGCAACGACTACGAGTGGCAGCTGCACGTGACCACGATCGCGGCCGCGATGGGCCTGTCCGACCCGCAGATCGACGACACGCGCTCGCCGGTGCCGGACGCGTCGCTCTGGGCGCCGGCCGAGTTGGCCGCGATGGCGCTGGTGGATGCGCTGGTGCCGGGGCTGGACGTGGGCGACGCACTGTTCGCCCGGCTGCGCGAGCACTTCGACGAGCCGACGCTGATCGAGATGACGCAGATCGTGGGCCTGTATGCCGGCGTGGCGATGCTGGTGGCCCTGGCGCGGCCCGACGCGGACCGCTACGAGCGCCCGCGGGCCATGGACAAAGTGAAGCAAGCCGATAGGCCGGATTCCGTGCGCGGCGTCGCCGCCGCGTGACCGCCATTCCTCTGGGCCGTGCATCGCTGCACGGCTCGGTGCCACCCACCCGCACACTCCCCGGGCCAGATCGATGTGTGCCTATTCGGTGTTGCTGCGCGTAGAGATTGCCCGTTTCACCCGAACTGAATCGGCTCGTCTCTGTTGCTCTGATCCGCACCTTTCGGTGGAGAGCCGTTAGCTCCTACGCTGCCC
>Ga0247829_10001324_pt1 | contig 11137 bp, 6 predicted proteins | sample 12C_Control_Day4_FD_207765 | JGI IMG/M metagenome (GOLD analysis project Ga0247829, IMG submission 207765) | Soil microbial communities from agricultural site in Penn Yan, New York, United States - 12C_Control_Day4 | ecosystem: Environmental > Terrestrial > Soil > Agricultural land | place: USA... | reverse complement strand
CGCTCGGAGCTTCGCGCCGATGTCGGCGAGCAGATCTCGACGCTCAACCGGGTCGCCAGGATCTACGAGCAGGAGATCGGGGATCAGGAGTCCGCGTTCTACGTCCTGCAGGCCGCGTTCAAGCGCGACTACTCGCACGACCAGACCGCGCGCGAGCTCGAGCGCCTCGCCACGGCGACCAACCGCTGGCAGGAGCTGCTGGACGAGTACACCAACCGCGTCAACGAGCTCGAGCGCGAGGACCGCGCTTCGGCCGGCGACCTGTGGGTGAAGATCGGCCACTGGTACGCCGAGCACCTGAGCCATCTCGAGTACGCGATCCACTCGGTGCAGCAGGCGCTGCGCATCGATCCGAGCCACACCGGCGCGCTCGCCGGCATGGCGGAGCTGCAGCGCAAGCGCGGCTCGTGGGGCGAGCTGTCCGAGACGTTGCAGCGGCACGCCGCCGTCGATCCGAACCCGGAGAAGAAGACGGAGCTGTACGTGCAGCACGCCGAGCTGCTCGAGCGGCAGATGCAGGACCTCGGTGGTGCGATCCACTCGTACCAGCAGGCGCTGCATCACGGGCCGACGTCGCAGTCGGCGCTCACCGCCCTCGATCGGCTGTACCGCCGCGTCGAGCAGTGGGAGCCGCTGATCGACATCCTGAACCGCCGCGCGGAGCTCGACACCGACGAGCAGAACATCGTGCGGTTCCGCCTCGAGGTCGGTCAGATCTGGGACCTGCGTCTGTTCGACGCGGGCCAGGCGATCGCCGCGTACAACAAGGTGCTGGACGTCGACGCGCAGAACCTCACGGCGCTGCGCGCCCTCGAGGGCCTGTACGAGAAGACGAACCAGTCCGAGAAGTACCTCGAGGTCCTCGAGGCGCAGCTCGATGCGTCTGACTCCGACACCGAGCGCGTCCCGCTCTACGAGCGCATGGCCGCCGCGTGGGAGGAGAGGTTCGGCAAGCTCGATCGCGCCGCCGAGGCGCTCGAGAAGATCGTCGCGATCGACAACCGCAACTTCGCGGCCTACCGCGAGCTCGCGCGCCTGTACCAGCAGGCGGGCAAGTGGGAGTCGCTCGTCGAGACGTACCGCAACCACATCATGAACACGTCGGATGTCGACCAGCGCGTCGACCTCTACGTGGCCATGGGCGAGGTCTACGAGCAGAACCTGCAGGACGTCGACCGCGCCGTCGAGGCGTACAACGACGTGCTGACGTTCGACGCCGACGAGCAGCGGGCGCTCAACGCCCTCGGCCGCCTGTACGAGAAGATGAACGAGTGGGATCGCGCGGTCGACGTGATGGCGCACGCCGTCACGCTCACCGACGACGCCCGCAAGCAGGTCGATCTGTACTCGCGGATGGGCAGGATCCAGTACGGTCAGCTCGGCGACGCGGAGAGCGCGGAGGCGAACTTCCTGCGCGCCCTCGCCATCGACAACGGCCACGTGCCGACGATGGAGGCGCTGACCAAGCAGTACTCGGATCGCGGTGACTGGCTCAAGGCCGCCCAGATGATGGTGCGCGCCGAGAGCTACACGGCCGTCGCGATCGACAAGGTGCGCCTGCTGTTCGAGGCGGCGCGGATCTACGAGGAGCGGCTGCGCCAGGACGACCAGGCGAAGCAGCTCTACGCCGCCGTGATCGCGCTCGACCCCGAGCACGTCGAGGCGGGCCGTCCGCTCGCGAACCTCTACTTCGAGGACAAGCAGTGGACCGAGCTAGCGCCGGTCATCGACATGCTGTGCCGCAAGGTCGGCCAGCTGCACGCGGACCCGCGCGAGCTCAACGAGCTGTACTACCGCGCCGCGAAGACGGCGGACGAGCTCGGCGACTACCAGAAGGCGCTCGGGTACTACAAGAGCGCCTACGACATCGACTCGACGTATCTCCCGACGTTGACCGGACGCGCCGACCTTCTGTTCAAGATGGCGGACTACGACAACGCCGGGAAGATCTACCAGACCATCCTGGTCCAGCACCGCGACGGTCAGGACGAGGCGGATGTCGTCCGCATCTACAACCGCCTCGGTGCGGTGCGGCAGGCCCTAGGTGAGCGCAAGAAGGCGCTCAACATGTTCGAGAAGGCGCTCGAGATCGATCCGCACCACAGGGACACCCTGTTGGCGGTCATCGACCTGCAGACCCATCAGGGCGACTGGGAGGCCGTGGTCCATGCGAAGCGCGGCCTCGTCGAGACCGCGAACGACAAGGAGAAGATCAAGCTCCTCGACGAGATCGCGACCGTCTACCACGACAAGCTGGCCAACCCGCAGAAGGCGATCGCGGCGTACTCCGACGCGCTCGCCATCGACGGCGAGGATCACCAGCTGCTCCAGAAGGTCCTCGACCTCTACACGGAGCAGAAGCAGTGGAAGAAGGTCGTCGAGACCATCGACCGGTTCATCGCGCTCGAGAACGACAGCGTCCGCAAGGGCGCCTACTACCACGCCGCGGCGACCATCTTCCGCGACGAGCTGAAGTCGCTCGACGAGGCGGTCGACTACTACAACCGGGCGCTCGATAGCTTCTTCTCCAACCCGGAGAAGCTGTCCGAGGCGATGATCCCGCGCGCGCTGCGCTCGTTCGAAGCGATCGACAAGGTGCTGACGACGAAGCGCGACTGGAAGGGCCAGGAGCGCGCGTACCGCGACATGATCAAGCGCATGCCGAAGCCGGGAACGCCGGCCCAGGCGACGTTCCACAAGATCCAGGTCGGTCTGTTCGACGGCCTCGGCGAGATCTACCGCTCGCGCCTCAAGCACTACCAGTCGGCCACCCAGGCCTACGAGGTGGCGCAGCAGCTCGATCCCAAGAACGAGCTGCGGCCCGACGGTACGGATCGCGCCGAGATCCTGGCGGAGCTCTACCTGGTCGCCGGTCCGGACTACACGGAGAAGGCGATCGCGCAGCACATGCTCATGCTGAAGAACGAGCCGTTCAAGTACGACTCGTACAAGGCGCTGCGTCGCATCTACATGGATGCGCACCAGTACGACAAGACGTGGTGCGTCTGTAACACGCTCGCCTTCCTCAAGAAGGCCGACCCGGACGAGCTGCAGTTCTACGAGCAGTACAAGCCGCGCGGCCTCGTGAAGGCGAAGAACGTGATGAGCCCGGACACCTGGGCCAAGCTCGTCCATCCCGACGAGAACCGCTACATCAGTGCGATCTTCGGGGCGTCATGGCAGGGCGTCGCCGCGATGAAGGCGTTCCCGCACAAGGACTTCGGCATCAAGCGCAAGGATCGCCGGCAGCTGCCGGGCGACCAGCTGATGTTCAGCAAGCTCTTCTACTATGTCGCGCAGGTCCTGAACGTCCCGCTGCCGGAGGTCTTCCTCGTCGAAGACAACAAGTCGGCGGACATTCAGCTCGCCAACGCGATCGAGAAGACGGAGCTGTGCCCGTCGTTCGTCGTGCGGCCGCACTTGCTGCAGGGCAAGAGCGAGCGCGAGATCGCGTTCCTCTCGGCGCGCCGGCTGACGTTCATGCGGCCGGAGTACTACCTGAAGATGCTGCTCCCCACGAACACCGAGCTCAAGGTGGTCGTGCTGAGCGCGCTCGCCATGGTCCAGCCGCGCTTCCCGGTGCCGCCGGACATGGTGCAGGTGGTGCAGCAGTACGTGCCGGAGATGCAGAAGCGCATGCCGCCCGGCCTGCTCGAGCAGCTCGCCGCCGTCGTGCAGCGGTTCGTCCAGGCCGCGCCCGAGATCAACCTCGCGAAGTGGGGCCACGCGGTCGACGCGGTGTCGCACCGCGCGGGCTTCGTAGTGTGCGGCGACCTCGAGGTCGCGGCGCGCATGGTCTCGGCGGAGCCGGTCGTCGTCGGTGGTCCGCAGGTGAAGGACAAGATCAAGGAGCTCGTGCTGTACTCGATCTCCGAGGAGTTCTTCACGGTGCGCGCTCAGATGGGCCTGACGATCGCCGGCTAACGGCGCGTGCGCGCAGCTGACTGGCTGTATCGAGAAGCGCTCTCCGACGGCCCGAACGAGCTCGGGCGGACCGTCGCGAGGGCGCTCGCCGTTTGTGGCGGGCTTGCGAACGATGCGTCCATCGACGCGGTGACTCGAGCGGCGATCGAAGCGGCGCGCGGCTATTTCGTCGAGCGCACGATGGAGCGCTCGGCGTTTCTCGCGACGCTCGAGGACGTCACGCTGGAGTTCACGAGCGGAACCGAGGCGCAGCGGGCGTGCGCGGCGCTCGTCAGCGTGGCGTTCGGCGCCGCGCAACCCGCGGGGTGGCGATGGAGCGCATCCGACACGCGCATCGAGCGAGCGTTCGAGAGCGCGCGCGAGGGGCTCACACCGCGCGATGCATACGCGCTCGCCTGCGATCTGTACCTCGCGTACGAACAAGCGCCGACCGGGTTCGCGGCCGCCCAGATCGTCCGCGACGCTGGCGGCTGGCGCACCAGCGTCGCGGACGCGCTGCTCGCGCTCGTCGACGACAGCAATCGCCGTCTCGTCAAGATGATCCGAAAGGAGCTCTCCGCGAGCACGATCGAGGCGGCGTGGGCATGCCGTCCTCGGTAGAGGTCGTCGTTCCGTATGTGCTCTCGGCGCTGATGGCGCTCGAGTACGCGTACCACCTCGTCCGCGACCGCGGTTCGCAGACTCCGCGTGACGCGGCGACCAGCATCATGGTCGCCGTTCCGCACACGCTACTGCTCACCATCCTGCCGCCGGCGTGGATGGCGCTGTATCAGGCGCTCGAGCACGCGATGCCGTGGCAGCTGCCGCTGGCGTGGTGGACATGGCCGCTCGGCGTCCTCGCGATCGATCTCGCGACGTACTGGATGCATCGCTACCACCACGCGCTCAACGTGACCTGGGCGATCCACTCGGTGCACCACTCGAGCGAGGAGCTCACGATCACGACGGGCGCGCGCAGCTCGATCATGGAGCCGCTGGTCAACGTGATCTCGGGCGCGTACTTGATCCTCGTCGTGCCGGCGCTGCTCGGCCTGCCGCTCGAGGCGGCGATCGCAGGCTGGTTCATCAAGGTGGGGTGGGGCGTCGCGGTGCACACGCGGTGCGTCGACAAGCTCGGCCCGCTCGAGTGGGTGCTCGCGACGCCGTCGCACCATCGCGTGCATCACTCGCTCGATCCGCGCTGCCAGGGCAAGAACTTCGGGTTCGTGACGATCGTCTGGGACAAGCTGTTCGGGACGTTCCAGCCCGAGGATGCGCGCACGGCGGAGGCGTACGGTGTCCCGCATCCCCCGTCGTCGTACGCACCGCTGACGGTCGCGTTCCACGAGCTGTCGCGCGTGTGGCGGGCGGCGGTCGCGACGCCGCGCTGGTGGGACAAGCTGCGGATCTGGTTCATGCCGGCCGGGTGGCGGCCACCGGGGAGCAGGGGCGAGCCCGCGACCCGCGCGCGGCACTCGCGGCCGCCCGCCGCGTTGCACCTCGTGGGTGGGCTGCAGCTCGCGTACTTCCTCGCCGGTAGCGTCCAGCTCACGCGCACGGCCCCGCACCACGGGCTCGGCGCGGACCTCGCGTACCTCGCGTTCCTGCTCGCGTCGACGGTGGTCACCGGCGCGTACTTCGAGCACTCGCGGCACTACGCGCGGTCTCGAGCCGCGCGGGCCCTCGGCGTGGCGGGGATGCTAGCGGCGACCGGGGCGTGGTTCGGGCGCCCGCTCGACGCGCTGACCGTAGGGATGCTCGCGCTCGCCGGCGCCAACCTGGTCGCGGCGTGGGCGTACACGCTCGCGCAGGTCCGTCGTTAACGGATGCGCGCCTCGCCCGTCCTTGTCAGGATAGAGGAGCTCCCATGATCCGCATCGTGCTCGCTACCATCGCCGGCCTGGCCCTCACCGGGCTCGCCGTCGCGCAGTCGAAGAAGGCGTCGCCGACCCCCGAGGAGGCCAAGGCCAAGGTCGACGCCAACAAGGTGGCCATCTGCAAGGACGCCAAGAAATACCTCGCCGACGAGAAGGCCAAGGGGTTCTGCCTCGAGGACTACAAGGAAGCGGCCAAGCTGACGTGCACGCCGCAGACGTCGAAGCAGGTCACGCAGCTCGCGAAGCGCTGTAACAAGGCGAGTCGGCCGAAGCCACCGCCTACGCCCGATCCCGCGGCGCCTGCGCCGAAGTAGCGCTACGCGTTCGTCGGGCCGGACCACTCGCCGGGTAGCGGCGTGTGGAGGCGGCGGATGCCGGTGACGCGGTAGACCTTCAGCTCCTCGGCCTTGCCCTTCACCTTCACCGGCGGCAGCGCCTGGGCCTCGACGCGGCCGGCGACGTGCTTGTAGGTGTGCTCGGAGATGATGATGTCGCCCGAGCCGGCGACGTTGCACAGGCGCGAGGCGACGTTCATCGCGTCGCCGATCGCGGTGTACTGGAGGGCGCGCGTCGACCCGATGGCGCCGGTGATGACGTTGCCGGTGTTGATGCCGACGCCGATGCGCAGCGGCGGCTGGTTCTCGGCGGCGCGCGTGCGGTTGAACTCCTCGAGCGCGTTGAGCATCGCGACCGCGCACGACACTGCTTTGTACGGCGCGTCGTCGATCGCGATGGGCGCGCCGAACAGACCGATGATCTCGTCGCCGACGAACTTGTCGAGCGTGCCGCTGTGATGGAACAGCACGTCGACCATCACCTCGAAGTACTCGTTGAGCGTGTTGACGATCTCCTGCGGCGGACGGCCGTCCGACATCGTGGTGAACCCGCGGATGTCGGAGAACAGCATCGTCACCTCGGTCGCGCGGCCGCCCTTCTCGATGGTGAGCTCGCCCTTGACGACCTGCTCGACGACGCTCGGCGGGATGAGCCGCGAGATCTGCGCGCGCGTCTGCGCTTCCTTCTCGATGCGGCTCGCGAGGCGCGCGTTCTGAATCGAGATCGCGGCCTGCGCGGCCATGCCGGTGCAGATCTGCAGATCCTTCTCGGTGAACGCGTTCGACGTGAACAGCGAGTCGAGGTGCATGATGCCGAGCAGCTCGCCGGCGTGCAGCAAGGGCAGGGTCATCGTCGAGCGGATGCCCTGCATGATGATCGAGTGCGCGCCCGAGAACCGGGCGTCCATCGTCGCGTCGCTCGAGAGCACGGCCGCCTTGTTGTTGCGGACCTCGGCCATCACCGTGTTCGAGAGGACGATGTTGGGATCGCTCTTGCCCGAGCGCGTCTTCACGAACCGCGGCACGAGCTCGCCCTTGTCGTCCTGCAGCAGGATCACGCCGCGGTCGGCGCCGACGAGCTCGAACGCCTTGTCGAGGATCTTGGGGAGCAGCTTGTCGAGATCGAGCTCGCTGCCGACGGCGCGCGCGAGCTCGTGGCCGATGCGCAGGCGCTCGTAGTCGCGGCGGAGGTTCTTCTCGTCGGCGATCTGGCGCTCCGGCATGAAGTCGCCGGTGTTGGCCTGGATGCGGCCGCGGATGTGGCTCTCGGTGAGGCCGGGCGCGATCGTCACGCGCTGGAGCACGTCGTCGGCGCGAGGCTTGTCGACGAAGACGATGCGGGTGGAGCCCATCGTGAACTCGTCGCCGTCGGCGAGATAGTGATCGGCGATGCGCTCGCCGCGCATGAACGTGCCGTTCAGCGACCGAAGATCACGCAGCAGGTAGCGGCCATCGGCGGCGCGCTGAATCTGCGCGTGCTCCTTCGAGATGATGCGATCCAGGATCTGGATCGTGTTGTCTGGGTGCCGGCCGATCGTGTTGAACGCAGCGAGCTCGAACTCCTGCCGCTCTTCACCGGAAATGACGATCAGCTTGGCCATCGCAGACTCGGAATCGCCTCAAGATGTTAGTCGGGGACCGCGCGACGAGTAAAGAAGCGACCGCGACCAAACCCTTGGCTAGACACGGAAAACCCGTCCGGATTCAGACAACCGCGGGCGGACCTTGTATCCGTCGCGGGCGTATGGCATTTGTCTCGTCCCGACGCGATCGTGGCGGAATTGGTAGACGCGCTGGATTCAGGTTCCAGTGGGTAACACCGTGGGGGTTCGAGTCCCCCCGATCGCACTAGGCCCAGGACCACCTGGGCCTTTTCTTTTGGGGGCCAGTGGCGAGAGGCGATTGTGGTTGGAGTTGGTAGATGCGCTGGATTTCGGTTCCAGTGGGTAACACCGTGGGGGGTCGAGTCCCCCCGATCGCACTAGGCCCAGGACCACCTGGGCCTTTTCTTTTGGACCTAACGTGCGCGGATCGTTGAGCTTCAGCTCCACGTCCGCGCGCCGGAAGTCCTAGCTCGGTTCGAGGCGCTTTCGTAGCGCGTTGCCCATCACGCAGCGACACGTCCAGCTGTGCTTGGCGACCGCGCGCTCGCACGCCTGGGCCTCCTCGCGGCGGCCCTGCTCGCATAGCGCGACGCCGAGGCCGGCCCAGCTACAGCAGCACGAGCTGCCGTCCTTGAGCACGAGGCGAAACTTCTCCTCGGCGAGGGTCCATTGGCCACGTGCGAGGGCGATGTTGCCTTGCTCCTCGTACTTGTCGTGCCCGTCCTTCGTCTGCTCGAGCACGGGCTCGTACCGCGCGAGCTCGTCGAGCCTACCTGCGCTCGCGAGCGCGGAGATCAGCGGCTCCACGCGCTGGGTCTTCTCGTAGTAAGCGGTCGCGGTCTCGATCGCTTCGTCCCAGCGACCGAGCTGCTTGAGGAGCGAGAGCTTCGTGCCCGTGAGCTGCTGATGCGTGGGTGCCTTGGCGAGCGCACGCTCGAGGGCCTCGAGCCCGACGTCGTGATCGTCGAGGAACGTCGCGTAGCTCGCCGCGCTGTCGGGATCGCTCGGCTTCAGCTGGTGCGCGCGCGCGAAGTACTTCTCGGCGCGCGCGCGATCCTCGCGCGACTCGGCCGCGGCGCCGAGGTCGCTCCAGTTGTCGAACTTGCGGCCCGCGAGCCGGACCGCTCCGTCCTCGACGCGTCGCGACTCTTCTTGGTGGCCGGCACGGTCGAGCTCGATCGCGAGCTGCATGAGCAGCCACAGATCGGTCGGGTTCCGTGCGACCGCGTTGCGCAGCACATGGAGCGCCTCGTCGATCCGGCTCGCGGCCACGAGCATTTCGGCGAGGTTCGAGTGATAGCTGCTCTCGTCGGGCGCGAGCTCGAGCACGCGCCGTGCGCATTTGATCGCGAGCTCCAGGTCGCCGACATCGAACGCGCACTGGCCGAGCTCCCGCAGCACGAACGTGCTCTCGGGATCGAGCTCGACGGCACGTCGTGCCGCAGCGAGTGCCGCTTCGGCGCGGCGATCCATACGCAGTGCCTTCGCGAGCGCGGCGTGGTGCGCGCCGAGATCGGGCGCGAGCTCGATCGCCTTCTCGACGGCCTCGATCGTGTCGTCGATCCGGCACAGCGCGGTGAGGATCATCCCGCGGACGCGGTACATCCATGCCGCGACCTTGATGCCGAGTGCGCGGTCGATCAGCTGGAGCGCCGGGTCGTAGTCCGCGAGGTGGTAGTGCGAACGCGCGAGCTCGGCGATCAGATCGCCATCATCGGGCGCGATCAGGAGCGCCTTCTCGAGGACCACCTTGGACTCCGCGTAGCGGCGCAGCTTCACGAGCGCCTTCGCGCGCTCGATCGCGGCGGTGGTCTGGTCGAAGATGGACATATCTTTCGGGCTCACGCGTTACCTCCGTGCGTGCGTAGATAGTCGAGTAGGTCGTCGTACTCGGCGCGCTGGTCGCCGGCGAACTCGGCGTAGTTGCGCGCCATCGCGAGCCAGTCACTCGTGGAATCGTGAAGCTCGGCGAGCGCTGCCGTGAAGTCGCCCTGGTGGATCGGGCGCGCGGTGCCGGTGTCGATCGACGAGGCGAGCGCGAGCTCGGCCGCCGCGTCGACGAGGTGGACGAGATCGGCGCCCGAGAACCGATCCGTCGATCGTGCGAGCGCATCGAGATCGACGCCCTCCGCAGGACGCCCGGCGAGGTGTGTGGCGAGGATCGCGCGGCGTGCCCGCGCGTCGGGTGGCAGCACGAGGAGCGTGCGGTCAAAGCGGCCCGGCCGGCGAAGCGCGCTATCGACATCCCACGGATGATTCGTCGCCCCGAGCACGAACACGCCATCGTTGTCGCGGTCGACACCGTCGAGCTCCGTCAAGAGCTGGACGACGACGTTGCGACCCGCGGAGCCGCGCAGGTTGCTGCGCTTCTGGCCGAGGGCGTCGACCTCGTCGAAGAACAGCACGCACGGCGCCTGCCGGCGCGCCCGCTCGAAGATGGTGCGCACGTTCTTCTCGCTCTGTCCCGTCCACATGTCGAGCACGTCCTCGAGACCGACCGCGACGAATCGCGCGCCGAGCTCGCCCGCGATCGCCTTCGCCAGATACGTCTTGCCGCAGCCCGGCGGCCCCCACAGCAAGAGGCCGCCACGCAGCGACTTGCCGTAGAGCTTGCGGAGCTCGGGATTCTTCAGCGGCCCGAGGAACGACAGCTGGAGTCGCCGCTTCACCGCGTCCATCCCGATGACGTCCGCGAGCGTCGTCACGTTCGATTCGGGATCGCCGTCGGGAACCACGCGAAGCGGCGCGATCGGCGTGATCGGCGCGCCTTCATCGGAGGTGTCTGCCTCGCGCGCCATCAGCGCACCCGCTTCCTCCAGCGCATCGCGGGCGGCGTCGTAACGGATCGCACGTGCCTCGTTGCCGAGGCCGCGGCACGCACGGGCAGCGAGCTCGAGGGCGTCGACGTGCGCGGGCTCGTCGAGCAAGATCTCGCGACACGCGTCGAATGCCTCCGCGAAGCAACTCGCGCGCAACAGGCCGCTGGCGAGCTGCACCCGCAGCGGTGCGGCCTCTGGTTTGAGGCCTGCCGCATCCACCGCAGCGCGCAAGGCGACTAGGAACTCATCATCGCTAGTTGTAACCACAGCGCGCAATATAGCGTGTCGACTCGAGATTTCGTTCCTCGGCAGGGGGGACTCCGTCGTCACCAAGGCGTCACATGGCGGCGGTAGAGTCCTCGCGTGCAGTCCGTTCGCGCTGTCGTTCCGCGTGATCTCGATCGGTGCTGGCGTTCGTTTGTCGATGCCACCACCCTGGCGGCCTGGGTGCCGGGGCTACGGCGCGCGCGGGTGATCTTGGTGGGTGACGATGGGCTGCCCGCGGAGATCCTGTTCGAGTTCGGCGCGTCGCTGACCTATACGCTGGTCTACACGTACGACGTCGCGAACCGTGAGGTGCGATGGCAGCCGCGCGCGGG
>Ga0247829_10001322_pt1 | contig 11148 bp, 9 predicted proteins | sample 12C_Control_Day4_FD_207765 | JGI IMG/M metagenome (GOLD analysis project Ga0247829, IMG submission 207765) | Soil microbial communities from agricultural site in Penn Yan, New York, United States - 12C_Control_Day4 | ecosystem: Environmental > Terrestrial > Soil > Agricultural land | place: USA... | reverse complement strand
GCCCGCTGGCGCGTGCCCAACGTTCCGGTTGCAGATCTGAAGCAGCAGGCGGGCGTGCTCGCGCACGAGTTCTACGGCCGTCCGTCGGAAGCGCTCTGGGTGTGCGGCGTGACCGGCACCAACGGCAAGACTTCGTGCAGCCAGTGGATCGCGGCCGCGCTCGGCCGGCACGGCACCAAGGCGGGCGTGATCGGCACCCTCGGCAGCGGATTTCCCGGCGCGCTGGCGCCGCTTCCCAACACGACACCGGACGCTCTCGAGCTGCATTCCACCCTCGAGCAGCTGCGTAGCGGCGGAGCAAAGGCGGCCGCGATGGAAGTTTCATCGCATGGTCTGGTACAAGGGCGAGTCAACGGCGTGCGCTTTGCCTGCGCGCTGTTCACCAACCTTTCGCACGACCACCTCGACTATCACGGCTCGATGCAGGCTTACGGCGCCGCCAAGGCGCGGCTGTTCGAGACGCCGGGCCTGCAGTGCGCGGTGCTGAATCTCGATGACGAGCTCGGGATGGATCTGGCAAAGCGGCTGGCGGGCCGTGTGCGCACCATCGGCTACAGCCTCGAGCCGCGCGACGCGCCGGTCGATCAGGCGATCGTCGCCGATGAGCGCGTACGCAGCCCGGCTCCCGGCCGCTTCAACCTTTCCAACGCCCTCGGCGTGATCGGCTGCCTGCTCGCCAAAGGCATCGCCTTCGACCAGGCGGCGAGCCTGGTCGCGTCGCTGCCGCCGGTGCCCGGGCGCATGCAGACGGTGGGCGACGAGCCGCTGGTGGTGGTCGACTACGCGCACACGCCGGATGCGCTCGACAACGTGCTGCGCGCGCTGCGTCCGGTGGCGAGCGCTCGCGGCGGCCGCCTCGCCGTGGTGTTCGGCGCCGGCGGCGACCGCGACCCGAGCAAGCGCGCGCCGATGGGGGCGATTGCGGCGAAGCTCGCCGACCGCGTGCTGATCACTTCCGACAATCCCCGCAGCGAAGATCCTGCTGCGATCATCGAGGCCGTGCGCCGAGGGGCGCCCGGCTGCGAGGCCGAGGTCGATCGCGCCCGCGCGATCCGGCAGGTGATCCGCGACTCGAAGAAAAACGATGTCGTGCTGATCGCCGGCAAGGGGCACGAGAACTACCAGGAGATCGCCGGCAGGCGCACGCACTTTTCCGACGAAGAGCAGGCGCGCGCGGCGCTCATGGAGAGGAAAAAGGCAGATGATGCGACTCGCTGAAGCCGCCGCCGCGCTCGGCGGCCGCGCAAGCGGCGGCGACGCGCTGTTCACCGGCGTGTCCACCGACAGCCGCAGCCTGCGCGCGGGCGACCTGTTCGTCGCGCTGCGCGGCGAGCGCTTCGACGGCCACGAGTTCCTCAAGGCCGCGGCCGGCGCCCGGGCGGCGGCCACCATGGTCGACAGCCGCTATCGCGGCGAGTATCCGGTGCCCGCGCTGGTGGTGGAAGACACCAAGCGCGCGCTCGGCGACCTCGCGCGCTACTGGCGCGCGCGCTTTCAGCCTGCGCTGGTCGCGATCTGCGGCTCCAACGGCAAGACCACGGTCAAGGAAATGCTCGCGGCGATCCTGCGCGCGCACGCCGCACCGGCACAGGATGCGGTGCTCGCCACGCGCGGCAACCTGAACAACGACATCGGCCTGCCGCTCACGCTGCTCGGCCTGCGCCACGCGCACCGCTGGTGCGCGATCGAGCTCGGCATGAATCACAAGGGCGAGATCGCCTATCTCTCCGGCATCGCGCGGCCGACGGTGGCGCTGGTCAACAATGCGCAGCGCGAGCACCTCGAGTTCATGCGCTCGGTGGAGGAGGTCGCGGCCGAGAACGCGTCGGTGTACGAGGCCTTGCCGGCCGACGGCGTCGCGGTGATCAATGCCGACGATGCGCACGCGCCTTTCTTCCGGGACCGCGCCGGCAAGCGCCGCACGGTCGAGTTCGGCCTCGAGCAGGGCGCGGTCAGCGGGCGCTACAAGCTCGAGCGCCTGATGAGCGAGCTGCGCCTGCGCACGCCCGCGGGCGAGGCCGAGGCCACGCTGGCGATTCCCGGCATCCACAACGTGCGCAACGCGCTCGCCGCCGCGGCGTGCGCCCATGCCGTCGGCATCAAGGCATCGACCATCGCGCAGGGGCTGACCGCGTTCCGCCCGTACACCGGGCGGCTGCAGGTCAAGCGTGCGACGAGCGGCGCCACGGTGATCGACGACAGCTACAACGCAAACCCGGATTCGGTGCGCGCGGCGATCGACGTGCTGGTTTCGAGCCCCGCGCCCACCGCGCTGGTGCTCGGCGACATGGGCGAGGTCGGCGAACGTGGCGCCGAGTTCCACCGCGAGGTGGGCGAATACGCGCGCGCCAAGGGCGTGACGCAGCTTCTCGCGATGGGGGAAGCGACGCGCGAGACGGTGCGGGCCTTCGGCCCCGACGCACGCCACTTCGACAGCGTGGAAGAGCTGATCTCGAGCGTGCAGGGCAAGACCATCCTGGTGAAGGGCTCACGCTTCATGAAGATGGAGCGCGTGGTTGCTGCGTTGACCGGTTCTGCCGAGGGAGGGCACTGATGCTGCTCGAGCTTGCACAATGGCTCGCCAAGGATTTGCGGCTGTTCAACGTGTTCAACTACATCACGCTGCGCGCGGTGCTCGCCTGCCTCACCGCGCTCGCGGTGTCGTTGATCCTCGGCCCCTACGTGATCCGCAAGCTCACCGCCTACAAGATCGGCCAGTCGGTGCGCGACGATGGGCCGCGCTCGCACCTGACCAAGGCCGGCACGCCCACCATGGGCGGCGCGCTGATCCTGGTGTCGATCTGCCTGACCACGCTGCTTTGGGGCGACCTGTCGAACCGCCTGATGTGGGTGGTGCTGCTCGTTACGCTGGCCTTCGGCATCGTCGGCTGGATCGACGACTACCGCAAGGTCGTGCACCGCAACCCGAAAGGACTCCCGGCGCGCTGGAAGTTCTTCTGGCAGGCGGTGATCGGATTGTCGGCCGCGATCTATCTCGGCTACCTCTCGCAGTCGATGCCGGCGCTGAACGAGCTGATCGTGCCGTTCTTCAAGCACGTCGCCTACCCGCTCGGCACTATCGGCTTCGTCCTTCTCACCTTCTTCGTGATCGTCGGCACCTCGAACGCCGTCAACCTGACCGACGGCCTCGACGGCCTCGCCATCATGCCGACGGTGATGGTGGGCAGCGCGCTCGGCATCTTCGCCTACGTCGCCGGCCACGCCGTGTTCTCGAAATACCTCGGCCTGCCCTACATCCAGGGCGCGGGCGAGCTCGCCGTGATCTGCGGCGCGCTCGCCGGCGCCGGCCTCGGCTTCCTCTGGTTCAACGCCTACCCGGCGGAAGTGTTCATGGGCGACGTCGGCGCGCTCGCGCTCGGCGCCGCGCTCGGCACCATTGCCGTCATCATCCGCCAGGAGATCGTGCTCTTCATCATGGGCGGCGTGTTCGTCGCCGAGACGCTGTCGGTGATGATCCAGGTGCTGTACTTCAAGTGGACCGGCGGCAAGCGCATCTTCCGCATGGCGCCGCTGCACCACCACTACGAGCTGGAGGGCTGGAAGGAGAGCCAGGTCGTGGTGCGCTTCTGGATCATCACCATGATGCTGGTGCTGTTCGGCCTGTCGACGCTCAAGCTCCGATGATGCGCGAACCCGCCTTTTCGCTCCTGCCGAGACCAGCGAAAACGTCCCTCGCGGGAAAGCGCGTGCTGGTCCTCGGCCTGGGCGACAGCGGGCTCTCGGCGGCGCGCTGGGTGGAGCGCGAGGGTGGCCAGACGCGCGTCGCCGACACTCGCGCCGCTCCGCCGCGCAAGGACAGCTTCCGCGGCGATCTGCGCCTCGGGCCGTTTCATCCGCGCCTGCTGGAAGGCGTCGACCTCGTTTGCGTGAGCCCCGGCCTGTCGCTCGAGCAGGAAATCATTCGCGCAGCGCTGGCGGCGGACATTCCGGTGCTCGGCGACATCGAGCTGTTCGCGTGGCACGCCCGCCAGCCGGTGCTCGCGATCACCGGCACCAATGGCAAGACCACCGTGACCTCGCTCACCGGCCATCTGCTGCGCGCCGGCGGCATCGACTGCGAAGTCGCCGGCAACATCAGTCCGCCCGCGCTCGACGCTCTGATGAAGCGTCAGACGCCCCCCGCCGCCTGGGTGCTCGAGCTTTCCAGCTACCAGCTCGAGACCACGTGGTCGCTCGCCCCCGCGGCGGCCGCGATGCTCAACCTGACCGAGGACCACTTCGACCGCTACACCGGCCTCGACGACTACGGCGCAGCCAAGGCGCGCATCTTCGTGGGCGCGGGCACGCAGGTGCTGAACCGCGACGACCCGCGCTCGTTCGCGATGGCGCAGGCCGGCAGGAAGGTCGTGACCTTCGGTCTCGACGCGCCGCGCGGCGAGGATTTCGGCGTGGTTGGCAACGAGCTGGTCCACGGCAAGCGCGCGATCATCGGCGTCGGCGAGCTTTCGATCCGGGGCTCGCACAACGTCGCGAACGCGCTCGCGGCCGCCGCGCTCGCTTCCGCGCTTGGCGTGTCCAGAGACGCGCTGCGCACCGGACTCAAGACCTTCAAAGGCCTGCCGCACCGCCTGGAGCTGGTCGCCACGCGCCGCGGCGTCGAGTGGTACGACGACTCCAAGGGCACCAACGTCGGCGCCACCGTCGCCGCGCTGCGCGGCCTGGGGAAGAAGACGGTGCTGGTCCTCGGCGGCGAGGGCAAGGGCCAGGATTTCTCGCCGCTGCGCGAGCCGGTGCGCGAGTTCGCCACGCGGGTATTGCTGATCGGACGCGATGCGCCGCTGATCGAGAAAGCGCTCGCCGGTTTGCCGACCGAACGCTGCCGTTCCCTGGAGGAGGCGGTACGGAAAGCTTCTGAAATCCCGAGTCAGGCGGTGCTGCTCTCGCCCGCGTGCGCGAGCTTCGACATGTTCCGCGACTACAAGCACCGCGGCGACGTGTTCGCCGCCGCGGTGAAGGCGCTTGCGCCGTGAGCCAGACCTACGTCTTCGCGCGCAGCGCGCCGAACGCGGAGTACGACCGCTCGCTTGCCTGGGCGGCGCTGCTGCTCGCGGCGATGGGGCTGGTGATGGTTTACTCGGCGTCGATCGCCATCGCGGAATCGAGCCGCTTCACCGGCAACAACGCGGCGTGGTTCCTGGCGCGCCACGGCGCGTACCTCGGCATCGCGCTGGCCGCGGCGATCATCGTGTTCCTGGTGCCCGCGCGCTGGTGGCAGAAAGCCGCGCCCTGGCTGTTCTTCGGCGGCGTGGTGCTGCTCGCGCTGGTGCTCATCCCGGGATTCGGCCGCGAGGTCAACGGCGCGCGGCGCTGGCTCGACCTGCCGGGCTTCGGCTTTCAGCCCTCGGAAGCGATGAAGCTGGCGGTCGTGCTCTACGCGGCGGACTACACCGCGCGCAAGCATGCGGTGATGAAAAGCTTCAAGCGCGGATTGCTGCCGATGCTCGCGGTCATGCTGCTGGTCTCTTGGCTGCTGCTGCGCGAGCCGGATTTCGGCGCGCTGGTGGTGATCGCGGTGGTGACCTTCTCGATCCTGTTTCTCGGCGGCATGAACGGCAGGCACTTCGCCGCGCTGCTCGGCATGCTGGCCGCGGGCTTCGTGCTGCTCGTGCTCACCTCGCCCTACCGCATGCAGCGCATTTTCGGCTTCATGGACCCCTGGTCCGACCCGTTCGGCAAGGGCTACCAGCTTTCCCACGCGCTGATCGCCTTCGGGCGCGGCGAGTGGCTCGGCGTCGGCCTTGGGGCGAGCGTGGAGAAGCTGCACTACCTGCCGGAGGCGCACACCGATTTCCTGCTCGCGGTGATCGCCGAGGAGCTCGGCTTCGTCGGCGTGGCGCTGGTGATCGGGCTTTTCCTGTGGCTGGTGGCGCGCGCCTTCGCGATCGGACGCCAGGCAACCCAGCACGAGCGGCATTTCGCCGCGCTCGCCGCGCAGGGCATCGGCATCTGGCTCGGCTTCCAGGCGCTGATCAACATGGGCGTGAACATGGGCCTGCTGCCGACCAAGGGGCTCACGCTGCCGCTCATGAGCTACGGCGGCTCGGGCCTGCTCGCCAACTTCGTCGCGCTCGCGATTCTTCTGCGCATCGACTGGGAGAACCGCCAGCTGTCGAGGGGTCTGAACGCTTGAAGACCATCCTCATCATGGCGGGCGGAACGGGCGGACACATCTTCCCGGGGTTGGCAGTCGCCGAGCAGATGCGCGCCGCCGGCTGGGAAGTCGTGTGGATGGGAGCGCGCGGCGGCATGGAAGAGCGCCTGGTGCCGAAGCATGGCTACCGCGCGGCCTGGATCCGCGCCAAGGCCGCGCGCGGCAAGGGCCTGCTGCAGAAGCTGCTGCTGCCGGCCAACCTGCTTTACTCGTTCTGGGAAAGCGCGCGCCACATCCGCAGCCTGCGCCCGAACGTGGTGCTCGGGCTCGGCGGCTATGTCGCGTTTCCGGGCGGGATGATGGCCTCCCTCTGGAACCGGCCGCTCGCGCTGCACGAGCAGAACGCGATCCCCGGGCTCGCCAACAAGGTCCTCGCGCAGGTCAGCGACAAGGTGATGGCCGGATTTCCGCAGGCGCTGAAGAACGCGGAGTGGACCGGCAATCCGGTGCGCGCCGAGATCGCCGCCATCGCCTCCCCCGCGACTCGTTTTCAGAGCCGGCAAGGGCCGCTCCGGATCCTGGTCGTCGGCGGCAGCCTGGGCGCTCAGGCGCTCAACGAATCGGTGCCGAAGGCGCTCGCCTTGATGAGCGCGCGGCCGCACGTGGTCCACCAGGCGGGCGAGAAGCACCTCGACGCGCTCAGGAAGCACTACGCGGATGCCGGCGTTCAAGGCGAGCTGGTGGCCTTCATCGACGACATGGCGCGCCGTTACGCCGAGGCCGACCTGGTGATTTGCCGCGCCGGCGCGGTGACCATCGCCGAGCTTTCCGCGGGCGGCATGGCGAGCATCCTGGTGCCGTTCCCGCACGCGGTCGACGATCACCAGACCGCCAACGGCAAGTTCCTCGCCGACCACGGTGCGGCGATCCTGATCCAGCAGCGCGACCTGACGCCCCAGACGCTCGCCCAGACTATTCAGCGGCTGGACCGAAGCCGGCTTCTCGACATGGCGCGCAAGGCGCGCGCGCTCGGCAAGCCCGATGCGGCGCGCGTGGTCGCCGAGCGTTGCATGAGCATCGCCCGATGAAGCACAAGGTCCGGCACATCCATTTCGTCGGCATCGGCGGCTCGGGCATGTCGGGCATCGCCGAAGTGCTCGCCAACCTGGGCTACCAGGTGAGCGGCTCCGACCTGTCGGAGAACACCGCCACCCGTCGTCTGGCGAGCCTTGGGGTCAAAGTCAAGACGAAACATGCAAGAGACAACATCAACGGCGCTGACGCGGTGGTGGTCTCGACCGCGGTGCAAGCGGACAACCCGGAGGTCGTCGCGGCGCGCGAGCGGCGCATCCCGGTGGTGCCGCGGGCGCTGATGCTGGCCGAGCTGATGCGCCTGAAGCAGGGCGTGGCGATCGCCGGCACGCACGGCAAGACCACCACCACCAGCCTGGTGGCGAGCGTGCTCGCGGAAGCCGGGCTCGATCCGACGTTCGTCATCGGCGGCCGGCTCAACGCGGCCGGCTCCAACGCGCGCCTCGGTGCGGGCGACTTCATCGTGGTCGAAGCGGACGAATCGGACGCCTCGTTCCTGCACCTGCAGCCGGTGATCGCGGTCGTCACCAACATCGACGCCGACCACATGGATACGTACCAGCAGGACTTCGCCCGCCTGAAGCAGGCGTTTGCGCAGTTCCTGCAGAACCTGCCGTTCTACGGCGCGGCGGTGCTCTGCGTCGACGACGCGCACGTGCGCGCGATCCTGCCCGAAGTGACCAAGCCGGTGCTCACCTACGGAACTGGCGAGGACGCGATGGTGCGCGCCGAGGCGATCGAGCACGCCGGCGGCCGCATGCGCTTCCGCGCTCTGCGCAAGGACGCGAAGCCGCTCGACGTGGTGCTGAACCTTCCCGGCCGGCACAACGTGCTCAACGCGCTCGCGGCCATTGCCGTGGGCACCGAAATCCAGGTGCCCGACGCGGCGATCCTCAAGGCGCTGCGCGAATTCACCGGCGTCGGACGCCGCTTCCAGAACTACGGCGAAATCAGGCTCGAGCGCGGCTCGTTCACGCTGATCGACGACTACGGCCACCATCCGGCGGAGATGGCGGCGACGCTCGAGGCGGCGCGCGGCGCCTATCCCGGCCGGCGCATCGTGCTCGCGTTCCAGCCGCACCGCTTCACGCGCACGCGGGACCTGTTCGAGGATTTCGTGCGCGTGCTGTCGAGCGTCGACATGCTGCTGCTCGCCGAGGTCTATGCCGCGGGCGAGGCGCCGATCGTCGCCGCCGACGGCCGTTCGCTCGCGCGCGCCGTTCGCCTGGCGGGCAAAGTGGAGCCCCTGTTCGTCGAGGACATCGCCGCCATGCCGGACACGATCCGGCGCGCGGCCGAGGACCGCGACGTCGTCATCACCATGGGCGCCGGCTCGATCGGCGGCGTCCCGGCGCAGCTTCAATGAACATGGCCGAACCCTTGCGTTTCCGCAAGCTGCTCGGTGAACTGAGGCGGGACGAGCCGATGGCGCGCCACGTCAGCTGGCGCACCGGCGGGCGCGCGGATCGCGTCTACCTCCCGGCCGATATTCACGACCTGGCGTCGTTCCTGCGCCAGCTACCGGAAGACGAGCCGCTGCTCTTCGTCGGCCTGGGCTCGAACCTGCTGGTGCGCGACGGCGGCTGGCGCGGCACCGTGATCCTGATGCACGCGGCCGCGCGCCGGCCCGAGCTGCGCGAAGGCAAGATCTACGCCGAAGCCGGCGTCGCCAGCCCGAAGGTGGCGCGCTTCGCCGCGATGCACGACCTCGAGGGCGCGGAGTTTCTCGCCGGCGTGCCGGGCACCGTCGGCGGCGCGCTGGCGATGAACGCCGGCTGCTACGGCGGCGAGACCTGGGACGTGGTGGACCACGTCGCCACCATCAACCGCGCCGGCAAGATGACGGTGCGCTCGCGCGACGAGTACGACATCGGCTACCGCCACTGCGCGCCGAAGACGCCGGGCGAGGAATGGTTCGCCGCCGCCTGGTTCCGCCTCAAGCCCGGCGACGGAAACGCCTCGCGCGCGGTGATGAAGGACCTGCTGCAGCGGCGCATCGCCACGCAGCCGCTGCAGCTGCCGAACGCCGGCAGCGTGTTCCGCAATCCGCCCAAGCAGCACGCCGCGCACCTGATCGAGACCTGCGGCCTCAAGGGCTTCGAGCGCGGCGGCGCGCGCGTGTCGGAGAAGCACGCCAACTTCATCGTCAATCCGAAGGGCGCGGGGAGCGCGGCGGACATCGAATGGCTGATCCGCCACATCCAGCGCATCGTCTACCAGATGAAGGGCGTCTACCTCTCGACCGAAGTGCGCATCGTCGGGGAGGAAGCCACATCGTGACCGCCGGTTTCGGAAAAGTCGCCGTCCTGCTGGGCGGCAAGTCAGCCGAGCGCGAGGTTTCCCTCAAGAGCGGCGGCATGGTGCTCGCCGCGCTGCGCAAGAAAGGCGTCGACGCCCATCCGTTCGACCCGAAGGAGAAGGATCTGCTCGAGCTGGTGAAGGAGCGCTTCCAGCGGGTGTTCATCGCGTTGCACGGAGGTTTCGGCGAGGACGGCACGGTGCAAGGCGTCCTCGAGTGGCTCGGCATTCCCTACACCGGAAGCGGCGTGCTCGCCTCCGCGCTCGCGATGGACAAGGTGCGCACCAAGCGCCTGTGGGCGGCGGAGGGCCTCCCGACCGCGCCCTATGAAGTGCTTGGAAAGGATACCAACCTGAAGGCGGTCGCGAAGAAGCTCGGCGTGCCGCTTTTCGTCAAGCCGGCGAGCGAGGGTTCGTCGGTCGGCATGACGAAAGTGAAAAAGGCAGGTGACCTGGAAGAGGCCTACGCGCTCGCGGTCAACTACGACCCGGTCGTGATCGCCGAGAAGTTCATCGATGGCGCCGAGCTCACCGTGGCGATCCTCGGCGAGCGCGTGCTGCCGATCATCCGCATCGAGACGCCGCGCGAGTTCTACGACTACGAGGCGAAATACGTCGCGAACGACACGCGCTACCTCATCCCGTGCGGCGTGTCGGAGAAGAAGGAAAAGGAGTTGCAGGCCATCTGCCTCAAGGCATTCCGGGCGCTCGGCTGCCGCGGCTGGGGCCGCGTCGATCTCATGCTCGACAAGCGCGGACGGCCCTATCTGCTCGAAGTGAATACCTCGCCCGGAATGACCGATCACTCGCTGGTGCCGATGGCGGCGCGCGCAGTGGGCATCTCGTACGAAGACCTGTGCGTGCAGGTCCTGGAGAGGGCGCATGTCGGCTAGGGTCACGCTCGCCGCCGGGATCCTCGCCGGGATGGCCATCCTCGCGGCCTGCTTCGGCGCGCTCTACTGGATGCTGCTGCCGCAGCATTTCCCTCTGACCCGCATCGACCTGAAGGGGAATTTCGAAAGGACCAGCAAGGCGCAGCTCGAGGCCGCCCTGCCGCGCATTTCCGGCAACTTCTTCGCCGCCGACCTGGCCGAGGTGCGCGCCAGCGTCGAGCGCCTGCCGTGGGTGCGCCACGTGGCGGTGCGCCGCGTGTGGCCGGGCCGGCTGGAGATTTCGATCGAGGAGCACGTGGCGCTCGCGCGCTGGGGCACGGGGGATGAAATGAGCGCCCTGGTGAATACGCATGGCGAGCGTTTTGCCGCGAAAACCGACCAGGCGCTTCCGCTCTTCATCGGCCCTGCCGGCACGCAAGCTGAAGTGGCGCGGCGCTACGCGCGTTTCAACGAGATCGTCGCCCCGCTCGGCACCCGGATCGAACGCGTGGCGCTCAGCGCGCGCCATGCCTGGCAGCTGCGCCTCGCCAACGGGCTGCATCTCGCCCTCGGGCGCGATGCGGATCTGGCCGAGAACCGCCTGCGGCGGTTCGTGGAGGTCTATCCCACGGTGAACAACAAGAACGAATACGTCGACCTTCGCTACCCGAACGGCTTCGCGGTGCGCGTGCCGGACCTGAAGAGCTGAGCGCGGATGCCCAAAGAAAACAAGAACCTCATCGTGGCCCTGGACATCGGAACTTCAAAAGTGGC
>Ga0247829_10001321_pt1 | contig 11150 bp, 5 predicted proteins | sample 12C_Control_Day4_FD_207765 | JGI IMG/M metagenome (GOLD analysis project Ga0247829, IMG submission 207765) | Soil microbial communities from agricultural site in Penn Yan, New York, United States - 12C_Control_Day4 | ecosystem: Environmental > Terrestrial > Soil > Agricultural land | place: USA... | reverse complement strand
TGGACGCCGCCGTCGGCGGTGCGGACGCGGAGCTCGCGCTCCTCGAGGACAAGAAGGCGACGCAGCTCGCCGGCCTGCGCGACGCGCACGGCGCGCTGTCGAGCAGCCTGGCGCGGCTCTATGCCGACCAGGCGGAGCTCGCGGGGCTGCTGTTCGAGGCGTACGACCGGTACATCTACGGCAGGACAGGCACCGGCAACCCGACGACGCCGGAGCTGGCTCGCTATGCCCAGCGCCGGGAGCAGCTGCGCGCCGAGCTGGCGGTGCCGCGCATGGGCGACGTGCGGGTGGTGCAGTCGCACGACGGCTACATGACGACGACGGCGTTCAGCTGGTCGGCATGGCACGGTGAGGGCGTGTTCGAGTACGCCTTCCGCGACGACGCCGGTGGGGACAACGCGCTCGGCGACGTGCTCTACTCGGTCGGCGACAACACGGGCTTCACGAGCTATCACGCGGGACGCCCGACCTCCAACGTGCCGCGCACGCTCCAGGTGGGCGCGCGAGGCGGCGCAGGATATGCCGGGTACGGGCGTGCGCGCTACGAGCTGCGCTCCTCGGCACCGGGCGCGGTGCCGCAGGCCACGGCGTCACGACTGAGCATCGACGAGACGGCGCCCACCACGCCGGTGATCGAGCTCGTGGAACTCGAGCCGGCGCTCGGCGCCGATGGTACGCAGACCGTGTGGCTGACCGGCGCCCGCCCGGTGACCGTGCGCTTCAGCGCTGTCGACCCGGAGAGCGGCATCGGCGGCTACGAGTACGCCATCGGCACCTCGGCAGGCGCCGCCGACATCAGGGGCTGGCAGTCGGTGGGCGGCCGTGAGCAGGCGGTGATCCACGATCTCCGTCCGGGAGCAGGGGTCCGCGCGTTCGTCAGCGTGCGTGCCTTCAACGGTGCCGGCAAGTACAGTGCGGTCGGAACCTCCGCCGCCCTGCGCATCGACGAGAGCGCGCCGGTGTTCGGCGCGCCCGGGTCCGTGATCCTCGCCGGCGCGCCGGCGGGCTCCGCGCCGGAGTTCGTGGCGCTGACGCTCCCCGCGTGCACCGCCGAGGCCCCGGCCTCCACGCAGTGGCAGGGCCAGCTCGGCAACATCGCGACGGCGGCCGCAGCGCCGGTGTTCCGCACGTCGCTGCCGGTGGCCCAGGATCCCGAGTCGGGAGTCGAGGCCTACTACTACATCGTCGACACGATCGCCCGCACCAGCTTCGACGGCGCGGGATGGACGCAGGCCCAGGGGACGACGCTGGAGGTCACCGGCGCCCCGCTCACCTTCGGCCGCGAGTACGTGGTGAGCGTCGTCGCGATGAACAAGTCGGGACGCGCGAGCACGCCGTACGTGATCGGACCCTTCGTGCCCGCCGACCCCTCGGCGCCGTCGGCCTTCGCCGCGTGCGCCGGGACCGCGACGGCGGCGGACCGCATCGCGATCAGCATGCTGGCGCCGGCGCACGATCCGGAGACCGGCATCACCGGCTACGAATACCGCGTCCGCGAGGGCTCGCGGATCCTCCGCGACTGGCCCACCGCCGGTCCGGACTTCGGGAAGCTCGCGGCGGGAGCGACGGTGACCACCGAAGCCCTGCCAATGCGGCCGGGGCAGCAGTACCAGGTCGACATCCGCGCCGTGAACGGGCAGGGGCAGCGCAGCGGGATCGTGCGCGCCGGCCCCCTGTCCGCGCAGTTCGGCGCCCCGACGACCACCACGGATGTCCAGAGCTACTGAGCACAGAGCATCAATGTCCCGCATACATCGCATGTCCTCGGCCGCGCGCGCAGGCGCGCGGCGCTCCCTCTTCACCATCGGGCTGCTCGCCGTCCCGCTCGCGGCGCCGATGCTGCGCGCGCAGGCGCCGGCTCGCGCCGCGGCGTCCGACGCGCCACGCCTCTGGCTCGTGCCGTCGGGTGACACCGTCGTCGTGCACGTGCTCAACATGCCCGCGACGGCACGTGGGTTCATCGTGCACCGTCGCCCAGCTGCCGGTGGCGAGCCGCAGCAGGTCACGCCCCAGCCGATTCGCCCGGTGCGCGATCCGTCGTTCGCCGCCGCGATGCTCGGTGACCGGCGCCCGTACGTGGCCGCGGCGGTGCGTGCCAGCGACGACGTCGAGCTGCTGCGTCGCCTCCAGGGCGATCCATTCGCCGGCGAGGTGCTGGCGCTCGTCGACCGTGACGTGGCACGCGTGCTCGGCCGCGTGCACCTGGACACCGGTGTCGTGCGCGGCGAGAGCTACGAGTACGCCGTGTCGCTGCTGAATGCGCGGGGACAGTTGCTCGGCAGCCAGATGATCGGGCGCGTCGGAGTCTCCGATCGCCAGGTCGTCGCGCCTTCCGACGTGAAGGCCGAGCCGCGCAACGGCGACATGCTGCTCACCTGGAGCTACCCCGCCTTCCGTGGAGAAGCGGGCGACTTCGCCGTCGGCTTTCATGTGTACCGGACCGGCGCCGGCGAGCCGGAGCGTCTCACGCGGCTCCCGATCGTTCGGACCGAGGAGCAGCGCCGGTATGTGGACGAGGACGTCCGCCCCGGCCAGCAGTACCGCTACGAGGTGCGCGCCGTCGACGTGACCGGGCGCCTCAGCGCGGCGACGTCGCCCGTGCAGGCCACGATGGCCGACGTGATCCCGCCGGCGCCGCCGGTGGACGTCGCGACATCGGTCGGTGACGGCACAGTGCTGGTCGCGTGGCGGCTCTCGCCGGAGGCGGACGTCGCCGGCTATCGCGTGGAACGCGCGACAAGTCTCGACGCGCCGTTCGTTGCACTGCACGAGTCGCTGATCCCGGTGCGCACCCCGAGCTACGTCGACAATACGGCACCGGGTGGCGAGCAGCAGTTCTACCGCGTCATCGCACTGGACGCTGCGGGCAACGCGAGCGAGCCGAGCAACGCGGTCGTCGCGGTGCCGGAGGATCACACGCCGCCGGCGCCGGCGATGAACGTCGAGGCGAGCATCCGCGCGCGGCGGATGTCGGCGCGCTGGTCCGCATCGCCGTCGCCGGACGTCCGCGGCTACTACGTGTATCGCGGCGACGCCGAGGCGACCGCCCCGGTGCGCCTGACGGAGCGTCCGATCCCGGCGACCACCTTCGCCGACAGCGGCTTCGCTGGTGGGACCGGGCTCAATCCGGGCGGACGGTACCGGCTGCGGGTGACCGCCGTGGACATGTCGTACAACGAGAGCACGCCGGTGGACGTGGACGTGCTGATCCCCGACGACGAGGCGCCGGCGGCGCCGACGGCGCTCAGCGCCCGCAACATGCCGGGGCGCCACATCGAGATCACCTGGAACCCGAGCCCCGCGCTCGACGTGCGGGAGTACGTGCTCACGCGCGAGGCTGTCGGTGGTGCACCCGCGGCACCCGTCGAGATCGGCCGCTTTTCGCGCCCGGGCATCGTCCAGGACACCGCCGTCTCCCTCGGACAACGGTACCGCTACGCGATCCTCGCGGTGGACACCGTCGGCAATGTCGGCGCCGCTGCGAGCGACACGGTGCGGTTCGCCGAGTTCGTGCCGCCGTCACCGCCGCGGCATGCGGCCGCGCGCGCAGCCGCGCCGCGTGGAGTCGAGGTCCGCTGGGAGCGCGTGGTGGACGGCGCGCTCGCCGGCTATCACGTCTATCGCGGCACCTCGCCCACGGCCGTGGCGCAGCGCGTCACGAGCGCCCCGGTGCAGGCGCTCGTCTTCACCGATGGTGAGGGGACGGCGGAGGCGTGGTACCATGTCCGTGCCGTCGACGAGCTCGGGAACGAGTCGCGCCCCAGCCCCGCCGTGCGGGTGAAGCACGAGGCCGGCCGGTGATGCGCTCCGTGGTTCTCACCCCGATCGCGTACGCGCTGCTGGCACAGGGCGCGTGGGCGCAGACGTCACCAACGCCGGCGCGAGCCGATAGCGTGCGCCTGCATCGCGAAGTCCGTGCGGCGATCGCCCGCCTGGCGGATGCCGAGCTGGCGGTCACAGCCCGCCTGCATGCACGCACCGACAGCTCGAGCGCACCCACTATCGACCCCGCGGTCCGTGACCGGCATGCGAAGGCGCTCGCCACCGCGCGCGCGTTGCTCGACACTGTCGTGATGCAGCGTCCATGGGGCGGCGCGATGCTGCAGTCGCTCCGCGCCGAACATCGGGGGAGCGCCCTGCTCGACAGATACGATGCCGCGCTCGCGGCGCGTGACGGACGCCTTGGCGCCGCGCTCGAGCGCTACGACGCATTGCTGCACCATCATTCCACCGATGCCGAGCTTCACCGCGAGCGCGGCGACGTGCTGCGCACCATGGGCGACGCCGAGGGCGCGATCGCGGCCTGGGAGCGCGCCCAGGAGCTCATGCCCGAGGACGAGGCAGCATACGACCGCCTGCGCGCGGCACACACCGATGCCGGCTCGCTCGAGCTGCTCCTCGCCCAGGTGAGGCGGCTGCGCGTCCGGCGAGCCGAATCCACCATCCTGCGCGACCGCGAGATCGAGCTGCTGCACAGGCTGGGGCGCCTCGACGAAGCTGCGAAGGTCGCGGGAGCACGCCCATGACCGCCACCACTCCGCGTGCCGGGCTGGGGTTCGTGCGCGCGATCGTCATCGGCGCCGTCGTCGCCTCCAGCGCGCCGCTGGCGGCTCAGGAACAGGCGGCGACTCAGGCGCAGGCGCCACGCGATACGACGACGACAGACTCCGTGCCCGCCCGCCCCGAGCCGAAGGACTTCCTCGGCCGGGCGTGGGATGCGTCGACCGACGCCGTGGGCACGCGCCTCACCGGCGAAGTCGTCACCACCGGTGAGGTCTACATGCATGCCGGCGCCGAGGCGCGCCGGCCGGGCCAGTCGTGGCGCGCGCAGTACGCGCCGCACCTCGAGCTGGTCGGTGGCGTGAGCGTGAGCGCGGACATCCTCCTGTCGTCCGAGGGGAGCGAGCTCCGGCAGAACATCAACCAGGCGGGCTTCACGCCGCGCTGGGGCTGGGGTGCCGCGCACCTCGGCGACTTCTCGCGCGGTTACTCGGGCTACACGACGCAGGGGCTCCGCGTGCGGGGAGCGGGACTCGACCTCACCCCGGGGTGGATGCGCTTCTCCGTGCAGGGCGGTCGCACGCAGCGCGCGGTCTCGAGCCTCAGCTCCGGTCCGGTGTTCCGCCGGAACATGATGGCGGCGAAGCTCGGCGTCGGCAGCGACGGCGGCTCGTTCCTCGACGTCACCGTGCTCAAGGCGAAGGACGATCCCAACTCGGTCGAGCGCACGCTGCTCGTCATCGATCCGACCGTGCTCGACACGCTCGTCGACGACGTGACGCGCGACTCGCTGCTCCCGCGCCTCAACACGTTCAATCGCCCGCAGGAGAACCTGGTGCTCGGGGTCGCGGGGCAGCTACCGCTCTTCTCGAACGCCCTGGTCATCCGGGGAGAGGCCGCACGCTCGGCCATCACGCGCGACCTCCTGAGCCCCCAGGCCGATCCGGAAGGATTGAGCGGCGCGGCCCGGGCGGTCGCGAAGCACGTGATGCCGATCCACCTCTCCACGTCGGACGATGCCGCGTACAACGTGGAAGTCAATTACAACGGGCGCGCGGTCTCGGCGCAGGCCGCGTACGAGGAGGTCGGCGCCGGCTACTCGTCGCTGGGCCTCGGCTACCTGATCAACGACCGACGTGCCTACCGACTTGGGGGCAGTGCGCGCCTGCTCGGCGGACGCGTCGCGCTCCAGGGGCAGTACCAGCACCAGAACGACAACCTGCTCGATCAGCTCGAGAGCACCACGAGCCGCGACGCGATCAGCGCGACGGCCGCGGTGCGCGTCACGGATGCCGTGATGACCACGCTGGCCGCGGTCACCAACACGATCGAGAACCCGGCGCCGGTGGACACCTTCGTGGTGGACAATCGCGCGCTCGCCATCACGTCGAGCACCGTGTTCGCGCACAGCCTGTTCGGGCGCCCGTCGTCCACCTCGCTCACCTACGGGCTCCAGCAGACGAGCGACGGCAACACCATCCGCGAGGTGCCGGGCGTCGTCGTGCACAACGCCGCGGTGCAGCTCCAGGTGCCGCTCACGCGGACGGCGAGCGTCTCGCCGTCGCTGTCGACGGTGCTCACGCGCATCGATGGCCAGGAGGATCAGCGGAACGTGTTCCTCGGCTTCCGTGGCCAGGCGCGCTTCCGCGACGGCCGCCTCCGCACCACGGGCGACGTCAACCAGAACTTCAACGGCGGGCGCCGCGTGTTCGGCATGCGCGCGCAGGCGAGCTACGAGCTCCCGCACGCGATCCGCCTCACCCTGCAGGGACGCCACACGCAGTACTCGGCGTTCGCCACCCGTCCCGCCTTCCGCGAGTCGTTCGTCACCACCACGCTGGCTCGCAGCTTCTGACCATGCATCGCTTGCGTACCTTCCTGCCATACCTCGTCGCTGCGCTGGCCCTTGCCGCCTGCGGCGACGTGATCACCGGGCCATCCGACTCCTCGGGTCGCGTCGTGCGCGCCCTGCAGCTCGGCGAGTCGAGCCTCGTCATCGACGAGGGCGCCACCCGAACCATTGCCGTCACGCTCCTCGATCAGCAGCGGCAGCCGTTCCAGTCACCGCCCGATGGGCTGGTGCTCGACTGGGAGTCGAGCGACGAGACCGTCGCGACGGTGGACGCCCAGGGTGTCGTCACCGGTCGTCGCACCGGGAGCGCGCGCGTGACGGCGACGCTCGCGAACGTCCTCGGCCGTCCCAGTGTCGGCGCGGACGTCGAGGTGCGCTCGTCGGCGAAGGAGCTCGTGCTCGTGAGCGGCAACGGACAGGCCGGCGTCGTCGGCACCCGGCTCGCCGAGCCGGTGGTCGTCCGCGTCACGAGCGCCGCCGGCGCCGGGATCGCAGGCGTGACGGTGAGCTTCATCCCCGAGGAGATGGGTGCGCCGGAGCCGATCACCGTGATCTCGGACGAGGAGGGCTTCGCGCGGCTGCAGTGGACGCTCGGCACGGTGGCCGGGACGCAGACGTTCGTCGCGACGCTCGCCGGGCTTCCGGACGTCGTCGTGCGCTTCGCCGTGACGGCGCATGCGGGCGAACCGCATGCCGTTGCCGTCGGGCGGGGTGATGGCCAGACCGGGCAGGTCCAGGCGCCGCTTCCGGCACCCGTCGTCGCGCGCGTCGCAGACCAGTACGGCAACCCGGTGTCGGGCGTGACCGTGCAGTTTGCCGCGCCCGACGGGCATGGTAGCGCGGCCCCTGCGGTCGCGGCGACCAACGCCGAGGGTGAGGCGAGCACCAGCTGGACCCTGGGGCGCGTGGCGGGCCCGATGACGCTCGCCGCGACCGCCGAGGGGCTGATACCGGCGCAGTTCACGGCGACGGCGCGCCCCGGCGCCCCGGCGCGGGTGGAGGTGTCGCCCGACAGCGCAGCGGCCGGTGCCCTGGGCCGCAACATCCAGTTCACCGCCACCGTGTACGATGCGGCGCGGAACGTCGTACCCGAGGCGCCGCTCACGTGGGTGATCACGGACACCGTGGCGAGCGTCGTGGACCAGACCGGCCTCGTGGTCACCACCGGCAACGGGCGGTCGCGCGTCCGCGTCAACGTGACCGGCACCGGGATCTGGGACACGGCCTACGTGAACATGCGGCAGTACATCGACTCGCTCTGGCTGGGACGCCCGTCGTCGCTGCCGGTGCCAATCGGCGCGCAGGACCAGATCTTCTCCAATACATACGACTCGACCCGTCACGTGATCGAGCGATTCGCGCGCCGCGAGCCGGTCACCTGGCGCAGCTCGAACACGGCCATCGCCACGGTGAACGCCTCCGGAGTGGTGACAGGGGTGGCGGAAGGGACGGCGACGATCTTCGCTGCCGCCGGAACGGCCGAGGCGAGTCTCGTCGTCGAGGTAGGCGATCCGGTGCCGGCGACGCTCACGCTGGTGAGCAGCGCGACACCTTCGGCACCCATGGACTTCTTCGTCGTCGAGCGCATCGCGGTGCAGCTGCGCGATCCGAAGGGACAGGTGATGGCGAACCAGCGGATCGAGTGGGATGCGCCGAGCCACGCCGGCTTCCTGGAGCAGGAGATGACCACCACCGACGCGAACGGCTTTGCCCGGGCGAAGTGGGCGCTCGGCGAAACGCTCGGCCGACAGACGCTGCGCGTGTCGGCGCCCGATGCCCCCGGCTCGCCGTCGGTGACGGTGACCGCGACGGCGACGCCGCTGCCGGACCGCATCGACATCGTCAGCGGCAACGGGCAGTACGTGCGCGCCGGGCAGCGCACGCCGGAGCCGATCGTCGTCCGCGTGCTGGACCAGAACGGCGATCCCGTGGCGAACGTCGTTCCCGACTTCTCGTTCGGCACCGGCTACCGCGGACGGATCGACCATGTCTCGCAGATCACCGGCGCCGACGGCACCTATGCGTTCCACATGACGATGACTATGGGTGACGAGGTGATCGTCAGGACGCTCAACGCGCGGTACAACCGGTATCTCGGCTACGCCACGCCGGTCGTGATACCGGTGAACGGTCTCGATGAGCTGCAGGGCGACAACCAGAGCGGCATGGTCGGCACCCGGCTCGCCGAGGAGCTCGCGGTCCGCGTGTTCGACGACCAGGCGCGCCCCGTGGCGGGGCAGCTGGTCACGTGGTCGACGCCGCACGGCGGCACGCTGGCGCCGGTGAACGGTGGCGTGAGCGACGCGCAGGGGTGGGCACGCGCGCACTGGACGCTCGGCGCGGCCGAAGGCGAGCAGCTGGCCTACGCATCGGCCACCATCTCGGGCAGGCAGTATCAGGTCGAGTTCAGCGCCGCGGCGACGCCGCTGCAGGAGCTCGCGTGCGACATGGAAGGCGGTACGGTGCACAGCGGCGAGATCCTCCAGAGCGAGCGCTGGACGAAGGCGGCGAGCCCGCACCGCGTCAGCGGACGGCTGACCGTCCGCGGCGGGAAGCTCACGATCGAGCCCGGTGCCGTGGTCTGCGCGCAGTACGACAGCCGGTTCCAGGCGGGCGAGCTTCGCTTCGAGGACGGGGCGGTGCTGGACGCGCGGGGGACCGCGGCGGAGCCCATCCGGATCGGCTCCGGGTTCGGCGACGAGCTGCGGGGGATCGAGTTCACGGGCTCGCCGCTCGACACCAGCCGCCTCTCGCACGTCCACGTCACCAACGTCCGCTGGGGCATCCTCGCGGCCGATGCGCATGCAGTCGTGATCGAGGATTCGCGCGTCTGGAACACCGGGTATCACGGCGTCCGCCTGTACGCGCCGGGCTCGCGCCTGGTGCGGTCAGTCGTGAAGGACGTCGGCCGGATCGAGCTGGCCGATGCGGTGACGCTGCACAGCCGGACCAGCGTGGTCGACAGCCGCATCGAGAACAGCGGCAGGTACGGCTCGGCCGTCGAGGCCGAGGGGACCGGGATCACCATCACGGGCAGCGTACTCACCGGAAACGGTATGGCGCTGAGCGTGCTGACCCAGGAGCCCGGCCCGGATGCTCACGACATCGTCGTCTCGGGGAGCACGATCCGTGGGGGGCGGGGTGCAATCGATGTCGACATCAACGGAGCCCCGCGGCTGCGCATCTCCGGCAGCTCGATCCTGTTGATGGAGTACGGGAGCGAGGACATGCTGGTGTGGAACCCGCACGACCTGGCGGTCGAGGCGGCCGGGAACTGGTGGGGCTCGGCGAGCGGCCCGGAGGTGGACCGCCTGAACGGAGCAGCGGTGTACGAGCCGTGGCTCACCGCGCCGCCGCCGGAGCCGAAGGCGCCGGACTTCACGCCGAGCGCGCTCCGCACGGGACAGGCCTCGCGGATGCGTCGCTGACGGAAACGGCGAAACAGCGAGGATTTCACCACGGAGCCACGGAGAACACGGAGCGCACGGAGAACTGCCTGAAGGGCGGGCCGTTCTTGGCGCCCTTGGCGCCTTGGCGGTGAAAGCTTCCAGATGATGCTTTGAGAAAACCAGAACGGCCGCTTGGCGAGATTGTCTCCGCCAAGCGGCCGTTCTGGTTTTCTCAAGGTTCAATTCCCGGCTCGTTGCGCACCGACTCTCGACCCGCGCGAGGAGCGATCCGCGGAAATGTGGTGCCGATTCGCGTCATCCGCGTCCGCCGAGCTCGTTGCGCGACAATACCCAACCCTACCCGCGCTTGATGATCACCTCACCCATGAACACCCACCCTTCGATCCGCAGCACCGGCCCCGAGGGGTCGTAGACCGGGTCGCGCGCCGTGCGGTCGCGCACCGCGCCCATGATCGCCAGCGCGCGGTTCACCACGCGCACCCCCGGCGGCACGATGATGATCACCTTCGTCATCAGCGCGTTGAGCGAGATCTCCGTGAGCCCCGGCGCGAGCGACGCCTGGCACATGTCCAGCTCCGTCTCCGCCATGATCGACATGACGTCGAGCTGCCGCGGCACCACCCACAGTCCCCGCCGGCGCGTCTCCGACATGATCGCGAGCACCCGCTCCGATTCCTCCGAGTAGCCAAGCTGCACGCTCGACTCCTCACGATAGGCCGGCAGCGGCGCGGCGATCGGCGCCAGCGCCGCTGCGCCGTTCGGGAGGTCGCGCACGAGCGCCTCCAGCTCGAGGATCGAGGTGGCCTTGTAGGCGGCGTCGAGCCGGCGATCGAGCTCCTCGACCGGGATGCCGTCGTGCGCGAAGTGCGCCGAGAGCAGGTCGATGACGCGGTCGCGCGCGGAGTCGAGAGGTGCAGGAGCGGTCACGTGACGGTGTCGGGGGAAACGGGGCCATGCGTCACGGGCTCGATCCCGCGACGCAGGAACAGCTGGTCGTAGAGCAGGGCGGCGACGATGCTGCCGACGATCGGGCCCGTCCAGTATACCACCTGTCCAGCCAGCTCGCCCGTCACGACCGCCGGTCCGAACGACCGCGCCGGGTTCAGCGAGCCACCGGTGTACGGACCGATGGCGAGGATGCCCGCGGTCAGCGTGAGGCCGATCGCCAGCCCGCCGATCTTCGGGCGCTCGGCGTCCACCGCGGTGCCGAAGATGACGAACGTCAGGAAGAAGGTAGCGATGGCCTCGAGGGCGATGGCCTGCGCGGCGCTGACGTCGAGCGAGACGACCTGGCCGCCGAGGCGCCCCGCCAGGGCGATGTCGTCGGGGAGCGCCCCCTTGATCGCGTACGCCGCGAGCGCCGCCGCCATGAACTGGGCGATGATGTA